>Ga0247691_1000318_pt1 | contig 10465 bp, 8 predicted proteins | sample CNK32_metaG_FD_182721 | JGI IMG/M metagenome (GOLD analysis project Ga0247691, IMG submission 182721) | Soil microbial communities from Purdue University Martell Research Forest, Indiana, United States - CNK32 | ecosystem: Environmental > Terrestrial > Soil > Temperate forest > Bulk soil | place...
GATCGTGATCAAGGAGCTCATCGCCGTTGGGGATGACTTGCGTAAAGGCGCGCGGTCGATCAAGGAAATCGTCCAGTTTGACGACGAAGAGCTGACCGAAGAGAAGATCGCCAACAAAACCAAGCAGACCCTGAAATATATCGACAAGATTGCGAAGCTTTACGAACTGGCACTGAAGCAGGCCGTCAAGCTGGACAACACGGCAAAAGCCAAGAAGAAGCAGTATGTTCGCGCCAAGTGGGAAGTGGCGCGGACACGCATCGCGATTTCGCTCGAAATCCGCGGGATTGATTTCAACCCGTTCGAGAAGAAGCGGCTGATCGACAAGATGCGCGGCACGGTAGAGCGTTTGCAGTCGCTGGAACGCGAAGCCGGGCGGCTGGAGCGGCGCGCGGACGTCTCCAAAGGCGAGAACGCGGCCGAAGCCCGGCGCGAACTGCGCACCCGGCGTTCCGAACTGAAGGACATTGAAGAGGCTAGCGAAGTCGGGCTCACCGAATTAAAACGCACGCTGACGATCATTCATCGCGGCGAAGCGGAAGCCGAGCAGGCCAAGAAGGAATTGATCGAGGCCAACTTGCGCCTCGTCGTTTCCATCGCCAAGAAATATACAAACCGCGGTTTGCAGTTTCTGGATTTGATCCAGGAGGGCAACATCGGTTTGATGAAGGCCGTGGACAAGTTTGAATGGCGCCGCGGCTACAAGTTTTCGACCTACGCGACGTGGTGGATCCGGCAGGCGATCACCCGCGCGATTGCCGACCAGGCGCGCACTATCCGCATTCCGGTGCACATGATCGAAACGATCAACAAACTGGTGCGCACCAGCCGCCAGTTGGTTCAGGAACTCGGACGCGAGCCGACCAGCGAAGAGATTGCCAAGCGCATGGACATCCCGGTGTCCAAAGTGCGCAAGATCCTGAAAATTGCGCAGGAGCCGATTTCCCTGGAGACGCCGATCGGGGAAGAGGAAGACTCGCACCTCGGCGACTTCATCGAAGACAAGGCCGTGGTTTCGCCGTCCGATGCAGTGATCAACCTGAATCTGAAAGAACAGACGTCCTCGGTGCTTAAGACCCTGACCCCGCGCGAGGAAAAAGTCATCAAGATGCGGTTTGGACTGGATGACGGCAGCGAGCACACACTCGAGGAAGTCGGCCAGTCTTTCGCGGTCACCCGCGAGCGTATCCGCCAGATTGAAGCGAAGGCGCTGCGCAAACTGCGGCACCCGTCGCGCTCTCGCAAGCTGCGGGCATTTTTGGAAGGCCCTTCGCGCGATTACCTATAGAAAGAGAGTTGTCTGAGATTGAATAACGCCCGGCGACTGCCGGGCGTTTTCGTTTTGGGACAGGGTAGAGATAATCAATCTACAAAGGCCGATCAATGGTTGCCGGGGTTGCTCCCGCCGAACAAGTCGGTCATTACGTTGACGCCCGGATCGCAGGCGTGGTTGAGGCAGTGGAGGCCGAATCCGGCTTCCAGCGAGCGCAAAACCGAGAAACTGTCGTAAAACGTCCCGCTCTGCACGCCCTGAAGGCCATAGTTGGTTTCGACGGTGAGCACCACCTTGTTTTGGTTCTGCGGCGGAAACGCCCCGTTTTGTGCGTTCAGGGTGCCGCTGTAATCGTTTTCATCCCAGACGATGATGATGGCGTTGTGTCCCTCGCGCCAGACCTGTGAGGCCTGGATAGCCTCCACAATACGCTGGATGGTAACGTCACCTTGCTGCATCAGGCCGGGGTTCAGCCCAGCCTGTGTGCCGGCGGTCAGGCCGTCGTCGATGCCGAAATCAAACGCGCAGAACGCATCGCCGTTTCCGCGGCCATGCTGATCGTTGCACTGATTGGGAGCGATAAAAGAGAAATTCGGGACGTCGCCGGTTGCGAGATCGGCAAAGAGTCCATTCAGGCCGTCGAAGCCAACAACATTTCTCAGGGAGTTATTCCGTGGGTCTCCCTGTTGGACGCTCTGGAAATAGGCGAAGGGGTTGTGCTTCACCGCATAGGCTTGCACGACGCTCTTTGTGGTCAGGGGTGCGAGCAGCGCGCTGTTGCCCTGGCTATCGAAATCCAGATTGCTCACCGAGCCGTTGCTGAAGTTGACGCCGAAGGGATTCCCGAGCGGGAGGCTTTCCTGATAACTCTTCCAGCTCTTACCAGCTTCCGCGAGTTGGTCACCGATGGTCTTTCCCACAGTCGCCGCCGCAGGGACGGACCTCACTCCATCGATGTCGGCAAGGAAGTTGAACACGCCTGGCGTTACCTCGTTCCAGTTGTCCACTGCCGGCGTTCCGGCGTCGCGGCCGGTCCCGGCGATGGGGCAGACATTTCCGGATTCGAACGGGACGGGGGAGTTGCCACCCGCGTTATCGGCATTCACGATCCCGGTGGCCAGATTGGGCGAGCAAATCCGGTTGCCCCAATCGGGGGGATTATCGCTGCGGACGCCGAAATTGGAGCCTCCGACGACCTCGAGATAGTTGGTCAGGCTGGGATGCCCGATGGCGAAATAGTTTGTTGCGAGATTCACCTTCTTGTTCGCGATCAGGCTGTTCAGATACGGCTCGTTCGGATTGTCGATAACCTGAAAGTAGCCGTGATTCTCCATCATGATGAGAAACACGTGATCCAGGTGCGGAATGCCCTTCGGCACCGAGCCTTCGTTGGCGATTGCGGGACTCACCAAGGATGCGGCCGCAAGCAGGGCGGCCGCCGACTTCAGATTCCACTTCATTTTCATGATTTCTCCCTTTCCGTCATTTCCGAGGAAATTCAAAAACCGGGGATGGCGCTAACCGGCCCGGCGGGGACGTAAGTGCTGCGAACCGGGCAAACTCCGCTTGGTAAACTTGTACGGAGCGATACGGCGGACCGGGAGCGACTCTAGACGGGTCTCGTTACAGGGAGAAATCGGAAATGTTACAGACGTGTCAAAGCTCGGAGGGGAAATTTTTGGGATTCCATAGAGTCGAGGAGATTGGAGCTACTGGGTCACTGGAAGTTTCTGAAAATGACGGATCATCCTGACGAGCAAGGCGAGCAAGCTGGCCAGAAATAAGACCAGGACGACAACCATTGCTTCCGAGTCAAAGCGATGACCCGGGCCGAGGTTCGCCTGCAGGGCAAGAAATGTTCCGGATATCAGAACGAACAGAAGTCCGCAGCTGAACCACGCCATCGTGGCGGAAATGAAGCGCATGGTTTCCGCCCGCCGTTCGGGCGCGAGCCAGTAGTTGCGGTGAGGAAGATTGATCTGGCCATTAGCCCTCGCGGCGATCTGCCATGGGGCAACAAAACCGACCAGGGCCGAAGTGCAGCTCACAAACAACATCAAAAGGAAAAAACCTTCACGGGATTGCCAGCCGTTCGCCCCGCCATCCCCTGCAAAATGAGAGGCCATGCGCTCTGGCATCTGCGGATAGTAGTAAATCGACATCAGCAGGCCCGCAAAGAACAGGATGGCGTAGAGAAATCGCGGAAGACGCGGATCATCCACACGGCACCTCTGGGATTCTCATTCAATCCAGGATAAAGCGGGGCTTGCGGTGCCGCAACGAATTTGCCAGAGGATGTGCCGAGGAAGTCCTTGCGTTTCCCGGGGGAATCCGCGAAATTGGAAATTCCCAGCGCTAGCGAATTCAGTCGGATCTCCGTGGATACTTGATGACCAAATCACAGAAAATTATCGGTGCCATCATTCTTTTGTTATTGGGCCTAAGCATTTATGCGTTCTGGATCTCGCGAGAGACAGATAGCGTCAAGGCCGCAAGAGCGGCCAGAAAATCCGCCAGCGCCAGCAAGAGTTTAGTGGACCAGAGCCCGCTCAAAATGGCCCAGCAAGCGGCGCAGCTTGCGACATCCCAGCGCGAACGTGCGCTGGCGCAGGAAGCGCTACGGCTCGCGGACTATGAAGTGGATTTGACCTTTGATGCCGTACTCCGCGACGCCTTGTTACATCCTCCTCCGCTGAGTCCGGAGGCCAAGGAGATTCAGGACCGCCTGAAAAATGCGGAAAATCTGTTGAAGGCAGATCAGGAGAAAGCCAAGCGGCTCTCCGAAGAATTGGTGAAAACCCCGGAGAAAAAGCAAGAAGCCATCAGCCTGCAATTGGTTCAGGCCCAGGCGGACATGGAACTCGACCAGGATGAGCTCGATGATGCAAAAGTAGATTTCGCCCGCGCCGGCGGCGATCTTGCCGACCGCATCCAGGCGCTAAGAAAAGAACACGAAGCCGGCGCTCATACTGCCGAGACGGCACTACCTACCAGCACTGCGCAGCCATTGCAGATTGGACTTATACACCAGGCGGGACGCTGGCTCGCGCTGCGCTCCGAAAAACAGCAGATTCAGAGTGCGAAGGATAATTCGGACGCTGCAGCCGCAACTCTGACGGAGCAGCGCAACGCACTCAGCGCCAGGCTCGAAGCCGAAAAACAGAAGTCCCCGGAGTTGGCGCAACACTCCAGGAAACGAAGGGACGCCGCCGAGGGAAATCCCTTGCCCGCTACCAATCGCACGCCCGATGAGGCAGCCGCGCTTCTCCAAAAGACGGAGCAGGTTACAAGCGACCTGAAAATTGTCGCCAGCCTGGGCAAGCGCGTTGAAACCCACAGGGAACTTTCCGCGCTGTATGGGCAGTGGCTGCAACTTCTCACCAACAGGCAATGGGCAGTTTTCCATCGTGCCATCATCGGAGTCCTGGTGATATTGGGAATCGCGCTGGTGGCGCTGTTCTTCACCACTTGGATGAATTCACTGGTCAACCGGCTTTCCATGGACCGGCGGCAGATTCAGTCGCTGCATACCGTTACGCGCGTTGCGTGGCAGTTCCTGGCGCTGCTCTTCATTCTGTTGGTGATTTTCGGGCCGCCCGGACAACTGGGAACATTCTTGGGACTCGCCGGCGCGGGCCTGACTGTGGCGCTGAAGGATTTCATCGTTGGTTTTATTGGATGGTTCGTGCTGATGGGGAAAAACGGCATACGCCTGGGCGATTGGGTGGAGATCAACGGCGTGACCGGCGAAGTGGTGGAAATCGGACCATTTCACACGGTGCTGCTCGAAACCGGGAACTGGACGGATTCGGGGCATCCCACCGGCCGGCGCGTCACTTTCACCAACAGCTTCGCCATCGAAGGCCACTACTTTAATTTTTCAACTACCGGACAATGGCTGTGGGACGAGCTTACCGTGGTCCTGCCCAGCGGCAAGGATCCTTATCCGATCGTTGAAGCAATTCGCAAGAAGGTCGAAGAGGCCACTTTAGAAAGTGGCCAGAAGGCGGAGCAGGAGTGGCGGCGCGCGGCAGGTTCGCGCGACATGAGCGGATTTTCCGCGGTGCCGGCGATCAGCGTGAAGCCCGTGCTGGGCGGCGTGGAAGTGGCGGTGCGCTATATCGCGCGGGCCAGCGAGCGGTTTATTCTGCGGTCGAAACTCAATCAGGCAGCCGTGCAGTTGCTGGGTGGAAAAGACGAGAGCTGGCCGGCGCAGGAATAAGCAGCGGACTATTCGGTAAAGCTTCGGTCGCGGACTTCCTCGCTCGTTAATCCATACAAAGGCGGCGTGGGCACACCGAGCATCGCGAGATAAAGATAAATCTGGCCGCGGTGATGAATTTCATGCTCGACCATCAGCCGCAGCCATTTCCATTTGGTGATTTCAACGTCACCGGGCGTTTTACACTTGGTCTGCAGGTCGGCGTCAGAAAGGATCGAGACAATTTCCAGCGATTCTTTATGCAGCCTTTCCATCAGCGCCAGGACGTTTTCGTACCCATCGGCCCATTCCTTGCCGTGACTTTTGTACCGGCTGGATTTTCCCTGTAGATTTTCTCCCCACAGGTAGCGCTCGGTGACCGCGATGTGCCGCAGCAAATCGCCGAGCGTAAATTTTCCCGGCGCGTAGCTCCAGTCTAACTTGTCAGGCGGAACGCAACGCGCCACGCGCATGGTTCGTTCGCGGACTGTGCCGAGGTAGTGAAGAAACGACTTGATGGTTTGGATTTCCATGAAGGCCTCTGCTTCGTGAACGTGCGGAATCACTAAAAAAGTCTAGCGCAAGAAGGCGCGGGCGCGCGAGGCGGACAGCGTCGCGCCCGCGTACATTAAGGCGAGTAGGAAGAAACCGGTGGCGATGCTGAAGCGTTGCGCAAGCCAGCCGAGCGAAAAGCTCATCGCGAGTTGCAGGATGGTGGCGATAATGGCGAACGCGGATTGCGTCCGCCCCATGAAGTGACGCGGCACGATGGACATCAGCGAAGACTGCGCGACGATGCCGCCGAGCGCCCGGAAAAACCCGAAGCACCCCTGCAGGATCGCCGCGCCCAGCAGAAACGTCACGAACGGCACGACAGCGTGGCCGAGTGCGAGACCCGCCATCACCGCGACGTAGAGCGGCAAGCGCACCTTCTGCGGCAACTGGCTGGTGATAAGTCCACCTGCGATGGCGCCTATGGCCCAGCCGGCCTCAATGAACCCGAATCCCCGCGACCCGGAATGCAAAACATCATTGGCGAGCGCCACAACGATTACGTTGGAGCTGACGACGCTGGCCATCAGGATCGCGTGAGTCACTCCCAGCGCCAGCACCACTGGCTGTTGTCGGAGGTAGCGAAAACCCTCTTTCATATCCGCGGCGTAGATTGCCAGAGACACACCTGCCTCGGCGATCTCCGGATTTTCCCCGCTCTCAAGTGCCTGCGACGCCGTGTCCGTGGATTCGGAATATTCGCGCGGATACTGGCGATGGTCACGTGGGGAAACGTAGCCGCTGCGCATCCGGTAAAGGCAATAGGCGGAAACGAAGTAGGTGAGCCCGTCGATCAGCAGAATACCGGCAATGCCCACGTTGTCGTAGAAAAAGCCGACGAACGTTCCGGCGAGCAGCATCCCGCTCTGCACGCCGACCAGCACCGACGCGTTCGCGCCCGTAAACTGGCTGGGCGGCACCACTTCCTGCACCAGCGCGTTCACATTGGACCAGTACACGGCGGACCCGGTGCCAGTGAGCAGCGTCATCAAGTAGAGGTGCCAGATTTGCAGATGCCCGCGCCACGCTATGTGGGCGATGGCAAGCACCGCAAGCCCGCGCGAAAGATCGAGCAGCACGCCGAGATAGCGCCGGTCGAGGCGGTCGATCAGCACGCCACCCAAAAACGGCACGACGAGGCCGGGAAGCGTGACCACAATAACCTGCCAGCTTACGGCCACCGTCGAGTGCGTCGCCGACATGATGTACCAGCTCACGCCGATGAAGTTCATCCCGCTCCCGAACAGCGAGACGAACATCGCCGCGAAAAAATAGCGGAACCCGCGCTGCTGCCACAGCAGCGACCAGTCAACCCGGTGTGTAACCGCGGTAGCCATCGAGCCTTTCAGTTTACTATCGGGAGCGGCCCCGTCGGATTACACGTGTGACGGATACAGAACTATCTAGCGTTCCAGGGATTTCCCATCAATGAGTGGCTACACACAGGAACGGCTCGCGGATGTCCCGTATATTCCGCGCGCTGGCCAGGTGTGATATTTTCTGCTCGGGCCACGCGTAACACTCGCAGCAACCCATTCCGCGCAATCCTTCTCCTGAGGGAGGACTCTTCGATGTCCGCTCTTCCATCTCCCGCGGCAGTGCCGCAGCCGGGCCTTTCCACTTTCGCCCGCATCTTCGGTCTATTCTTTTCTCCCAAAGCCACGTTTGAGGACATTGTCCGCAAACCCGGCTGGATTTTGCCCATGGCCCTGACTCTCCTCTTCAGCCTCGCCGCCGTCATTGCCTTGAACAGTCATTTCAGCTGGCGAGACTACATCTCTCAGCAGATAGAGAAGAGTCCGGGAGCCGCGCAACTCTCCCCGGAGGAAAAAGAGCGGCGGGTGGCAATCAGCGCGAAGTATTCGCCTGTGTTCGCATATGTATTTGGGTTGATGATCCCCATCTGTGGGTTGCTGGTGATCGCGCTCGTACTGTGGGGCGCATTCAACGTAATGGCCGGCGCCGGCGCGGACTTTACGACCTCGCTCGCCATTGTTTCTCACGCCGTTGTTCCCGCTTCCGTTGTCAGCACAATTCTCTTTGTCACCGTGTTGTTCCTCAAGCCGGTCGGGATGTTCGAACTGGACAACCCCGTTGCCACCAACGTCGCGGCGCTGCTGCCCGACGATGCCTCCAAATGGCTCGTGGCTCTCGGCAAAAATATCGATCTGCTCGAGCTTTGGAAGCTGATCCTTCTCGCTATCGGTTTTGCGGCCGTGAATCCCAAAAAACTCAAGGGCGGCAAAGCCCTCAACATCGTTTTCGCAATGTTTCTGGTTTATCTCGTTCTCCGCGTGGGAATCGCGTTCGCCTTCTCCTGATACACTTATTGGGTGAATTTTTCGTTTGAGGTTTTGCAAACCGATCCGACCGGGGCGCGCCGTGGCCAGCTGAAAACCCCGCGCGGAGTAATCGAGACGCCGGTGTTCATGCCGGTGGGTACGGCCGCGACGGTGAAGGGCCTGACGCAGGAAGCGCTGGAGACTCTCGGCGCGAAGATCATTCTCGCCAACACTTATCATTTATATCTGAGGCCGGGGCACGCTCTGATCCGGAAGCTCGGCGGCCTGCACAAATTCATGTCGTGGAACGGCGCGATCCTCACCGATTCCGGCGGATATCAAGTGTTCAGCCTGGCGGAATTGCGAAAGATTACCGATGAAGGCGTCCGTTTTCGTTCGCACCTCGACGGTTCGGAACACCTACTCACTCCTGAAAAAGCAGCGGAAATCCAACTCGCGCTTGGCTCCGACATTGCGATGGTGCTGGACGAATGCATCGAGACTCCTGCTCCACGGAACATCGCGGACGCGGCGCTCAAGCGCACCACGAACTGGGCCCGGCGCGCACGGCAATATTTTCTGCAGCAGGCGCGCCAGAATGGCGAACCCGCGCAATGGCAGTTCGGCATCGTCCAGGGCGCGACGTTCCCGGACTTGCGGCGGGAAAGCGCCCGGCAACTTCTTGAGCTCGAATTCCCCGGCTATGCCGTCGGTGGGCTTGCGGTAGGCGAGCCGCACGAAACGACCTGCGAGATGACTGCGGAAGTAACGGCGCTTCTCCCGACAAAGAGGCCGCGCTATCTGATGGGTGTCGGGCGGCCGGAACAGATCGCCGATTATGTCGCGCGCGGCATAGACATGATGGATTGCGTGTTGCCGACGCGAGCGGCGCGGCACGCTTGCCTCTACACCAGCGAAGGCCGCGTTCTGATCAAGAACGCGCGGTACATCGAAGACCAGCGCCCGATCGATCCGTGCTGCGCTTGCGCGGTATGCAAGCGCTACACGCGCGCTTATCTTCGGCATCTGTTCGCCGCCGGAGAAATCACCTCGGCCATCCTGGCCACCCATCACAATATCCACTTTTACCTTGACATAATGCGGCAAATCCGAGAGGCTATCAGTTTTGGACAACTTGCAAATTTCGCAACTGAGCTGCGCGCGCGGTATGTCGCGGGTCCAGCCTGAGGCGAACCGCCCCGGACGTGCCTGACGCGTTTGCGGGCGAGGGCAACCCGCACAAGTCGAGTCTCAGCAGGAGAATCGAGCGGGAAGGGAAGCGGGAACTCTCTCGCTGTAGAATGGTATTCTCTCCTTCCGGTTCGGGCTGCGGGCCGCGGTTGTGCCAACGGGTCCATTCAGGAAAAACTCGGAAAGGCATGGAACAATTCGGAACATGAATCTGGCAGCACTTTTTTTCTGGCAAGGTGGCGGCATCGGAGGTGGTTTTGGCGGTTTTCTGATTCCCCTCGGCCTCATGTTCGGAATCATGTATTTCCTGGTGATTCTGCCGCAGCAACGGCAGCGCAAGAAGGTGCAGGAGATGCTGGCGGCGGTGAAGAACGGAGATAAAGTCATCACCACCGCGGGCATTTACGGCACGATCAACGGCATGGACGGCGACACCGTGATTCTCAAAATCGCCGATAATGTAAAAATTCGCATCGCGCGGGCAGCGATTGCTCAGGTGGAGGCATCCGACGATGCGAAATAACTCCATGAGCCGCCTGACTTCGCGCTTGATCTCTTAACCATGAACCCTAATCTGAAGTGGAAAGCTCTGTTCATCCTCGCAGTCATTCTGTTGTGCATCTATTCGGTGATCGGTTATCCGGACTTTCCCACGTCGCTCACCGCGCTCAAGACCAACTTCGAGCACCAGATCAAGCTCGGCCTGGACCTGCAGGGCGGCACGCATTTGATCCTCCAAGTGCAGGTGCAGGAAGCCATCGCGCAGGAGACCGACCAGACGGTGGATCGCCTGACGACGGAATTACGCTCGAAGAATATTCGTTACGACGAAGTGCGCCGCGCTGACGATACGCACATCCTCGTTCGCAATATTCCCTCCGATCAGGTTTCGCAGTTCCGCGACGTGGTGCGCCAACCGCAGTACGAAAACCTCTGGGACCTGGGAACCGCGCCGGGCGAACCGAA
>Ga0247691_1000319_pt1 | contig 10442 bp, 7 predicted proteins | sample CNK32_metaG_FD_182721 | JGI IMG/M metagenome (GOLD analysis project Ga0247691, IMG submission 182721) | Soil microbial communities from Purdue University Martell Research Forest, Indiana, United States - CNK32 | ecosystem: Environmental > Terrestrial > Soil > Temperate forest > Bulk soil | place...
CATTGTGAAACATCCGAAGATCAAGGCGATCTCATTTACCGGGGGAACCAAGACAGGTGAATACATTGCACGCACTGCCGGACCGATGTTCAAGAAATTGTCTTTGGAATTGGGAGGGAAAAACCCGAACATCATTTTTGCGGATTGCGATTTTGATGAAATGATCAAAACGACCGTTCGGTCATCCTTTGCAAACCAGGGTCAGATCTGCTTGTGCGGATCGCGTATCTTCATTGAGCGAAGCATTTACGATAAGTTTAAAACGGCATTCATTGAGCGCGTGGAAAAATTAACTGTTTCCAATCCTACCGATCCGAATGCCAAAATGGGAGCGGTGGTTTCAAAACCACACATGGAAAAAGTGCTTTCCTACATTGAGTTGGCCAAAGAAGAAGGAGGCACGATTTTAACAGGTGGATATCAAGTTCATTTGGAAGCTCCATACGATGGCGGATATTACATTGCCCCAACAGTAATCGAAGGTCTTTCTTATGATTGCAGAACAAACCAGGAAGAGATTTTTGGTCCTGTGGTTACATTGACACCATTTGACACCGAAGAAGAGGCGCTTATGATGGCGAATAGTACCGTTTATGGACTCAGCGCAACAATATGGACGTCTGACCTGAAAAGAGCGCACAGAACAGCTGATAAGGTACATGCGGGAATCGTTTGGATCAACTCGTGGTTGGTTCGTGATTTGAGAACACCTTTTGGTGGAGTTAAAGCATCCGGTGTTGGAAGAGAAGGAGGCTGGGAAGCATTGCGCTTTTTCACCGAAGCGAAGAATGTGTTTATTCCGTATTAAAAGTTCAAAATTGAATTTAAACACTTTGAACCCTTTCAACTTTTTGAACAGCTTTAGCGTTTGAACTTCCCTTTCCGGATCAAACTCGCCACCTGGAATTCCAGTGAACCATAGACTTCTTTCTTCTTCAAAGAATCGATGTGGAATAAGATATCCGTTCCTTTATAGTTCCACAAGCCATTGCACGAAGAACCTGTTGTCACTTTCGGAGATCTTCCGGCAGTATAGGCACTGATCGTTTTTGGAAGAATATTGAGTGTCAATGGTGGAGAAAACAGGAAATGGTAGTGCTTCCCTTGTTTTGTCACAATTCCCTTTGAAAAGAGTGCAGAAACCAATTTTTGTCCACTTTCGTTTACAGAGAACAGCATGGAATAGGCTGGCACGGCGACCTGATTCGTTTTCCTAATTTCTATCGGTTCAAAGTTTTCATCGTAGCTCATTTCCACCACTTCTTCATTTATCAGCTGAGTTCCACCTTCCTGGAAAGATAAATCTCCATCCCACGCTTCGAAAAAAGTAGTTGTAGGAAAACTGACCTTTTGTCCAAGTGCTACAATCCATTTGTAAAGCGGGTCGTTTGGATTTTTCTTGAACTCTGTGATATCCAGGTGAATTTCCAAAGCTTTCGTAGAGAACTTACTTCGTTCAAAGGTGGGCCCTGCTTTCTTCTCTTTTATCTTCAGTTTTTTGGGTGAATGCAGGTAGGTCTTCAATTTAATGTTCAATGAGTCGCTATCATGAGCAAATAGGACGTAATCCAATCCAAATTTCTTAAGTCTTGGCGAATTCGAATAGAGTACAATATCCTCTTCTTTAAAAACGGGATTTTTCAGGAATTTTTCCCAGGAATTTTCAATGTCCCCTTCATGTGCGAAAATGGCTTTTCCAAGTCTTCGCTTGATATTGGAACCTTTATAAACCAGTAAGTAATTCTTGTCGTAGAAGATATACAGTCCCAAATCCTTGATTTTTTTCACCTTCCGGTTGTAGATTATGGTATCCGAAATGTGAATATATTGTTCTAGGCGATTCAATCCATTCTGGATCTTTGAGCTGTCGTTTACCGTAACGAAGGTTCCCCATTCGTCTTTTCCATTGGAAAAGAAATATCCTGTACTCTGGACATCAATCCCAATTCCTTTTGCCTGTCCGAGGATAAAATCATAGGTCATGTATTCTCTGAACGGTACTTTGTTCTTGAACATCATCGAATTCGTTTCCCGGGCGATATCCAACAAGTTGTATCTGCCAACGATTTCACTTTCAGGTAAACGATCAAGAAGGGAAGGTGGTGGATCAGGTGCAAACAAACGTGGACGGATGTATAGGAATAAAGCCAATGCTGCGCACAGCAATGCAATTAACATAACTTTATTTCCTACGCCTTCTGTTCTCATTTATCTTGTTGTAGATACCAAATAAGCTGTGTTTACCAGGTCCAATAAGTATTTTCCTGCATTGTCAAAAGCACCGTCAAAAGTATAAGTCAGATTATAAGTTGTTTTTTGACGGGTAGTTTTGGAAGAGATGACTTCCACCTCTCCTTTTTTGCCTTTCATGGAAGCCAATATATCGAAACGATGGTCTGTTAGAATAGATTCCGGTAAACGACTGATCATGTCGCCCAGATTGATATAACAGTAAATTGAACCGCTTTTCGCCGCGTTTTTCGCTTGTTTTCCGGAAATTGCATCTACACCGTATCCGTTGGAATGGTTTTTTGCCAGGTCCTCGTCATTCGTAAAGATGAATAAGCCGTTTTTATTGATCATGTACAAAGGAACGGAATTCAGGATCGCCTCTTCATAAACCCAGTAATCACCCATGTTCTTGAACTGGGAAGTGATGCGGGACATGTGTTTCAAAATTTTGTTCGGAATATCCGGACGGCCTGTTGTGAACCCTAAAGTAAAGATCGGCATGTCTTCTTCTGACTCGATCTCTTTTTCACCGTATTCGAAAGTCTCTTCGTCATAAAAGAACTCAATGCGTTTTGTTTTCACACGTTTGATCCCATTGAATGTACCGAACATGCTTCCTTTGTAAGTATTGAAAAGCTCATCCGTATTGATGAAATCATTCAACAATTCGATTGTCAGTACATTGGCAGAAATGCGTGCGTTCTTTTCCTCGCTCAGAATTGGCATGATCACCTCGTATGCTTTCTCATATCCTTTTTTCAGGTCGATTGCATAGGTAAAGAAACCGGTATTGTTTTTCGGGATGTATTTCAATACGTTCTTATCAAATTTGGCGCTGTTCAATTCCTCATAGATACTTCCCAAACCGTCCCCGTAATAAGCTTCCACTTTCAAATCGATGGACTTCTGATTGAGAACGATATCACCCAACATGACATTTCCGGTGTATAATTCGTTCAAATCACGGTATAGATCAGGGAACATGGCTTGTAAGTAGAACAAGCTGTTCGTGTTCTTAAAATTGCGGCTGTTATCCAGGTAGAAAATCCCATCCGAAGTATGCGTCAGTTGGGTAGCTAATCTGGAATCAGTTGCCTTCAAATTCACCTTTTTCACGAAAAGCTCTTCTGTGATGATAAACAAACGTTTGCGCGAATATTCCGATTCGATACTGTCGCGTAGTTCGTAGTAATTCTTGAACAGGTCATTCATCTCATCCACTGCAACCGGAGTTTCATCCACTTCTTCTTCTTCAATGATCACTTCATCGCCATCTTCGTTTAGAGCAGGATCGTCGTCACTTAATTCTTCTTCGTCATACGTATCCATTTGCTCTTCATCGTAGTATTCGTCCTCCGTCCACGGAAGCTCAAATCCTCTGGAAGTCCAGATAGAATCCGTTATTTCAGTCAGTTTTTCCTGGTCCGTATCTACACGGATCAATAAACCGACATTCCCCTGGATCATTAAATGATTGAAATAGTTGTTGTAGTATTCCGTTCCGGGAACCAGACTTTCTTTCCGGTCAAAATCGTCAAAAACGCTGAACAATTTTTCCTTATCAGTGATTCCGAAAGTGAAGCCTGAAATTTCGAATTCCGGGTTTTTTCCGTAGAAAATATTCATCTTCTGATTGAAATCAATTCCGGCATCCTTGAGTGTTTTCCCTTGTGTGGAACCATCAAATAATTCGGACTGCAATTCGGTCATGAAATCATATGAAACCAATTCATCCATGGATACTTTCTGAAGAATGGAAATGTTGTTCAGGCTAAAGACTGTAACTGCATCTTTAGGAATAACATCTTCTGATTTCTGTCCCCATGAAATTGCTCCCACAAGGGTAATCGGAATTAAGATTTTAATTTTCATAAATGAATGAATGAACGGATTCTACACGAAAGTAAAATCATTTTTTGAATTGAATGTGCTATTTCGTTTATCAACCAGTGTTTGGTTGATAACTTGTGTTAAAATGCCCCCCTTTTTTAGTAATCTACGGAAATCAGTAGGAAACGACAATCGTATTTCTCAGAATGGAAGGATTTGTTGCAACTGAATACGTATTCGATTCGATTAAAGCGGCCACTTTACTTGGAGAAATCCGGGCTTGTGTATTGTCGCATTTTACGATCGGTTTATCAAACCTGGAAACAGCGATGTATTTTCCTTTCTTCAAATTTTCCTGGTCTTCAGCTTTCAATTTGCGAATGACGCTTTGGAAACTCGGAACGATGCGGGTGAGTGTTTTTCCGTCCCAGGTCAGCCAGCTTTCATCCAATGCCGGATCGTTTTTATCCTTGCTTTCTTCTTTTACGATTTCCCGGATACCATTTTGCAAAGCAATTACATTTTCGAAATCACACGAGATCGTGAAAATGAAGTCATCGTAGTTTGATACCACCTTTACATTCGAAATTCCTTGTTTTTCCTCCAGTTTATTGCGGTAGTATTCAATTTTCTCCTTGATTTCAGGAAGTTTGGGAATTCGTTTTCCATCCACACTGTCGAGTGCCAGGATCGAATTGATCTTCACCTTGCTCGCACTCATATTGATGGTGTACTTATACGTCCCGGTCCCATCTGCATGAATCGTAATATCATCAAACAGATCCACACAGGAAGAAAGCGTAAGAATCAGAAAACCAATTAGAAAAATTCGCATAAGTCAATTTCAGGTACAAAAATACGGAACAGGATGAATCAAAAACAGTACCAGAAGAAGAAATATTGATTATTGCAGGAAATAACTGTCTTTTTCGTTGACGGTAAAAGTAGCCGATCGGCCACAGATAAATGCCCGATTGTCAGAAATATGCCCTACGGGAGCATCAAATGCGATTGGAAACGAACGGTATTGGCTGTGTTCCAGGATAAGTTCTTCGACTGTCCATTCAGTTGGGGTTGCAGTATCTTTCATGTCCGTCATTCCGCCGACGATCAATCCGGCCAGGCGATCAAATACGCCCGCCAAACGGAAAGCCCAAAGCATTCTGTCTAGGTGATAGATCTGTTCGCCGATATCTTCTATGAATAAGATCGCGTTTTCGTAATTTGGCGAATAAGGAGTTCCCAGCAATGCATAGAGAATAGATAGATTTCCACCAACTACATTTCCGGTTGCTGTTCCGGTTTTATTGGCTCCATTTGCTTTCCATCGGTATTCGTTTGGTTTACCATTCAATATATGCAACATGGATTCCAATGATTCTTCGGAATTTTCCTTGAAGTTGAGCGGCATGGTGGTGTGAGCGGTTTCAATTCCTAAGCGCAATCCCAGGCAATGAAAGTTTGTGATGTCTGAAAATCCCAGGATCCATTTGGGTTCACGCAAGAGGTTTGCCCAATTCACCAGGTCAAACAACCGAATTGCTCCGTAACCTCCACGGTTGCAAATAATTGCTTTCACCTCCGGGTGATCGACCGCCCACTGCAAATCACTCGCGCGATCCATATCTGTCCCGGAAAAATAACGGTATTCGTTTGAAGCATTTGCTCCGACAAGCACTTTGTAACCTTGCTTTTCGAGATAATCCTTGGCGAATTCAATGTGTGCCACTTCAATCGCCTTTGCGGGAGATACAAGTGCTATCGTGTCACCGGGAACCAGTTGAGGAGGACGAATCATGAACCAAAAGTAAGAAGAAAGATTGTTCAAAAGTTCAAGTGGTTGAAAGAGTTCAAATTGATTCAATGCAATTTTGAACCTTTTTTAACTATTGAACCCTTTGAACGGGTTTACCCGTTAATCGATCCCATCACCACCATTTTTTCCATGGTTGGGGTCGGGCTACCACCCATTTTTTCCAATGTAATGGCAAAAGCAGTAATGTTTTGCGCATTTACATCAAATGGTTCGGTCATCTGTTCCACTTCATCATAAGTGAAAACACCAACTGAAACAGGTTTTCCATCTGCAATCACCCATAACTGATATTGCATGTTTGCAGGAGGAGGAGTGATTTTTTCAGCATGCATCACCGCTTTTTTCATATCGGTACTCCACATGACTTTCACAGCAGCTTCCGGTTCCATTGCGGTACCTTTCAGCATCACTGTTTTCATGCTTTTTTCAGTCAATACTTCCTGCACGGTTTGCAAGTGATCTTTTTCCATAACCATCGCTTGCAGCACCTGACTGTCTTCCAGATGTTTCTTTTCCATGGATGCTAAGGAAGAATCCAGGCGTTTCACTTCGCGATTGGAGATGAACCAAAGTGATCCGAGCCCAATAGTCAGGATCAATGAAGCGGCAGCCATCATTTTCCACATCGGACTTACACCTGTTATTTCAGGGGTAGGTTTCATGGAAACGATTTTTGCTTCTTGCTTGGTAGATTCAGGAGCTTTGTCTTGAGGTGTTTCGGCGATTTTATTTAAAATAGATGCACGAATGGCTGGATCCGGGGCAGTCCCCGATTCAACCACCATTTCTTCGTAACGTTTCTGTATGCGAAGAAATTCAGCCATTATTTCAGGATATATCTGGGAAAGACACGCAACCTCCTGGGCTTCCTGTGGGGAAGCGATACCGAGTGTTACCGACTCCAAAATTCCTGACGCTATGTATTCGTTTATATCCACAATATCAATAATGTAAACCATTTTCTTAACTCCGCCATGGCCATGCGCGAACGGGTTTTCACAGTTCCGAGCGGAATCTCCAACTCATCTGCTACTTCTTGTTGCGTATATCCTTTGAAGTATAAGTACTCTATCATTGTTTGTTGTTCAGCGGGAAGGCGATCTACCAATTGTCTTAAACCGATGGTACTCACATTCTGTTGAACTGTTGTTGAACTACTTACGGTGGTTTCCAGAATTTGGATTTCTGCCTTACCTTCTTTTTTTAGTTTTCTCAATGCATCAATCGAAGTATTCCTTGCTATATTGAGCATCCAGGTGAAAAAACTACCTTTTTTATCATCATACATCAGGATGTTTTTCCAAACCTTGATGAAAGTGTCCTGAAGCACATCCTGTGCAATGGCTTCATCATTGATGAATCGACTAATGACTCCGTTGATCGCTCCACAATAGCGGTCATAGACCTCAGCAAAAGCTTTTTGATCGCCTGCTTTCACTTGGTCTACTAAAGCATTAATTTCTATGTTATTCAATGAATCCAACGAGACGAAAATAAGTAAATAGTTTGAAACTGATGCGCAAACTTTCAGATTGGTTTAATTGTAGTTTTTGATTGTGACAAGTTTCCAGCTATTATACGACAATTAAATTTAAGCGGGATAGTTTCTGGTTATTCAACCGTTAAACGGTTTCCTTGTACTTAAGTAATGGTCCGAATACAAATCCTATAATGCTTGCACTAATTAGTTTTTGGTATTCCAGGTATTCGGTAACTGAACCAAGAAACAATCCGAAAACAAGTAAGGTGATTCCGATATATTTCCAGGAAGAAAATCCGACCGAGCGTTGAAAACCTGTAAAGAGATAATAAGCAGCGTATGCAATTGTAAATACAGTTAGTCCGTTGTTGAAGGAAGCGTCAAAAAACGATGCAGCCAATCCTCCGGCAATTTGAGCTGAAAAGCTTAACAGGAGAAATCCGGAAGAGGAAACGCTCTTTTCGATGGAATAGGCACAAACTGTAAAGAGAACCACATCGAATATTCGTAAGAGCAGACCGAAATTTGAAAAAGGATAGGTAAGCAGGCGATACCATTCATGCGTTTTCCATATTTCATTGGAAACAGACCAGCGAAGCGAATAGGGGATTTCTTTCACCGTGAAGATATTCGGGTCGTTTGAAATCTCCATTAAAAAGAATACAAGTGTTATTCCCAGTAAAAGAGAGGTAACAGGAGCTTTTTGAATAGAGGTGACAATCAATGCGAGAAAGCTAATATCGAAGGTTTCTGCCATCCGTACTTCAAAGGAATTAACCTTTTTGGCAAACAAGGAGAAAACGAAGAAAAAGAACACATTCAATCCAATGGAAATTAGAATAAAATAGCTACTGAAAGTAGATAACCCGGATTGATGCTCGTCTTCCAACATAAAAATCTGTTTGGGCATTTTTCCCTTGTATGCAAGGTCTTTCAATGTTTTATGTGCATAATCCAAATCTTCCGATATTCCCAAGGGAACAAAATAATGTGTCTTTTGTGAGCCAATAATCAGGCTATCGACTCTATTCACGCAATCTAAACGTACCTTATTGAAAACCCGACTCTTTTCGGTATCACTTTTATCGTTATCGACCATTTCAGATTCCGAAATCAGGATCCATTGATCTTCTTTTTTGAAATGTACGACCGCATAAGATAAGTAATCCGTTTTCGGATGTTTGCCCGAAGTGTATTCCTGGAAGTCACCAAGATAAGTCATGGTATAAGCGGGTATGGAATCGGAATATTTCCAGATTACGTTTTTTTCCGTGGGATCAATCTCGCTCAGATCTTTAATATGTCTGACTTCGAATTTGTAATTATTGTAACCGATTTGCAAACCAACGGCCGGGAGAGTCATAAATACGATGGCTAGAAGAGAAAAGAGTTCGTTGCGGTCATACTTGTGGCTGAAGAATAATTTTAAACGGTGATGAATAACTAGCAAATAACCGAGAATAGCAAGAAAAAAAGGAATCCAACCGGTTAAAATCGCATTGTTCAATCGTGCTCCACAGATATCTAGTAACCAGGTCAAAATAAGACTTACAAGAGCAATCAATACAGTTGTAATGAAAGCCGGGATCAATAAAAACAAGAAGGCTCTTTTAATAGACATGGTTGAAGGATGTTGCTGCAAAAGTAATTTAAATCAGTCTCAGACAAAGCTTTGTCTTAAATATGAGACGGTTGCCCAAAACAAGGTCTTTGTCAGGGCCTCAAGTACAAGCGTTTAATTTCAAAAAATCCACCAAGAAATTAGTAACTTTGCATCTGTTTTTTAATACCCTTTAATTTAATTAAAGACTATGAGTCGTAAATACGAAGAATATCAAGGATTGAATTTGCCGAATGTTGCACAGGCAGTTCTTGAAAAGTGGAAAAATGAACGCGTTTTTGAAGCTTCCATCGCTACACGTGAAGGAGCAGAGCCGTTTGTTTTCTTTGAAGGGCCACCATCAGCGAATGGTTTGCCGGGAATTCACCACGTTATGGCTCGTTCTATTAAAGATATTTTCTGTCGTTACCAAACCTTGAAGGGAAAACAAGTAAAGCGTAAAGCCGGATGGGATACGCATGGTTTGCCCGTGGAATTGGGTGTCGAAAAAGAATTAGGAATTACAAAAGAGGACATCGGGAAGAAAATCTCGGTGGAAGATTATAACAAAGCCTGTCGTGAAGCGGTGATGCGCTACACGGATATCTGGAACCGTTTGACGGAAGAAATGGGGTATTGGGTAGATATGGAAGATCCATACATCACTTTTGACCCGAAATACATGGAATCCGTTTGGTGGTTATTGGGTCAGTTGTATGAGAAGAACTTATTGTACAAAGGATACACCATTCAGCCGTATTCACCGATGGCAGGAACCGGACTTTCATCGCATGAGTTGAACCAACCGGGTTGTTACCGGGATGTGAAAGACACGACGGTTGTTGCGCAATTTAAGATAAAAGATGGACAAGAATTGCCGTTTGTAGAGACAAGTCGCGACTTGTCTCTACAAAACGTGCCGCAATTCTTCCTTGCCTGGACGACCACCCCATGGACACTTTCTTCCAACACCGCATTGTGTGTAGGACCGAATATCGAGTACGCATTGGTTTCGACTTTTAATCCATATACGTTTGAACCTGTTCAGGTTGTTTTGGCGAAAGATTTGCTTCCGGCTCATTTCGGAAAGGGATTTGAGGCTGTTGAATCAGAAAGTGAATTGGCTGCTTACGAAGAAGGAGCAAAACAAATTCCATTCTTCGTTTTAGGTTCTTGCAAAGGTTCTGACCTGGTCGGAATTCGTTACGAACAACTTTTGCCGGGAGCTTTACCTTTTGAAAATGCCGATCAGGCATTCCGGGTGATCTCAGGAGATTTTGTAACCACTTCGGATGGTACGGGAATCGTTCACATTGCACCTACTTTTGGTGCGGATGATGCACGTGTTGCAACTGAATCGGGTGTTCCAGCCATGTTGGTACTGGATGATAAAGGCATTCCGGTTCCTTTGGTTGATTTGCGAGGCCGTTTCCGTAAGGAGGTTTCGGATGCTGTTTTTGGTTTGGCCGGAGAGTATGTGAAAG
>Ga0247691_1000320_pt1 | contig 10439 bp, 11 predicted proteins | sample CNK32_metaG_FD_182721 | JGI IMG/M metagenome (GOLD analysis project Ga0247691, IMG submission 182721) | Soil microbial communities from Purdue University Martell Research Forest, Indiana, United States - CNK32 | ecosystem: Environmental > Terrestrial > Soil > Temperate forest > Bulk soil...
CTGTTTATAGCTTCTTTGATCTATTTGTTCGTCATTAAATCCGTTTACATAGATCAACTAAATTATGAATATGAAGACAAGAGCGATCTTTCTGCTCTCAATGAAAATCGCGGTTTTCTGATTGGGCATCATAATGAACATCCAACCTTCAATTCAGACACCGTTTATTTAGTCAATTTCAGCTTCAGGAATTGCCTGCCTTGCAGACAAAAGAAAAGAGCATTGAAGGCACTTTCCAAACAATACAAACACAGTCCGTTCAAGATCATTGAAATCCATACATTTGAATCCATGGAAATCTTCCAGGATTATTACTACTTCGATCATGCAGTAACTTATCATGACTCCTTAAATCATCTTGCACAAACTCTTAAAATATATGGAGCTCCGACTGAGGTCATATTCAACAAAAAAGGAAAAGCTGTGAGACGATCAAACGGGTACAACTCAGAAGCAGAAGCGAGCTACATCGAATCAACTTCGGAATTAATCAAAAAACTCATCCATGAAAAATAAACTCTTATTTTCACTTTTGATGTTACTTCTCATTTCCTGCAATACGTTGAATGAGAAGCCTCAAAACTCCAACCTGGAATCTGTCTTCCTGGAAGACAACAACGTTGATTTAGGAAAAATAGACCATACAGATCTTCAATCAATTCCCGTATCCATTCATAATTCTTCAAACAAAAAAATTGAAATCGTGGATATTTCAAAATCGTGTGGTTGTACAAAAGTCAGCCTGAAAAAGCGCTCAATAAATCCAAATTCCGGCTTGTCATTCACACTAAAATACGATCCGGAAAACGACTCAGGAAAAATCAGTAAATCCGTAGTTCTAAGATTGAGCAACGATAATTTTTTGATCTTTAAGTTTAAAGGGATTGTAACAAACAAAAAAGAGTCTTGAAATTCAACAATTCCAAGACTCTTTCCAAACCAATAATCGGCTTTCAGACTAGAATCTGTAACCCAGTGTTAGCTGAAGCCATTGATTTTTATAGCGTGGAGTGGATGAGGAACCATCGCCATGGTTCGTTTGAAAGTCCCATCCAGCTCTCGGAGACACCACAAAGTGGTTTACATTTACATCGAAGCCGACCACTGCTCCCAAGGTATTTCTGCGGATATTGTCAGTTTCGTAATCCCGGAACTGAGTTGAAGTATAAGGCCCTGATTCAAAGTGGTCTTCCTGGTGCATTAAGAATGCAAATTGAGGACCGGCAACAATGGAAAAAACAGGAAATGGTTTGAAGGTGAACAATAGCGGGACCTCCAGATAGTTCGTTGTACGTTTAAAAGAGTAGTTTTCCCCTAGCAAAACCCCGGATGCCTGGAACCCTTTTTGGGAAAATAGTACCTCCGGCTGGACTCCCAGGAATTTACCGATTGGAACATGTAAAAAGACACCTCCTGCAAAACCCGGCTTCCCGTTTGCCTCAAAGTCGTTGTCCCGTTCGTCCCATACATTCGAGTAGTTAGCCCCTGCTTTGATCCCGAATTTCAGATTCCCTCTAAAGTCTTCCTGTGCGTTCAAATTCATCCCGAATAGTGAAACACATGTAATGAATATGAGTGTTAACTTTTTCATGACTCGCCCTTTGAATGTTCGAAAGACAATTGGCCAAATCCGTGCCCACCAAGGGGTTTTACCCTCACAAAAAAACTTAAACACCAAGCCCGACAAGGCTTATGGAAGGAGATCGTGAAAATGAGATTCGTGCCAAAAAGGGGGATATATTTCATTTTGGAAATGGGTAGTTCATTTTGGAAGGAGAAAAATTCAAAGGAATGACTATTCTATTTTTTGATAGTAAATAGAATCCCATTTTCCATAATGACAAAACCGATTCTTATACCTTTTGGAAACAACGCTTACTTTTTCGCCGTTTATTGTGAGATAGACTACAAGTTTTTTCTTTTTTGGTATTCGGATACCTTTCTCCCTTATCAATCTAATTTTAAGCACCTCTCTTTCATGCAATACGAATTGATTAGTATCATTCAAAGAGGATCTGTTATCGATAGTGAAATTCAGTTCAACTAAACTATCTCCTTTTTCTGTTTTCACCATGTCGGTATTTACCTTCACCACGTTACCTAAACAAACGTATTTTTGAACGTTGAAGCAACCTATAAAAATAGCCCGATCTGTTGTATCACCATAAATCGTAATACTAATCTCTTTGGTTTTATGAATCGACTTCACATCTACCTGAGAAAAACATCCGCTAAAGAAAAGCAGGAAAACAACTAAGACTCTTGAAGTCATTTTATTCTTTAACTTACTATAAACTCAACTCCAATCCAACCGGACAATGGTCAGAACCAAAGATCTCGTTGTGGATAGTTGCTGCTTTCAGGCTAGGAATAAATCCTTCGGTCACTAAAAAGTAGTCAATCCGCCAGCCAACGTTTTTCTCTCTTGCTCCACCGCGGTAACTCCACCAGGTATATTTGATCTCATCGCCATTCAGTAACCGCCAGGAATCGACCAAACCACTTGCGACAAATGCATCCATTCCATCGATTTCCTCTTGCATGTATCCTGCAGACTTGTTGTAATTCGCTTTTGGCCGGGCCAAATCAATGGCTTTATGTGCCACGTTGAAATCGCCACAAACAATCACCGGTTTCTTAGCCTCCAACTTTTTTAAATACAACAGAAAATCCGCATCCCATGCCTGCCGGTAAGGCAAACGCAACAATTCACTTCCCGAATTCGGGACATAAACCGTGATCAGGTAAAATTTATCGTACTCTGCGCAGATCACTCTTCCCTCTTCATCGTGTTCCGGAATTCCCATATCGTAAACAACTGAGATCGGTTCGGTTTTGGAAATAATCGCAGTACCCGAATATCCCTTTTTCCCTGCTTCATTTGCATAGACGAATGGATATCCCAAAGGATTTACCGTTTCCAACACCTGTTCAACAGTTGCTTTTGTTTCCTGCAAACAAATGACATCTGCCTGCATTTCCTTCATATCCGAAAGAAAAGATTTTCCAGCAATTGCCCGGATTCCGTTTACGTTAAAAGAAAGAAGTTTCATATCTAAAGAAGTTCAAAAAGTTTAAAGAGTTCAAAAGTTGAATTTCGTTCTTCACTTTTGAATAATCCTAGGTGGTAAAAATAGAATTTTGTTCGCGGATTCTAACCAAAAATCAAAAGTACTATTCATTTATTTACCGCAAATGCCTTTAGGTTTAAAAGAATAAAAACTGATAACTTACTGAAGAACCAGAGAAAGTCAGGTGAACTAAGCAGATGCATAGAAAAAATCTATTTTGTGTATTAGACCTCACTTCCTCCGGGACTTTTGACCAATTAGAATCTTAAGCGTTGAGGGCTTAATAAAGGTTTTAGTCTGCGTCCCTTTTTTGGTTCAACAGTTTTAATCTTAAAACCAAATTTATGAAAACATTTTTTGTTGGAATAGACATTTCTAAAGATTGGTTAGATGTGGCTATTTGTGATGAGATAAAATTTGGATATATCGAAACCTTAGAATACACAAATAAATGGAGGCGCTTACCAGTCGCCTCTTTCAGAGTTCATTCAAATTAAGGTTTATAAAAAAAGCGCTACCGGTAGGAGCGCTAAAAAATTTGTGCATTTGCGGTAAAAATTCATTTGTGTGGCTTCTTTTAGTCTGTTCTCGTTTGTCAGCTTCCAAATTGCCATTATTTTTACACCATGAAAGGATTTGACCAGCAAACACTTCACGATTTAGAATTTAACCAGATCAGGGAATGGTTGGCTGCATTCAGTATTGGAGCAACTGCTCAAACCCGGTTGGAAAACCTGGAACCAAACAATGACTTTGATGCGATCGAATTCGAACTACTTCGCGTGAATGAGTTCAAGAGCATCCGCGTGGAGGGCGAATCTTTTCCGGCACTGGATTTCGAAGAATTATTAGCTGAGATCAAATTGCTTCCCATTCAAAATGCAGTTTTGCAACAGGAAGGTTTTGTGCGTATTACACGTGCTTCCGAGTTGGTAAATCATTTATTGCATTTCTTCGACAAGCGCTCACAGGATTTCCCGAATCTATTTGCACTCTTAAACAATGTTTACTTTACACGTGAACTGATCGAAGCAATTGAAAAAGTATTCGATAGAAGGGGAATGATCAAAGACGATGCTTCCCCGGAATTATATGCCATTCGACAACAAATTGCGAAGTTGCGGAACCAGATCAACCGCAATTTTGACAAAGAAATGCGTCGGTACCTGAAGGAAGGATTGTTGGGAGATACCAAAGAAGCCTTTGTCAATGACCGGCGGGTACTGACTGTTCAATCCACACACAAACGAAAAGTGGGAGGAATTGCAGTCGGATCATCCAAAACCGGAAGCCTGACTTTCATTGAACCGGCAATTAATATTCCCTTGAATAATGAACTGGAAATGTCATTGGATGACGAACGCAAGGAAATCTTTCGCATTTTACAGGAATTGACCCGCGAGATTGCTCATCATCTTCCTTTGATCGAAGCATACCAGGAATTACTCACCGAGTTTGATTTTATCAATGCAAAAACCAAACTGGCGCTTGACCTGGATGCCAATTTACCGGGAATTGTCCGGAATACACGCATCGAACTGATTGATGCTTTTCACCCCATTCTTTGGAAAACTAATAAGAACCTGGGAAAAACAACCCTTCCCCAAAGCCTGATCCTGGATGCAACGAGTAGAATGCTCGTTATTTCAGGACCGAATGCAGGTGGGAAATCCATCACTTTGAAAACGATCGGATTGTTGCAATTGATGTTACAAGCCGGTTTGTTGATTCCCGTTCACGAGAACAGCAAGTTCTGTTTCTTTCAGCAGGTATTGACCGATATCGGAGACAACCAATCCATCGAAAATGAATTGAGTACGTATTCGTATCGTTTGAAGCGGATGAAGTACTTCCTGAAGGTTTCTAACAGAAGGACCTTGCTTTTACTGGATGAATTCGGAACAGGTTCGGACCCTGAATTGGGAGGAGCTTTGGCTGAAGTCTTTTTTGAGGAACTTTACAAGCGGAAATCATATGGTGTGATCACTACGCATTACGCCAACATCAAACTCAAAGCAGACCGGCTTCCGAATGCAGTAAACGGTTGTATGCTTTTCAATACCGAAACACTGGAACCTTTGTACCGATTTTCCATGGGACAACCCGGAAGTTCCTTTACTTTTGAAGTAGCCCAGATGAACGGAATTCCAATGGACCTGATCGAACAGGCGAAGGGAAAACTGGATCCAAGTCGCGTGAAAATGGACCATCTGTTGAATGAGCTGAATCGTGAGAAAATGTATCTTCAGCGCCTGAACAAAGAGCACATCGAAGCACAGGAATTAGCCAACAATGCGCGTGAAGAGTTCATTGAGAAGAAGCAACGCATCGATGAGCGCCTGCGTTCACAACAGGACCTGGCTGAAAAGAACAACTTGTTTATTAATGCGGGCAAGAAGATGAAATCATTTATTGACCGTTATCAGACCCGGACCCGAAAAAAAGATGCAAACAGTCCGTTATTGGAAGATGTCCGGAAGTATTTGATGGTTGAGAAATCGAAAATCGAAGAGGCAAAACGAAAAGTGGAATTGATGCAGGTGAAGCCACAAAAAGTGGTGGCAAAAAAACGCAAAACGCAAAAGCAGGAAGAAGATACTTATCAACGGGATAAAATTGTAGTCGGTTCAACCGTTAAGATGATTGAAACCAAACAAAGTGGAACTGTTGAAGAAATCAAAGGACATACACTCACGGTCGTATTCGGATTTATGCGACTGAAAGTGGAACGGGAAAAACTCATGTGGATCAAGTAAGGTTCAAAAAGTTGAAATGTTCAAAAAGTTCAATTTGAACTCTTGAACTCTTGAACTCTTGAACTCTTGAACTCTTGAAACCATAAAAAAATATATTAAACGCGAAAAAATGTATGGATATTTCATTTTTAGTGCAGAGAAGAAATAATTATAATTATGTCAGCTAACAAATACTACTACCTCGGACAATCTAGCGTTCTGAACAGTTTGCTTTTCCTGGAGCGATTTGCCTTCTATGGTTTACAAACTTTCGCTTTCAGCTACCTGATCAGTGATGCGATGAACCTTTACGGTGATGATGCGAATGAATTACTCCTGACCTTTGCTTCGGCCCTTTTGTTTGCCCGCGTTTTCGGCGGTTTGATTGTTGACTTCCTTTTAGGCCCGAAAGTTTCGATCCTTGTCAGCTCCGCACTTCAGATCATCGGAATTTTGCTGTTCATGCAAAAACAATTGAGCTTGTTCTACCTGGGGATGTTTGTCTTTATTTTAGGTCAATGCATCTTTTCACCGGCTATATTGAAATCGATCGGCTCGGTTTATTCTGCCAAAAAGAATAAAATGGATGGGGCGATTACACTCAGCCTTTTCGCCATTAACCTGGGATCTTTCCTTGCCCCAAGGGCATTCCATTATTTTGAGTTTGCAGACACCTTCGAAAACGGGTTCACCTCTTGTATCATTTGTTTCCTCATCATAATCGGGCTTTGTTTCCTGGTCAAATATCCCAAAGGTTCTGAAGAAAACCAACCAAGCTTAGAGTTCAGTAACCGCACCAACGAACTGATCTTCCTGTCGATTTTAGGCTTATTCCTGTATTGGCTGTTTGAAACACTTCTAAACAGATCCATGTCGAATTTCAACTTCAGTGGCTTTAGACGATCGGATGATGTCAGTCTGTTTGTAAGCATGATTCCCGCCTTGATCCCTGTAGTTGGGTACCTCATCTTTGGAATCATTTGGAACCGCTTCAAATTTCCTCCACTTCTAAAGATCGTAATCGGTTTTGCAGCAGCGACCATTTCCATCGTGGCAGCAATCATGACGATGGCAAATAGTCAGACGGACGATCCCAAGTTCATGACCGCTTTCCTTTGCCTCAGTTTCATCGGTGAAATCCTGGTCGTACCGATATTCCTCAGTTTGATCCTTCAGTATTCCCAAAAAAAATTGATGGCAACTTATTCCGGAGTAGCACTTGCTATGTTCGGTTTCCTATCCATGTACATCGGAACGAAAATTTACGATGGAATGGGAGATGGAAATTACGGTATTAGCACTTTGGTTGCGGGAGGAGGTTTCTTTTTCGCTGGCGTGACTGCGCTCATCGTGTTTTTATTGACCAAGAAAAAAGATGCTTCAAGTACTCATTTGGACGAATTTTAATAACTACTTCTCATGAAGCATTTCCTGTTCTCACTTTCTATCGTTCTGCTTGCAGCAGGGTGCTCTTCCGAACTAAAGAAGGAAAAGACACCTGTGCTTTCAAGCGAAAAGAGAGCGAAAGAGAAAATCTATTCAATTGATAACCGTCCAAAGGAAATTGAATCGGATTGCGTTTTTGACACGAGCTCGTACAAATTCACGTCTGAAATTTTATTGAAATTTGACCGAAAAATCCGTTTTTCCTGGAATAAAAACAATCGACAGGCGATCGTAAAGTTTCCAAAAGGAGATTCTTTGCTTCTAAGCATTGGAGGATGTAACCATTTTGGTTATTCTGCGGAATACCGAACGGATGCAAGTGCTTTTTCGAACCCGGATTATCTGATGGAAAAAACCACATGGTTGGCCAGGAACTTTTTGGACAATGGATTCGATACGAATTACCTGCGTTTCATCTCGAATAAACAATACATACTTGAAAGAGATGAAAATGATTGGAAATATTATTCCGTGGAAATCGATTCGCTTGTCGCTGAAAATGAAATTTATGATGGTTTCGGTTTCAAACGAGTTGGAAAAAGAACGCATATTTCAATTGGTGGATATATCAACTGATTTGAGCTTTATCCAAAACGAAATGCCGCATCCTAAAGGACACGGCATTCATTTATAAAAACCTCGTTTTGAGAATCCCTAAAACATCTTCACGACTTTATAGAAGTGTACATGTTTTTGTGATTGACCCGGTGGATTCATATCCATCACAAGTTTTTTTCGCATCATCCAAAGATGAATTTTTAATCGTTTTATGTTCTGTAATTGTCGTACTACCCGTATCTTGGTATGTACACTCACAATCATAATCTTTCTTACAAGACGATAAGCCCAACAACACTATTGCCGAAACTCCAAAAATTAACTTTTTCATAAACTGTATTTTTTAGTTTCTAATTCAATTCAAGATACTCTGAATAAACCCACAAAAGAACCAACGTTTGTTAAAAAACAAATCGCACTAATTAAAAACACAGTTGATTGTACAAAAAAGCTGGGATCTATTCCCCCAAACGCAAGTGTACACCCGCCGAAGAGCTAAAAACAGTCTTGCGGACATTCGTTGGTGGAGCACTGTCATAATAGATGTTAAACTCAATCCGCATATCCAGTCGTTTGGTAATTGCCTGTGCAATTGAGTACTGTCCGGAGAATCGAAAGTCTTTAAACTTGTCCCATCTGGGCTGATAATAGGTGGTTGCCGAAAAACTGAATCCGGTTTCCGTCCGAATGAACCAGCTGATATAATTACTCCAACGGAAATTATCATGAATGATCCCGTCTTCGGTTAATTCCTCGTATTCCCAAAAAGTGGATGTCCCGGCAAAAAAGCGGACATTGTTCGTATCTATGAATTTCCATCGGGGACCGGTCCCTACCAGATACCTCACGCGCTGGTTTAGCAACTGGTTGTATTGCACCTGGGTATAGGCTTCCCACTTCCAAGGACTGTTCTTGATCCGGCGGGCATATCGGAAGTGCGACATTCCTGAATTCGCATAGGTTGTCTTATTGGACGCGGTATAGTTCAGATCCGAGATCAATAAATAGTGATTTTTTCGTGTCTTATATTGAACTCTGGGACGCAGATTCCCGGAATAAAGAATGTCCGGGGAATTTTGGGTAACCGCAAAACCGGCATCAAGCGCGCCACTCCACCCGGAAGTGTCTTCGTAAATACGCCTGTTTTCAATATTGACGATTTGCGCATTCGAGCGGAAACAAAAAAGGACCAAGAAGAAAATAAAACCTAGCTGCTTCATTACTTTGGTGCAATGCGATACATGAATATGGCCAGGATGCCAAAAATAAAATTCGGCAACCAAACAGCCGCTATAGGAGGAAATCCGACAGTTGTAGCAGCCACACTGGTAACTTTCATGGCGAAAATATAGATGAAGACGAATAACAAGCCGATTGCAATGTTCACTCCAATCCCTCCTCGTCTCTTCCTGCTTGAAACACTTACTCCGATCAATGTCAGAACATAAGTTGCAAAAGGATAACTTGTTCGTTGATAAAGCTCAATTTCGAAGGTCGGAACATTCGAATTCCCTTTTTCCTTCTCCTTCTTGATAAATTTCCTTAATTCGCTATAAGTCATTGCCTCCGCAATATTGTCGCGGATGGCCATATCTTCGATCTTATAGGGTAAAATGGTATCCTTTTCGTGTTTTTCGATCAGTTGGATCTTCTGATTGATCACCTGATCTTTGAAATCGACCGTATCATTATAAGAAACAACCCGTTCAAACACATCCACCAAATGCCACTTCGAAGAACCATGAGCAACCGTTGCAGTCCGGGCCTTTAGAAAATGGATGAGCCGGTTGTGATCGTCATACTTTTCAACAACAAAATCATTGATGATATTCTCTTCGGAACTATAACTGGTATAATGCACCAATTCATTTCCCGGAAATTCTGCGTGGTAATTTTCAACCAACAACCGGTCCCGGTAAAAGGATTCCTCGAAATCCAAGCGTACTCGATTCGCTCTTGGCAAAACAAAATGGTTCAGGATCAATGACATCAGCATCAGGATAGTTGCTGCAAACATGTATGGTCGCAAAAAGCGTGTAAATGGCCTTCCGCTATTCAGTATCGGAATGATCTCCGCCTCCTGTGCCATTTTCGCTGTAAACCAAATCACAGAAATGAAAATGATCATGGAAGAAAAGGTATTCCCATAATAAAGCAGGAAATTGAAATAATAATCGAAGACGATCGATTTCAACGGTGCCTGATTCTCGATAAATTCCGATAAACGCGATGCGATATCGAATACCATTGCCAATAGCATGATCACCCCCAACATAAAAAAGAATGTTGAAAGAAATTTCCGAATGATATATCGATCTAAAATCCTGAGCATTAAATTCTTCTCCCTAGTATTTTGACTTGTTCGTCTTTCCAGGCCCGGAAAGTCCCATCTAAAATTCTTCTGCGGGCTTCCTTAACCAACGCCAAATAAAAGGCTAAATTGTGAATTGTCGCAATTTGAATGGCCAAATTTTCCTTTGCTTTGATCAAATGGTGCAAATAAGCTTTAGTGTAAACCTGGTCTACATAAGCTGTGCCATTTATATCCAAAGGAGAAAAATCCATTTTCCACTTCTGATTTTTAATGTTGATCGTTCCTTCCGAAGTAAATAACATTCCATGTCTTGCG
>Ga0247691_1000321_pt1 | contig 10422 bp, 10 predicted proteins | sample CNK32_metaG_FD_182721 | JGI IMG/M metagenome (GOLD analysis project Ga0247691, IMG submission 182721) | Soil microbial communities from Purdue University Martell Research Forest, Indiana, United States - CNK32 | ecosystem: Environmental > Terrestrial > Soil > Temperate forest > Bulk soil...
TGGTGCTGACGGCAACGCCAATCCCACGCACCCTTTCGCTCACGCTTTACGGCGACCTGGATGTTTCCGTGCTGGATGAATTGCCACCGGGACGTACGCCCATCGAGACGCGCATGAGTTCGGAAAAGCATCTTCCCGGCGTGTGGGAATTCCTTCGCCGACAGGTGGAGGCTGGCCATCAGGGCTACATCGTTTACCCGGTGATCGAGGAATCGAAACTGGAACTCAAGGCCGCGATGGAAGAGTACGAACGCCTCTCACGCGACGTCTTCCCGAAATTAACCGTTGGACTGCTCCACGGGCGCATGTCCAGCGAAGAAAAAGACGATGTGATGCAGCGGTTCCGGCGGAATGAAGTGCAGATTCTGGTGGCGACGACGGTGATCGAAGTCGGCGTGGACGTGCCCAACGCCACGGTAATGGTGATCGAACACGCGGAACGCTTCGGCCTGGCGCAGTTGCACCAGCTTCGCGGGCGTATCGGCCGCGGCGCGCAGAAATCGCACTGTATCCTGGTGGCGCCCGGGCGAATGACCGACGATGCCCGCGCGCGCCTCGAAACCATGGTGCGCACCACAAACGGTTTTGAAATCGCCGAAACCGACCTCCTGATTCGCGGCCCCGGCGAATTTTTCGGCACCCGGCAATCCGGCGAACTCGGATTCCACGTCGCAAATCCCTTGCGCGACCGAGAACTGCTGGAACGCGCCCGGAAAGAAGCTTTTCATTTGGTTGAGGAACCCGCCCAGCAAGAATCTCTGCAGCACATGCTGCGACTGCTGCCGCCGCAGTGGCAGCGCCGCTATCATCTGGCGCGGATCGGCTGAGGCTCGCTTCCCATGCGCATCATTGCCGGAGCATACCGCAGCCGCCAGTTGAAAAGCCTGAAGGGCATGGCGCTGCGCCCCACCAGCGACAATTTGCGCGAAACCCTTTTCAATGTGTTGGGCGAACTCGTCGTCGACGCCCGATTTGCGGACTTGTTTGCCGGCACAGGAGCGGTGGGCATCGAAGCACTGAGCCGCGGCGCGCGAGAGGCTATTTTTGTGGAAAAGCATTCGCCTGCCGTCGCTCTCATCAAGAAAAATTTGGAGTCGCTGGAGATTCGCAAAGGCGCGCGCGTGCTTCCGTTGGATGCGCTGCTGGCATTGAAGAGGTTGGCCGAAGAACCTGCCGCTGCCACCACCCGCTTGGACATAATCTTTCTCGATCCGCCGTACGCCGATGTGGAGCAGTACAAAAACGTCCTCTCCTTTTTGGGCGGCGCAAATTTGCTCGCTGAAAACGCAGTGGTTATCGCCGAACACCAACGTTCGCTTGACCTTCCCGAATCCTTTGGTAAGCTCGAACGAGTCCGCGTCTTGCGCCAGGGTGATGCGGCGCTGACTTTTTTCAGGTTTCGTCCCCCCAGTCTGCCGGAGAAACCCCGCTCCGGGTAAACCTTAGTTCTGCTCTGTTCATCTATCTCAGGGTCCTTTGAGGGACCGGAAGAAAAAGGCGCGGCTGTATAGGGCGCGGTACAATTGGAGGTTTATGGGTAAGCGGTTCCAGGTCAATCGATATGATTTGCTCGGCCAGGCGGAGCTATACCCGCCGCATATCGTATTGCCCGGCGCACTGGAGCCAAAACTGGACATTGCCTGGGGCAGCTTCCAGCAAAATTTCTTCAGCAACATCCCCGTATTTTTCCAACGCACACGTCTGACTGGAGCTGTGCCGCTCGTCTATGTCCTTCGCGATTGCCGAGTGGAAAACCCCACACCGCGCAGCGCAATCGTTCTTGCCGCCCTGGTGCAAATCCTATTGCTCCTGATTCCGTGGCCTGACCTGCCGCTCTCCGCCAAACACAATCCCGCGTTCGACAACACACAGTTGACCTGGTCCGGCCCGATCGACGATCTTCCGCTCCTGAACATGCCGCGGGAAAGGAAAGCCGCGCCGCGTGCCAAAGCTCCCGCTGACCCGCCGCCCGCTGAAGGCGCTGATGCGTTTCATCCTCGCCAGCGCATCGTCACCGATCCTTCCCGGCCCACGCATCCCCGGCAAACACTTGTGAATCCCGCGGCGCCGCTCGAAGCCCCGAAAATTTTGCCGGATATGCCCAACGTGGTGCATCTGGCATCCGTGGCGGTTCCTCCGCGGCCGCGCCTCGAAATCAGCGAGCAGACGCTGATGAAGCTTCGACCGAAGGCGAGAAAGACCGTCGCCACAACGGATGCGCCTTCGCCGGATTTGCCGAATTTGGAGCAACGCCCGGCGGATGTCAGCCTGACGGCACAGCAGAATGGTCCCGCTAAACCGAAACTTGAAATCAATGCGGGCTCAGCGCCGAGGCTGGGCGCGCGCAAACAGGATGGCGAACTTGCCGCCGCGCCGGAGGTTGCGCCATCTGCTTCGAATGCGCCGGCGGGTTCAACGGGTACGCTGATCGCTCTTTCGGCTTCGCCTGCTCCGCCCGCGCCTGTGATTCCGGTGCCGGATGGAAATTTATCGGCGCGCGTCGCGATTTCTCCGGAAGGTAAGAAACCGGGAACTCCCGGAGGCGTGCCAGCTTCTTCCGCAGCCAACGGTGGAACGACGGAAGTGGCGAGCAACGGCGCCGGCGGCGCAAACGCGACCGGCATCAGCATCAGCGGCGGAAATCCGAAACCCAATTCGAGCGTCTCCGGACTGGGCGGCGTCGGAAAATTCAGCATGGCAAAGCCCCAAGCCTATATGAAGCGCCCCGACCCGAACGCGGCAGTGGAGGACGAACCGGCGCGGACCGGACCGCCGAACTTTGCATTGCTTCCGCCCGGCTCCCCGCCGGAACAGATTTTCTCGCGGCGCCGCGTGTACTCGATGAACGTCAACATGCCGAATTTCAACAGCGCCACCGGCAGCTGGATTATCCATTTTTCGGAGCTGCGTCTTTCCGGCGCGGCCAGCCACGCGGGGAATATTGCTTCGCCAGTGCCGGTGCACAAGGTAGATCCGAAGTATCCGTCCACGATGGTCGAGGAGCGGATTGAAGGGGAAGTGATTCTGTACGGCGTGATCCGCCAGAATGGGACCGTGGATAGTATTCAACTCGTGCGCGGCGTGGATCCCCAGCTCAACGCCAACGCTATCGAGGCCTTCAAAGAGTGGAAATTCGAGCCTGCCACGAGCGAAGGGCAACCCGTCGACCTCGAGGCCATCGTGCACATTCCGTTCCATGCCCCCACCCGCCAATAACCGCGGCAACAATGGAATCCAGATTTTGTAGCGAACGCCTTCCGACGCCGGCGTTCTTGAATATGTAGTGGCCGACCTTTAGGTCGGTACACCCGAGCATGATCACTAGAAATTCGCTTCCTGCAGCTTTACCAGCGTATAAAGCGTGTGATTCACGGGCACGGGCACACCCAACTCCGCGCCGAGGCGCGCGATGTGGCCATTCAGCGATTCGATCTCCGTACGCTTGTTGCGCGCCATGTCTTGCGCCGTGGAAGAGCGCGTGCCGCTCATCTGCTTGCCGATCAGAAGGGCGCCGGCGATGGCCGCCTTCGGGTCTTCCAGGCCCGGCGGATCAATACCTTGTCTCTTTGCGACAGCCAGCACTTCGTAAACGACGGCTTCCACCACGCGCTTCGCGTCTTCGCTGGCGATGATCTCGCCGTATGTGACGCGGCCCAGGCCGGAAACGGCGTTCAGCGCGCAGTTCCACACCAGCTTGGTCCACAATTCCCCTTCGATGTTGTCCGAAACGCGGCAGGGAAGTTTCGCGCGCGAAAAAAATTCCGCCGTCTTGTCCACGTTCGGCGAGTGCGGCCCGATCACCAGATCGCCCCGGCCCAGATGCTGTACGGTGCCGGGCGATGGAGCGGAAGCCGCGACGTAGACGACCGTGGAAATCGCTTCGATCCCGGACGCTTTGCGAATCTCTTCGGCATTGTTCACGCCGTTCTGCATGCTGAGCACGACTGCGGAGGAAGAAATATACTTCGCCAGTTCCTTCGAAACGGATGCGGTATCCGTGGTCTTCACGCAGAACAGCACAATATCCGCACCGGCCGTCGCGGAAAGTTCCGTCGACGCCGCCGGATGCACCGTCTCTTGAAACTGTTTGGTGTCCAACAACAGACCCTTCTGCAGCACGGCCTCCACAAAAGCGGGGCGCCCGATCATCGTCACCGGCACGCCAGAGCGCGCCAGCAGTCCGCCGAAATAACCGCCAACGGCGCCCGCGCCGACAACCGCAACCTTCGGCCAATTCTTGTCATTTGTCATTTTGAGTTTGTCCTGCAGTAAGGATTCATCGAACTCTGGAATCGTTACATCAAAAGTGATTGCGCAATTCGCGGAACGCCGGCACGATCACCAATTTCCCCGTTCCGGCCATCACTGGCTCGTGCTCCAGTTGCCAGGTATTCACGTGCGGGATGTAGACGGCGTTCAGACCGGCCTGCATCGCGGGATTGATGTCGCTGCGCGGGCTGTTGCCGATCATCCAGCCCTGGGTCTTCACGATTTTGTGTTTGTTCACCAGCAACTGGTACGTTTTGGAATCTTTTTCGCCGACGATTTCGATGGCCTCGAAAAATCCTTGCAAGCCCGAGCGTTCCACTTTCGCTGCCTGCTCCGCGGGCTCGCCTTTAGTGAATAAAATAAGTCTGTGGCGCGCCGTCAAATACGCCAGCGTCTCCGGCACGCCGTCCAGAATTTTTGGCGGTGTGCGCTCTAATTCGACTACACGCACGTGAATCTGCGCCAAGGTTTCCCGCTTGGCCATCTGGTCCGCCAGTTTCATGTACGTTTCTTCCAGAGAGCGGCCAAAGCTGCGCACGCCGTAGCCGTACTGGCGGATGTTCTTGCGCTCCGTTTCGTTCAGGATGTGGCGAATGTAAGCCCGGCTGTAGCCGCAGGGCTCCACCAGGGTGATGAAATCCTCGATGAGTTTTTCGAAGAAAACATTGTTTTCCCACAGCGTGTCGTCTGCATCAATCAGCAGTGTGTTGCGTTTCATAAGCTCGAAGGGTCAGCTTCCTTCGTGATTCCCCAAAATGCGAAGAATTAGTGTAACAGCCCGAGCGCGTCCTGCGCGATGTTGCGCGCGGCATCCGGATGAGACATGGCCCGCGCGGCTTGCTTCATCGCGCGCAGCTTTTCGGGCTGGTCCACGAGCGTGGCGATTTTCCACGCCGCCGCAGGCAGATTGTTGCAGCGTATGGCCGCGCCCGCTTCCAGCAGGTGATCGGCGTTGCGCTCTTCCTGGCCGGGGATCGGCTCAACGAGGGCCATCGGCAACTCGCGCGCCAGCGCTTCCGAGGTGGTCAGCCCGCCGGCTTTGCCGATCAGCAGGTCTGCGGCAGCCATGTATTGGTCCATCTCGGTTGTAAATCCCACAGGCACAAGGCGCGGCTGGCCCGCAGGAGTTTTTCCAGCGCCTTTGCTGAGCGCGTCCAACCGCTTTTTCAACTGCTCCGATTTTCCCGCAATGGCCACGATCTGCCACGGCCGCTGTAGAGTCAGCAAATCTTTCACCAACTGCTCCAGCGGCCCCACGCCGTAACCTCCGGCGGACAAAAGCAAAACTGGCTCGCTCGCCGCCAAACCCAGTTTTTTCCGTGCTTCGGCCGTGCCAACTGGCTTTTCAAAAAGCGGATCGATAGGTATTCCAGTGACCTGCAGCTTTTCCCGCGGTACGCCAATGTTGGCCAGGTATTCGAGTGACTCTTGCATCGCCACGTAGTAGCGGTCCACCGTCCGGCATAGCCACAGCGCGTGGACGTCGTAATCCGTCACCACTATGGCGTGGCGCGCCTGCAATTTCTTTTTCGCGATCAGCCAAGCCAGAATTTCCGCGGGCAGAAAATGCGTGGCCACGCAGAGGTCCGGCTGGATTTTTTTCAGCAGGCGGATCATCGGCTGGGTGTTCAGGCGATCCATCGCCAGGCGCTCGCGCGGATGCCGCCAGGGCTGGTCGGTTCGTTCGTAGAGCAAGCCCATCAGGTCCGGGGCGCGCCGCACCATGCGGATGTAGGCTTTGTCGTAAATGCGTTGGAAAAGTTTGCTGACGTGCTGCAGGGCGTCAATGTGCTCCACGTCGCAATTGCCTTGCGTGCGAAACGCTTTTTCGAGCGCCTGCGCGGCTCGCACGTGGCCTGCACCGGAAGAAGCAGAGAGGATCAGGACGCGCGGCTTCCTGTTCAGAAGAAGGGAAGAGCTCATCAAGCGGCGCCGTCAGGCCGTCTTCCGCTGCCCGTTCGCCAGCTTGTCCAGGATGCCGCCGGCGATTTTCTGCAATTCGCCGAAGCGCGTCAGATATTCCTGGAAGTCGTGGTTCAGCAGTTGCGCGTCCTGCGGCCCCAGCTGGTTGCGCAAAATCATGTCGCGCAGCTTCACCGGATGCGGCAGCACCGCCTCTTCCTGCAACTCTTCCAAAGCAATTTTCGGGTTGTAGTGATACATAACGCCCCCATGGGCTTCGTTCGCCCCTTCATACAATCCACCAAGCCCCTATTCTACGCGCAAACCGAGTGGCGAATCACACCCGGAAATTTCGGGCCGGCTGCGCTCGAATCAGTGGTTCAGGGGATAGGCAGTTGGGAGTTTCGATCCACTAATCTCAGAATGGGGCTGAGAGTGCACATCCAAGAAATCGGCATTATGGGGTAGGACATTAAAAAATTGCCGCGGTGCGCAAGAGGGAATTCTCCAACCGCATCGTCACAGACTTGAATGTGGGTGCTGCTAAATGTGCGTCGAACCGGCTTCCGCCTGGCTCACCTCTGCGCCAAGGGTTTGGTTCCAATCGGCGAGTCGATTGTCCAGGGCCTTGATTTCCAAGGCCAGGCTGGTATGCATGGGGTTATTCAAGAACAGCTTGAAGAGTAACTTCCGCTTTCTTTTCAATTTCTCACGGTTCTTGATCAGAATGTTTTCAGTCGAACGCGCGTGGGATGCCTCCATAAATCGCAGCACAATATTTGCAAAATTTCCAAATCTACAAACTGCTTGACCGGAGCCAGCTTTGTGATTCTGGAATTACAGCATGGTGGCTGCAAGCTGCGCGTACAGTTCACTATTAGACAGTGCTGGAAATAGGGTGGCAGGAGGAATAATGTCGGCGTGCGTCAGAACTGCAGGCAACTTCCCCAAGATTGGCCCTTGGGGCAAGAGTGCCGCTGAAAAGGATAATGAGGGAACTACGCGGCGGAGGCTCGCGCGGGGATGAATTCGTATTTTTCGATTTTGGCGGCGATGCCCGTTTTGCCCTGCTCGTCCGTTTCCACGCGCACAATGTGGCCGTGGCAGCGGATGTTCACATCGCCCGCGGAAATAATCTGCTGCGGAAGCGTCAGTATAAAATCGATCTCGTTGCCCTTTTCGAAGGGCGCTTCCACCACAAAATACAGGCCGCGATAGCTGACATCGCGCGTGTTGGCTTTGAGTTCCGGGCCATTCGCGTCGTTCGCAAGCACGCGGACTGGCAAATTCATCGAGAAGCGCCGGGCTTCACGCCGGTCGGAAAGATCGCTCATTCAGCCCCCTGAACTGCCGAACGTGGCGAAATTATCACCGGGAACCACAAACTGCAATGTCAAACTGCCACAATTTAGCACTAGTACGAGCACAACGCGTAGTGGGCGGTATAGAACTAGGACCAATCGCGATTCTGTGGATATTTCCATTTCAGGTACACTTTTGTTGGCTAATCCTCAAATGCAGAATGTCCACGATTCGCAAAATCTGTTTCTCGAAGGCCCTGCGGGACGCCTTGAAGCCATCCTCTGGACCCCCGTCCGAGCCGATTCACCCTTGCTAGCAGCGGTCGTTTGCCATCCCCATCCGCTTTTCGGCGGGACCATGCACAACAAGGTGGTCTATAACGCGACGAAAACCATGGATGCGCTCGGAATTCCCGTGCTGCGTTTCAATTTTCGCGGCGCCGGCTTAAGCGCGGGCGAGCACGACAAAGGACGCGGCGAGCAGGGCGACGTCCAAACGGCTCTCGACTTTCTCGCTGCACAATTTCCGGGCATCCCGCTGCTCCTAGCGGGCTTCAGTTTCGGAAGCGTGGTGGGCTTGCGGGTCGGCTGCCGCGACGCGCGAGTGAAGGAACTGATCGCCATCGGCATCCCGGTGAACAGCAGCGACTTTTCTTTTCTGGCGGATTGCCCTAAACCGAGACTCTTCGTTCACGGCGCCGAAGACAAATTCGGCGCGCGGAAGAAAGTGGAAGAGACTGCCTCGACGCTGCCCGGAGAAAATAAGCTGGTTGTTGTTGAGCACGCCGATCATTTCTTCGCCGGCCATCTCGACGAATTCAACGCCGCCATCGCCGCCTGGCTCACCGAACGTCATCCCGCACTACGGACCAGCTAGGCCGAGTTCCCTCGCTCAAACAGCTTGCTGAATTCATCGATCCCTGCCGGCTTCACGCCGACAATCTTTGCGTTTGCTTCCACGTGTGCCGCGCGCGACATTCCCACCAGCGCCGTCGTAATCCCCGGCGAAGAGCGCGCAAACTGCAGTGCACGTTCCAGATCGTTGTGCAGCCCCAGCGCGTCCGCCACGAAGCCTGGCAGGTTTTGCGAAAGTTGGCCCTGCAGCAGCGAAGCGCTTGCCACCAGCGTTAGGCCCAGGTCGCCTGCCGCCTCCATCATCGTGCGCGTAAGGCCGTCGACCGTTTGATTGCCGAGCGTCAGTGCCTCGGTCATCGCTAGGTTGTACGGCAACTGCACAAAGCGGCAGTGGTGCGAGCCGCCGGCGACGTCGCGCGCGATTTTTTCCAATTCGCCCAGGAAAAGGGAATCGCCCGCCTTTGCCTCCTGCCGGAATCCGTTCCAGGTAGCCATCCCGTAAAACTGGATTTTTCCAGCCGTCACCGCCGATTCCAGAAACTCAAACGCCTGGCGCACGCGAGTCAGAAATTCCGGCCGCGGCACTTCGCCCAGCTGGGTTTCCGGATTATGGAGGTAATAGACATCAATGCAGCTGACGCCCAGATTTTTCAGGCTGCGATTCAATTGATTTTCAATGAACCGCGTGGCCATGCAATGGCACCCTGCGGCCACTTCTTTCGCCGTGAAAACGCCCCGCTGGATGTATTCGTCGAAAAAATAGCGATTGGCATCTGCCGGCATCGCGCCATCGGGCGTCAGGTATCCGCCCTTGGTGCAGACCACAAATTCATCGCGCGCCAGGCCCTTGTTCGCCAGAACTTTCAGCGCGGTGCCGACGTTTCTCTCGCTCCGCTGAAACCGGTAATTGATCGCCGTATCAAAGACGTTAAATCCCGCGAGGCCCGCCTCAACCAGCGCCGCCGCGTAGCTGGCATCCGTCGCGTCGTTCGGCTGCCCAAGATACGTGCCGACCCCGAGCGAAGACACGGTAAGCCCCTGCGCTGTTCGAAAGTGCCCCTCAGCGGCGATCTCTTTAAACTTCTCGGCGTAGCGTTGTGTTCCGTCCGGCGTTGCACCCTGGCTCATCGTGATTCCCCCGCTCCCTCGATTGTCCCTCTATTTGCTCAGTTCGTTGGCTTCTTCTTTCGGCGGAGCCAGCAGCCGCGAACACGCCCGCAGAATCCGCCGGTACGGCCAATCTTTCTCGCGAAAGAAAATCTCTCCCTCGCGCGGGTTGCTGTAAAACCACCGCGCCACCAGTCGTAGGTGTTCGCCCAGCTCCGTCGCGGATTGCCGCGGAGTTGCCGAACCGGGCGGCGCGCTCATCATTGCTTCCAGATAGTCGCGCACCGCTTCCTCCGCCGAGCGCGGCTGGCTGGTATCCCCAAATCGCAGGGCGAACGGCGCCGCCAACCGGCCGCCGCGCACCCCAAACATCCCGATCGTCTGCTCTTCCGCCATCCGCTGCAGAATCACCGCATCAAGATCTTGCACGCGTCGAGCCACCTCCGGACCGGCTCGCAAGGCATCATCCAGTTTTTCCAGCTTCTTGTGAATCGCCGCGGCTCGTTCGAAATCCAGATCCTCGCTGGCCCGTTCGCGTTCTTGTTCGAAGGTGCTGCGCAACGATGCCCCGCCTGTTTCCAGAAATCCCACCAAGCGATTTACTTCCACGTCGTACTCTTCCTTGGTGCAGCCTGCAAAACAAGGCGCCAGGCACATCTTCATCTCGGAGTACAAGCAGCCGGGAAATGTTGGATCGCGTCGAATCTTGATCTGGCAGCGCCGCACTTTGAAAAAATCCAGCACACTATCGGCATAGACCTGGGCGGAATGGCGCGAAGCAAACGGGCCGTAGTAAATTCCCCCGGTGGGTACGCCCCGTTCATTCACCGCAATGTGCCGCGTGACGTAGCACCGGGGATACGCGTTCTTCAGGTTGATCTTCAGCACGGGAGACGGCCGCAGCCGCATCAGGTCCCGATAACGCTTCGGAAATCGCTGCTTCGCGATCTGGTAGTAAGTCAACGACTGCTCAAAAGCCGAATTGGTG
>Ga0247691_1000322_pt1 | contig 10406 bp, 6 predicted proteins | sample CNK32_metaG_FD_182721 | JGI IMG/M metagenome (GOLD analysis project Ga0247691, IMG submission 182721) | Soil microbial communities from Purdue University Martell Research Forest, Indiana, United States - CNK32 | ecosystem: Environmental > Terrestrial > Soil > Temperate forest > Bulk soil | place...
AACTGCAGGCCCTGCTGGCTCCGCCTCCGGTTTCCGGCGTCACGTTGCAGATGGACGCCACTCGAACTTCCATCGAAAAACCATTGGAGCATCTGAAAACGACTCCGCGGGAAATCCTGTTCTACGATCTGCCTCTGCAGATGGCTTCCCAGCCCAACTACCAGGCTATGCTCGATTGCGCCGTCGCTTCCCTGCTTCAATTTTTCCCCGCCGCCAGCCATGCCGTCATGCTCCTGCGGGACCGCAATTCGAAATCCCTGCTCTTGCAAGCGCACATACCTGCCGGACAGCCTTCGGCGAGCATGGAACTTGCCGAGCATGTCCTGCAGCAGAACTCGGCCGTGGTCTGGAATCCGGCCGCAGCCGCCGCCAGCGACATCGGCGCGCGCAGCCTGATCGGGATGCAAACCACCTGCGCGATGTATGCGCCGCTTTCGTGGAAAGACGAGCGGCTGGGAGTGCTGTGCGTGGACACTCGGAAAGCCGGCACGGCATTCAGTTCCGACGACCTGCGCCTGTTTATCGCCATCGCGCATCACGTCGCGCTTTCGATCTATTCACAGCGGCTGACTCGGGATTTGCAGGCGCAGAATCAGTTGCTGCAGCGCCTCCTCACGCACTTTTCACCGAAGGTGCGCCAGCGTTTGCTGGAGCGCGCCGGGCGCGGGCGGCTCACCTTGGGCGGTGAGCGTTCCGAAGTCAGCATACTATTCTCCGATATCCGCGGATTCACTCGCATGAGCGCCACCATGGAGCCGGATGACGTGGTGGACATGTTAAACGCCTACTTCGCCGCGCTGGTCGAGGCTATCTTTCGCTGCGAAGGCACCGTGGATAAATTTATCGGCGATGCGATTCTCGCGGTGTTCGGCAGCCCGGACCCCGATCCGGAGCATCACCACCAAGCCTTGCACGCGGCCCTGGCGATGCAAGATGCCGTGCAGAAATTGAATTCAGCGCGCAAGGAACGTGGACAGCCCACCTGTGAAATCGGAATCGGCGTGCATTCGGGCGATGTCCTGCACGGTTTTGTTGGCACCCAGGAACGCTTGGAATTTACAGTTGTGGGCGATGCGGTAAACCGCGCCTCGCGCTTCTGCGCCGCGGCGGGCGCTAACGAAATTATCTTGAGCTCGGAATTCCTGAAGCACGTGTGGCGCGAGGTCGAGGTGGAATCGCGCGATGTACCCACCAAGCACGAAGGAACCTGGGCCGCCTTCCGCGTCCTGAAAACCAAACTGCCCCGATGAGGCCTGGGCACGATGTGGTTTCCCGGTTCCCGCCAACTTCTCTGCTTTACCTCTTACTCAACCGCACATAATTCTCCGTTGCGGTCGGAGCCTTCCTTCATTAACATACGGGCAGATTTTCGCAGGAGCGCGCATCTTTACCGGGCCCCGCAATCCGCGCTCCCTCCCAAGGAGTCCTCTTATGTCGCATGTACGTATTTCCCGAGTGGCGCTTGGCTGCGCACTGGCAGCTCTGTTCGCTGTGCCTTCCCTGGCGCAGACCGCAACTGCGCCGCCGGCTGCCGCACCGACTGCACCTGCCGGGCCAAAGAAGCGCGTGGCAGTGATGAATTTCGACTACGGTACAGTTCGAACGACGGTGGCTCAAATTTTTGGTACGGACCAGGACGTCGGCAAGGGCATCAGCGACATGCTGGTGGAAAAATTGGTCAACGGCGGGCAGTATTCGGTGATTGAACGCTCGGCGCTCGACAAAATCCTGAAAGAACAGAATTTTTCGAACAGCGACAGGGCCGACGCCAACACTGCTGCGAAAATCGGAGCAGTGCTAGGTGTGGACGCGATTATCATTGGCTCGATCACGCAGTTCGGCCGGGACGACCAGCACACCAACGTCGGTGGCGGCGGATACGGCCTGGGAAAGTTCGGGCTGGGCGGCGTGGGCACCAGCAAGGCCAAAGCGATCGTGGCCATCAGCGCGCGCGTGATTAATACCTCGACGGCCGAGATTATGGCCGCGGTTACCGGCAAAGGCGAGTCCACTCGTTCCGGCACTTCCCTGATCGGAGCAGGCGGCGGAGGCGGAGGCGGAGGAGCAGGCGCCGTCAGCATGGGCAGCAGCAATTTCGCCAACACCATACTCGGAGAAGCGGTGCGTGGCGCAGTGGACAGTACCGCGGAACAACTGAATTCGGCCTCCGGGAAAGTGGAAGCCCAAAAGCACTCGGTTAGTGGAGTGGTCGCCGACGTATCCGGCAACACCCTGATCCTGAACGTCGGAAAGAAAGCCGGCGTAAAAGTGGGCGACATGCTGGAGATCAGCCGTCAGGTGCGCGTCGTGAAAGATCCCACCACCGGAAAAGTGATCAAGGCTGTAACCGATAAAATCGGCCAGGCCACCGTCACGGACGTCGACGATGACTCCTGCACCGCAACCTTCAGCGGAGGCGGGGCGGCGAAGGTCGGCGACGTCGCCAAGAACAATCCCTGAGGCCGCGATTGCCTCGAACCAAATTGCGAGTCCGGGCGCCGCAGTGGCCCGGACTCGTTCTATTTTCGGCCCAAAGTTTGGTGTATCCTCAGTGCAATTAACGCGCCCCTCCTGGAGGCTTTCATGACTGCCGAATTCAACGTTGGCCAAAGCGTTGGCGACTATGAAGTTCTCTCCGTTCTCGGACTGGGCGGAATGGGCAAGGTCTACAAAGTCCGTAACGTCATCTCCGACCGCGCGGAGGCCATGAAGGTCCTGCTGCCCGACCTGAATTCGCACCAGAGCCTCGCGGACAGATTCCTGCGCGAAATTCGCCTCCTGGCCTCTCTGAATCATCCGAACATCGCGGCCCTGCGAACCGCCCTGACCTACGAAAACCAGCTGGTGATGATCATGGAATTCGTGGAAGGCGAAACCCTTGCGAACCGCATTGCGCGCGCGCCGATTTCTACTGCCGAAGCGGTGAATTACTCGCAACAGATTCTTTCGGCCCTCAGTTACGCGCACAAGCACAACATCATCCACCGCGACATCAAGCCCGCCAACATGATGCTCACCCCGCAGGGCGCGGTGAAGCTGATGGATTTCGGCATCGCCCGCTCCGGCACCGACGGCTCCCTTACCTCCACCGGCACCACGCTCGGCTCGCTCAACTACATGCCCCCGGAACAAGTGCGCGGCGAGGCGGCGGATGCGCGCTCGGACCTCTATTCCTTCGGAATTTCGTTGTACGAGCTGCTCACTGGAAAACTGCCCTTCCAGGGCGACTCGCAATATTCCCTGATGACCGCGCAATTGAACCAGCAGCCGCCCTCCCCAATCAGTCTCCGCGCCGACGTGCCTCCAGCCCTCAACGAGATCATCCTCATGGCCATGTCCAAGGAACCCGGCGATCGTTTTCAAAGTGCCGATGCGTTTGCCAACGCCCTGAAGAGCGTCCCCGTCTCCTCGCTGCCAAGCCAGGGCACCACTTTTGCCCCTTCGACGCGTCCACCCGTGTCCCCGGACGATACCCTGATGGGAACTCTGGCGCCGGGGGCCGGAGCGTTGGGCCGGATGGCCAGCCCGCCAGCTACCACCCAGGCGGCAGTGCGGGTGCCGGTGCCTCCCCAACCCCGCACTCCCTCGGCGATACCGACTGTTCCGATAGCCCCGCCTCCGGTAGCGTCAGCAACCGATACTGAGCCTCCACCAGCGGCGTATATGCCGCCGGCACACTCATCCAGCCGCGGCTTGTGGATGGCAATCGGCGTGTTATTGTGCGCGGGCGTGATAATTGCCGCCGGGGTTTATATCCCCCGGCGAATGAAAACGCATGCAGACCCAGAACAATCGAACATGCCGACGCAATCCATACAGGATTCCGCCGCCAAGCCAGCCGGCGGAACAGATGGGCCGGTTTCGGTCACCACCCCCGTCGGTTCGGTGAACGTGGATGATAAGGGAAATGTTTCTGTGCAGGCTCCGGGAGTTTCCGCGACAGTTTCCTCGGATGGAAATGTGAATGTAAACGCTCCCGGCGCTTCCGCGCACGCAGGCGCCAAGTCCAAATCGGATGGAAACCCGAAACCATTGCGGGATGGCGGCCAGGCAACACCACCACCGGTTCCCACAGGTCCCTCGCTCGAAGAAATTGCCAAGATGGAAGACGAAGCCGATCGTTTGAACATTCGCGCCGCCACGGCCTCTCGCAGCGTGGACACCCTCCGGCAACAGCAGCAGGCAGCGGGTTACAACCTGCGTGCCGACATCGCTTCTGCGGCAGACCGCATGCAGATGTACCTGGCCAAGGGAGACGCTGCTGTGAAGGCGAAAGACATGGCCAACGCCCAGAAGTATCTCGACTTGGCCGAAGCGGAGATCTCCAAGATCGAAAAATTCCTGGGCCACTGATTCGCCGGGCTAACCAACCTCTCAAATTCATCCAAGGAGATTCACGTTTGCGGTGGCGCTTGACGACAAACGCCGCTCCAGGCGACTTGTTTTCAAATATTCCGCGGCGCACTATCAGACGGCTAGGCGCCTGGAGGACCACATATGCCAATCGACGAGAAAGTTGGGACACATCAGAAAGCGCTGACGATCAACCTGAACGCCTCGGTTTTCGGTTCGTTCGCGGAAATCGGCGCGGGTCAGGAAGTGGCCCGATGGTTCCTGACTGTCGGCGGGGCATCGGGAACCGTGGCGAAAACGATATCCGCGTACGACAAGGAGGTGAGCGACGACTTGTACGGCCGCGGAACGCGCTACGTTTCACACGCGCGCGTGGAGGCCATGATGGAAAGCGAGTGGAATCAGTTGCTGGCCGAACTGCAGCCGAGCCGCGGGGCAACAACACGATTTTTCACCTTCCTGGATACGATTTCGGCGCGCAATTTTGCGGGGACCAACGAATGCCACGGCTGGGTTGGGCTGAGATTTCAGCAAGAGCCAGGCGGCCCGGCAAGCGACGTGGTGCTGCACATCAATCTGCAGGATCCGACCAATCTGCAACAACAGGAAGCGGTGGGGATTCTCGGCGTAAATCTGATCTATGCGTCGGTGCACCACCTGGATTCGCCGGAGGTATTTCTTGCCGGTCTGTTTGAGGAATTGAGCCTGGAGCGAATGGAGATTGACCTGGTAGACCTGAGGGGCCCGGCCTTCGAGTCCTGGGACAAACGCAAATTACACGCGTCGCTGGTAACAAACGGCTATGCGGAGGCGGTGGCCCTCAACGCGGAGGGCAAAGCGATTCCTCCCACGGAACTCCTTTATAAAAAGGCTTTGGTACTGGCGCCTGGGCTTTTCGAAACCGCTTCCGACCTGCACGGACAATTAATCCAGACTACTCTGGCGCAACTCCCGAAAGAGGAACTCGATCAGAGCAAGGGAAGCCTGGGACTGTTTTGCCTGCCGGGGCAATCGATGATTCCCGGGGGACACTCGCCGACGGCGGAACACCTGATGCAACACGTGGAGGATCTGCAAAAACTGGGCTTCGGCACGCTGATTTTCCGTGCAAAGGAACTGTACACGATGGGCGCCTACGTCAGCCGTTATACGAAATCCCAGGTGTACTTTGCTGTTGGCTTGTCCGTAGTTATTTATGCAATGCAGGACCGCTATAAAAATCTGGAAGGGGCTCTGCTGGAAGGAACGGCGAGATTGTTCACGCAGAACGTGAGATTGAGCGTGTACCCGATGACGGAAGCGGCACTGAAAGCAAGGTTGGAACAACTAGGCGCGGGTGAGTGGACCTATGAGGTTACAAACGGATTGGTGTACGTGGACAATCTTCATCCGGCCGAGCCAATCAATTTCCTGTTCCGCTATTTATTGGCTTGCGGTTTTCTAGTCTCCGCCCGCCCCGCGATCAATTGAGTTAGTGGCAGAATTCGCAGGAACGGCCGACCGTGCCGATGCCAAGCAGTTCGATGCGCGGCGACAAATAATCCGGACGTGGGGCTTCTTCACTCATCAAGGCAGTGCTGAGGTATTTCTTGTTGTCGTCGCAGAAAATGGTGACCACGGCAGCTTCTGGCCCCAACTTCTCCTGAGCTTTCACCGCTGCAAGAAAATTACATCCCGATGAGATGCCCACCGCAAGACCCAGCGAAAAAGCGAGTTTTTGCGCCATCAGGATTGCGTCACCGTCCGGAACTGAGAGAACTTCGTCGAGTTCCTTCAGGCGCACGATTTCCGGGATGAATTCGTCGGAGATTCCCTGGATGCGGTGTTGACCCACTTTGCATCCCGTGGTCAGCGTCGGGGATTCCGCCGGCTCGACGGGGTAAACGCGAATGGCGGGATCACGTTGGCGCAGGAATTTTCCGACCCCCATCACCGTGCCACCGGTGCCCACGCCCGCGACGAAGGCCTGCGGTCGCTTGCCGATGGTGAGAAGTTGTGACCAGATTTCCGGGCCGGTGGTTTCGAAATGCGCCTCCGGGTTGGCGGGATTCGAAAATTGTCGCGGCAGGAATATACCGTTCGACGAGGCTGCCAATTCTTCGCAGCGCTGGATGCTGCCGAGGAATCCGCCCTCCCCCTTGGATACCGAGACAACTTCGGCGCCGTAGCTGCGGATCAGGTGCACGCGCTCCTGGCTCATCCAGTCCGGCATGAATATTTTTACCGGGTGGCCAAGCATGCGGCCGATAGCCGCGAACGAAATTCCGGTGTTCCCGCTCGTGGCTTCGGCAATAGTGTAGCCCGGCGCGATTTTTCCTTCATTGTAAGCTTGCTGAAGGATGCGCACGGCCATGCGATCCTTGATGCTGCCGGTGAGATTCAAATATTCGGACTTGGCGTAGAGGACGCGATGCTTGCCCGCAACGCGAAAATGAATGGTGACGAGGGGCGTGTTGCCGACAAGACGCGACAGCGCCTGAAATTTTGAAGTGGGTATATCAGCAAGGGTTGGCATAACGGTCTGCTTGTCTCACGTCCCGCGGATTTCGGCAAGGGCACAGGGCACAGTACCGGGTCGGCGGGCAGATGGTATCGGGGGTAGCAGCGATGAGGGATCTTTGGCAGTGGCTAGTTGAAGCACATCCTGGATGACACCGAATAATTCGCGGGGACGTATGGGCTTGGTCACGTAGGCGTCCATTCCCGCGGCGAGACAACGCTCGCGGTCTTCCTTCAACGCATGGGCTGTGAGCGCGATGATGGGAGTTCGCCGGCTGGCGAGTCTTTCACGTTTGCGAATTTCGGCGGTCGCTTCGAAAGCGTCCATTTCGGGCATCTGAATGTCCATCAGAACCAGATCGAATTCGGCCCTTTCGGTCGCCGCGATCGCTCGTTTGCCATCCACTGCGATCGAGACGGTGAAACCCCGCTTTTGTAGAAGGTGTTCCGCCAGCGTCCGTTTTACCGCATTGTCTTCCACCAGCAAAACCCGCCGGCCATCGCCGTTGAACACCTCCGCGCCGGCGGAGACTGCCGGCGACGTTTGCGTCGCAGATCCCCCCAACCTCGACTGTTCGCCCGTGGGAACCGTTGCTTCTTCGGCCCGCGCCGCGTCCAGAGTAAAGTGAAAAACGCTGCCCTTCTGCTCAGCGCTTTCTATCCAGATCTTCCCGCCCATCATCTCCACCAGCCGGACGCAGATGGCCAGCCCAAGCCCGGTACCGCCATACTTTCGCGCCATCGAGCCATCGGCTTGGGAAAATGCCACAAATATTTTCTCCTGCATTTCTGGCGATATCCCGATACCCGTATCCTTAACCCCGAAATGAAGCAGCACGCGGCCCCTGACGGGAAACACGGCCGCCACGGCAACAATAATCTGGCCGTGTTCGGTGAACTTGATGGCATTACCGCTCAGGTTCAGGAGCACCCGGCGGAGGCGGCCGGGATCGCCGATCAAAGCCTCGGGCACACTCGCTGGCGCCTTGAAGGAAAATTGGAGCCCTTTCTGTTCGGCTCGGATAGCGCAGGTTTTCAGTATCTTCCGCAGGCTTTCCCGAAGCTGGAACGGAATCTGCTCAATCTCCAGTTTGCCGGCTTCAATTTTCGAAAAGTCCAGGATGTCATTGATGATCGATAGCAATGAATCCGCCGGATAGCGGACCAAGCCGAGATTTCCACGCTGACCCGCCGTGAGTTGCGTGTCCAGAACAAGATCCGTCATGCCGAGAATGCCGTTCAGTGGCGTCCGGATTTCGTGGCTCATGTTGGCCAGGAAAGTGCTCTTCGCCGCGTTCGCAGTTTCGGCCGCAAGTTTGGCGTTCTACAGCTGTTGTTCGAACTGTTTTCGTTGAGAAATATCCTCGGGGGAGATAATGATTCCACCAATGTTGCCGGAAGGGTCGCGCCAGGGATAGACGCTGGAGCTTACCCACTGCTCTCCACCATCAGCGCGAAGCCAGACGTCTTCGCCCAGATGCTGCTTCTCGCCGGCCAGGCTGCGGCGATGGGATTCCCTCCATTTTTCGGGCAGGTTGGGCACCAGGTCGTACAGGCAAAGTCCGGTGAGGTCCGCTTGCCCAAAGCCGTAGAAAGTTAGCCGCTGAGGATACGAGCATTGGGGGTACCGAAAGGCTGCCCTGTTTGGGCGCCCGTGGATTCCGGTACAATGCGATGGGTAGCAGAATCGAGCAATGACGGACAGGTGAACGCGTGATTCATCGATTTGTGTTTCATAACGAAGAACTGAAGCCCGTGGACAAGGTGCGTTGGTCTCCTGGCCAGGCTGGCTTGATCTGCGGCTGGGGGCTTTTCACAACGGTGCGAATCGTTCGTGGAGAAGCGTTTGCCTACGAGCGGCACTGGCGTCGTTTGGAAAAAGATGCCACGTTGACACGGCTCCCCCTGACTTATTCGAGCGCCAAGGTGCGAGTCCAGCTGCAGGATGTGATTCGTGCCAACAAGGTGGAAGACGGATGCGCGCGAATCTATCTGGTGTGGAACACCGTGGGTTTCTGGAAGAGCGAAGAAAAGATGGCCGACGTGGACCTGGTGATCACCAGCGCGGATGTTCCGTCGTATCCGGAGACGCTACGCGTGGCGGTGCGCGAGCATGGGCGGCACGCGGCATCTCCCCTTTCGGGCGTAAAAACCACTTCCTGGCTGGGCAGCGTGTGGGCGGTGGCCGAAGCGCAGCGCGAAGGATTTGATGAAGTGGTGCTTCTGAACGAACGAGGCGAAGTCAGCGAATGCACCGCTGCAAATATCTTCGCGGTGAAAGGCGACAAAGTCCTGACGCCGCCTCTGAATTCGGGCTGCCTGGAAGGCGTCACCCGCGGCGTGTTGACAGAACTGGCCGTGGAGGCAGGCACTTCAGTGGTGGAGCAGACGTTGCGGGTGAAGGATCTGTACGCCGCCGATGAAGTGTTCATCACCTCTACGAATCGCAACGTGATCGGAATCCGCGAAATCGCAGGGCATAAGATTGGGAACGGAGCCACAGGCGAGGTCACCAAGCGGCTGGACCTCGCGTTTGATTCCTATGTGAAGGACTATGTTGAGCGAAGGATGGTCGCGAACCGCTAAACGATTCGTCCGCTAGCGGTGGTATGGTGGAGGCAGCCCGTCGGGGTTCAAGAACCAAGGCGTAGCGCATAAGCGCGTGTTACAATGCGCGGCTTAGTGGGGGAGCAAGGGCGGAAGGCATGACGGAACAGTTGGTGCAAAGCGAGGCGGTTCTCGAGGTCATCTCTCCCGATGGCGCGCGGAGGTATGTCCGCGTGACGCAAGTACCCTTCCTGATCGGCCGAGGCGCGGAAACCGGCAACCACCTGCAATTGACCGACCGGCGCATCTCGCGCAATTGCGCCGCGATCGTCATGGAAGCGAACCGCTACTACCTGGAAGACCGCGGGCAGCGCCGCGGCATGTTCGTCAACGGCGAAAAAGTGGAAAGCCGGATGTTGAATGACGGCGACACCGTTACGTTCGGCCTGGAAGATTCCTATCAGTTGATCTTCCGTTCGGCCTCCGGCACCTCGGAAGAGGCCATTCCTCAGTTGCTGACCCGCATTGACCACATGACCAGTTCAGAGTCCACCGGCGGCGGCCTCCGGAAACTGAACATGCTGCTGGAAGCAACATCGCTCTTGCATTCACAACTCCCGCTCGATTCCGTCCTGGCCAAGATGATCGACCACGCAATTGCCGTCACGGATGCCGACCGCGGCCTGCTTCAGGAAGCAGTCGACGGAAAAGTGGAGAACATGCGCGTTCGGCTGGCGCGGCGCAGCGGCGGCCAGAGGTTACCTCCCGAAAGCATGACTCCCAGCCAGACCGCCATTCAGCTGGCGATGAAGCAGCAGTCGCCGGTCATCACCGAAGACTTGGCGCAAGCCGAAATGAACCTCCAAGCGGCCGCCAGCATCGTCGCCCAGGGATTGCGCGCCGTGGTGGTGATTCCGCTTTACGCCAGTTCACGTGCCAGCACCGACGCTTCCTCGACCGACGTCCGGCGCGGCGATTTTCTCGGCGTGTTGTACTTGGACTCGAAG
>Ga0247691_1000324_pt1 | contig 10387 bp, 5 predicted proteins | sample CNK32_metaG_FD_182721 | JGI IMG/M metagenome (GOLD analysis project Ga0247691, IMG submission 182721) | Soil microbial communities from Purdue University Martell Research Forest, Indiana, United States - CNK32 | ecosystem: Environmental > Terrestrial > Soil > Temperate forest > Bulk soil | place...
TGGATATCACGTTTAGCAGAGTACACCAAATTACCGTCTTCGCCACTTGCAGTACCGCCTGAACGTCCTTGTAATGTTTTTCCGTCCGGATCAATAATCTGCATATAAACAGTTTTATCCCCAGCCATTGCAATGGTGTTTTCACCGATTGTAAACGTCGATTTTGCTTGGACTGTATTACGAGCTTTTGTTGTCGGCTCAGTTGTATCATTCAACTTCATCCGCAAACCGGTAGATGTAAATCCATAAGCTGCCAGTTTCGAACCTTTCTTCACTTGTTCGGCACTCTGTTCGGCCTCCGTTTTATAAGTGTCGCGTTCATTTTTCGTTTCAGCCAATTGAGTCGAAGTCTCATCCAATTCCGAAGTCAACTTCAGGTTCATGGTATTCAACTGATCGATCTGCTTCACATAACTGATCATGATCTGGCGCAAGGTTTCATTCTCACGTTTCAACTTTGCGATCAATGAAGCGGTTACACGACCATTCTTTTTGGCACTTTCCAACTCAGTCATCAAACCTTGAATCTTGTCCTTCTGAGCATTCAAGCTATCAGATTTAGATGCATCTTTTTTAATTAATGCATCGTATGTATCCATCATGTTCGTGAAATCCGACATTAAGTCGTTCGTGGTTTCACTCCCTAAGAACGGAGCCATCATTTTGTTCATTTCTTCGATGTCCGCTTGAAGTTCTTCATTTTTCTTGGTTGCTTCTTTCAAAGCACCATTTTTTGAACTCCATAAGTAAGTCATCGTTCCTAACAATACAACCAACAAAACAATAATCGCTGTTAGTGCTGGTGTCATGTTTTTCTTTGAGCCTGATTCTAATTCTGACATAATCTAAAATTTAAATACAAATATAACAATAGAACTAATGAACGATAGGGAATTCATTTTGGCAAATAACGTATTTTTAATTTGACCTGTCAACACGTTTAAACGTATTTTCCGTTAAGAAAATGTAAAAAAAAAGTGTTTTCGTTGAATTTCACCGATTTAGAACTAAATCCTTCTGAGAAGTTTTGAAAACTAACAGGTCTTTGGAAGCGTTTGATGGCATCCCAGCCCACTGAAGTGAAGTACGAATTCAAACTACTTGGGAACGGACCGCCATGCTGTTGTGCATAGCTCACCTCTACTCCTGTCGGTACACCATTGAGAATGATCCGACCCGATTTAGCAGTCAGGATGGAAAGAAGGTCGTCTATCTCCTCGGAAGCTTCAGCATACAAACTGGTGGTTAATTGACCTTCCAAAAGCAACAGGCATTCCTTCATTTCGGAACTATTGGAACATCTGACAATAGTCAAATATGAGCCAAAGATCTCTTCCTGGATTTGGGGATGTGAAATAAATTGAGCTGCATTTACTTCTGCAAGTGTTGGCCGAATGAAGTTCCCTTCCTGTTTTCCTTTATAAAGTATCTCGACCAATTCAGCATGTTCCTTTACCCGTTCAAAGTAACGTTTTGAAATTCCGGGATGCAGCATACATTGCAGTTCACTCTCCGAAAAAGCAAGGATCAATTCTTCTTTAAACGAAGTGAAATTTGCAGTTTCTTCTATAAATAGTAAACCCGGAGAAGTACAGAACTGGCCTGCATTCAGTAAAACGGATGCACCAATTTGTTTCGCAATTTCAGAAGAACGTTTTTCCAAGGCACTTTGGGTAACCCCGATGGGATTTGAACTTCCCATTTCAGCATAGAGTGAAATCGGTTCTTTCCGTTCGTTGATCAATTTTTGGAGTGCCATTCCACCTCCGATACTTCCGGTAAATCCAACGGCTTTTACGCGTGGATCCTGAACCAATTGCTGGCCTATAGTAAAATCTTCTGCCAACAAATGACACAAAATCCCGTCCGGCATTCCCTGTTCTTTAGCCACTTCTAAAATAAAATGGGCAGAAATGGAACTCGTATGCGGATGCATGGCATGTGCTTTCACAATCACCGAACAACCTGCAGCAAGCGCCGATGCCACATCTCCACCTAGAGTAGAATACGCAAAAGGGAAATTACTCGCGCCGAAAACCACAACTGGTCCAACCGGAATATTCATTTTAGTAAGTGAAGGTTTGGGATTCGGTTTTCTCCCGGGATCTGCAGGATCTATTTTGATTTCCAATGCATAACCCGTTTCGACGGCTTTTGCGTAGGTTTCAAACTGGAAACACGAACGCGCAAATTCTGTTTCTGCACGATCTTGTGGCAAACCACTTTCCGCACAAAACCACTGAATAAGCAAGTCTTTGTTGGCCTTTAGTTTTTCTGAGATTGCTTTTAGAAATTGTACCCGTCTTTCTATTGAAATCAAACGTACCTGCTCAAATGCTTCTTTGGATTTGGCAAGCGCCAAGTCAACCTCTGCTGAAGTAGCTTGATGAAAAGGTGTTTCGAATGGCTGATTTGTTTTGGGGTCTATCCCAAAAAAAACATGGTTACCAAGAGCACTTACTTGATAACCAATGTGATTTTTACCTAAATACGGGTTCATGGCTTACGCCTCCTCAACCGTATACGAATAACTTTCCATGATTTGGTTTGAAAGTAATTTCTTACAAGCCAATTCAACTTTTTCAGTTGCAACATCCTTAGAAGGTGCATCTACAAAAAGACGTACGTGTCTTCCAACCCGCACTCCGGTAATTTCAGGCAAACCAATAGTTGGCATACTGTTAGTAACTGCTTTTCCTTGAGGGTCTAACAATGCCTCTAATGGCATCACATCGATTTCAGCTTTGAATTTCATGCGTTCGATTTTTTCGAAGAATGTGTTGAATAAATGATAATAACAGGTACAAAAGTACAATAATTGGAATGGACCAAATCAATAAAGTTGAAATAAGTATTCCACAACTTATCAAGAACGCATATCGGGTCCCGTTTCCTTTCCATTTGAAATGCTTGAACTTCAGGGCGAAAAGCGGCAATTCAGATACCAAAAGCAGGGACATAATTACAATTATCGGAATCAAAACGATTGGTTGGACCAGCCACATGATCAAATCGTGTTCCCAGCCGGTTGTTCCACCATATTGCGCAAGCAATAAAGGGAATGCCATGAAGAAGATTGTATTTGCAGGAGTTGGCAAACCAATGAATGATTCCGATTGACGGGTATCGATGTTGAATTTTGCCAGGCGGAACAGGGAAAAAAACGGGATAATAAGAGCAACAAATGGCAGCCAGTTAATGTTTTTCAATTCAAACAATGATGTTCTCCATGAATTTAATGACGCCAAAACCGGTTTCATAGCAGCTCCTTCACCAAAACTCAACGGCAAATATTCTCGATGCCAAAATAAACTTTCAGGAACAACAAATTGTGTTTGACTAACCAAAACAACTAGTACAATTATCCCCGGTGCCAATCCAAACGAGATCATATCCGCCAAAGAATCCAATTGTTTACCCAATTCGCCTTGTTGTTTTAATAAACGTGCCGCAAAACCATCGAAAAAGTCCAGAATTGCAGCTAAAAAAATGAAGTATGGTGCGATATCAATTCTTCCTGCGAAAGCTAAAATAATTGCAAAGACTCCGCACAGCATGTTACTGGCAGTGATTAAATTAGGGATGTTGAATATTTTCATCTAGGGAATGAATATTTTGTTAGTCTTAAAGTCCAAAAAGGTGTAAATTTACACTTCGATTTTATGAATAAACCATTCGGATACACAATTTTTTATAAAAGATGCAGTTAAAGCATTCGTAAGGAACTTGTTTACTATGAAATTTTACCTAATTGTTTGCGTTTTTTTCTGCACCTTCTTTTCATTTGGACAAGGTTCAGTTGCACCTAAATACTCGAATGAATTCTTAGCGATCGGAATCGGGGCGGATGCTCTTGGGCTTTCCAATGCAGTTGTGGCGCAAACGAGCGGTGTGAACAGTGGTTACTGGAATCCGGCTGGTTTGGTCAGAACAAATAAATGGTTGGACATCGGTTTGATGCACTCCGAATATTTCGCAGGAATCGCCAAATACGACTATCTAGGCCTGGCCCATCAGATCGATGAAAAAAGTGCGGTCGGTCTATCTGTCATCCGTTTTGCTGTAGACGATATTCCGAATACTACTCAATTGATTGATAACGAAGGTAGAATCGATTACGACAAGATCACCACATTTACTGCGGCTGATTATGCATTCCTGTTTTCTTATGCCCGTAAAACCAAGATCAAAGGCTTAGCTCTGGGAGGGAATTTCAAAGTGATCTATCGAAAAGTAGGTGATTTTGCAAAATCGTGGGGATTTGGTATTGATGCCGGAGCAACTTATGAGAAAAGTGACCGCCTGAAGTTTGGATTGGTCATTCGCGACCTGACTTCGACCTTCAATGCCTGGATCTTCACTTTAGACGACCAAACGAAAGAAGTCTTCAAATTAACCGGAAACGAATTGCCGAAAAACGGCCTGGAATTAACGCTTCCCCGCATGATTTTAGCAACTTACTACAAACAACCTTTGGGTAAAAAAGGAATTTACGTTTCCGGGGAATTGGATTTGGACGTTACAACGGATGGTAAACGAAATACGATTATTAAAACCAATGTAGTCAGTTTAGATCCACACGTCGGAATTGCTTTCGGATTCAAAGAATTGGTCACTTTGCGAGGCGGGATATCCAACATGCAGTATATCAAGAATTTCGACGATTCAAAGAAATTAACCATCCAGCCAAATATTGGTATTGGATTACACATTAAAGCCGTATATTTAGACTATGCATTTACCGATATCGGTGATGCTTCAACAGCATTATACTCGCATGTTATTTCATTACGTCTCGCATTAAATAAACCGAAAAACGCCGTGAAAACAGACGAATAAGAAGAGCCCATGAAAAAACTCTACTTAATACTACTTACGCTTCTACCTGTCGTTTTTGCATGGAGTCAACCCTATGGAAATGAATGGATCGATTATTCCCAAAAATTTTACGGATTTAAAATTGCCCAAAACGGACTCTATAAGATAGATTATGCCACGTTGAACAACAGCGGGATTCCTGTTTCCACATTAAATCCATCCAGCTTTCAAATTTTCGGAAAAGACAAGGAAGTACCTGTCTATATGGTAGACAATGGGGATAATTCATTTGACCCGGGAGACTATTTCTTATTCTACGCACATAGAAATGACGGTTGGCTGGATTCCATCATGTACCCGAACCCTTCTCAAATGGGAAATCCGGGATACAGTCTGATCAACGATACCATCACTTATTTCTTCTCTTGGAAGAACAGTGGTTCAGGACTTCGGTATGCGTTGCAGCCGGACCAAAACTATTCGAATTATGCCCCAAGTAATTTCGTCCGGTCGGAATACAGAAGCAGCTACTCGGAAACTTACTGTGAAGGAGTTGTGGTAGACGAAGCTTCCGGTTCCATTTATTCCAGGGGTGAAGGTTACGGACTAACTGAATTATCTTCAACAGCAGGCAATGTATCATCGGATATTTCGCTTCCAACCCCAAATGTCTATACCGGGGCAGGTGCATTACCAGCGAAACTGGAATGCCGCCTTTCATCCAATTCAATGGGAAGGGACAACAATAACCCGCTTTCCATACCGGAACTCAACCATCACACAAAACTGACTTTCGGAGCTTCCAATTTACCGATCATCGACACGATATACGGACAATATTATCAGTTAAAAACAATCGACAATTTCCAGGCTACTGATTTGAGCAATGGCACAACGAACATCCATCATGAAATCATCATGGACCTGAATATCACTGTGGACAGGCAGATCTTTACCTATGCCACACTTTCTTATCCACGGCTTCCAAACAGTAACAATCAGCCATTTGATCATTTTTTCGTGCAAAATGGTGCTGTAAAAAGCAGAATTGATTTAACGAACTTTACCGGTTCAACACCTCTCGTATTGAGTCATGGCTTAGTACCGCGATACGAAATCCCAACTGTAAATGCCGGAGTGGTTCAATTCATCATTCCAAATAATTCATTCAATAACGAAACGGAAGTGTTAGTTGTTGACAGGAACAATGCCATCACTATCAACTCACTTTCGGCGGTAAATGGAACAGGTACGTTTACTGATTTCAGCACCATGAATATCGATTCTGCACTGATCTTTATTTACCACCCCTTACTTGCCAGCAGTAAAGATTCCTATTTAAGTTACCGTTCTTCTCCAAGCGGTGGTAGTCACAATGTGCTTCAGGCAAACATTGAAGAATTGTATTTACAATTTGCGAGCGGTATTCTTAAACATCCACTTGCAATTCGTCGTTTTGTCCATTTCATTCACAATACGAGTGCACAAAAACCGACTGGTTTACTTTTAATTGGAAAGGGACTGAGTGTCGGTGAAACACGTACTAATTCTCCTGGTTTTGCCGCCTGTCTGATCCCTCCAATGGGATATCCGGCAAGTGATATAGCAACAACTGCAGGATTGATCAGTGTTGACGCTTGGGAACCACTTGTAGGTACCGGCAGGCTTTCCATGACTTCCAATACAGAAGTGGAGAATTACCTTTCAAAGATCGAACAATACGAAGATGCCCAAAATAATCCTGGACTAAATTTTGCGGAAACAAAGAACTGGCAAAAACAGTTATTGCATTTCGTCGGTGGATCAAGCTCACTGCAACAAAATCAATTTCAGGGTTACATGAACGACATGAAAAAGATTGTAGAGGATACTTTATTTGCTGGAAATGTCACTAATTATTTTAAATCCACAAGTAGTCCACTTGATCCAAATGTGGTAACCTCTGTCACTCAGAAAATAGAGGATGGAGTTTCCATTATGAATTTTTTTGGTCATGCTGCAGCTTCAAATAATGGATTCGAAATCAATATTGATGAGCCGAGCAACTGGGACAATTTTGGAAAGTATCCCATTGTAATTGGTAACTCTTGCTATAACGGAAATATCTTTAAATCCGGGAACTCTACTTCTGAAAATTTCGTGAATATCCCGAATGAAGGTGCCATTGCGTTCTTATCGACTATTTCGGTCGGTTACGACTCCCCTCTTGCCATTTATTCGACGGAACTTTACAAACAATTCTCTTACAAAAACTACGGAAAGACTTTTGGTTCACAGATCAAAAGCACCATCAAAACCCTTTATGACCAAGCCACTCCAATCATTACCGAGGGACTTGTATTCTATGAATCTGCCTGTACCCAAATGACTCTTCACGGAGACCCTATGCTGAAAGTAAATTACAGTACAGCTCCTGAAATTGATATCCAGGTGGCGGATCTGAGCCTGAGTCCAAGTAATGTGAATCTATCTGTTGACAGTGTTGAATTGACTTTCACCATCCGAAACATTGGAAAATCAATTAAAACCCCTGTATATGTTGAGATCCGAAGAAATTTCCCGGGAACTTCCGTTGATTCTTTAAAGACTTTGTTTTTACCCCGGTTGAATTACGACACCATTATTAAAAGAAAATTCCCTTTAGAAGCAGCAATTAGTGCGGGTGTCAATAACTTTACTGTTTCCATTGATATTCCAAATGTTTATAGTGAACAATTTGAAGAAGTATCGAATAATCAGGCAAGCGCCAACTTTTTCCTGAATATTGATGGAATGCTTCCAATCTGGCCCTACAATTATGCCGTAATTCCTTATGATACCATAACCGTCAAAGCCTCCACGATCAATCCGATTGCCGGGATGAGAACCTATCGTTTTGAGTTGGACACAACGGATACCTATGACAGTCAGGAACTCAGACGTTTTTCAGTAACCGGTTTGGGAGGTGTAAAAAGTGTTCAACCAAATCAATGGCTTTCTGCCTTTGGCTCACCTTTCCCTTTAACATGTACAGACAGTACGGTTTATTTCTGGAGAGTTGCAGTTGATAGCACTGTTCCAAACTGGTCCGAATTTTCGTTTCAATACATTCCGGGAAAACGGGGTTGGGGACAAGATCATTTTTTCCAATTCAAGAATAATTCATTTTCAAGTTTAATCTATAACCGTTCAACCAGAACACGGAATTTTGTTCCCAACGAATTACATAAAGTAATCATCGATGTCTTTGATTTCTATTCAGTCTACAATGCGTGGTCTTTAGACAATCTAAATCAAGAATATGCCACTTGTGGTGAAGTCCCATACATTTACGTAGGAGTTCTGGACCCAATTACACTTGACGCTTGGAAAACATATTGCCCTGGCTGTGGAGATGGTTCCGATGCAAGTAGTAATACTGATGCCAGCATGAATTTCGGTAATCTTAATAATAATGGAGGGTGCAGGGACCGATTTGAAAAATGGTTCATGTTCAGTCAGACGGATGCCACTTCAATGGCTAATTTCCAAAACATGATCACAAATGGAATTCCGGATAGTAACTATGTGGTTATATACACTCCTGTAGAGACTCTCTATGATATGTGGGATTCCATTGCTCCTTCTACATACACTATGTTCCAAAATTTGGGATTCCCACAAATCAATAACCTAAATCAAGAAAAACCCTTCGCAGTTTTCTTTAAAAAAGGAAACATTTCATATAACCAAGCCAAAATCTGGCCTCAAGATGTTGTTACAATGAGTGGTACTCCTCAAGATGGACCTCGATTACAACTTACTGCGAATGTCTATAAACCGGATTTTGTCGGGGTTGAAAAAACACCTCAGATCGGACCTGCATTCGAGTGGGAAACTTTGTATTGGAGAAGAGATTCACTCGAATCACCTTCAACAGACAGTGTTCGGATATTCATAGAGAAATATGGAGTTGCCAACGATTTACTTGGTACCATTGATACCGTTTTCACCCCCTTGGATTCCATCATCAACTTGAATAACCTGATTGATGCAACGATCTATCCAAGAATCCGAATCGGGATCTATAATTATGACAAAGTAAATTTAACGCCCGCCCAAATTGATCGTCTTCACGTTCTATACCAACCGGTTCCTGAAGCCGCAATTGATGGATCATCGGGATATTATGCATCTGTTAGCGGTGATACTTTGTATGAAGGACAGGATTTCAGTTTTGCAGTAGATGTGGTCAACGTCAGTGAATTTGACATGGATTCCCTGCTTGTCGATTATTGGATCGAGGATCAACAACATATTAAGCACGTTATTCCATATCCAAGACAAGATTCTCTGCGTGTTCATCAGGTATTACGAGATACAATTCAATTCAATTCCATAGGAAGGGCCGGTTACAACATCCTGTGGATGGAAATCAATCCGTATATCAATGGCTCATTGGTGCAAACCGATCAACTGGAACAGTACCATTACAACAATATCTTACAACTTCCGGTTTTCGTTGTGGAAGACAACAAGAACCCGATCCTGGATGTTACCTTTAATGGACAACACATCCTGAACAGAGATATTATCGATCCGACAAGTGAGATCCTGATCACCCTAAAAGATGACAATCCTTATTTGGTGATGGATAATATTTCAGATACTACCCTTTTCGGGATTTACCTGACAGGGCCGGATGGAATTCAAAAGCGGATTCCTTTCATCGATGCGAACGGAAACACCATTATGCAGTGGTATCCTGCTACTGGTTCCAATTTAAAATTCAAAATTGTCTATCCAAAGGAGTTCTTAAGCGATGGGATCTACCAGCTTTTTGTTCAGGGAACAGATAAATCGGGCAACATCTCCGGAGATTATGAGTATAAGGTCACTTTTGAAGTAATCCGGGAATCATCGATCACTCAAATGATGAATTATCCCAATCCATTCTCCACCAGTACACGATTTGTATTTACGCTTACCGGTACAGAAGTCCCCGATGACATTATCATCCAGATCATGACCGTATCCGGACGTGTTATACGGGAAATAACTGAAGATGAACTAGGATTGATCCGCATCGGAAGAAATATCTCGGAATATGCCTGGGATGGAAAAGATGAATTCGGAGATCCGCTTGCCAATGGTGTTTACCTGTACCAGGTGAAAGCCAAGATCCAGGGAGAAGATATCAAACACCGCGATTCCGGGGCTGACCAGTACTTCAAAAAGAACTTCGGGAAGATGTATTTGATGAGATAAAAAAAGTCGTCCCGATTGCTCAGGACGACTACATATTATCTTTGAATTATTTCTTATTCCTCAAAAGTGACTTTGAACATCATATCACTTTTCTTCTTTATATACAATTCAATGGCGAATGAATTATCAGTTAATGCGATCACGCGGTTCAACGCATACTGGTAAACAGCAATGTCATCGATTTTTCGAGCGTCAAAGAGAGGTAAATACTTTCTTTCCCCCGTTTTATTATCCACTCTGTGAGCTGTTACATAATCTCCTTTGATAGCTCTGTCCACTGTACCATCTTCCGTCATTGTTGCATTTCTAAGCGGGTCTTTATATAAGACATAGGTATATTTAT
>Ga0247691_1000325_pt1 | contig 10384 bp, 9 predicted proteins | sample CNK32_metaG_FD_182721 | JGI IMG/M metagenome (GOLD analysis project Ga0247691, IMG submission 182721) | Soil microbial communities from Purdue University Martell Research Forest, Indiana, United States - CNK32 | ecosystem: Environmental > Terrestrial > Soil > Temperate forest > Bulk soil | place...
GTCGTCAACCTGATCGGCTTCATCCCGCTGCCCCTGACCGGGGAGACGTGGCACGGCGTGCCCACGTGGGGGATCTACGCCGCGACCTCGTCGATCTCGGTGACGCTCGCATTGGCGCTGCTGACCTTCGTCTTCACCCACTTCGAGGGCGTCCGCTGGAACGGCGCCCGCCGCTACTTCAAGAGCTGGATCCCGGAGGCGCCGACGGGCTTGCTCATCCTGATCGTCCCGCTCGAGATCCTCGGGCAGCTGATGCGCCTGATCTCGCTGAGCGTCCGACTCTTCGCGAACATGCTCGCGGGGCACATCCTGATCCTCACGTTCCTGGGACTGATCTTCATCTTCGAATCCCTGGCGCTGGCCCTCGTCGTGCCGTTCGCGATCGTCTTCTACCTCTTCGAGGTCGTTATCGTCGTCGGAATCCAGGCGTTCATCTTCGCCGCCCTGTCCGCCATCTACATCGGCTCGGCGATCGAGCCGGAGCACTAAGGAGGAACCAACGTGCTTGCAACTGTTCTCGCCGCGACGAGCGGCGACGTCACGAAGGCCGGGAAGGCGATCGGCCTCGCGCTCGGTGTCGGTCTCGGCGCAGCCGGCGCCGGCGTCGGCATCGGCCTGATCTTCTCGTCGATGATCCAGTCGGTCGCCCGCCAGCCCGAGCTGCGCGGCGAGCTGCAGGGCATCCAGTGGCTCGGCTTCGCGCTCACCGAGGCCGTCGTGTTCTACGGCCTGCTCGGCTCGATCCTCGCCTTCGTCCTGGTCTAGCCGGTATGCCGCTCGCAACGAACCCACTGATCCAGGTCACGCCGGGGCTGATGATCTGGACGATCGTCTGCTTCCTCGTCACGCTGTTCGTCCTGAAGCGCTTCGCCTTCGGGCCGATCCAGAAGACGATCGACGAGCGGCGCGAGCGGATCCGGCAGTCGCTGGACGAGGCCGACAACGCCCGTGAGGAGGCGCGGAAGCTGCTCGAGGAGCACCGCAAGCTGATCTCCGGCGCGCAGACCGACGCCGAGGAGATCCTCAGCGAGGCCCGGCGTGTCGCCGAGGCGAACGAGCGGCGGATGCGCGAAGAGCTCGAGGCCGACCGGCAACGGCGCCTCGAGGAGACCCGCAAGCAGATCGACGCCGAGACGCGGCGCGCGCTCGAGGCGATCCGCGCCGAGGTCGTCGACCTGAGCATGCTCGCCGCCTCCAAGATCACCCGCAAGAGCCTCGACGACGCCGACCACAAGCGCCTGATCGAGGAGGCCGTCGGCGAGCTCGACTTCTCGGTCCTGGAGCAGAACGAACGATGAGCGTGGTCGACCGCGTCTACGCGAACGCGCTGTTCGAGGCGGCGCTCGAGCGGGGCCGCATCGCGACCGTTCGCGAGCAGCTGCAGCAGGTCGTCGAGGCCGAGGCGCAGGTGCCCGAGCTGCGCGAGCTGCTGCGCAACCCGCAGCTCGACCCCCGCGCGCGGGCGGCGGCCATCGGCGACGTCCTCGGCGACGCGGACGAGCTGCTGCGCAACTTCCTGCTCGTGCTCGCGGACAAGGGCCGCACCGGGCAGCTCGAGGAGATCGCACGCGAGTTCGAGCGCCTGGTCGCCGAGCACGAGGGCGTCGTCCACGCCGAGCTGACGACCGCGGTCGAGCTCTCCGACGAGGAGACGACGAAATTGCTCGGGCAGATCGAGCAGGCCTCCGGCCGGAAAGTCGAGGCGACGCGGCGCGTCGACCCCGACCTGATCGGCGGCATCGTCCTGCAGGTTGGTTCCCATCGACTCGACGCGAGCGTCCGCGGCCGCCTGGAGCGGCTGCGCCGACGGCTCGCAACTGCCTAGGAAGGAGATTCACTTGAAGCTTCGCCCCGAAGAGATCACCTCGATCCTCAAGCAGCGGATCGAGGACTACGACGTCGAGAGCGACCTTGCGGAGGTCGGTTCCGTGCTGGAGGTCGGCGACGGGATCGCCCGTGTCTACGGCCTCGAGAACGCCCTGGCGTCGGAGATGCTCGAGTTCGAGCACGGCGTCACCGGCCTCGCGTTCAACCTCGAAGAGGACAACGTCGGCGCCGCGCTCTTCGGCGAGTGGGAGCACATCAAGGAAGGCCAGCCGGTCAAGCGCACGGGCGCCGTCGCGAGCGTCCCGGTCGGGCCGGAGCTGATCGGCCGGATCGTCGACCCGCTCGGCAACCCGCTCGACGGCCAGGGCCCGATCAGCGCCAGCGAGCACCGGCCGCTCGAGTTCAAGGCGCCGGGCGTGATCCAGCGCCAGCCGGTGAAGGAGCCGGTGCAGACCGGCCTCAAGGCGATCGACTCGATGATCCCGATCGGCCGCGGCCAGCGCGAGCTGATCATCGGCGACCGCACGACGGGCAAGACGGCGATCCTCGTCGACACGATCCTCAACCAGCGCGACCAGGACCTGATCTGCGTCTACGTCGCGATCGGCCAGAAAGCCTCCACCGTCGCGCAGGTGCACGAGAAGCTCCGCGACGAAGGGGCGATGGAGTACACGATCATCGTCAACGCCGCCGCGTCCGAGGCCGCGCCGATCAAGTGGATGGCGCCGTACGCCGGCTGCGCAATGGGCGAGTACTTCATGTTCGAGGGCAAGCACGCGCTCGTGATGTACGACGATCTCTCGAAGCACGCGGACGCGTACCGGCAGATGTCGCTCCTGCTTCGGCGGCCGCCCGGCCGCGAGGCCTACCCCGGCGACGTCTTCTACCTCCACTCACGGCTGCTCGAGCGCGCGTGCAAGCTCTCCGACGAGCTCGGCGGCGGTTCGCTCACCGCGTTGCCCGTGGTCGAGACGCAGGCCGGCGACGTTTCGGCGTACATCCCGACGAACGTCATCTCGATCACGGACGGCCAGATCTTCCTCGAGTCGGAGCTCTTCTTCTCGGGCGTCCGGCCCGCGATCAACGTCGGCATCTCGGTCTCCCGCGTCGGCGGCGCCGCGCGCATCAAGGCCATGAACAAGGTGGCCGGCAGCCTCAAGCTCGACCTCTCGCAGTACCGCGAGCTGGAGGCGTTCGCGCAATTCGGCTCCGAGCTCGACGAATCGACCAGGAAGATCCTGGGCCGCGGCGAGCGCCTGGTCGCGCTGCTCAACCAGCCGCAGTACGACCCGTGGCCGGTCGACGAGCAGGTTGCGGCGGTCTTCGCCGGGGTGAACGGCTACCTCGACTCGATTCCGGTCGCCGACGTGCCGCGCTATCTGCAGGAGCTCCGCGAGCACCTGCGCGCGGACGAGTCGGTCCTGCAGGAGATCCGCGAGACGAAGGACCTCTCGGACGAGCTGCGCGAGAAGCTCGACCAGGAGCTGCAGCACTTCGCCAAGTCGTTCAAGCCGTCCGAGGAGCCGGCCGCGGCATAGATGGCGAACGTCCAGGACCTCAAGCGCCGGATCCGTTCGATCCGCAACACGCAGAAGATCACGAAGGCGTTCGAGCTCGTCGCATCCGCGAGGCTGCGGCGCGCCCAGGCCCGCATCGAGACGATGCGTCCGTACGCCGACCGGATGACGGAGTTGATGGTCGGCACCGCACGGGCAAGCACCTCGCTCCAAGGCCTGAAGCTGCTCCAGCGCCGGGAGGTGAAGCGCGCAGCCATCGTGGTGATCACCGGCGATCGCGGCCTCGCCGGCGCGTTCAACGCCCAGGTCCTCCGCCACGCCTTTGCGCTCGACCGACGTCTTCGGTCAGAGGGCGTCGAGGTGCACTGGCTCGTGTCCGGGCGCAAGGGCCGCTCGACGCTCACGTTCCGGCGGTACGAGATCGACCAGGCCTGGATCGGGTTCAGCGACCGGCCCTCCTACCACGACGCCCAGGCGATCGCCCATCGCATCACCGAGCTCTACGAGAACGAGGAAGTCGATCGCGTCGTCCTCGTCTACAACCGGTTCGTCTCCGCGCTGACGCAGAAGGTCGAGGAACAGGACGTGCTCCCGATCCCCGAGCGGCTGCTCGAAGGCGGGGAGGAGGACGCCCACGAGGCGGCGCTGCTCGGCGACTTCATCTACGAGCCGGAGCCGGAGCAGATCCTCGCCCGCCTGCTCCCGGTCTACATCGAGACCGAGCTCTACCGCGCGCTGCTCGAGTCAGCCGCGTCTGAACAGGGTGCCCGCATGACGGCGATGCGCAACGCGTCCAGCAACGCCGGCGACCTGATCTCGAGCCTGACGCTCGACATGAACCGCGCCCGCCAGGCCGAGATCACGCAGGAGATCCTCGAGGTCGTGGCCGGCGCGGACGCACTCACGCAGTGAATCGGCGCAAACCTTCCGGCGCCGGCGGTCGTCTATAGTCTGCGCGGCTTCTCGCTATGGCTCAGCAGGAAGACAAAGTCATCGTTCCGGCCGGCGGCGCCGGTCTCGGCGCGGCAGTTGCCGTCGAGAGCGGTACCGGGCTCGGCGAAGCCGAGGAGATTCGCGCCCGAGGCTACTGGGAGCTCGTGTGGCGCCGCTTCCGCCGCGACAAGGTCGCGATCGCGAGCGGGGTCTTCATCATCCTGCTCCTCTTCGTCGCCTTCGGCGGCGCGCCGATCGCGCGGCACATCGTCGGCCACGGGCCGAACGATCTGTTCCTCGGACCGCCCGCGGTGACCCTCGCAGGTCTGCCGGCGAACCCGTGGACGCATGTGCCGAACCCGATCACGGGCAAGCAGGACCTGCTCGTGCTCGGCTCGGCCAACCGGCTCGGCCAGGACGAGTTCCTGCGGCTGCTCTACGGAGCGCGGATCTCGCTCGAGGTCGCGATCATCTCGACGATCGGGGTGATGATCATCGGCGTCCTGCTCGGCTCGGCGGCGGGCTATTTCCGCGGGACGACCGACACGCTCATCTCCCGGCTGACAGAGATCACGATGGCCTTCCCGCTGCTGATCTTCGTCATCTCGCTGGCTGCGACGATCGGCCCGCAGCTCGACAACATCACCTTAGGAATCTTTCCGCAGGGCGTGTTGACGCTCGTGATGATCTTCACGCTGTTCGGTTGGTTCTACCCCGCGCGCATCATGCGCGCCCAGGCGCTCTCGATCCGCGAGAAGGAGTACGTCGAAGCCGCGAGGATGATCGGCGCGAGCGACTCGCGCATCATCCGCTCGCACATCCTCCCGCACCTCGTCGCGCCGATGATCGTCTACTCGACCCTGACGGTCGCGAGCTTCATCCTGCTCGAGGCCGGCCTCTCGTTCCTCGGCGTCGGGATCAAGTTCCAGCCGAGCTGGGGCAACCTGCTCTCGGAGGGCCCGAACTACTACACCACCCGCCCGCTGCTGATGCTCTGGCCGGGCCTGGCGGTGCTGCTGACGACGCTTGCGTTCAACCTGCTCGGCGACGGGCTGCGCGACGCGTTCGACCCGCGCGCGACCTCGATGTAAGCCGCCCGCGCCGGGCACTCGACAGCGCACTAACCATTTTCTAACCAAGAACGTCTTAGTCGGATGGATGGGACCAGGCGCCCGTCCCGAGCCGGGGTACGCACTCCGGTTCGAGTTCACGGAAAGGAGAGACATGCACAGACGGCTCTGGCTTTCGGCCACGATGCTCGTGGTCGGAGCAAGCCTTCTGGTCGCCGCGAGCTTTGCGAGTGCGGGCACGTCGTCGCACAAGCTGAAGCAAGGTGGGATCTGGAAGTACGGGACGGAAGGGGCCTCGGTCCAGGTCGACCCGCAGCTCGCCTACATCACCACGGCGTGGTGGCTCGAGTACGCGACCGCAGCAAAGCTCTACAACTATCCGGACAAGGCCGGCCCGGCTGGTACCCAGCTGAAGCCGGAGGTGGCGTCGAACTTCACGGTCTCCCGTGACGGCAAGACGTACACGTTCACCATCCGGAAGGGCTACAAGTTCAGCGACGGTTCTCCGGTCACGGCGAACAACTTCAAGTACGCCATCAACCGGACGCTGAACAAGGACCTCGCTTCCCCTGGCGCGCAGTTCGTCACCGCCCCTACCGGCACGAACATCGTTGGCGGCCTCGCCGTCAACAACGGTAAGGCGAAGACCGCCAGCGGCGTGGTTGTCAAGGGCAACAAGCTGATCATTCACCTGACGAGGCCTGACGCCACGTTCATGGCCAAGATCACGATGCCCTTCTTCCAGGCGACCTCGACGAAGCTTCCGCTGACCAAGGAAGTCGTCACGGTCAAGGGCAACAACCTGCCGTCTGCGGGCCCGTACTACTACTCCCGCAACGACGTCAACTCGCTGACGTCGATCCGGCGCAACCCGAACTACAAGGGCAGCCGCCCGCACAACCTCTCTGGTCTGGACGTGCTCTGGAACCAGAACGAGGCGACGCTGTTCAACGAGACCAAGGCAGGGAACGTCGACGAGAACAACACGCTTCCGCCCGACCAGATCAGCGGTCTGAAGAAGTCGTACGGCATCAACAAGAGCCGGTTCTACGTCGAGCCGCAGAACTGCACTGGCTACCTGCCAATGAACATGTCGCGAAGCCTGTTCAAGGGCAACACGAAGCTCCGCCAGGCGGTCAACTACGCGATCCAGCGGCCTCCGTACGTCGGCCAGGCTGGCCCGCTCGCCGGTGCTCCGTGGACGCACATCATGAACCCGAACGTTCCGGGTTGGCAGAACCAGGTGCTGTACAAGTACAACCTCTCCAAGGCGAAGAGCCTTGCGAAGGGCAACCTGCGTGACGGCAAGATCACCGTCTACTACCGGTCGTCCGGCTCGGTGAACCCGGCGCAGGCCCAGATCGTGAAGAACGACCTCCAGGCGATCGGTTTCCAGCCTGGGAACATCACGATGAAGGGCTTCTCCGGCGGCAACATCTACACGGCAATGGGCGTCAGGGGCAACGACGCCGACATGGGCGTGTCGATGGGCTGGTGCTCGGACTACCCGGATCCCTACGACTGGCTGAACATCCTGCTCTACGGCCCGGGGATCCAGGCGGACAACAACGTCAACTACTCGTACATGAACATCCCGAAGTGGAACAACAAGCTGGCTCAGGCCGCGAAGATGGTCGGCCCGAACCGCTACAAGACGTACGGGAAGCTTGACATCACGATCATGCAGCAGGTCGCACCTGTGGCCGCGACCCGCACGTACAACACGCGGTACCTCTTCTCGAGCCGCGTGAACCCGAAGAGCCTCGTCTTCTCGAAGACCTACGCCGACTTCAGCATCGGCGCGATGGCCCTCAAGTAGGAGGCTCGTAGCACCAAGCAGGAACAGACGTGAGGCGCCGGCACAACCGGCGCCTCACGTCAACTCCGAGGACTGTAGGATTCCGAACCCAGAAAGGCGGCGAGGCTAGGCGAGATGGTTCGATATCTGATCAGACGAATTCTCTGGGCGTGCCTGCTCTTCGTCATCATCACCTTCGTCACGTTCGTGATCTTCTTCATGGGCCCGAACGACCCGGCCCGTGCGCAGTGCGGAGGTGACCAGGCTCAGCCCGCCTGCCTGAAGCTCGTCACGGAGAAGTACGGCCTCAACAAGCCGCTGTACATGCAGTACTGGTACTTCTTCGACCGCCTCGTCATCCACCACAACCTCGGCGTGTCGTACGCGACGGGCCAGAGCATCAACCAGTCGATCGGCAAGGCAGCCCCGGTGACGGCCTCGCTCGTCTTCGGCGGCGCCATCCTCTGGATGATCATCGCGCTGATCATCGGCGTCTTCTCGGCCCTTCGGCCGCGCTCGCTGTTAGACCGGGCCGCGATGGTCTTCGTGCTCATCGGGATCTCGGCCCACCCGGTCTGGATCGGCCTGATCTTCGAATACGTGTTCGGCGTGAAGCTCGGCTGGACACCGATCGCGAACTACGCGAACTTCTTCGGCGCGCCGGCCGACTCCGGACAGCCCGGAGGGCCCTGGCAGTGGTTCTACCACATGATCCTGCCGTGGATGACCTTCTCGCTCCTGTTCGCCGCGCTCTACGCGCGGATGATCAGGGCGAACGTGATGGAGACCATGAACGAGGACTTCGTCCGCACGGCGCGCGCCAAGGGCGCGCCCGAGAACAGGATCCTGGTCTCGCACGTGCTGCGCAACGCGCTGCTGCCGGTCGTGACGATGCTCGGCATGGACATCGGCGTCGCGCTCGGCGGCGCGGTCTTCACCGAGTCCGTCTACCAGCTGCCGGGCCTCGGCAGGAACCTGGTGATCGGCATCCAGTCCAACGACTTCGCGACAGTCCAGGGGGTGGTCGTCTTCGCGACGATCGCGATCCTGTTCTTCAACCTGATCGTTGACGTGCTCTATGCGTGGATCGACCCACGCATCCGGCTAACCTAAACCTCATCAGCACCAGCTACTCTTCGGCCCCTTGGCGCTTCTCGAAGTCAACGACCTGAAGACGTCCTTCCGGACCGAGGACGGCGTCGTCGGCGCGGTCGACGGGGTCTCGTTCTCGATCGAGAAGGGGCAGACGCTCGGGATCGTCGGCGAGTCCGGCTCGGGCAAGAGCGTGACCTGCCTGACGATCATGGGGCTGAACGCCAAGCGGAACACGATCTCGAGCGGGGAGGCGCTCTGGAAGGGCGACAACAACCTCCTGACGATGAAGCCGAAGGCGCTGCGCGAGATCCGCGGGAACGAGATCTCGATGATCTTCCAGGACCCGATGACCTCGCTGAACCCGGTGCACACGATCGGGCGGCAGCTCGAGGAGGCGATCCTGCTCCACCGCGACGTGACCAAGAAGGTTGCTCGCGCCCGTTCGCTCGAGCTGCTCAAGGCCGTCGGCATCCCACGCGCGGAGCAGCGGATCGACGACTACCCGCACCAGTTCTCCGGCGGCATGCGCCAGCGCGTGATGATCGCGATGGCGCTGATCAACGACCCCGACCTGCTGATCGCCGACGAGCCGACGACGGCGCTCGACGTGACGACCCAGGCGCAGATCCTGATGCTGATGAAGCGCCTCCAGGACGACTTCGGCAGCGCGATCATCATGATCACGCACGATCTTGGCGTGGTCGCCGAGATCGCCGACGACGTGGTCGTGATGTACGCGGCGAACGTCGTCGAGCAGGCGGAGGTGCACGACCTCTTCAACCATCCGCAGCACCCGTACACGTGGGGCCTGATGGGCTCACTGCCGCGCCTCGAGGCCGACGTCGAGCGCCTGACGCAGATCCCCGGCCAGCCGCCGTCGCTCCTGCGCCCGCCGAGCGGCTGCCGCTTCCATCCGCGCTGCCCGTATGTGATGGAGGTCTGCAAGACGACGTTCCCGACGCTCGAGCCGGCGCGCGACGATCCCGACCACCTCCAGCGCTGCTGGCTCGACCAGGAGACGAAGGACCGCGAGGCGGCGAAGCTGCTCGCGGCCACGATGGCGGGGGCCGGCTAGGTGGAGGCAGCTCAGGTCTCGAACGGGCCGCAGCCGACCGGCGACGAGCTCCTCATCGTCGACGACGTCAAGAAGCACTTCCCGATCACACGCGGGGTGATCTTCCAGAAGGAGGTCGCCTCGGTGAAGGCTGTCGACGGCGTCTCGTTCAGCGTCAAGCCGGGCGAGACTCTGGGCATCGTCGGCGAGTCCGGCTGCGGGAAGTCGACGCTCGCGCGCTGCATCATGAAACTGCTCGAGTCGACCGGCGGCAGCATTACTTTCGAAGGCCGCGACATCACGAAGCTCTCGCGCCCGGCGATGCGCCCGATCCGGCGCGAGATGACGATGATCTTCCAGGATCCGTACGCCTCGCTGAACCCACGGAAGCGCGTCGGCTTCATCATCGGCGAGCCTCTCGAGGTCCACGGGCTCGGCTCGGACTCGGAGATCAAGAAGCGGGTCCAGGAGCTGCTCGAGGTCGTCGGCCTCAACCCCGAGCACTACAACCGTTTCCCGCACGAGTTCTCCGGCGGCCAGCGGCAGCGCATCGGCGTCGCGCGCGCTCTCGCCGTCAACCCGAAGCTGATCGTCTGCGACGAGCCCGTCTCGGCGCTCGACGTCTCCGTCCAGGCACAGATCCTGAACCTGCTCAAGGACCTGCAGGACGACTTCGGCCTCACGTACATCTTCATCGCCCACGACCTGAACGTCGTCCGGCACATCTCGGACCGCGTGATGGTGATGTACCTCGGCAAGGTTGCGGAGGTCGCCTCGCGCGACGTCCTCTACAAGGAGCCCAAGCATCCCTACACGGGGGCGCTGCTCTCGGCCGTGCCGATCGCGAACCCCGAGCTCGGGCGCAGGCGCGAGGCCATCGTGCTCGAGGGCGACGTCCCGAGCCCGGTCAACCCGCCGAGCGGGTGCAACTTCCATCCACGCTGCCCCCGCTTCGTCGAGGGGCACTGCGACGTCGAGGATCCGCCGCTCTACCCCTTCGGCAACGGCCACGTGGCCGCGTGCCACTACGCCCTCGAGCGCTGGCCGATGGACGCGAACGAGATGCGGCGCGCGACGAGGACGACCGCAG
>Ga0247691_1000326_pt1 | contig 10384 bp, 10 predicted proteins | sample CNK32_metaG_FD_182721 | JGI IMG/M metagenome (GOLD analysis project Ga0247691, IMG submission 182721) | Soil microbial communities from Purdue University Martell Research Forest, Indiana, United States - CNK32 | ecosystem: Environmental > Terrestrial > Soil > Temperate forest > Bulk soil...
TTTTTAGCCGACACATCCGTTGCGCGTGATGACTTAGGTCAGGGAGATCCGCATTTGAGCGGAATTCACATTTTAGCCTCAACTGTACGCGATAAATCATTGTCCTTACCGGAACACGGAACAATTACCCTGTTTATTCCTGCCTGGATGGAAAATAACAATTTCTGGGGATGTGAACTCGATGAGAATGGAGATTACATTCGCGGAGAGGAATACAACCGGATCAAGGACGAATATGCTAATATTTTGATCGAGCGGGTGGAAGCGAAGTTGATTCCCAACCTCCGCAAGCACATCTTGTATTGCGATGTAGCAACGCCGATTACTCATTTCCGCTATACCGGGAATAAGAATGGAACGATGATGGCACAAAAGCCCGGGAAGGAAAATTATCAGGGAAAAGTCGCTTCCTACATCACACCGGTTGAAAACCTGTTCCTGAGCGGTCATTGGGCCGATCTGGGTGGTGGAATTCCGATTGCAATCAAATCATCCATCAATACAACCTTACTGGTGTTGAAAAAGGAAGACAAGAAGCGTTTCAAATTGCTTTCGAGGTATATGGATGGTAAGATTGAAATGGATGAACTGAGAACTTCCGATCTGTTGGTCAACTACGACAATTCCTGGATCAAGGACCCGACTCCTGCACAAAAGAAAGTGAAGAGGCGGGAAGAGGGAGAAGCAGAGCTTCCGGAAATGAAGGCTTCATCTGACAAAGATGAAAAAGCCGAGGAAAGCACGGATATCACTATTTGATTAACATCATTTACCAAAATCTGAATAAACGGCTTTCGAACGATCCGTATCTTTACTGAATCTTAACCGCAAAGAGTGAAAGAGCGCAAAGAATATCCTCTTAGCGTTCTCTGTGTCTTTGCGGTGAATAAACACAACACATATGGCATCTTTTTCTGAAATAATAAACTCCGACAAACCAGTTTTGGTTGACTTTTTCGCAACCTGGTGCGGACCTTGTAAAACCATGTCTCCTATTTTAGACGATTTGAAATCCAAATTGGGGAATACGGCTTCTGTATTGAAAGTAGACATTGACAAAAATCCGCATGCGGCAGAGAGATTCCAGGTTCGAAGCGTTCCAACTTTGATCCTTTTCAAAAAGGGAAAGATCTTATGGAAACAATCGGGAGTGGTGCCCGCAAACCAATTGGCCCAGATTATCAAGCAGCATCAATAATCCAATCATTTCATGAAGATTGCTTTCGCGATAGGTTTATCGTTGCTCCATTTCTGTGTTTTATCACAAGGTAAAAGCTCCTGGGAAATTCCATTTCAATTGGAAAACAACTGCATTTATATCTATTGCAAAGTAAATGAGACCGATAGTGTTCGATTCTTATTTGATACGGGTGCAGACGGTTCTGTAATCAATACGGACTCAGATAAGCAGCTCCATTTGAAAATTGATGGTGAATCACTGAACCATGGTTCTAATGGAAGCAATATAGTCTCTCAAAGCAGCGGAAACCGTGTCTTTTTTGACGGATTAGAGCAAAAAGACATTCCATTTGCCTTAATTCCTTTTGGAACGACCAGTTTTGACGGTGTTTTCGGAACAGACCTCATGAAGAATTACATTGTTGAGATCAATTACAATCACAAAAGCCTGATATTTTCAAAAGAGAATGATTTTAATACCGACTTAAGCTCTTATGACAAAGTCCGGATTCACTATGTTGCAAATTATCCGGTCATCAAGTGCACCCTGGTTATTCAAGGAAAGAAATACAGCGGGTTATTTGGTTTGGATACCGGTGCAGACGATGCATTGACGATTGCTTCACCCTACGAAGCTAAGAATGGATTTAAACAAAAAACGAAACAGATTGCAACTTCCGTTTTTCAGGGTTCAGACGGATCGACTTACGAGATGCCAATAGTAGAAGCTCCGGAACTTCAAATAGGGAAGAAGGTGTTCTACTGCATTCCGATGAACTTATCCAGTGCAAAAGAAGGAATTGATGCTACGGAAGATATGGCTGGATTCTTTGGGAATAATTTCTTGAAGAGATTCAATATCGTTTTGGATCTGAAGAATGGATTCATCTATCTGAAACCCAATGGAAATCTCTACTCGCCATTTTTTCAGTGACAAAAAAGAGCCTGTCGTGCCACAACAGACTCTTTCGTTTTTGTTGGTTATTGGTTGTTAGTTCAAAGTAATCGTCAATTCTTCCAAGGGAATACGTACTTTTTTCACTTTTGCGTACGTATCTATTTCTTCATTGCGGTAACCCAAAGCCAGGATGACTGCAGATTGCAATCCTTTTTCTTTCAATCCTAAGATCTCATCAAAAGCAGCATTATCGAACCCTTCCATCGGTGTACTGTCTACTTTTAAATTCGCAGCAGCAACAATTGCCGTACCCAATGCAATATAAGCCTGCTTCGCAGCCCAAGTCTTTATAAATTCTTCCGGCATGCTTGCAAATCCTGAAAGTTTTTCTTTAAACGGGTCAAGGCTCTCAAGCGGAACATTTCTTGTTTTTGCGATCAGTTCAATGTATTCGTCCACATGTGTTTGTGAAACGTGTGTATAAGAAGCAAACACCAATAAGTGCGAGGATTCGCTCACTTGCGGGTTAAATGAAGCTGCCTGTAATTTCTGTTTGATCTCCGGATTTGAAATTGCAATCACCCTAAAAGGTTGCATTCCAGCAGAAGTTGCTGTCAGGTTGATCGCTTCCAAAATCTCCGTTACTTTTTCCTCTGATACTTTTTCAGATGTCATGCGTTTCGCTGCATATCGCCAGTTCAATGTGTCTATTAAGTTCATATTTTCTGTCTTTTCGACAAAGGTACATTAGATTAGTTTCGAAAAGACACCAATATACCAAAGGAAACTAGTTTCCACTAAGAAACCAATCCGTTCGTTATATCACGAATTCACAATATCATAATATCGTGATATTATAAAGTAGTGTGTAAATTTGCCGTTACCCAAAGTAGCAGTATGAGCAACAAATTACACCACGGAAAAACATTTAACCAAGTCAACTACGTCAACAAACAACTCATCAATAATGAATTCAGCAACTGCGTATTTATAGAATGTGATTTCAAGAAAAGCAATTTCAGCAATATTGATTTCGTGGATTGTGAATTCATAGCGTGTAATTTCTCGTTGACCATTTTGAAATTTGCCGGGTTGAAAAATGCTCATTTCAAGGATTGTAAGATAGTAGGTGTGGATTTCAGCGCCTGCAATGACTTCCTGTTCACCGTTCAGTTTACAGATTGCTCTTTGGATTATGCCACTTTCCATTCAAAAAGTATGAAGAATACGGTTTTTACCAATACCATTCTGAAAGAAGTCGATTTCTCCGAAGCAAACCTGATGCAAGCAGTGTTTAAAAATTGTGATCTGACCAGAACCGTCTTTGACAGAAGCGTTCTGGATAAAGCGGATTTTAGTACCTCTTTCAATTTCGATATCAACCCGGAACGCAACCGGATGAAGAAAGCTATTTTCTCATCCGAAGGATTGATCGGTTTGCTTTCGAAGTATGATTTGGTGGTTAAAGACTAATTATTCGGTTTTGATTTACAGATATGCGACGCATCTCGTACCCGTAAATAGACGTTTTAAATTTCATTCTACATACCTCAAAAAATGTCTTAAAAATGGGCCACCTTCATAATTTGGCAATTCCAGAAACAGCCAATTCGGACCGATTTTTCCCTTTATAATAACTTTATCTCCGTCGTATATTTGAAATGAGTTACAAGGTTCATTCATTTCATTTCCGTAATTGACTTGATAGGTGACGCTTGTGGAGCCACTCCAGTCATCTAAATGATTTAGGATTTCGTTTTTTTGAACGACCACTACTGAATGATTCGGAAGGAACTTGATTAAAAATGTCCGTCCTTCAATACCATGGACCTTTATATTCTGATTGAAATAATAATACCCGCTGTATCTCACAAATGAAAAAACTTCCGAATTCCCATTTAATTCGAAAGGGAATAGCTCCTGTCCTAAATTCCAAACTTTGTCTTTCATTAAAAAGTAACTGTTGGAAGTTGTAAATTTAGATCTGTATTTTTTATTTAACTCACGAGAGTAAATATGGTCTATAACCTTATTTTTTTGGATGTTTTTTATTTCTCTACAGATTATACGTTTATCTAAAGAGTCCGGATTCCATACAGCAAATGAAGTTAAGCCCCAGGAATAACCCGTTGAATCAGAGAACTGCTTTTTATGAGAGAAAAGAGCTCTGGTTTGAATTTCACCTTGCCGGTACCTTTCAATTTCTTCCAGTTTATAATTATTTTTCCATTTCGTGTATCGAACAGAATACCCATCAAGCTTCCCGTTTGCGTAATGACGGAAATACTGCACCTCTTTCGAACTGATCTTTACCCAACCCGTAACTGGCTTTTTTTTAGCTGTATCTACTAAAGTATAATAATCTCCTTGTTCATAATCATAAGTAGTTCCTTGCCAGGAGATAATTGTATCAATGATTAAACTTTTTTCCTGACCATGAACTTTAAAAAAACTCAGGCTACAAAGAATGATTATTGAAGTTGTAATTTTTGGCACTTTTTGATTTTTATAGGTTGCTCACTGTTGTCAGAAATGATTGAAATAAATTTAAAGCTCTTCATGAAAGAGGATTTTATGCGCTTTCCTTTTCAAACCTACATAAAAAAAACCAATTTTTGATTGCTGGCATTCGACGCAACAAGTGCTTACAAATAAACAATACTTCGCGAAACCTGCGTACCTCAGACAATTCCTTCATGGAAGGAGTCTTCGTCTTCAAATGCTTTCGCATTCTCTTCTGTGGGGAACAAAAAAGCCCAGTAAAAACTGAGCTTTTTGTAGCGAGACGGAGTCCCGATAGCTATCGGGATGAACTCCGGACAATAAACAAAATACAATCAATAAAAAAGCCCAGTTTTTACTGGGCTTTTTGTAGCGAGACGGAGAGTTGAACTCCGGACCTCAGGGTTATGAATCCTGCGCTCTAACCAACTGAGCTATCTCGCCATATATTATCTAAAAATTCCTGCGTTCTTACTCTGCCGCGGCAGAAGCTATCTCGCCATAATCCTTTCGTATCCCTGAAAGGCGGTGCAAATATAGTTACTTTTTTTTTCTGTGCAAGACTAAGAACGGTCTTCTTCGTATAAAACTTTTGTCTTGTGCTTTAGTAACTTGAAAATCAAGCTAAATAGCAAAGCGCCTCCAATCCAATAAACATAACAAAGTGGGCATGCGATCGTTTTTGTCATGAAGAATTCACGCAATCCGGCTACAAAGACAAATCCCAATACCGTTGCAGAAATCCCCGAATACTCACGACGCAAGATCGTTTTCATGGAAAAAGGAATCTGACCTTTAATGTAGTTTTTCATACTTGGCCAAAAAGCCGGAACTGTATTAGACCAGTTCACATAGCTATCACCGAATTTGCGCTCCAGGAAACGCTCTTCTGCAAACATGATTCGCTCATAATAGATCCAGAACAACAGGCTTACAATAACGACAAAGTAGATATTGAATGTGAAACATACGATCCCAATCCACATGAAGTAATTCCCCAAGTAGAGTGGGTGACGAACAGTGGAATAGATCCCTTTTGTATTCAAAGCCTCAGCAACCTGTTCCTGTGTATTTCTACCGGAAGTGTTCTTATTACTTGTTCCGATCGCAATAGCGCGGATTACCTGTCCTAAAATTGACATAGCAATTGCTACTCCTGTGCAGATGTAATACCAACGGGCATCATCCATAATACATTGAACATCTGTAAAGTAGATTACAGGGACAGCTAAAACGAATAAAATAATAGGAATTTGTCCCCTGTACTTGAAGAGCTTGTTCCCGTTTTTTTCAAATGAATGTACTAACGCCATGAAAGAAATGTGTATATTTCGAAAATGATTTTTCGGCGCGAAGTTAACATTATTAAACTACTATGACAAAAAAGGAACAATTCGAATTAGAATATGTGTTAAGAACCTCTCCCCGGGTTTTGGATAAATTATTGTCTACACCGGATGGATTGAGCGAATGGTTTGCTGATGATGTTGTTGTAAAAGATGATATGTATACCTTTCATTGGGATGGAAGTGAGGAACAAGCGCGATTGATTTCGAAAAAGGCAGGAGAATACATTAAATGGCAATGGCTGAATGACGAAGAGGATGATTTGGAAACATTCTTCGAAATGAAATACACCATTGATCCCATGACAAAAGTGGTTATTCTTACCGTTTCTGATTTTGCTGAAAAAACGGAGAAGGATGAAATTGTCCGTCTTTGGGAATCACAAATAAGTGACCTGAGAAGAGTTATCGGAGCATAAACTAAAGCCTGTTTTTCAATAATGATTGCTCGTTCTTCCATCAAAGGGGATGACTCAGTCAGCCGTATTCAAGAACTCGATTCCTTAAGAGGAATTGCAGCACTTGTTGTACTTGTTTTCCATTTCTCCTTATTACAGAAAGATTTATTGGCTTTTACCAAATTCGGCGTAACCGGAGTAGATCTGTTCTTTATCATCAGCGGATTTGTAATCACCATGAGCCTGGAGCGCATCCAATTCGGCTACCAATTTGCCATTAATCGCTTTAGCCGCCTTTACCCAACCTATTGGACCTCTGTTATATTCACTTTTGTAATCATTTGCATCAATAAGAGCTTCTTTGGTTTTGAACCTCAAAATTCAATCCCAACCAGTGATTTCTTATACAATTTAACGATGTTCCAATATTATTTTGGTGTAAAAGACCTGGATGGGCCATACTGGACCATGATCATAGAGATGCTTTTTTATCTTGTCATGGGCTATTTATTCCTGACTAAATCATTGAAAAGCGCTCTCGCGATCCTGATCCCTCTTATTCTTCTTGGAACTGTACTGACCGAATTTCACTGGTTCCAACCTTTCTCCATGGCATATTTCAAGAATTTTCCTTTGGCACAATCCTTACCATTGTTCGTTTCAGGAATCCTGTTTCATCGCTTATTCACCAAAGACAAACGGATACTATTGAATATCGGTTTGATCATTGCTTGCTATTTCCTGCAAGTATTGTTGTTTACAAAAGTGGGAAGAGCAAATTATTATATTTCACATCCGGAATACAAAGTTGTGCTGGCAATCTATTTTGCTCTGTTTTTCCTTTTTGTATTTGGCAAGTTGAAATTCATTGTGAATCGTACCACGTTATTTTTGGGGAAAATATCTTTTGCATTGTACCTGATCCATCAATACTTCTCCATCTATTTCCTAATTCCCAATTTGATGAAGCTGGGAATCAATTATTATGTGGCTGCATTTCTGATTGCCCTTCCGGCATGTATTTTAATCGCTGCAGGAATTACATTCTTCATAGAAAAACCTGTAGGAAAATGGATCAAACGAATTTTAGTTCGGTTTGTTGAGGTAAAAATCTTAAAACAATCGAAACACGATTAATCGATATAATTTAGAAAACTAACCCGGGCGATAAAACTATGTATTCTATATGCTCTATGTGGTAAAAAAATAAACCACATAGGAACTTAGAACACATAGATACAATTAATCAAATCAATAATGACACAATTGTTCTTTTATATCATTCCTAATTCAATTCATTGATCGAATCCATCAGGTTCTTGCTGATATCTTCCAAAGCAGCCTGAGAGAAATCAAATTTCAATCCGGCTGTTTCATAAATCTCCGGAATGGATTTCGTGTAACCCAATGACAATGCATTCTTATAATCAGCCAATGCTTTAGCGGGATTCTTCTTGTAATTGCTCCAAACACCCAAAGCACCCAATTGAGCTATTCCGTATTCAATGTAGTAGAAAGGGACTTCGAATAAATGCAATTGTTTCTGCCAGGAACTTTCCAGAACAGCTTCATATCCATCATACTCCACTAATCCGGTCCCGAAACGCTTGCTCAATTTCAACCATTCCTCCGTTCTTTCTGCAGTAGAATGTGTCGGATGTGTATAGATCCAATGTTGGAAAGCGTCAATCTGAGCAATCCAGGGCAATACTTTTACCACTGATTCCAGCTGTTCCAACTTGGCGCGTCTCAACTCATTTTCATCGGTATAAAATTCAGACCACAATTCCATTGTCAGCAATTCCATTGACATGGAGGCCAGCTCTGCAACTTCTGATGGCAAAGATTTAAATCCTGTCAGTTCCAGGTCACGACTCAGGAAAGAATGAACAGCATGTCCGCCTTCGTGGACCATCGTAGTCAGGTCGCGCTGAGCTCCGGCCGCATTCATAAAGATAAATGGAATTCCGGATTCATAGAGCGGGTAGTTATATCCTCCCGGAGCTTTACCGGCCTTTGAATCCAAATCCAGGAATCCACCGGTTTTCATCGTTTTCAAGCAATCTCCGAAATAGGCGTCTAGTTTCTGAAAAACGGCAATCGATTTGTCCACTAATTCCGTTCCGTCCTTGAAAGGTTTCAAAGGAGCCAATCCATCCGGATCCACTTCCGTATCCCAAGGTTTCAATTTCGGTTTACCCAGTTTTTCAAGTTTCTTCAGATTTAATTGTTTCACAATCGGAACGATCAATTTTTCAATTGCATCGTGAAAAGCCAAACAATCTTCCACCGTATAATCAAATCTTCCAAGCGCCTTGAATTTGTATTCGCGGTAATCCGCACAATCTGCGTTCTTAGCTACTTTATTGCGTAATTGGATCAATAGGTTAAACAGGTCGTCCAATACTTCACGATCCTGCAATCTACGACTGGTGATCAAATCGTAAACTTCTTTGCGAACTGCTTCATTCGGATCCTTTAAAAAGTTTGCTGCTTGTGGCATTGTCAATTCTTTTCCTTGATAGGTGATCATCTGCTTACCCGAAATAGCTCCGAACTGTTGACTCAAAGTACTTAGTTCGGTCTCAATAGCAATATTCTCTTCGCGGAACAACTCCAATGCCGATTGAACTCCTCTGAAATAGATTGAATAAGCTTTGTCCTCAGCTAATTCTTTCACAAAAGGAGAAGCCATCATTTTTTGGTTCAGGGAATCTTCGAAAGGAGCAAGGTTCGGTTGGATCTCAGTTACGAAAAACTGGTACGACTCTGTCAACTTTTGATCCAGCGTATTAATGGTCATGCGGATATAGCGCCAGGCCATATTCTCTTCCAATACAGCTTCCAATTCACTTTTATCCGACAACCACATCTTGAATGATTCCTTTGAAGAAATATCCCTGTTTTGAAGATCTAAAAGGTACATTTCTACAGATTTCCAACTTTCACAGGTAAAGTCGGGTGAAACAAATTTTCTCATAACACAAAAATATAAAAAGGAAATAAAATAGGGGCGTCCCGCACATGCGGGACGCCCCTATTTTTCATGAAATATTTTGGATAATTACTTACCTCTGGATGAACCTGTTTTAGGAGCAGCCACTTTTTTAGCGCTTGTTGTTTTACCGGCAGCCTTTGCAGGTCCTTTCGCAGCAGCAGGAGCTTTTGCGGCAGTTGCAGATTTCGTCGCGGTAGCCGCTTTCTTAGCAGGAACTTTTTTCGCAGGTGTTTTTGCTTTTGCTTTTGTTTCGTCAGCAGGAGCATCCGTTTCTTTAGCTTTAGCTGTTTTCTTAGCTTTAGGAGCCTCCGCAGATGCAGCATCTTCCTTCACTTCTTCGTCAAGGATCAATGCACCGGCTTTATGCAATAAGTTATACCACTGGAAAATTTTCTTGATATCAGAAGCATAAACACGCTCCTGGTCGAAATTTGGCAACACTTCGATCAAATAAGCTTTCAACTTATTTTGATCTTCTTTATGAGAAATGGTTTCTTTCCCACTTTCCTTTTCATAAATCGAAGTGAAGATCTCTCTTAACGGTTTGTCCTCATCATAGGTATAGATAGAAATATCATCCAAAGCGGAGATTCTGTCCGAAGCATACGCCGGAACGCGTTTTTTGTCTTCCAGAGATTCTACAATGATGTTGTTTTTACCTTGTGCCAATACTTTATAAAGTCCTGGTTTTCCCGAAATAGCAATGATACCTGTTAAATTCATTCGATTAATTTATTTGCGTCCAAAAATACGGCTTCTTTTTAATTCTTCACAATTTTCACCTGAAAGTATTGAACATCTGTGTGAATAATTAAATAATAAGTCCCGTTTTTTAATTCTGAAATGGAAAATTCATGTTTTCCATCTGTGATTGTTTTTACCGTTCTTCCTTGAACATCAATCACTTGAATATCTTTTAAGGGTATCGATGAGTCGATAGAAAGGTTACCAAGTGTCGGATTCGGATAAACTTGAATTTGATCCGCTAATTCAGCAATTCCTAACGAAGGATTGTAAGGTTGTGAAAAAACTTCACATCCGTCGATACTTGTTCTCGCAACTG
>Ga0247691_1000328_pt1 | contig 10351 bp, 7 predicted proteins | sample CNK32_metaG_FD_182721 | JGI IMG/M metagenome (GOLD analysis project Ga0247691, IMG submission 182721) | Soil microbial communities from Purdue University Martell Research Forest, Indiana, United States - CNK32 | ecosystem: Environmental > Terrestrial > Soil > Temperate forest > Bulk soil | place...
CGCCGATCTTTCCGCATGTAGAGAATATTACTTTGGATTACACTGCCGAGGATGTGATCGATCTGCGAAAAAACACCCGGAACAGTCAGGTTATCGTGGACCAATTACATCCCTTCGGAGTCGTTTCTTCGCTTAATTCGAGCACCAATACCGGAATCCCATTCGTTTTCTCCCAGGAGACTGACGCCAGTATTCTGATGGGTTTCAAGAATGTAACCGGCGGAGAAGTTTTTTCAACATTCATTGTGTTCAAAGCGATCAGCAATGAAATGACCCTGGATGATATTCCAAAGATCGTCATGTATTGGGGAGATGGGTATTACTGGGAGGAAATTCCAAGAGGATTTATCCAAAAGGACGACACAAAACAAATGACGGTAAGCGGGAACCTGGTTTACAATTTCCCGATCCACATTCCGCCAAATCTATACGACAAGGATGGAATTTTATGGATCCGTACAGGTTTCGTGAAGAACCATGAATTTGTTCCGGAAATACAAGCAGTTCACAACAATGCCGGTTTGGTCATTTTGGAAACAGATGAAACTTCCATCGAAAAAATGCAATCGTTTAAGAATTCCGACGGAGCTTTGGAACCTGAGAAGAAATTGCCCGGAATTACCAGTATTGAACGAATCACTTCCTATTATGCGGGTCAGGAATTGGAAGACCTGAAAAGCATGCAAGCGCGGGTTTCCGAATTTGTTACCCATCGTGGAAGAGCTGTAACTGCAAGGGATTTTGAATTAATCACGCTTCAGGAATTTTCGGATATCGGTAAAGTATTGTGTCTCCCGAATACCAATTTAAAGAACGACAAACAAGGGGTTGTTACGGTAGTCGTAGTTCCGCAAAACAAATTCAAAACGATTGAAAATTCAAAACCGATGGTTCCTTCCGGGTTGCTTTCCCGTATTGAGGATTTTTTAAGTGCACGCGCTTCAAAAAATGTATTGATCGATGTGATCAACCCGGTTTATGAAGAACTTCAGGTGAAATGTGTGATCCGTCTGGTTGATGCAAACCAGGCTGTTTCTTTGGAATCCATCCAGGAAATTTGCGACAATTTCATTGCACCCTGGCAGTCCAAAGAAATGCTTCCCAAATTCGGAGAAGGCATTCACCTTTCACGGGTTTACAATGCAATCAAGGAAATTGACTTCGTTGCTAAAATCGACTATTTTGCTGTGATCAGGGTATCACAAGACAAGACCCCATCGGGAAAACGGACTTTTTATCATCTATACAAACACGAGGAAGGAGGGGATATTTTGATTCCCGATCAACCATACAAACTATTCGTTCCGGCAGAAACACATATCATACAAGTGGAGGAAAAAGACAAATCGTGTTATCCGTATGGCTTAGGCGATATGGAAATCGGAAAAACATTCATCCTTTGAAAAAATCAGGATCATGGCTATTAGAAACAGAAATACATTAATTGAGGGTTTTAGTAAAGGACAGCGTCCGACTGCTGATGATTTTAAGAACCTCATTGATTCCAGTGTCAATATCCTGGATGACGGCTTTTCAAAAGACGCACAATCCGGGATCAAACTGGCACCTATTTCCGAACAGGAAGGAACTGTTATGACCTTCCTTCAGAACATGACAGACGAAATCGGTGGCCGTTGGGAATTCGATGTCCTGAACAACGACCTAAAAATCAGCCACGTCAATAAAACCGGGAAAGGACAATTAATCCTTTTGAAGCAAAACGGGGAGATTGAAATTGGAAAAGAGGCATGCGATTTCACCGTAAAAGGAACGCTCCATACAGAACAACGCTCCGGAAAAAAAGTGGACAAGAAAATTCCGGCAGATGGAAAATGGCACGATCTGACCGACTTCCTGGAAGGAATTCACGCCCTGGAAGTGGTTTGTGTGATGGGGAAACGGCATACCGGAAAACATGCTGTATTGGTTGCATACGCCACGCATTGTTTCGGTGCAAAACCACGCATCCGGAAAATCCGGTCTCATTTCGGGGTTTTCGGAAATAAATTACTCATCCGCTGGGTGAAGGCTAAAAATGAACGTGCTTGCAAATTACAGGTCAAAACGCGATTCATGCTTGGAAGCGATATCCTGATCCAGGGATCGATCACCTCACTTTGGGACAATCCATTGTTGGAAAATTTGTAGGCTATGTTTATCAAGAAACGAGAACGTACGGATAATTTTTACCAGGAGCTACAGGAGAAAACCCTTGTACGCCTGCAAGAACTCAGCGGAGATGTCTGGACAGATTTCAATATCCACGATCCCGGTGTTACCATTTCGGACAACATGAATTACGCCTTGTTTGAACTACAGTACAAACTCGAGCTTCCTTTTCGTTCGTTTATTGGGCCAGATAGCAGTGAATACGCAAGCAAAGGGATCCTACCCGCTGAAACCCTGTTTTCTCAATCCATTGTCACGCCCGAAGACTATGAACAATTATTCCTGGACCACATCGAATACCTGGAAAGCTGTTCGGTTGAATTTGACAAGGGATTTTACCATATCCGTGCCTGCGTTTCACTTAGGAACCCTTCCATTACCAGCGAAAATATCAAGGAGGAAATCTTCGTTTTGTACCATGAAAACAGGAATCTCTGTGAGGACCTGCGTTGGGACGACATTCAAATCCTTACAAAACAGACCGGAAAACGCAAAAAAAGGACCGAAGACACTCCTGAAATTGAAAAGGCGGACTATTCAGAAACTTCCGATGAACCGATTAAAATTCACAATTACCATTCGTTCCAATTGGATTTTCCGGATGTTTACGGATTGGGTCAACGAGGACTTCCTTATGAAGCCACGGAACGCAATAAAGCACATGTACTGCAATTGAAAGGATATCTGCTGATGATGGATTTCCTGATTGCAAATGTCACCGAGCAGATTCAGAACACCCCAAAATTGCTTAGTTTCAATGATCCTGATCCGGCAGGAACGGTTTCTTTAGTTTCCATTCCCGATGTGGCAAAAGTGGTTGACCGCGCCAAATTCAGCAAGAACAATCAATTGCAAACCGCTGCTTCACTCCAAAACAAAAAATCGGGATTCCTGGATATCCTGGACACTTTGTACGGGGAAGATACTGCACGGTTTTTCCAGGATTTTCAACCTCCGAAATCGAAGATCAATTACCGCTCAATACTCACACAGGAATTGCCCGAACTGAATCGAAACCGTTTCCGGTCTTTCAACAAACTGAAACCGACCGAAAGCAATATCGTATTCAAAGAATTGTTTTCACTCCTTCACGGAAGCAAGATCGAATCGGAAATTCCCATTCGCGAACTGCTCAAAAAACAGGACCTGGACCTGCTTCCTGATTCGGTATTCTTTGAGCAATATGAAGTTTACCTGGACATTGCTCCTATTTCGGGAGTTTTCTACAACCCGATCTTCAATGAAACCCCACAGAATATTCCCGAACAGGAAATGGAGTGGAAAGAAGAGTATTTTGCTTCCCTGCAAGCAGAAATCAGTTTGATCCGAAGAAATGCCATCTTTGAAAGCTTCCTGGAAGTTGGGGCCAATCCACGCAATTACCGCATGATCCAATTGAGTGAAAACAGTCGATGGATCCTGGTGTTTCGCTATCCCGGAAAGGAAGAATGGATGATTTTAGGTTCCTATCGTACCAAAGAACACCTGGTCCGTTCCGCGAACCGCTTTTGGTCATTCATGCGCTTCTTAAACCCGGAAAGGCATCTGTTTTACCTGGTTGAACATCGTTTGTTACAACTTGCTTATCCCAACAAACAAACACAGGAAGAAGGAAACACCTTATCGATTGTGGCTTCCAGCCGTTTTGAGAACAAGGAAATGCATGAACGTTTGGAGCAATTGTTACGGGAACGGCTTCCTGCGCATCTGAGAATCAGATTGTATAGCGTACAGCCGGATCACATCTATGATTTCGAACAAATCTATTACAAATGGCGTGAAGCTTTAGCAGACAGGAATACGAAGAAGTTGGTTCATTTTTCCGAATCGATCCGGGGGTTTTTCCGCGTAAGCAAACCATTTCTACATGAAATTCAATGAACAGTATTTCGTCCATAGCGCTCCATATCACTGCCAGCAATGAATCATTTATTCAGAACTGGTACCGGGATTTTGACCTTTTCGCAGAAAAGCACATAACCGCTGTTGCAGACCGGGTGCTGATGCGTTGTGACCAATACGGATTCGAAATTGAAATTTCAAAACTGGATGTTGACCTGGGAAGTATTGCGGAAGATGATTTTGAAAAAGATTTTGAGCGGATCCTGGAAGAAAAACTGGAAGAATCGCTAATCAGGGAGATTCTTTATCCTACCAAAAAAGAAGACAAGCGATTAGAGGAAGCGGATTATCAACTCGATGCGCTAAAGCAGTTTTTATTACATGGGACCCTGAATTGGAATTTGGCCAAGCGCTTCAAGAATATCACGGAATTATTTCAACAGGTGCTTAAAAACAAGGCAAAAGAATTGAGTTCCTTCCTGAAATCTTACGGGCATTTCACCAGCCTTCAGCACCGCATGATCTACCAATTTGAGGATCCAAGCTTGTTCCATGTAGTAAAGTTGATTGCACCCGAAGAGTTTTCCTTTATTCAATCGTATGTGATGTTTTTGCGCATCAAATATGCTGAGGTTCCAACTAGTACAATTCGGGAAGAAGAGCGAAGAGTGGTGATCTGGAAAATCGTTTATTCCTATTTATTGAATACCCAAAGCTCAACATTCAACACGAAATTGTTTGTCCGTGAAACCATCGGAAAGCTGGCTTCACACATCAATTTGAGTTATGGCGAATTGCTGAAGACACTTACTTTTTTTCCCGACAATGGTTTCGGAAGCACTATTCCATCCGGGTTACAAGTTATTTTACACGAACTGAAAGAGGAAGAACACGATTCTTACATGGCGCTCCGGATTCAAAAACCGGATGAGTGGCCACATATTTTGCGGGAAATGAAATCCTCGAAACAAGATTTCAAATTGCAGGAAAATGATCTGGGCCAATTGCGCACCTTGCTCGAAAATGAGCGGAACGTACTTCAGATCATCAAACCACTTCGCGAAACAGAAATTTTCGACTTGGTCCGTTTACTCGTTCCTTCGGACGCTTCTTTTGTGATCGAATATGCCCAACATTTGAATAAACAGAACCAAAGTGGTGCGCTACAAGGAAAATCGAGTGGTGATTTTTTATTGTTCAAATGGCAGGTCATTCTTCCTTTGCTCGCGCTTTCGAAAAGTTCGCCCATCAATAGGGAATATTTGGTTTGGCAGGTCTTCAAACGATTATCTGCCCGCTATAACATTGAAATCTGGCAAATTGTCACATTCGCATACAAGGAAACCAGTACGTGGAAAGTTCAGAGCGGGCTCCGGGAATTGGTGCTGCAATTGTATCTCGAACTGGTACAAGGGAAACAGAAATCCGAGGAAACCAGGACATTCGACTCGGTGCATTTTCAAATTCAATTGTTGGAGGAAAAAACAAAATTGAGCAAAGATCAATTGGTCGAATTGAAATCCAAACTAAGCTCTTCCCTATTTAGGGAAATCTTGCTGGATCAATTGGGAGAATCTGCCCGCCACCGCCTGCTTGCTATTATTCTGCCTTCCAAATCTGTTGAGCTTTCTGCCTTCATGCATGTCCTGAACCAATCCGGAAACGGTGCAAAAATAGAAGGCCGCACAATCGGTTCCATTCAACGATTGAAATGGTCTTTCCTGTTTGATGTGCTGGAAGATGTGAAAAACCAGGTCTTTAACCAGGAATCCATTGTCAAGCGCATTTTGGAACGGACCGGGGCGCATTATAACCTGACTTTGAAACAGTTGGTGGATTATTTCTACCTGGATTTCAAACATTCAAATTTTTCACTACCTTTTAACCTGTTTAAGCTACTGGCTTCCATCAAGTTGAAAATTGATTCGGATGAATCTGTTGTGGCAGATAAAAAATCCACTGACAAATCATTCGATTCAAAGAAACAAAGGGAGAACAGGAAGTTATTGATACACTATTTCACTGAAAACGAGCAAAGCATGCCGATGATCAATGCGATTTCACAAGATTTGGAGTGGATGAAGTTCCTATCTCCTATTTTGGATGCAACCAAGCGCCTGGTCGACTACGTTCAACTCAAGTGGAAGATCCGGATCAACAACCAATTATTGCTGCAAGCCGTTTTCCAATTCTCAAAAAATGCTTCGCACCGAAGCCAAAAAGAATTGCTGGCTGAATTGTGGAACCTGATCCAAAAGAGTTTGAGTCGCACCCAACGAATCCAATTGATCAGGGATTTTCTTTCCTCAAACAGCCAGGAAATCCTACTCAAACAATTGGGTTCAACACTTGAAAAAGATTCCGATTATCACCCGGACGAGAACCTGGAAGAAGAAATTATGGAAGAAGAACAGATGGAAGAACAAAATACCAATTCCAGTCAATTCATTGACAATGCAGGTTTGATGCTGATCGCCCCCTTCCTGCCACGGCTTTTCACGATGCTGGAACTCACTGAGAATGGAACCTTCAAAAATAGGGATGCTCAAATAAAAGCCATTTTTCTTACCCAGTATGCGGTTTTTGGAAATGGGGAATTTCCCGAATATACGCTGCAATTGAATAAACTCCTGACCAATTTCAAAACAGGCGTTCCCATCCCTAGAAAATCCGTTCTGACAGATGAAGATAAATCCGTAGTTGACAGCATGTTGGAAGGTGTTCTCCAGAATTGGGGACGTTTGACTAATACGACTGTTGCTGGATTACAGGAAGGTTTCCTGCGCCGGGAAGGAAGATTGGAAGAATTGGAAGACACTCATTTATTGACCGTAGAATCCAAAGGATATGATATGCTATTGGATCAGGTGCCGTGGAATTTTAGGACAGTCAAATTCAGTTGGATGCAGAAAGCCATCCAGGTGAAATGGAGGTGAATCCAAAGCAGACTTTCAGTCGCTTCGGATTATGAAGTGAGACAGTAAACTAATAACGAATTAAACAGATAGATTATGAAAGCAAGTAAAAGCAACATCACGGAAGGAAAGCAAAATTCGACGGTTCAATCGAAAGCGAAGAATCAGAGAAATGAAGGGTCAATTCTTCAGGCTTACAAAAAAGGTACTGCTCAATTGGCTTCGGAGGAAGAAGAACCTTTGCAAGGAAAGTTTGACACAGCACAATTAGCTGAAGAGGACGAAGAACTGGTTTAACTCAGAAAAGAAATTTTAAAACGAGACAACTTTCAAGCTTATGAAAACACATGCTCAAGCCAAACAAGACAAGCATTCTCCCTCTGAGGCAAAAGCCAAAAATCAGGCTAGTGAAGGCGGTATTCTTCAAGCCTATAAAAAGAGTACTGCTCAGTTGGCAGAAGATGAAGAACCTGTTCAGCGTCAAGAAAACAAAACGGGTTTACCGGACAACTTGAAATCCGGAGTTGAAAACCTTTCCGGTCATAGTTTGGACGATGTGAAAGTACATTACAACTCTTCACAACCTGCATCCTTGCAGGCACACGCATATGCGCAGGGAACAGACATTCACGTGGCCCCGGGACAAGAAAAGCATCTGCCCCACGAGGCATGGCATGTCGTGCAGCAAAAGCAAGGTCGGGTGCAACCAACCAGGCAATTGAAAGGAACAACCAATATCAATGACGATACCGGATTGGAAAATGAGGCCGATGTGATGGGCGCAAAGGCACTGAATTCAGCAAGTGTTTCCGGTAAAAAACTAAAAAATCAAGATCACTCATCAAATAGTGTTCTTCAAGGATATTTTGACACCTCCGGATATTCATATGCTAGCCACATGTGGGGACGAGCTGAAGAACAAGCTAAATACCTTAATCAACGTTTGGATATTCGAACTGCTGCCAAGGATGAATATGCAGATGAACTAAAAGTAAATCTGGAAGCGAAAGGTTTAAAAGCATCTACTACAATTGCAGGAGAAGCCTATGAAACACTTCAATGGGATCAACCGAAAGGAAAAAGTAATGTTATTGGTCCCGGAGGAACATCGGGAGGAGATCTGAAAGAATTCATTGCAAAAAAAAATGGGGGAGATGTGACAGATTACGGGGAAGTCAAATCAACATCAAACAATGGCAGTTTTAAATCAAGTATCGCCAACGCATATACCGACAGAAAGCAGACAAATATAATTATGTATACATTGGACGAAGCATTGCCAACTGAAGGTGAAACCTTTAAAAGAAGTGGAGAATCTTTTGCTGTTTCTTACAATAAATGGGAATACTGGCTTGATAACGATGTAAGACACAATTTTGTCGCTACAGTAAAATTAGTAGATCAAGGATACAATCTTTACCTCTATAAAGCATAATGCAATCCAATTGTTAATGATTATGAAAACACAATCAAAACAACAGACTAATTCCAGCACTGCAAAATATGCAGGAAGCAATCAAGCTTCCCAACAAACGATTTTAAAAGCCTTCAAAGCCGGGACCATGCAACTCAAAACGGATGAAGAACGTGCGGACAAGCATCAACGAATTGCTTTGGCAAAAACGGAAATAGCAGGAAAATCGATTCCCGGAAAACTTGAGAAGCATTTATTTGAAGGTCACCCAAATGACGGCACTTTTAATGTAAATAAGCCAACAGGTCTGCATGCCTATACTGATGAAGATTTTCCAACAAAGGAATATGAAGTAGAAGAAGGAAGGAAAAAGAAGAAGGAAACAACAAGTGTTGTGCCCGCTGTCTCCGGAAATCCCAATAAAATACATACTCTTGATTGGAAATGGGATAAATCAACGACCGGTGAATTAAAATCAAGCACCATGTTTCCTCAAAAAATGCCCAAAGAACATGTGACTGCCCTGATCGCAGGAGGTCTCTCGACTACTACAAATGAATACATTAAGCATGGGATGAAATTCAGTGTTGAAAAAAAAGGAGATACTGCTTATCCGGTTACCGAATAAACCTTACTCATGAAAAACACCATCCAATACTTTCAAACACTCCTTCACACAGCTTTTGCGCTCTATTTCGGGCAGGAAAGCGAGTACAAAACCCTGGAGGAAATTCCGCTTCCCAAAAAGAATGAATTGGATCAATTATCCGGGAAAGAACTTAGCTGGGAGGAAAGAGTGGCGTTACTTTTGGCATTGATGCCACATGTGAGTCCTCAGACTTTGGACCTGTTTTTCATCCTGAATAAAAACCTGGACCGGCCTTACACCGAATTCGGGGGTTGGAAAGGAACTTCGCATTCGGGCTTCCTACCGACAGGTGAAACAGCAGCTTTTCTTTTGGCACTCAATTCAGAGGAAAAACGCAAAGTGGTGGTGAACTTATTCGATCAAACGCATTGGTTTTATAAAGAGAATGTCATCCGATTGGAAGGTCAGGGAATTGGAGAACCCTATTTGAGCGGAAAACTATGTGTTTCGGACGAATTCCTGGCAAAAGTCTACCGCGATGGGAATTACCGTCCGGATTACAGCAGTGATTTCCCGGCCCGACGGATGGAAACGCCTTTGGAATGGGAAGATCTCGTACTTCAATACAACCTGAAAGAAGAACTGGACCAGATAGCGCAATGGTTGGAACACGGTCATGCCATCCGGGAACAATGGAACCTGGACAAGTTCCTGAAAAGTGGTTACCGCTGTTTGTTTCACGGTCCTCCGGGAACAGGAAAAACGCTTACTGCTTCCTTACTCGGAAAACAACATGGAATGGACGTGTATCGCATTGATCTGTCGATGGTGGTTTCCAAATACATCGGGGAAACAGAAAAGAATTTAGCCAAGATCTTCGATCGCGCAGAACACCAAAATTGGATCTTGTTCTTTGATGAGGCGGATGCCTTGTTCGGAAAACGAACGGAAACTTCGGATTCCAATGACCGGCATGCAAACCAGGAAGTGGCCTACCTACTCCAACGTATTGAAGATTTTCCGGGAATGGTGATCCTGGCAACGAACATCAAGGACAATTTGGATGAGGCTTTTTTTCGCAGATTTCAATCGATATTGTACTTCCCCGTTCCGAATCAACAATTGCGATACGATTTATGGAAACGCCTGATCCCGGGAGATTGGCTGGACGATCAGTCGGAAGAACTGCTGCGGGAAGCCTCTATTATCAAACTTTCGGGAGGAAGTATGCTCAATGTGGTGCAATCATGCGCGTTGCAGCTTTACAATCCTAAAAAATCCAACAAACTGAACTTGGAGTTACTCAAAAACACCATTAAGAAGGAATTGGAAAAAGAAGGAAAACTCGTGAATTAAGAATTGAATTATGAAAACTATTGTAGGAATATTGATATTATTGGTTGTTTCATTTCGAGTTGCGGG
>Ga0247691_1000329_pt1 | contig 10345 bp, 9 predicted proteins | sample CNK32_metaG_FD_182721 | JGI IMG/M metagenome (GOLD analysis project Ga0247691, IMG submission 182721) | Soil microbial communities from Purdue University Martell Research Forest, Indiana, United States - CNK32 | ecosystem: Environmental > Terrestrial > Soil > Temperate forest > Bulk soil | place...
CCAGAAAATTGAAAATTGAAAATAGGACACTGAGCGATTGATTGGTAAGTAAATGTTCAATTCGCTGATGATCACCAATTCTTTGCATGATATCACCGGTCATTTTAACATCGAAGAAAGAAATTGGAAGTTTCATCAATTTTATCAAGAAGTTAGAAACCAAGGATATGTTTATTCGAGTGCTTAAATGCAAGAGTAACCATCCTCGTACAATCTCAATACTTATCCTTCCGAGAAATACAAATAGCTGACCAATCAGTATCAAATACAGAAAATGAATGTCCTTATTCTGGATTCCGACATCAACAATACTTTGGGTCAAAAACGGGAAAATCAGCTGTAAAATACTAGCAGCAAAAAGACCTAATCCTAACTGGAGAAGTAATCTTTTATAGCCTTTAAGATACTGAAAAAGAAAAGAAAAACCTTTAATTGGAGCGGTATCATCAGACTCCGTATTTGATAAGTCAGGAGTAGGTTCTAAAAGTAGTGCTATTCCTTCTTCAGTCGTTCTATCCGCATATTTTCCTATCCAATTGTCTAGAAACTCTCTTGTTGAATAGACTAGCAAACCATGAGCAGGATCAGCAATATATACCTTATCCTTTTGAATTTTATGAACGACAACAAAGTGTTTCTCATTCCAAAAACAAATGCTTGGAAGTGGTGCGTTCTCTGCAAAGCTGTTGAAATCTATTTTAACTCCAAGAGTTTTAAATCCAATCTTTTCAGCAGACCCGCTAATTGCATGCAGGCTACTCCCCGCTCGGGTAGTTTCAGATAATCGACGGAGCTTCTCTTGAGAAATTGAACGCCCATAATGTTTGGCGATCATTCGCAAACAGGCCGGTCCACAATCCATCGAATCATGTTGTAAATAACAGGTAAACCTTTTAGTACTGAACATTTGACCTACCTTATTTTAACTTTATGACGGGATAAAATGCTGTTATTTATAGCCCGTTCCACAATTAAATACTTCTTACCCTTTTCCAGAAATAATATTGGGTCTGAGACATTACAAACTGTTATTTGATCTGTGGGCACACAATTATCAATGGTTGTTTTTGTAAATTCTTTTTTCAGATACACTTGAACAAGGATACTTTTTTTCTTTTTTAAATTATAGTGATAACAAATTCTTCTTCCGTTCAATTCATAATCCGTTGATCTATTATTATTCCATTTCGTTTGCGGATGAACAATATACATATCGCAAAGTGGGGGCAGCATCTCTGTTTTGTCGAACTCTTCAGAAGAATAACAAACAGATTCAATAGTGTCAGCCAAAGCTTTGAATAACGTTTTTTTAAACTCATTACACTCCGCCTCCTGATAAGTTACTTGATCAATAGTAAAGGGATCTACTCCAGATATATCTTTCAAATAAGCTCCCATCATTTTCTGATTAGCCGTTGGATACCATTCATATAAATGACCATAACCGCAAATCACAAGTGTTTTATAAACAGTGCCGTCAGATTTTCTAATTTTACTGTAAAGATTTTCTGCCTGCATTGAATCTCTTTTTATATCAAATGATTCATACGACAGAATGTTAAACCCATACTCAACGGCTTTTCTGTATAATTCACCAAAAACAGGTTCACAAGTATATAAACCTGTATTTCCATTTAGATTTCGGTTCTCATTTGAAACAGTTTCAAATGCAATATGAGTAAACCCCAGTTTCTTGAATAAATGCAACTGGTTTAATATGAATACCCTTGGTTTTATTCTATCATGGGCTTCATTAAGAATCACTATAGGTTTATCCGCAATTCGGACAAATAATTCAGTGATGCTTAAATGATTCATCTTTTTAGAACTTAGATATTCCAGTAACGATTCATTAATAGGGACCGAATCACAATTTTCAAGGATTCTTTCTAATTCTCCTAACATTAATAAGCTTTGATTCCCAAGCAGACCAATGCTATCAGAGCAAATATATCTCGCCAATTTAGAATAATTCAAATATGAATTACCCAAGTTCTTTTCTTGAGGAAGAATTGGTTGAGAAAAACAAGTGACTCTTAATAAGAGCACGAAAAGCAGTATTCCTTGGCGCTTGCTAATTCTCATAAGACATAATTAAAGGATTATATTTACAATGCCTGGGTTTTTGGGATATTCCTACCCCAGACCTACAATCCCCACAAATGTATCTAAACTCACAATGCATACATACATCGATTTGATCCTTGGTCGTTTTCCAGATTTGCTGAAATGATGCATCTTTGATCTGGTCAATAATTGAACGTTCAATGTATGTTTGCATGCTATTAGCTGAAATACTGGGACAATTTTTTATCATACCCTTTTCATCAATAGAGAACTTCTTATTAAGACATGGATTAAAATTTCTACTTTCCAAATAATGTGGCAAATTAACATTGAATTCCTTTCCCAAATAACCACAACAGTTATTATTGGTAAGAACTGTCTTTGTAATAACTATTTCTGGTTTTGCTGAGATAGTTATGGGGTCAACGTTGCATGAATGAAGAAATAAATTGGTAATTATCTGAAATTCATGAACTAGATTTTCAAGATCTTGCAAATCATTGTCAATATAATTGCAATAAATAACTACACCCCTAATTTTAGTTGATCTCATTAGCTTCACAAATTCCTCAAAATCAGAAGTATAGCCCCCACTAAAGGAACGTATTTCAAGGAATTTGCAACCTACATCATTTATCTGTTTAATCAGTTGGCTAAGATGTGATTTATGATAATCTGACCATTCAATAATTGCATCATGAATTAATGACGGCGTTTCAAAAACCTCTTCAATTAATGGGAAAGAATCAGGAGTATCTGTATAATGCCCTAGTTCATTTTCTTCAAGATATTCAAGGTATTCCAAAAACATTTCTTGCGTCAAACCTTGATCAAAATATTTTTCAACTATCTGATTAGTCGTTAATAATCTGAAATCACCAATTAAGTCATATAATCCATTAGGAATAAAATAGTGCGTGCCTCTTTGATAGTCCGCAATAATAGATCTGGAAATCCCTTTTGTGGGTATGCAATTCTGAAAAAGAATAAAATAGTTGTTTCCTATCTTCATAAAATCTGTATTCTACTGATTTTTCTGTGTGATGGTATACACTGTATCTCTCCTTGATATTTCTCACTAAAGGTTTTTTTAATTATATCGACACTATCAACCTCACTTAACTTTATAAAATCCAGCTTTCGAAACTTCACTGGAAGTGAATTAAGAAGCTCAACCGAAAAAAAATCAGATTCATTCATAACATAGTTTTTTTGCAATTTCTTTTTCTAAATAATAGTTACAAGGATGTGAAACCATTCCAAATTGCCCAACTGGATTAACTTCCAGAAAATGGATTACACCAGATCTATCTACTAACAAGTCAATAGAACCAGAATCAAGGTTCAATTCCTTCATCAAACTTTTTAACTGCCTCTCCATATTATCAGGAAGCTTGTATGGTACTCTTCTATTGGGTTTTAAATTATTATATCTTCTAAAATCCTCCTTTGTTTGAATATCTGATTGAGAAAAAATGGCCATGGAATAAATCTTATCATAAAGAATAAAAGATCTGATTTCAAATTTTTTCTCTATCCTTTCCTGAAAAAAAGAAACTGGAAAGAAATCAGGTAAAGCATCAAAGATTTCCTCTTCTATGGCATTAACATAGATCATAACTCCTTGATTGTTTTCGAAAGTCATAAATGGAAAATCAATATCCTTTGTAATTATTCCATTTTCCTTACTTAGAAAAAAAGTATAAAGGTCTGATTTGTTGTTTGTTATCAAATAATCAGGAGTATTTATCCCAAGTTTAGTTGCTGATTCAAGAACATCAAGTTTATTCACCTTCACCTGATTAGGGGATGAAACTTTCCAAATTCCATTAAGTTTTTTCAGGAAGATTCTATCCAAAATTACTTTATCATTCTCAAGAGTCCGTTTTAAAACATAGGATGTTTCCTGAGAATATTTTTTGACCAAATCGAAATCGAATCTAAAATCATCAATCCGCCGAAACCACAGGGAATGATAATTATGGAGTGAATATGAATTCTTTGATATACTTACATTATCAAATTCCTTCTTTAAACAAATCATTTCATTTGAATAATCCAGAGCACATACTTTTACTGATTCACACCCCAAATCCTCAATCCAATCCTGGACTAATTCAGCTGTTAAATCAGGAGACTTGGAACAAACAATACCTATTTTTTTGGCTGGATTTATAGTCATTTCGTTGGTTGAATTCTAAAAAAAAAAGAAGAGTGGAGATGGATATCCCCACTCTGTTTAAAAATTAATCTCTGTCTAGGTGATCCCAAACAGTATCAGAGGAAATTGTGTATGGACTTCCAGGAACTCCCGGATTTCTATAAATAATAGTATCCTCAGTTCTATAAACATTTACCCAAGTGTTTTGTCCACCAAAATGATTTTTAGACACACTCTCTTCGTTCATCAATCTAAATTTCTTTAGAGACTCAAACTTACTCATAATTAGATGTATTAAAGTACCTCACTCGATCCACTGCAAGGCATAGTGGTGGTTAAATTCTGATTTAGCGCTAAGTATTGATTAACCGCGATAAACATATGTGAAAAAATAATTACCATATGTTAAAAAATAGAATTTCTTCTAAAAAAAGACAGCAATACTATTTTTTCAAACTGTATCATCTTTATTTTAAATAAGTTGTAATTAACTCGGAAAATTTATCAAGAGTTTGACTAAAACAAAAATGTTTCCGTTGATCTTTGCTTTAAATGTAAAAATGAAGTTTTCCAGAGCATAGCCAGATGAATAGTCAATGTTGGATTCTTTTGTTTCGACTAACTTAATTTTTTACCTGATTTCGCAGTACTCCTCAGATTTATAAACTGATCCCCTTTTCCACTGATTAAATTAAAATTCGCATCGCCTGAAATGCAAAATGCCCACCCATAGGGTGAGCATTTTATCAGAGTGACCCCGTTTGGATTCGAACCAAAGACCTACTGCTTAGAAGGCAGTTGCTCTATCCAGCTGAGCTACGGGGCCGATAATTATTACCTAACAATTCTAAAACAAAAAAGGGGATGATTGCTCATCCCCTTTTAATGTGTCGGGGCGGCAGGATTCGAACCTGCGACCTCCTGGTCCCAAACCAGGCGCGATGACCGGACTACGCTACGCCCCGAACTAGGCTTTTATTTCAATTTACTTCAATCGTTCTTGAAGCAATTAGTCTCTGTTTTGAGGGTGCAAAGATACTCACTTATTTCACTTTTGCAAGCCCGACAGAGAAAAATTAAGGCTTTCACCTTACTTTTATTGCGGAGAGAGCGAGATTCGAACTCGCGGTACCGTTACCAGTACGTCAGTTTAGCAAACTGGTGGTTTCAGCCACTCACCCATCCCTCCAAAATTCTTACAAAGAACACATCTTAGGCATTTCTAAGACAGGCGCAAAATTAATAAATGCATCGTTCTATCAAAGCTTTTTGACTAAAAAAAATCAAAAAAAAGATTTCGCTCGCATTTAAGTCCGCTTAACAATTGGTTAATCTCTAAAAATCAAGTCTTTCAACTGCTCACGCTGTTCTCTCAAATTCTGAAGAATTGAACTTCTTCTGCGTGCAAATCGGCCAAATCGCTGTTTGGAGTTCAAATGATGCATGTAACGCATATAGAAATGGGCAAAAGTCCCGAACAATGGAAGAACCGCCAGGTAAATCAGCGTTTCCAGCCACGACAGGTCAAAGCAAAAATGTGCTGCCAGACCAAATCCGGCATAATTTAAAGGATAAAGCACCAATCCCAACAAAATGGATAAAGGTGCGTGATATTCCACTTCCTTAGTCATTTTAGGAACGATCCATCCAATCAGCCAATACGGAAGTACGTGATGAATGAATCCCACAAGGAAAACAGGAACAGTGACAATCACGAATAACCAGCTCTGAATAAATTGCCTTAAAAAGAGAACCGGACGGTAAGGCCTGTCCAGGAAATCCGGTTTGATCCCCAAAAACTGAAGCGATGCAAAGACATTAGTTGTCTCAGTCTGGATTTCCTCCAATTTCCACGGAGTCGTTAAGCTATACTGTTCCAATCGGGCCTGGACCGATTTCATGAAATTCATTTCATCCGCCACATCTGCCTGGCCACTCAAGCGATTACGACTGGTGTATTTCGTTACAAACAGCGTTCGCAATTGTTCCACCAGGTCCTCGCGGGCCGAATCGTCCATGTTTACAAACACGCGGGATAATTCTACCCGAAAACGTTCCGTCAGCAACTTCGCAGCATTTCCCTGGTTCACTTCGTATTCCTTCCACAGATCATCCAATTCGATCGGCCTTCCAACGTGTACCAGTACTTTCCCCCGATACGAATCAGCAGAAATATAATTCAAACCGATGGGAACGACTTTCAATCCCAATTTACCTTGATTTCTCCGTTCTACTTCCAAAGCTATCCGGGAAGTCCCTGTCTTGATCTCTCTTAATCTCCGCTCCAGGAAACTTGTCCCTTCAGGGAAGACCACCAGGATCTCTCCCTTTTCCAACAGCTGATAGCATGCCTCAAACGAATCCTTATTGTTTACACCGGAAACCGCTCCATCCGACTTGCGGTTGATGGGGATCATTCCCAAAGCACCCAATAATTTCCGTTTGAAGGGTGAATTGAAAAAAGTGGCTTTTGCCATGAAATGAACGCGTCTTCTATTCGCAAATCCAACCATCCAGGCATCCATCAGGGTATTGGGGTGATTGGCAATGATGATCAATGGTCCCGTTTCCTTGTCCAGCAAATGTTGGTTCACTACTTTGATTTCGCGGTAATAATGTCGGATTCCGAATGAGATAATTGCCCTTAGGATGCGGTACAGCATGTTTTGGTTTTGAACGAATTTACATAATTCCCAATTACGAATACCTAATTACGAATTATTCAAATTTCAATGATTCACACACCCCAACAGTTATTATGCCAATTTGGTCGTTTTAATTCTCGCCACTATAATCCCTTCAATTAGGCATTCGGCATTCGTAATTCGTAATTATCTTTGTACCATGATCGAACGCGCACTTTTCAGACACCTGGATGACACCTTCCTTATTGGGATCGGGTGTGAAGCTGAGTTTGTGCTGGACACAGACCTGGATTGGAAGGCCTTGGATGCGTTTATTCTTGCCAATAAAGGAAGAACCCTGTTTACCCTGATCAATTATCAACTCGGGCTGGATATCCTCTCAATTCCACACGCTCCAAATCAGTTGCCCCTGCTTCGTGTTTGGGTACCTGAGAGCACCTATATGTATGTGAGCACAACTGTTTATTCGCTGGAAGGAAAGGACGACGAAATGCACGAAAGATTGGCAGAAGAATTGTTTGAAATGGAATTACCTACTCCATCCATTCAATGGACTGCCAAAATTGATAAAGCAAGTTACCTGGAACACGTAAACAAGATCAAGGAACACATTCAGCAAGGAGATGTTTACGAATTGAATTTTTGTCAGACTATCGAATCACAACCAATCGGACTGTCAAGCATTCAACCTTTTTTCAAACGCATGTGGGAACTGAATCCGACACCTTTCGCAGGCATGGTTGAAACCGAAAACTGGATGCTCGCTTCGGCAAGTCCTGAACGGTTCATTCAAAAAAAGGGATCAAAACTCATTTCGCAACCCATTAAAGGCACGGCCCCAAGAGGAAAAACGGATGTCGAAGACCTGAAAAACCGCAATAACCTTCAATCGAGCACAAAAGAGCGCGCGGAAAATGTGATGATTGTGGACCTGGTCCGAAACGATCTATCCCAACTGGCAACCAAAGGAAGTGTACATGTAGATGAATTATGTGAGATCTATTCCTTCCCCACTGTCCACCAAATGATTTCCACTATTTCCTGCGAACTGAAAGAGAACACTTCGTTTTCTGAAATTCTGAAAGCAACCTTTCCTATGGGATCCATGACAGGAGCTCCTAAGAAAGCGGCTGTTGAACTGGCTGAAAAATACGAAGGTTTTCCGCGTGAATTCTATTCGGGTTCTTTTGGCGTGATCTATCCCGATGGCGATTTCGATTTGAACGTACTCATCCGGACGCTATTCTATCATTCCGATACTCAAAAACTGTCTTGTGGTGTTGGAGGTGCAATCACCATTCTTTCTGATGCGGAAGCCGAATACGAGGAATGCAAGGTGAAAGTAGACAAGATCCTATCTCTTTTCGGAACATGTCAGTGGTAGAAAAAGCATTTGACGGGTTAGAATTTCAATCGTTTAACCTATGTGTTGCTTGTTCAGGCGGATTGGATTCAACCGTACTATTGGAAGCTCTGATCCCGCTGGGATTCGAACCCTTGATCCTTCACATCAATTATCAATTGCGTGGTGAAGAGAGTGAAAAAGACGAAGCCTTTGTTCGGGCATTGGCACAAAAATACCAACTGGAAATAGAAGTTGTTCGCTGTCCCAAAGAACTGACCAAGGGAAAAGGGATCAATCTACAGGAAGCAGCCCGAAAGTTCCGTCACGAATTATTCAGGGAATTCATTCAAAGATCATCCGCCAACCGGATTTTACTCGCGCATCATCGCGATGACCAGATCGAAACCTTCTTTTTACAATTGTTACGCGGTGCCGGGACCTTTGGACTTGGAGGAATCCACCGGGAACGAAACGGGATCATCCGTCCGTTTTTGGAACTTTCAAAATCCGATTTAAACCAATTTGCTCGGGAGCATGGAATTACCTGGAGAGAAGATGCCAGTAATCGGGAGAATGATTACAAACGAAATCAATTTCGGAACATCCTCATTCCACAAATGCTTGAATCCAATCCGGATCTAATCGATTCGGTGCAGTTGATCCAACAGGCATTCCGCACAACCCAACTGGAAATTCAACAGTACCTGAATCCAAAATTGGAAACCTGGGAGAAACAAGCTCAAATCTCTTTCGATGAATGGACAAAACTGACCATTGAGCAACAAATTACCTGCTGCAATCACTTCCGATGGCCGTTTTGGACCATTGAACGTATCCAAGAATTAAAAGACGCTCAATTGAGTTCCAAAATTGATAAAAGTCCAATATTCCGTACAAAAGAGGGTTTTTCCTGGAATCCGAATTTTACTGAAATTATGAAATGGGAATTCAAGAGGGAAGAAGTTGAATTCTTACCCGGCAATTTCAATAAATGGGAAATTTATCTCGACCAAAAGAAATGTAACGGTCCTATTCTACCCGATTTTGCCCATTCTACCGATAAGATTTCGCCCATCGGGGTAAAAGGTTCAATTGCTGTTTTTAAGCTTTTAAAAGATTCAGGAATTCCGGAACAATGGAGAAATTCTTACCCCATCTTCAGAAGTGGAAATGAAATTATCTGGATCCCAGGTATTTCCGTTTCCGAAAGACATATTGCAGATTCTTCTACTTCACTGATAATCAAACTTTCCAAAGTCTAAAAAGAATTGAAATATTTTTTTTCACAAAATGTTATTTCGAAATTATTTTTTTATTAAATTTCGGATTGTACACTCTTAAAAACCCACACACATGGAACCTGTTACAGTCGAAAAAGAAGTTGTAAAAGATTTGTCTTTTAAACATCCTGTTGAGTTCGAACAACAATCAGATATCCGTTTAAAATTAGAAGAAGCAACTCGATTAGGTAATGGATACCATCATAAGGTCGGGATCATTTTTCATGATGATGAAGGACTTAAAAGAATCAATACCACTATTTGGGCTACCGGCCAAAAGTACATTTGTCTGAAAGGTGGCATGTGGATTCCCATTGATCATATTGTAGAATTGAAGTTTTAGCTTTTCAAGAAAAGTATATAAACTCCTATTGCCAAGCAGTTTTCGTTTCGTAGTTTTGGTATTAACAAACTAAAGCCCATGCGTAAACTGCTTTTTTTATGCTCTTTTTTACTGATTGGAACCTCACTTTTTGCCCAGGACCGGGTGAAATGGGATTTCTCATACAATGCGAGCACGAAAGAAATTCAACTGAAAGCTGTCATTTCAGAAGGTTGGCACTTATATAGCCAGCACATCAACAATACCATCGGACCGGTTCCGACCAGCTTTACGTTTACGGAAAATCCGAACGTGAAATTCGAAGGGGAAGTAAAAGAACCCAAAGCCATTCACGAATACGATGAGAACTTTGAGGCTGCACTGGACTTTTTCAAGACAGAAGTCACTTTCACGCGCAAAGTTACCAAAGCCAAACCAGGAGAAACAATTAAAGGTTATGTCACATTCATGGTCTGTAATGAAGTCATGTGCCTGCCTCCTGTCGATATCGATTTTTCCAACAAT
>Ga0247691_1000330_pt1 | contig 10335 bp, 7 predicted proteins | sample CNK32_metaG_FD_182721 | JGI IMG/M metagenome (GOLD analysis project Ga0247691, IMG submission 182721) | Soil microbial communities from Purdue University Martell Research Forest, Indiana, United States - CNK32 | ecosystem: Environmental > Terrestrial > Soil > Temperate forest > Bulk soil | place...
ACCATTACGGGCATAATTTCCTGAAAATCGACGGTGTGCCTGCAGGACCGGATTACGTCATAGAGTTCCCATTCCAGCCGCGGTTCGGCGAAGGATCCAAAGCGGAAGGTTGTGTTGAGATCGGAAACAAATCGTTGCTTTTCTTGAAAGAAGTGCCGGAAGGAAAGTCTGTTTGGGTCCGCTTGGAGGGTTTCACGAAGGCGGAAGACAGCCAGATGCGGATCGTGAATCGTCGTACCGGAGCCCAGATCACCATCCTCACCGATCAGCCTCTCACCCGTCTGGTGTACTACAGTTCTGACGGTGTGCTGGCTCCCGAACCGTTCGTGAAGATAAGTCCGGATCCCGGCGACAGCAGGGTTTGGACGACTACCTACAGGTTCGCCGAAGTGGCCCGATAGGGACTCGCCTCGTTATTTGACCTTGCGATTTGGGGCTTTTTTCTGCTACAAACTCCCTGCTTTATGGCAGCCATCGGCCGGTTTCAGAAGGGCGAAGACATCTTTTACGCCAAAGTCGTTGACGGAGAAATCTTCCGTTTGCAGGGGGACGTCTTCGGCTCTCCCTCTTTCGAGCGCAAACCGACTAAGCTCAAAGGGGTGCGCACACTGACTCCGGTGCTTCCTTCCAAAATTATAGCCGTCGGGCTTAACTACGCCGATCATGCCCGCGAATCAAACAAACCTCTGCCCAAGGAGCCTCTGTTTTGGTTTAAAGCCACGACCTCGCTGCTCCCCGACGGCGGAAAAATAGAGCTCCCCTTTGCGAACCATCGCACCGATTTTGAGGCCGAGTTGGGAATCGTGATCGGCCGCCGAGTGCGGAACGTGACGACGGCGGCCGCGGCCCGCTACATTTTCGGTTACACATCCGCCCAGGACGTCAGCGATCGGACGATACAAAATGGAGAAAGCCAATGGACGCGGGCGAAATCCTTTGACACCTTCACGCCGCTGGGTCCGTATGTCGAGACGAAGATCGACCCGCACGATTTAACGATTCAGCTGTTCCAGAACGGCCAGTTGCGGCAAAACTCAAACACCAGCCAGCTCATTTTCAACTGCTTTCAACTGGTTAGTTTCGTTTCGACAAATATGACCCTGCTGCCCGGCGACCTGATTTTGACCGGAACCCCCAGCGGCGTTGGACCCATCGAATCGGGCGACCGACTGGAGGTGCGGATTCAGGGACTGGCGCCGCTGGTTAACAGTGTGAAATGACACGCTAAAGCGTTAAACCGTTAGAACCTTGGAATTCTCACCTCGACTCTACAAAGTTTAAAAACTGAGCAAGAGCTGCCAAATGTACATGTTCCCGAAAGCGTCGATGTCTTCCCAAATTTTGCGGATCAATTCGGGTCTCCCGGTGATCTCAGGCAGGTCCTTGAGTCGCTCTTCCCAGGGAAAACAGACACCTGGCTTGACTCGTGGCTGGAGGGACTCCGGCATACCCTTCAGGTTGCCTCGCTCGGCCCCAGATGAAGCGACGTCGCAAGGGGGTGTTGCCCGCGGCAACTGGTACGTTCCCGCGCCATAAGCCCCGAATTCTCGCGCAGTTTCAGTCATCACCTGCAGATTCTGAACGCTCGTATCATCCTGCATAATCGCGGACGCGTCCATGATGTAACCACCATTGGGGGCGACCTCGTCAATCACGCGGCGACAGAAAGCGCGAACTTCCTCCGGCTTACCGTAGCTAAGCATGACGTTGGGTATGCCTCCGCTGATGGCGAATTTATCATGCAATTTGCGATGCACTTCGACCAGGTCGTCCTGATCGCAATGAAACACAATGCTGCGCTCGGGAAGCTCACGGAAAGTGTTCAGGTGGTAACCCCATTTGCCTTCGGCATAAAAAAGCGTTTGGTGTCCTTGCTTCCAAAACTCTTCGATGATCGGCTTTAAGGTGGGCCAATAATGCGAGGTAAACTGGGTGGGCTTGATGAGAGGCACGCAACCGCGATGCATCCAAAAACCAATCGGCACAAGCTTCGCCGGATCGGAAGTCGCCAGACCCACGTGACAAAGGTGGGGCATGAGAGCTTCACACGCCTGCAAAACCTTCACCGGCTGGGTATGCATGTCCATGGTCAGCCCAACGTAGCCGCGCAACTTATCCGCCAAAATATCGAACGGAGCTTTGAAGATTCCCGCGATCGCCGAAGCGACGCCGCATTCGGAGCGAAGCCGCGAAATTTGAGGTCCAAAGGCATAGAAATAACTGAGCATCGCCATCGCGCCTTTGACGAAGGAGAGATTGTTCCGGTAGGTAGAAGGCTCGCCGATTTTGCTGACTTCCGTTGAAACGCGTGGAAGCCACACATTGTAAAGAAACGCGGTTGGATCGTCGATCAAGGCATCATATTCGTCCGCGCGCATGAAGGCCTGGTCTTCGGCGGGCTCGATGTAATTGAACCCCGTGGTGGCCGGTATACCAATACCGGGAATTCCGTAATATCTCAGGCCCACCGCCTGGGCCAACCCGGTCCAGACATAGACCATGTTAGGAACAACGGCGTCCCAGCCAAAATCTTTGGCGGTTTTGAGCGCCGCCTGAAACGCTTTCTCATAATCGTGGACAACTTCCTGACAGGTGAAGCCCGCGTATTTGGCGGTGAATTCGGCCACAAAAGGACGGATGGGCACCCGGTCGGGTTTCTCGTTCCGGAGAGCGGTGACGTACCGATTGATGCGTTCCTGGTAAAGTTGCTCGGCGTTCATACCACGCGCCGGAAAGATTAGCGCTGCTTGTCCTCCGGGACGAGGGAAATCTATTCGTCTGTCAAAACTCGTTAGAAATGTCCCCGTTGGTGGCCCGCCCAAAGGGGACATTTTCGTTGAGTTAGCGAGGGGACATTATCATCGAGTTGCGACAGGGAAATCTATTCGTCGGGCGAGCTTCCCGCCCATGCCGCCGTGGTATTAACCAGATGCCGCAACTCAGGTAGTCTTGCCACGGACGGCCGCAACTTCTTCCAGGTCGTCATCGGAGGATTCGTCGCCATCCGAGGATTTGGAACAGGTGCCGACTTCACCGAGTTGCACACGGCTGGACCCATGACGACTTTCAAGTTGCGCTTGCGCGAGGGCGCAAAAGCGCGTCCACGGAATAGCCCGGAGGCGACCCACCTCGATTGGTTTGCCGGTTAACTCGCAAGTGCCATAAGTTCCGTTGGCGATCCGATTCAGTGCCTGCTCGATTTCATAGAGGGCGTTTTGTGTCGAAGACAATAGGGCCAGGGCACAGTCACGATCGAAGGAGTCGGTCGCTGCGTCCGCAATGTGCTCGGTCGAGGTAGAAAGACCCTCTTTGGCATTTTCAGACTGCGCATTCCGACCTTTGACGAACTGTTCCCGGATTGCAAAAAGCCGATTCTGATGCTCGGACCATTTCCGCTGGATTTTATGCCCATTCCCGTCACCCAAAATATCCTGAGTCGAGCTTTTTCCCCGTGACTGGGGCGACCGATGTTTAGAGGTTTTGGCTTGCACAAAGATTTTCAGGGGTATTGGAGCCGGGCTTCGACAGGCAGTGAGACATTGTACTCCTCATCACCGAAATCCAGGAAAATCTCCAGATTATCCGGGCAAACCTCCTGGGCAAAAACGGCCGCCTCACGACTATTCTCGAACGCTCTTGCCGTTTGAGGATTCGCAGTCCACGAATTTAGAGCCTCGAAGTAGAGCCCGGTTTTTGAGTTGAGCAGTAAAATGCGCATACCTTTTTCTAGTTCGGCAGGCGTGGACCACAGGCGCGTACCAGGAATATCTGATGCGGCGCCTGAGGCCTTGCCGGAATTACCGGCGTTGCAACCGAACTCTGACTACTTTGCGCCGATTCTTTAAATCGCGCCAACCGGGTTATCTCCTCTTTTTGCGAGAGAAAAACCCCAGAACAGGCTGAGTTTGGGCCCGGGATCCAAACTTCAAATCGGAAGGCCGGAGGAGCCAAGGCCGAAACAATCTAAAACCCGCAATCGGAAAGTCGGCCCAAAAGCTCGGATCGGGTAGTCGAATCCCTTTCGGCGCTGCAATTTGCGAACCGCGCAATACGCAGAAACACTCAGCCTCGATGTTCCATTTCCGCGGATTTGAGCATGCTTTGGTTGCTGCTATGCCAGGTCAGGAGTTTGCGATTTATCTCAAGCCCGCCTCTCACCAGGACGGTCTTCAGCTACTCCCACTCGCACAAGTCCTCAACGTAAGCAGCCGAACCATCGCGCAGCCAGCCGTCCAGCTGGGCGGGATCTTTGAGCTGTTGTCCGCGCAACCGTGGGACCACCAGAAAACGACAGTCGAGCTCCGGGAGTGAGGTCATGTCCACCCATAATTTCTCGAATTGACTCACCGGGAAGACATCCTCCTGTCCGTGGCCCCAGCGCTTCTTTACCTCTTTAAGGGTAATGTAGGTGGGCATGCGCACTGCCACACTTCGAATGGCATTCGTGACTCTTGATTCGTCCCCCAGATCGGTACTGGTCAGGCCAAAAATTGCCAGAAGCTTGTGCAGGTCAATCCAGCAGGTGTTGCTGTTGTAGTAACTCAATGCGAACTCGGTCTCTTCTCGCGGTAAAGCCAGCCCTTCCACCAGGCGCACTCGACCATTGACTCGCGCCAGACCGCCTCCGCGATCCTCAAGCCGACGGGTAATCAGTTCGAAGGTTAGCGCTGCCCTGGTCTCGATATGCAATCCGAGGAGCGCCGGGTCGACGTCGGCTCCCAGCGTATCTATGTTGTGAAGCAATAAATACCGCAAATGCGGCCGTTCCTTCAGCAGCTTTGCCAATACTCCATTTCGCAACAGGTTCGGAATCTCGTACCAGTGGCCGACCGGATGCAAACACTGAAGAGGGGCATTGTCAGTATAATCGCTGGCTTCACCGGCAGTTCGCGCCCAATTGATCAGGGCATGCCGAAGGCTCTCGCGAACCTTCTGCTGCTGCTCATCCAGGATTTGTTGGGGCATTTCTTCCCAAAGAAAGCGGAGGTCACGAACCGTCGGGATCAGCCTCAGACCAACCGCTTTCCCCGGAGATAGGTGTAACGGAGCTCGATAGGCATAGTTATTTTGGCGAGAGAGAAATTGCTCGATGGGCTCGTGGGTAAGATAACTCGTGGTGAAGACGTGAGGGAGTTCCGTTTCAAACTGTCGTGACCTGCGCCGGCTCTTGGCCAGGTGGGTTTCGATGAATGTGCGATGTCGCCCCGCCAATTTACAGAATGGATGCAGCGCTTTGACGACACCGGCGCCCTGAGTCCACCGGCTGCCAGCGCCTGCAGCCAACGTGATCACTGCCACCTTTCCTTCCCGCAGGGCCGCACGTCCAATCGCTTCCAGGTCTCCTCCCGGCGTTTTGAAATTGAGCAATTCCTCCACATCGCCCGGGTCCACGTCTTCAATAGTCGCGTTGGCAGGCAGACGGTTTTGAGCCAGACCAATTCGACCCTCCTTCAACTCCGCGCGAATCTGCTCGTGTTGGGCAGGATCGAAACCCTGGCGCTCCAGCAAGCCAGTCAGGGTTGCGTCGTTGGCAGTCTCGCCTTTGCCGCGGGGCAACATTACGTCGAAAAGGGTTTGGACAACGCCACGGAGCTCGGGCTTGGTACGACAGGCTGCGCCGAAACGGTCCAATTCCGCGCGGCGCAACGCCGACAAAGCATGGCGTTCTTGACGCAGGAGTGGCGGCACCATCAAGGTGTAATAGGCCGATGGCATAAGAGCCGTCTCAGGTTCCAGCAGATCCGCCGAAGTGCCACGCTCGTTAATGGCGAAATCATAAACCACTGGTTCCATTGCAAATGGCAGCGCAGCCTCGAGCTCACGTTTGGTCCTGGACATGATTTCCTGCAGGCGGCTCTGGGCCAGGACCTTCTTCTCGGGCGCGAAAATGAAACCCATCCCCCCGCCCGACATACCGCCCAGCATCCAGAATCCCCAAAAGGCGTCGCCGAATTCTGCGGCCACACGCTGAATCAAGCTTTCCGTGAAATAATTGGATGCCCAGGGGATGATGGTTTGAATGGGCCCTTTGAAATTCCGCGTGGTGGCACCTCCGATAGCCTGCACGTCACCCTCCTGCAAAGCGCTTAGGATTTCTTTCAGAATGCCCAGCATGCTTTTACGCGCCTCCCACTCAGCCCGGGAGCGCAACAAATATTTTTCAGTGACCATTTCCAGGATCGGCCCCACATTCTGGGCCATGCCGCCGTGGACCAGGACGAGACTGTCCTGCAGAGCGCGCCGGGTGGCCGTGGAGGCATCCTGCTCACTCAAAATGCGGTGCTGCGGCATGAGGCGGCCACGACTGATTCCGAATTCCGCATCGTTTTCCGCCGCCAGAACACCTTCAATGAGCTTCATGCCCGGCCATACACCGCCAGAATCTTGCCATCCCCCGCCCGAGCCGCCCAGCCACTCACCCAGTAAGGCTCGGGCCAGAACCAGACGGCGTTCGTGTTCCTGCAAAGCACCGGTTAAGGAAGCCGCCTGACCTGTCGCACGCATACAGACGCTCACCAGCGAGGCGAGTAGATTCGTCGAAACAGCAAGGCGCGAGCCCTTCGGGATGTCGTTGACACAGCTGACCACTTCCAGGCCCCGGCCCGGGCCGGCAATCCGTTGAAGCAATTCCGCCAGGCTTTGACCTGAACCCTCAATCCCAGGGGGGACGACTCCGGAGGCAATGACCGCAGCCTTTAGCAGTCCAAGGTAGTCTTTGGCAAAATCAAAAACCTCCGCGAGGTTGGTAATGTCGGCGGAAGCACCCAGGTCAACGCTGACCAGGCGCAATAATGGCTCCTCTATAACTCGAAAATAAACCTCTACGGGTGGCCGCGGAGAGGCATCACGACCGTGCACACCCAGATCGATGGAGACGTTAAGAACTTTTGCCCCTTCGGGAAAATCCATGCCGAGGAAAAAGATGTCGCTCCAGCCACAATGCGTCAGGTCCATGCGCACAGGCGTGCGTTCGCGCAGGATGGGATAGCTGCCATCGACACTGCAGGTTCTCAGCAGTTCGGGGCGAATTCGCAATGGCTGATCCGCAGGATGGCCCATCCGGAACATCCATTGGTTGCCGCGGACCGAACGCACGCTGCGCCGGACCTGGTCGGCAAGGGTCTGGAAGGCGAGTCGATGATACGCCGCGGCGAGAGCGCTGGAAATAGCGTCGCTGGGACCGTCAGTTTGCTGCACCGATAGGAAGCGGTCTATGGCTTCTTCGAAACGACGTTGCAGGAGGTGTTCATAGCCTTTGAAAGGAATCAGCGAGCAGAGGGCCTTCGAGTTTGACGGCCCAAACAGTTTCGCGGGGAGATGAAACCGATGAATCGCGTAGAGAAAAAAAAGAGCTCGTACGCGCTCATAAAGATTCTCGCTACGACGCCGAAAGCTATCCAATTCGGCGCATTCGCGCAGGAGTTGCTCGAGGGAAAGATGTGCGCACGCGTGCTCGAGCGATTGGTCTCGCTCTGAGGGATCGCTGCCCGTGATGATGCGACTGAGATCGGACATGGGCCTCGATTTTATTTGAGTTCGCGACGGGCCAGTAATTCCACCAAGGCTCCAAGGACTTCATCGCGGTCCTGGCCATCCAGGGCAAGCGCGAGTTGGGCCGTGAGCAGGCCGTATTTAACTCCGATATCATAGCGTCGTCCGGAGAGCTCACAGGCCAGGTAACGTTCGCGCCGCGCAAGTTTTGCCAGAGCTGTGCTCAGATGCATCATCGGGACCGCAGGATCCTTCGTTTGCTCGTTCAGCAAATCCATTACACCCGGGGTAAGCACGTGCATGCCGAAAAAGCACAAATAATGACCGGCACGCAACCCGGGCACGATGAGCTTTTGCTCGGCTTCGGTAGGAGTAGGTTTCTCGATGACTTGTGTGATTTCGAACAGTCCATCACGAGCGGGCACCAAATGGCCCCCGACCGCGCCGTAGTAAGGAAGCTTGCTCTCGTGAGTGGGCTGCACCGCCGACACGGCGCAGTTCTCCGCCGCGGCGATGGCGGCTAACTGTTCTGCGCAACGTTGCGCACCTCCACTGAGGTAAAGGTGGTCCCCAACCAGCAACAAAAACGGCTCCCGTCCGACAAAGTCTCGCGCGCAGAACACGGCATGACCATAACCGCGCGGTGTGGCCTGCTCAACAAAGTGCAGGCGCCCGCCCTTTCCTCCAGCGGCCACGCCGAAGGAGGTTTGGTCGCCTGGGCCCACTACGATGCAAATCTCCTCCACACCGGCCGAGAGAATTTCCTCGATGAGAATCCGCAAGGCGGTTTTAGTTGAACCGTCGCGATCCACGAGAGTTTGCAGGGGAAGCGTGCGCTGAGATTTCCCAGCCGCAGTGATGATTGCTTTTTTGATTTCCACAGCGTTCAGTCGAATTGAATGGCACCGGATCGTTACAGGAACACGCGACTCCGTCAACTGCCACAGGATTCGGAGCGAAACTTTAACAGTTAGAAACCTACGCGTAGTTGCAGGTCATCCTGGCCCAAGCCACAGCCTTTTTTTGACTTCGTCCCGGATCGCAGGCCATGACCCGCAAGAGAGGAAGCCGGGAATCGAATGATCTCACTTAAGTGGTCGCCATGGGCTCGCTCTGGAAAATCATTTGGCCGCCGGCTTTAATCTCCACATTGATGACATATTTCTTGAGGGCGTTCAGATCAGGATCGAGCCCAAGCCCTGAGCCCTCAGGAAGATTGATCAAACCCTGCGGATCGGGTTTCAGCGAGGTCAGGCAGAACTCTTGCGCCAGACTCGAAGGTTCGGCCGGGTATTCGCACAAATCATGAGTTGCCAGTCCCGCATAGGGCTGGATCGATGCACTCAGGGCCAAAGGCGTGGTGAAGGTGTGGTTGACAAACTGAACGGATTTGCGGGCGGCGTAGTCCGCGACTTTTTTCGCGGAAGTAATTCCCCCGATTCGTCCGGCATCGATTTGGATATAACCAAGCCCTGCGCAATCGATCATGTTCTTTGCCTGATACACATCGTGGCAGCCTTCACCGCCCGCTAATTTAACCGGCGCCGCCCGGGCCGCGAGCTGTTTGTAAGATCCCAGAGCTCCGGATACAAACGGCTCTTCCAGCCAGATGACTTGAGCGGCGTGCAACGCCTGCAATCGCTTTGAGGCAATCGCTACGTCATCACCCCAAACGGTTCCCGCGTCGACCAGGAGCATGCGATCAGTGCCGAGTCCTTCGCGAGCCGCGTGGACGTGATCGGCGTCGAGCTTGACGTCGCCGCGTCCATAGGGGCCCCACCCAAACTTTGCCGCTTGAAAGCCGGCGCGTGCGACCTCGCGAGCTTTCTGTAGCGTACTTTGAGGGTCATCACCGAACAATTGCGAGGCGTAGGCGATTTTCGGGTGCGCCCGTTTATAGCCAAGCATGCGATAGACAGGTTCGGAAAACCTCCTGCCTAGCAAGTCCCAAAGAGCGATGTCAATTCCTGACAGTGTGTGGTCCGTTTGCAAGAGATCAAAGCTGTTGGCTCGCACCAGGGCGTTTATGCGTTCTATATCTTCGGGCGTTTCGATCGGTTGTCCAAGTACGGAGGCGCTGACCGGTTTGCACGCGCTGTGAGACATCGGGCAGTTCCAGCTGGCAATACAAACCAGCGGGGAGGCCTCACATTCGCCCCAACCGGTGTAGTTGCCGGCTCTAACTCGAACCAAGAGCGCATCCTGGCTACCATCCCCGACGTCGCGCACCACCGGCATCGACAAGTAAAATAAATCAACTGACTCAATTTTCATTTTAACGTAGCGGCAGGCGTCTCGCCTGCCGTAGAGCCGGGCATTCTGCCCGGCGGTTTACACCTGAGGACATGCTCGCTTGTTCACGATATCTGAGCGACAGTTACGCGATAGCCGGGCGGTGGGCCGCCCTCTACGTCAGGCGATACACCTGACGCAACGCCCGGCGCGTGCTTAAAACGTGATCGTCAAACCGCCGTCAACCGTGATCACCTGGCCCGTGATATAAGTCGAATCGGCCCCGGCTAAAAACGCGGCTACGCCGGCAATTTCTTCGGGACGGCCCGCGCGCTTCAGTGGCAGGTGGTGCCCTTCAACATAATGTTGCCGAAACCACTCGGTTTCCAACTCATTCACGCCATCAGGGCGGACGCTCATTTCGGTGTCGACAAATCCGGGGGCAATGGCGTTTACCAAAATACGCCGAGAGGCGAGTTCCACGGCCAACACACGGCAGAATTGATTCAGAGCGGCCTTCGCCATGGCGTAGGCACTGGCATTCGACTCTGCGCGCTCCCCGTGGATCGAAGTGACGTGGATCACCCGGCCGCCGTCCGGCATTAGCGGCAC
>Ga0247691_1000333_pt1 | contig 10305 bp, 9 predicted proteins | sample CNK32_metaG_FD_182721 | JGI IMG/M metagenome (GOLD analysis project Ga0247691, IMG submission 182721) | Soil microbial communities from Purdue University Martell Research Forest, Indiana, United States - CNK32 | ecosystem: Environmental > Terrestrial > Soil > Temperate forest > Bulk soil | place...
GCACACTGCGACGTCGTGGCCACCGCGCGCCCACCCGAGCGCCGACGCGACCGAGACGCATTGCGCGTCGCCGTCGAAGCAGGGCGCGACCGCCGCGGTCGCCGAGATGAGCCCGCGCCTGCGCAGCACGCGCACCGTGTCCGAGAGCGAGACCGGCAGCGCGCCGCCCGGGAGCTGCACGTACGCGACACGCAACCCGACGAGCGCAGCGCACACCGGCGCGACCTGGCTGTGCAGCGAGCAGCAGACGACCGGCATGCCGTCCAGCTGGGAGGGCGGCTCACCGCGCTCCTCGTCGAAGTACCGGGCGTGCTGGAGCGGCGTGTACGGGAGCACCATGACGTGCGCGCCCTCCTCGACGCCGAGCTCGAGACCGCGGGTCAGGTTCGCATAGAGGACGTCGAAGCCGCCCGAGCCGAGCTCGAGCTCGCGCGCCTGGACGTTGACCAGCACCTCGTCGCCGAGCGCGACCGGCCCCGTCAGCGACGGGTACGCCACGCAGGCGTCGCCGTCGACCTCCAGGCGGACGAGCCCGCCGACGCGCTCCCGGACCGCCGAGACGCGCCCGCGCCGGAGGCTAAGCGGCATCGCGGGCGGCGTCGACGAGCGCGAGCGTCACCTCGACCATCTCGTGCAGGTCGGCGACGGCGATCCGCTCGTCGGGCGTGTGGATGTCGGTCATCCCGTTCGCCAGGTTCAGGCACTGCAGGCCGCGCTCGTTGAACACGTTCGCGTCGGCGCCGCCGCCGGAGAGGATGTACGACGGCTCGCGCCCGACCCGCTCCAGGGCCGCGGCCGCGATCTGCACCGGCACGTCGTCGCGACGGAAGCGGTAGCCGCGCGAGAGGCCGGAGACCTGCGCCTCGACCTCGCACTCCTCGAGGCTGGCGGCGAAGGTGACGGCGTCGACCATCTCGCGGACGAGGTCGGCGAGCTTGCGCTCGTCGTGGCTGCGGGCCTCGGCCGCGAATGTGCACCACTCGGGGATTACATTCCGCGCAGTGCCGCCCTGGATCCGGCCCACGCTGGCCGTGGTCACGTCGTCGAGCCGCCCGAGGCGCAGGTCGGCGATCGCGCGAGCCGCCGCGGCGATGGCGGAGCGTCCCTCTTCGGGATACATGCCGGCGTGCGCCGCGCGACCGTGGAACCGCACGTCGAGCTTCTGCTGGAACGGCGCGCCGAGGATGATCTCGCCGATCGGCCCGGCGTGGTCGTAGACGTACCCGACACGGGCGGCGAAGCGCGTCTGGTCGAAGGCCGCCGCCCCGAGCAGGCCGACCTCTTCCTTCGGCGTGAAGAGCAGCTCGACGCCGGCGTGCGGTCGGCCGTCCTCGACCATGCGCGCCGCCGCCTCGAGCATCGCGGCGACCGCCGACTTGTCGTCGGCGCCGAGGATCGTCCCGGCGGCGTTTCGGACGACCTCATCCTCGCCGACTTCGGGCTCGATCGGCCCCTCCGGCAGCACGGTGTCGAGGTGTGCGCAGAAGAAGAGCGGCTCGCCGGGGCCGTCGCTCGCATCCAGGCGCGCGTAGATGTTCCCGATCGACGAGTCGACCGTGACGCCCGCGTCGTCCTCGTCGGACTCGAGCCCGAGCGCTCCGAGGTAGTCGAGCACCCGGTCGGCGACCGCCCGCTCCTCGCCCGGCGGGCTCGGCAGCGCAGCGAGCTCCAGGAAGCACGCGAGGGCATCGGATCCCCATTCGGGCCTGGGCACGGGCCCGATCGTAGTGGTCGTAACGGTGGGCCGTTCGGCCCATTGAGCACCAGAAACCCGCGCGGTACATTCGGTGTGTGAGCACGTCGGATCGCCTCGTACAGACCGTTCTCCTCGGCGAGGCGGTCGAGAACGCTCCGGTTGCGATCCTCGTCGCCGACGACGAGATGCGCTACGTCGCGGCGAACGTGACCGCGTGCGAGCTGCTCGGCTACACCCGCGAGGAGCTCTTGGGGCTACGTGTCACCGACATCGCGGCCTATCCGGAGGCCGAGGGCGAGTTCGAGGCGATGATCGAGTCGGGCGAGCTGATCGGCCGCACCGTCGTGACGCTGAAGGACGGCTCGCGCCTCAGCCTCCGCCACCGCTCCTCCGAGGTCAGCATCGCCGGCCTCGAGTACTACGTGGCCGTGCTCTGGCCTGACGGCTAGGACGCGGCGACCGCGGCGCCGGCACGCTCGCGTGAGCGTGCAAAGGCCGCGCCGACGAAGTCGCGGAAGAGCGGCGCGGGCCGCGTCGGCCGCGACTTGAACTCGGGGTGGAACTGGCTGGCCACGAACCACGGATGGTCCTCCAGCTCTACGATCTCGACGAGCCGCCCTTCCTGGAACGTCCCCGAGATCACGAGCCCCGCCTCCACGAGCTGCGGGCGGAAATGGTTGTTCACCTCGTACCGGTGACGGTGCCGCTCGTGGATTGTGAGCTCGTTGTATGCCTCGAGGGCGCGCGTGCCCTCCGCCAGCTCGACGGCCTGCGCGCCGAGCCGCATCGTCCCGCCGAGGTCCTCGATCTCCTTCTGCTCGGGAAGCAGGTCGATCACCGGGAACGGCGTCTCCGGGTCCATCTCGGTCGAGTTCGCTCCCTCCAGTCCGACGACGTGGCGCGCGTACTCGCTGACGGCGACGTGCATGCCGAGGCAGATGCCGAGGTACGGGATCCCGCGCTCGCGGGCCACGCGACAGGCGAGGATCTTCCCCTCCCAGCCACGCGAGCCGAAGCCGCCGGGGACGAGCACGCCGTCGACCGACTCAAGCTCCGCCTGCGCCTCCTCGAGCGACATCCCCTCCGCGTCGAACCAGCGCACCCGCACGGAGCAGCCGTGGTGGACGCCCGAGTGCTTGAGCGCCTCGTGCACTGAGAGGTACGCGTCTTGAAGCTTCACGTACTTGCCGACGAGCGCGATCTCGACGTCGCCGGCCCGCGGCGCGAGGATGCGCTCGGTCAGCTCGAGCCACTCACCGAGCTGCGCTTCGCCCTGCGGCAGCCCGAGCCTCTCGCAGACCAGGTGGTCGAAGCCCTCCGCCTGCAACGCCGACGGGACGAGGTAGAGGTCGTCGACGTCGTGGTTCGCGATCACGGCGCTCGGCTCGAGGTCGGCGAACAGCGCGATCTTCTCGCGGATGTCCGCGGAGATCGGGTCCCGCGAGCGCGCGACGATGATGTCCGGGTGCACGCCGATGCGGCGCAGCTCGTTGACCGAGTGCTGCGTCGGCTTCGTCTTCAGCTCGCCGGCCGTGTCGATGAAGGGCACGAGCGTGACGTGGACGTAGCAGACGTTCTCCGGGCCGGCCTCGCGGCGGAACTGGCGGATCGCCTCCATGAACGGCAGCGACTCGATGTCGCCGACCGTGCCGCCGATCTCGGTGATGACGACGTCGCAGTCGCTCGCATCGCTGGCGCTGCGAATGCGCTCCTTGATCTCGTTCGTGATGTGCGGGATCACCTGCACGGTCGAGCCGAGGTACTCGCCCTTGCGCTCCTTGCGGATCACCCGGTCCCAGACCGCGCCGGCGGTGTGGTTCGAGGTTCGCGAGAGGTTCTCGTCGATGAAACGCTCGTAGTGGCCGATGTCGAGGTCGGTCTCGGCGCCGTCCTCGGTGACGAACACCTCGCCATGCTGGAACGGGCTCATCGTCCCGGGATCGACGTTGATGTAGGGGTCGAACTTCTGCACCTGCACCTTCAACCCGCGCGCCTTCAGCAGGCGCCCGAGTGAGGCGGCGGTGATGCCCTTGCCGAGCGACGAGACGACGCCGCCGGTCACGAAGACGTACTTCGGCGGGCGGCGCGCCATTACGGGCGCCCCATCGCGTCGAGCTCGCGGAGGAGTGGCGTGCGCTCGATCAGGACGCCGAGGGAGCGTGCCTCGCCGGCCGCGGTGAAGGCGGCGAGCCCTGCGATGCAGAGGATCTGACCCCGAGCCGTGAGCTTGCCCACGGATCCATAACCTAGCAGGGCGCCCAGCGCGTTCGAGCCCGCGTCTCCAAGCATCGTCATCTCGCGGAGATCGTAGGGAGCGAGCAGGACGGCCAGTGACAGGTACCGCGCGGCGTCGCCGCGGACGAGCGCGGCGCCCGTGACGAACACCTTCAGCGCGCGGCCCGGCCGCGTGTCGAGCTGGTTCAGTGCATTGGCCGCGAGCGCCACGACCGCCGCCTTGCGCAGCGAGCGCGTCGTCGCCAGTGCGACGAGCGGGATGCCGAGCGCCTTGGCCACGCCGGTGGTCGAGCCCTTGGCGAGGTGCGCCTTGAACCCGCGCTCGGGCCCGCTCCAGAGGTCGTCCGCGAGCCCGAGCAGTGCGATGGCCGCCACTCCGGTCCGGGTTCTGGCGGACGCGCCGCAGCCGCCGAGGGCGACGAGCCCGCCGACGAGCGGCAGGCGCAGGCCGCGGTGGTTCGTGGCGGTAGGGCCGCAGGCGAGGACGGCGTCGAGCAGCTGCCGGCCGCGGTGAAGAAACCCGCAGGCGTCGCGGCCGGTCGCGCGGTGCCGGAGGTCGAGCTCGCGCTCCTCGACGCGGAGGCCCGCCCGGGCGGCGTCGATCGTCATCCGCACCTCGCAGCCGAAGCCGGGTGCCAAGGGGAAGCATGTCTCCCGCCCCTCGGGCGAGAGCGCGCGCTGGCCGGAGAGCGGCTCGCGCAGGTCGATCCCGCCGAGCGCGTTGACGAGGGCGCGGGCCGTGCGCTTTGCGATCCCGAAGCCGCCGCCCTCGCGGCGCTCGAATGCGGCGATCGCGAGGTCGGAGTCGCTCTCGAGCAGCGGCGCCAGGTCGCCGACGAGGTCGGCGTCGCAGAGCACTAGGCGTCCCGGCGGGGCTTCCCGCTCGGCGAGCGTCAGCGCCTGGCCCTTGCCGAGGCGAGGCAGCCGGACGACGGTCGCGCCCGCCCGCTCCGCCTCCTCGGCCGTCGCGTCGTGCGAGCCGTCGTCGGCGACCACGACCTCCGCCCGCGGAAACGCCGCCCGCAGCGACGCAACCGTTGCGCCGATTCGCCCTTCCTCGTCCCGCGCCGCGACGAGGACGACGAGCGGGTCAGCCACCCGTGACGGCCGGGAGGGTCGGCATCGGCGGCAGCGCGCCGTCGCCCGCAGAATCCTTCACGCCGTACTGGCCGGGCGACGCGCCCTGCAGCAAAAGTACGAGCGCGAGCTTGCCGACCCGCGTGTCGACGTCGTCGACGCTCGAGAGGCCGGCCTGACGGTAGACGGTCGTCGCCGACTGCGCGGCATCGGTCTGCTCGACCCCGACCGCCGGAACGCCTCCCGAGCCGAGGCCCTCGTAGAGCCCGAGAAGGAAGCGCGCCGTCGGGCCTCGCTGCGGCGTGTCGGTGCGGACGACGACGACGCCGTCCGCCGGTGCCTTGTCCCCGCCCAGTTTGTGCTCGACGAGCGCTTCGGTGAGCGAGTTCCAGAGCGGAGTGTCGCCGCCAATTGCAAGCTCCTGTCCGAGCTCGCGCCCCAGTGCGTCGAGGTTGCTCTTCCCGCGGAGCCCAGCGGCGGCGGGCTGATTCTTGATCGCCGCCTCGATCTGCCGTACGTCGAGCGGCACCTTCAACGCGCGCAGGCGGAGCTGCTGTGCGCCGGAGTTGTTCAGCGCGCTGTTGACGGCGGCGGGGGTGCCGCCGTTGTCCGACCCGACGTACACGACCGCGATCTGCTTGCCCTTCAGGCGGTTGCGGACGAGCGCAGGGTAGGTCTCGTTGACGAAGCTCTGGGCCGCCTGGCGGTCGCGCGTGAGGTCGGTCGACTGGGTTGCCTTGTTGTCGAGCCGCTTCTGCAGGCTCGCGAGCTCGTCCTGGAGGAACTTCGTCTTCGCGCTGTCGACGAGGCCACGGTCGGAGATCCCGACGCCGACCAGGATCCCGATGATCAGCGCGAGGAAGACGGCCGCGAGCGAGGCGACGTGGTAGCGAAGGTCAAACATGGTCTCAGAGCTCCGCGGCAGTCTGGCACAGGGCGAACAACCGCCTGAGCGCATTGCGCGGCAGCGAGCGGCGCAGACCGACCATGAACGGTCCGCTCACAGTGAGCTCGGCACGCGTGTGGTGGTCGCCGGCGTCGGCGAGGCGGAGCTCGACGTCGAGGCGCTCGGTCGCCATGTACCACGTGACGCGCCTCAGCGGCTCGACGTCGATGATCACCATCGTCGAGTCGGAGGCCGGCCGACGGAGGAGCCCTGGGCGCATCGGTGCGTGGAGCTGCCAGCGAGCGGCAGGCGCGAGGCCGCGGCGGTCGGGCGTGACGCCCGCGACCCCCGGCCACCAGTCGGCCAGGTGGTGCGGCTCGGCGAGGAACAGCCAGACGTCCTCGAGCGGCGCGAGCAGATCCTTGGTCTCGGTGTAGCTGGGCACGGCGCCGGAAAGTGTTGCTGTTTCGTCACGCTTGGGCGTGCCACGCGTGCGTTAGTCCCCGATACGCTCGCCTCGGGGAGGAGGTCAAGGGTTCCAGCGGAGGGACATGTCCGAAATGGACGTGTCAGCCCAGGCCGAGCAGGTCGCGGATCCGCTGGCTCAGCAAGCCGATGAAGTGGCGGAGCCCCGGCGAGGCGAGGATCGCGACCACGATGGCGCCCAGCCCTGCGGCCGCGAACAGGACGAGGGGCCAGAGCCCGACCTGGCGGCTGACGAGCCGCGAGACGCCCTTGGCGTCGATCAGGATCTCCCCCACCTTCAGCCGCGTCACGAACGTCGACGACATGCCGGCCCGGTCGCGCTCGAGGAACTCGGTCAGGTTGAAGTGCGTCCCGACGGCGACGATCAGCTCGGCGCCCTTCTCGAACGCCAGCAGCAGCGCGATGTCCTCGCTGATTCCGGGCGCGGACACCGTCGCGTAGCCCAGCCCCATCCGCTCGAGCCGGTCGGCGCCGGGCGCGGCGCCGTCGCGGTACGCATGCACGACCAACTCTGCGCCCGAGCGGAGCGCGCCGTCCGAGACGGAGTCCATGTCGCCGACGATCACGTCCGGCTTCATCCCAGTCGCGAGCAGGGCGTCGGCCCCGCCGTCGACGCCGACGAGCACCGGCTTGAAGTCGCGGACGTAGGGCCGGACGATCGCCAGGTCGCGCTTGTAGCCGGGGCCGCGGGCGACCACGAGCGCGTGCCGCTCGCGGAAGCGGGTCTCGAGCGCCGGGAAGTCGATCCCTTCGGCGAGCAGCCGGCCCTCGTCGCGCAGGTAGCGCAGCGTGTTCTCGGCGAAGCCCTCCAGCGCCTCGGTCACGCGTCCCTGCTGGTCGGCGAGCGCCCGAGCGAGCTCCTCGGCGCCGAGCGAGCGGCCGTTCGCAAGACATGTGCTGTTGCGGAAGACGCTGGCGCCGCGGACCGTCACGTCCTCGCCGTCGCTGAGCTCGTCGAAGAGCGGCGCACCGGGAGCGTCGATCAAGCGGACCCCGCCGCGGACGAGCAGCAGCGGGCCCGGGTTCGGAAACCGTCCGGTCTGCGACGGCGCCACGTTGACGACCACCCGCACGCCCGACTCGAGCAGCTCCTCGGCCGAGACCCGGTCGATGTCGCGGTGGTCGATGATCGCAACGTCGTCCGGCCCGATCCGCTGAACGAGGTTCTTCGTGCGGCGCCCGAGGCGGGCGCGGCCGGTGAACTCGATGAAGCTCATCGCTCCTGCTGGACGGCTGAGAGGAATTGTTCGCCGCCGAGCATCCGCCGCAGCTCCTCCCGCCGCTCGTCGTCCGTAAGCGGCTGAATCGAGGTGTGCGTCGGGTCGCCCGCGATCTTTTCGACCCGGAAGTGGCGGTCGGCCACCGAGGCGATCTGCGGCAGGTGCGTGATCGTGACGACCTGCGCACGCTCCGCGAGCCGGCGCAGCGTCGCGCCGACCTCGTGAGCGGTCTCGCCGCCGATGCCGGCGTCGATCTCGTCGAAGACCATCGTCTCGCCGCCGGCGACAGCCGCGATCGCGAGCGCGATGCGCGAAAGCTCCCCGCCTGACGCGGTCTCGGCGACCGGTGCATAGGGCAGGCCCGCGTTCGGCCGGATCAGGAACGCGGTCTCGTCCGCGCCCGTGGACGTCGACTCGCGCTCGCGCAGCTCGACCCGAAACTCGCCCTCGCCGAGGCCGACCCGCTGGAGCTCCTCGGCGACCGCTGCGGCGAACGGCTCGGCGGCTGCCTCACGGGCGGCGCGCAGTTCGCCGACGAGCGAGGCGACCGCCGCGTCGGCCTCGGCGAGCATCTGCGCCGCTCCCGCCACCGGGTCGGCACCCGCGTCAAGCGCGGCAAGCTCCTCACGCGCCTCGGCTGACCGGGCGATTAGCTCTTCATAGGTTTCGCAGCGGAAACGGCGCCTCGCGTCCGCGATCGCGTCCAGCTCCGACTCGACCTGCTCGAGCCGGTTCGGCTCCGCCTCGAGCGACGTGAGAAGCGCCCGCAGCTCCGAGGCCGTCTCGCGCAGCCGCAGCTCGACGTCGCGGAGCTCGTTCCCGGCGCGCTCGAGCTCGGGAGCGAGCCGCTCGAGCGGAGCCACGGCGCGCTCGGCCAGCGCGACGAGACCAGCAGCACCGTCAGCGTCCTCGGGCGCCAGCGCCTCGCCTGCTGCGGCGACGCCGTCGGCGAGGTCGGTGACATGCCGAAGCCGCTCCCGCTCGACGCGCAGCCGCTCTTCGGAGTCGGGTTCGAAGCCGTCTGTGTCCTCGACGAGCGCGCGCAGCTCGGCGAGCCGTGCCTCGGCGGCGGCGGCGTTCTGCGTCAGCTCGTCGTGGCGCCTGCGCGCGGCGCCGAGCTCCCGCCAGGCCTGTCGGAGCGCCCGGCGTCGGTGCGCCTGCTCCTCGCCGGCAAAGGTGTCGAGAACGTCGAGCTGGTAGGCGGAACGTGCGAGGCGGCGCTGCTCGAACTGGCCCGACATCGCGACGAGCCGCTCGGCCGCGGCCGCGACGTCCTCGCGTGCAGCGCTGCGCCCCCACGCGTATGCGCGCGTACGGCCGTCGGGGAAAACGCGCCGAGCGAGCACGAGCCCGTCCTCGCCCTCTGGTCGGAGCTCGGCGAGCGCGGAAGCCTCGTCGTCGTCGAAGAACCCCGGCGGCGGGTCGAGCTCGGCCTCGACGTACGCCTCGTCGCCGTCCGCGCCGACGAGGGCCGCGTCGCCCCGAGCGCCGAGTAGCAGGCCGATCGCCTGCGCCAGGATCGTCTTGCCGGCGCCGGTTTCACCTGTGATTGCGTTCAGCCCGGGCTCGAAGGCGAGCTCGGCGTTGCGAATCAGGACCAGGTTCTCGATGCGGAGGCGCCGAAGCACGCCTGGATGCTACGTCCGCCGTCCGTGCGTGGCGACAGTCGAAATCGGCCGCGGCCGCTCTCTTGTTCACGCGCGCCCCTGGGTGGGTGGGGGTTAGGGACGGTACCCGCCGGCAGCGCACAGAGGAGTGCCGAAAGCGTGCCGATTGTGTGACGGCTGCTATTCGGACGAAAACGTCCGCCGGTAGCGGCTGAAGAACGTCGCCTCCGGGAACGTGGCCAGCAGGCTGCGCTGCTCCGACAGCTCGGCCTCGACCCGGTCGCCGGGCGCGAGCTCGTGCACCCGCTGGCCGTCGACCAGGACGGTCGCGCCCACGTCCGCCGTCCGGTTCGTGACCGTCAGCGCGCGGCCGCGCGGCACGACGAGCGGTCGTGCGTCCAGCGAGTGCGGCGCGACGAAGGTGATCGCCATCGCGTCGAGCCCCCAGACGAGCACTGGGCCGCCGTTCGAGAGGTTGTAGGCGGTCGAGCCGGACGGTGACGAGCAGATCAGGCCGTCGCACGGGAGGGAGCCGAGATCCTCGCCGCCGATCGCCCAGCCGAGCTCGATCATGCGGCCGATCGTCGAGCTCGCGACGACCATGTCGTTCACCGCCGGCCACCGCTCGTCGCCCGCGGCCGCCTCGAGCGCGGGCAGCTCGACCACCTCGAGGTCGCCGTCGAACGCACGCTCCAGCCCGGCCTCGAGCGAATCCGCCTCGATCGTGGCGAGAAAGCCGACTCGGCCGAAGTTGACGCCGAGCACGGGCACCCCGGTGCCGAGGAAGCGGCGCAGTGCGCGCAGCATCGTGCCGTCGCCCCCGAGCACGACCGCGAGGTCTGCGTCCTCCAGCGCCCCGGCGGCGCCGTCGCCGTGCTTCGCGACCTCCTCCTCCGGCAGCAGCAGCTCGATCCCGCGCGCCCGCGTCAGGGTGCGCAGCCGCTCGAGCGCCCCGCCGATCGTCTCGGGGCGGCCGTGCGTGACCAGGGCGATTCGCTTCACTTCAGGCAGTCGCGTCGTCGATCCAGTGCTCGAGCTCATCCGGAATCTCCGGCCGCTCGTTCTGTACCAGGTGCAGGAAGAACTCGCGGTTCCCCT
>Ga0247691_1000335_pt1 | contig 10252 bp, 13 predicted proteins | sample CNK32_metaG_FD_182721 | JGI IMG/M metagenome (GOLD analysis project Ga0247691, IMG submission 182721) | Soil microbial communities from Purdue University Martell Research Forest, Indiana, United States - CNK32 | ecosystem: Environmental > Terrestrial > Soil > Temperate forest > Bulk soil...
TCAACTCCGTCCAGCAGAACGTTCCCATCGAAGAAAAGCTTTTCGTCATGCCGCCTATTCCAGAAACTCCCCACCCGTAGTGTTGTGATGCGCAACAATAGCGGGCGGGGATTTCTCCCGGCCCGCTATTGTTTGAATCTTAAATTTGCTAAAACCGGAAAATCAATCCACCCACAAAATTGCCCCGGTTCAGGAAATTCGCCACCTTGGTGTTGTAACAAAATCCAAACGGGTCGCAGAACAATCCGTATGAAGAGCTCCCGTAGGTCGGCAGGTACCGGAGATCTCCGCGTAGGCCGAAATGCCGGCTCAAATAATATTTCGCGCCGCCGCCCAGGCTGTAGCTGAACTCCGTGCGGTTCGGATTCCCGCCTCCGTTCGAATCATGCGTGAATCCCACGCTGGCCGCGGCATATGGCCGAAAGCGATGGCTGCTGTCGAGAAACATGTACTGAAATCCGAACTGGTACTGATCGATATCGGAGTTATAGGCCTTGATGTACGTTCCGTCGCTCACCTGCCGCGCGCTGTAGGAGGTGTTGTTGCGATCCCACATGAATTCTGTCTGCAGGTTTTCCGTCAGGTTATAGCCCAAAAAAGTCCCATAGGAAGTGGCCTGATTTGCGCGCAATCTGTCGATTGGATTGGTGATGATGATGTTGGAATTGGAAGTCAGAGGATACGAGCCGCTCGTTTCGAAACCCACGAACGGCGAAACTTCAAAGCGCCCTTGGGCTCGTGCAGAAACTACCCCAAGCCCGAGAAACATCACCGCCGCAAAGCAGATTGCCCGGTAACTCATGATTATGCCGCTCCTTGGGTGAATTGTGCCGGACCTCGGAAGACACAAAAGGTCCAGCCGGTGTTCCGTTTGGGTGGGCCCGCTCGCCCGGCATGGCAAATAAACCGCTGGCGTCGCGTAAACGGAAAACACCGCTCCCGAACTGATCCGCGGTCCCTCGGTTCTAACCCGGAGCCACGTGCAAAGTTTCTCCCGCTCAAGCCCCGTTTTTTCAGCTGCTTATATTGGACGGATTGTCCGACGCCGGAGTTACGTCGTGTCATTGGGAATGTTCTGGATCCGCTGAGCCAAATATCTTGAGATAAATCTTCCTGACGAAATCGCCATCCCTCGGCCCACGCTACTCTTTCTTTCTCTCGCCCGCTTCCGCGCCTTTCGCAGCCTCGCCCTTGCCAGATTCCTTGGTGCTTTTTTCCTCGCCGCCCGCTTCGCCACGCATCTCCTCGAAGCCGGCGCGGATCTTCGCACGATTCAGATCCTGCTAGGCCATCGGGATCTTAAAGAGACCACCATCTACCTGCATCTTTCGCAGCGCCATCTCCACGCGACCGCGAGTCCTTTGGATGCACTGAAGTTGAAAGAGTAGGTGAGCCGGCCACCGCTCGAGGTGGCCGATCTCATCCGCACCGCGGGAGCTGCCTTCATCGAACGAAATCGCCGCTGGCTCAGTTGGAAGCATGTCAAAGTGTTGCGGGCCATTGTGCGCTGTCGTACCGCCGCACTGGGCGGGCATCTCGACCAGTGCACCCGCTGCGGGCATCGCGCCATCTCATACAAATCCTGTCGCAACCGGCACTGCCCGAAGTGTCAGACGTCGGCGCGAGAACGGTGGATCGCCGCACGTCGACGAGAACTTCTCCCGACACGCTACGTCCATGTGGTCTTCGCACTGCCTCGTGAGTTAGCGCCACTGGCGCTGCAGAACCAGAAGGTCGTCTACGATCTCCTGTTTCGTGCCAGCGCGGAAACCCTTCTCGAAGTCGCCCGCGACCCCAAACATCTCGGCGCGGAGATCGGCTTCTTCAGTGTGTTGCATACCTGGGATCAGAAGCTCCAACATCACCTGCATGTCCATTGCGTGATTCCCGCCGGCGGCCTGTCTCCGGATCGCACACGCTGGATTAAATCGCTTTACCGGTTCTTTCTTCGAGGCACGTCGAGGAAGTCGCAAAGCTCAGAGAGGAATAGTGCGTAGTTGGCACGTTCGGAGGCAGAAGATTTCTGCCAGCGGAAGACAAAACCCTCTTGATTGGAAGACGATGGCTTAGGCATTTGCTCTGATGCGCTTATTGTAGACTTGGCGGGCAGCATTTAGTTCGTCGCGCGCCGTTAATTGCAGGGGTAGTTCTCTTGTTGTAAACAGCTCAACTCGTTTTAGTGCTTCAGTGGCTGTTCCAGCGAACACGAGATTAGTAGGGGACATCCTAGATGAGTTGTCCTGTCACTAGATGCGAAAAATTCTTGGCGAAAGGATGATTCTCGATTCGCCCAATTTGCCGACCAAGTGACCCCAGAAGTGACACCGACGAAGAATTGACCAACTGACTGTTGCTGGTGGAGGCTAGAAGTTGCCACCTGACGGGCCATGTTTGCGATGGTCCAGGCTTCGCCATTCTTGCTAAAACCCTGTTTTCAGTCGGGGCATAAGAGCTCATCTGCAATTTGGCCTCCCGTATGACCAGAAGATCCTCCGGCAACCATGATGGGTTGTTTGGTACCGTCCTTGCAGACTTGATAGGTAGCCGCAGAGATGAAATGGCTGTTCTGACGTTCCTGATTCTCCCGTAAGCAAAGAAGTCCCGATCTTCATAAGAGGTCTCGAATCCCCAGAAACCTTGCCTGAAGCTCTTCCCACGTTGGATAGGGTCCATAGCAGAGCAATTTGCACTGCCCCTCATACTCGACGCTAACGACCTTGGCTAGCTCCGCCGGTGGAAACAGGGCATCACTCTTGGCAAAGCCCATCTTTTCTGGATAGAAATAGCTTTTTGCAAAGTATTGGCGACTGATCGAGTCGTAATCCTTCTTTATGGCTGCGTACTCATCGGACTTCAGCATCGCAGTGACCTCCTGCCGCTCTGCAAGTTGAAACAGGTCATAGTAGTGCCTCGCATACGTTCCCAGCGGCATCTTGTCGCGCTTGAGGATTTCCACTTTGCTGTGGATGGCGAACATTTTTTCGACGAAGGTGCGGCGGAAATGCAGTAGGCGCAGGGGAAACCCTCCCTCATCGTCTGTGCCGAGTCAGGTTTTTGTTTCCTCGAGGAATTGCCCCAGATAAGAGCGCAGCTCGACAACGGTGGTGGGCTCGCGGCCGCTGGCGGTCCCAGCTTCGAGGAGGACGCGATTGGCGACTTCACCGGTGCCGCCGAAGCGTTGCGTGTATGAGAAGCGGTCGTTGCGCCCGAATCCGCCGATGGTCTGGCTCTCCGCCGCGACGAAAGTGAGCGCCGAATGGCCGGCGACCGCATCGCGGAGCTTCTTGAGTTCCCGGTCGATTGCGTTCTTGCCGAGGGCGGGCTCGAAGGCGCGGGGATCGAGGAAAATATCGATGTCTTCCGAAAACCGCTGGATCAGGTTCCAACCTTTCGCCAGGCTCGTGCCTCCCTTGAAGATGATCTTGTCGGGAGCCGCGGCTGCGATCATGCGCAGCGCTTCCGTGACGTAGTAGTCCTTCTCGATGATCGCGGGTCGCAATTTGCGCGCGCGGAAGTGCTGCTCTGCCCCGAGTATCGCCTGGTCAAAATCCTTATGCTCATACAGCTTCATGTCTGCGGCGCTCCCTTGCCTGCCAGCTGCGGGCGTACCGCAGTCCAGCCAGCATACCGAAGTCGAACCGTGAAAACGGATTCAAGTATTGGCGCAGGCGTTTGAGAATTGAAGGATTTTCCCCCATCTGTTCGCCGATGGCGCCGAGCATTGCACGTACGCGCGGAGGTTCTGTAGAAGCAATTTTGGCTAAGCGTGCGAAACGTCCATCTTCGGATAGAAGGCTGATCGTGCGCCGGATGGTTTCTTCCGGCGAAAATTCGCTCGTTTTTCCAGCGCGGCGGAGGAAATCTAGCAAGGCTGCGTCCGCGGCGGAGAGACCTGTCCAGGCCTCCGGGCGGCGCGTGTGAACAATTGTTTCGCCGATAAGTTTGCGCGGCAGGCTCAGAGCGCTAGTTGAGACTTCTGCCTTGCGCGCCGTCTGGGTCGTAAAGCCCAGGAGATTGGCAGCGGCGATGCCCGAAGGGAAAACGCTCTTACGGCGCAAAGCGAGTTTCTGGATTGCGGCCGGATTGGGGCGGCTCTTGCCGAACGCTGTTTGCCGCGTGCTGTAGTAGACGCCTTTGCTGAGGCGTTCAAGCTGACCCTGGCGCGTGAGGCGTGATAATGCTTGCGCGACGGCGCTGAAGGGAAGATCGGCAAAGTCTTCAAGCCTCCATAAGCGTTCGCCCTCGGTCTCGACACGCCGGCGAATAATCGCCATGGTCCGGCCAGAGCGCTTCGTTTTGGTGGGATGTCTTTTCACCAAGAGAGTCTGAGGTTCTTTCGATAGCATGTCAAGTTTTTTTGCAATAAAACATGACATTTGACAATGTCAGATATTCGATTAGGGTAGCTGACATTGGAGCTGGCATGAGCGACGGGCCTCACCGAAGCTTGGAAATGCGTAAAGGCTGGAAGCGGGTCGCCGAAAGCGCGGATAACCGCGCATTTGAGCCGTGTAGTTCGCCAAAACCCCAGCCGACAGAGAAATCAATAACCTAGCTGCTGGGATCTCACCAGCTGTTCTGGTATAACTCCTCGCCATGCTTCGATTCGTCAGGCTTTTCTTTGGAACGATCGTTCGCCTCTTTCGCTCGCACCGAAGCCTCCTCCTCGAAAACTTGGCTCTACGTCAACAACTCTCCGTTCTGAAGCGTCGCCGTCCGCGACCGAGCCTGAGCACCCTCGACCGGGGCTTCTGGGTAGTTGCTCGGCGAGTCTGGTCCGCTTGGAAGCAGTCTCTCCTCATGGTCACTCCAGAAACGGTCGTGCGCTGGCATCGAGCTGGTTTCCTTCTGTATTGGAGGCTGGTTTCCAGGATCACCAAGCAGCCTGGCAGAAGGCCGACCCGCAAGGAGGTTCGGGATCTGATCTTCCTCATGGTCGCCGAGAATCCAACCTGGGGTGCGCCTCGCATCCACGGAGAATTGGTCATGCTGGGTTTTGATGTTTCCGAAAGAACCATTTCGCGCTGGATGAAACGAGCGCCCAGGGACCGCGGGCCCGGCAAGCGCTGGCTTACCTTTCTTCGTAATCACCGGGAAGCCATCGCGGCCATGGATTTCTTTACCGTTACGACGGTTACGTTTGGGGTGCTCTACTGCTTCTTTGTCATCGGCCATGATCGTCGGCGCATTCTGCACTTCAACGTCGCCAGACATCTGACGAGTGCGTGGATCATCCAGCAGTTGCGAGAGGCGTTTCCGTTTCAGTCGGCTCACCGGTTTCTCATCTTCGATCGAGACACGAGGTATGGGCGGGAGGTTCCAATAGCCGTCCGATCACTTCAGATGGATCCCTTGCGGACGTCTTTCGAAAGTCCTTGGCAAAATGGCGTTGCCGAGCGTTGGGTGGAAAGCTGCCGACGGGACTTGCTGGATCACATCATTCCGATAAACGAGAGACATCTCAAGCGTCTGCTGTCTGAATACATGCGCTATTACCACGAAGACCGCACGCATCTTGGACTCGGGAAGGGAACACCGAACGGTAGAAGTCACGTTATGGCCGCTACTCAGGTCGTTTCTCATGAACGACTGGGTGGGTTGCATCACCGCTACGATTGGGCTGCCTGAGCCAAGCGCTTTTTTCGGAAGCGGCGCGTTCGAACTCCCTCAAGAACACAGTGTGGACCCATTCATGGGCTGCGGCTACAGAGGATCTATCCGATCGGGGAGGCTTTCTGGTTCAATTCGCGTGTCATATCCAAATCATTGCAACGGGGACTCAAGCCATTTTCGACGCGGATGAGATTTTGGCGAAGGACAGGGTTAGAAATACCACAATTGGCCTTATGCGGTCAGCATCCAAAAGTCTGGCGGCCATTCGTAGTCAAGAGTCTCGGAAGAGGTGGCGCAATTTGCTTTAAGGGAGATTGTCGAAAAAGAAATGGAGCGAAGCAATGCGACCTTTCCGGGCGACGATAAAACGCGCATGTGTTTACCCACACAGTTTCACTTGGACGAAAAGTTGGCTTTTCGTTGAAGTGGGCTCGTTTAAAAGCGGTCAGCCGATATATGTAGAGAAGAAAATCATCTATTGATGCAGCTGTCCGGATTCCATATGGGTCGTTAGACTTTGTGCTCGATCACCTGCTTCTCACCTGCAATAGCAGAGAGATCGGCCACGTGAAGGAAGAGGCCATGTTCCACTCGCGCATTTTGTCAATCTGGCAATTTATACTTGCGAAACTCAACCGTTCCTGATACTTGGCCCGGGGGACCATCTGCGCTACGCTAAGTGCCACTTCATACAAATGGAGAACACCTAATGAGTGAACAGGCCCCAGCGCAAACGGTACTGGCATGCTCGCAATGCAGACGGCCGTTCCCGCACACTGATGTAGTGCAGATCGCCGGAAACTGGGTGTGCGCCGGTTGCAAGCCGGGGTATCTCAGCCGGGTGATGGCCAGCGGGGCGGCGGCGCAAGCCGGTTGGCATTACGGGGGATTTTGGATACGTTTCGGCGCACGGATGATTGATGGCATTGTGCTGACTGTGCCGATTCTGATCATCGCCGCAGTGCTGATACCTAATCTAATCAGAGCGCGGGGCTCAGATTCCAACGCGGCCCCCGCAGGATTCGCGGCTTTAGGTCTTACTTTTTTCCTCGTTTATTTTGTCTTGGTGATTTGCTATGAGGTTCTCTTCCTAAAGTATCGAGGGGCAACGCCTGGAAAAATGGCTTGCGGGCTGAAAGTAGTGCGTTCAGATGGCAGCAGCCTGGAATGGGGTTCGTCTATTGGGCGCTTCGTGATGTGGAATGTGGTTACCAGCGGCGTCCCGTACTTAAATTTCATCCTGATGTTGATTAGCGGGATCATGACGGGCACGGATGGCGAGAAGCGAGCGCTGCACGATCGAGTGTGCGACACGCGGGTTGTTTACAAGCAGAGTCTGGCGTGAGCTTCAACATCAATCTTTTCACTCCTGGCGACTCCGCAGCGGACTCTCTCGCAGCAGCGGCCCGGAGGTTATCGGCTTGGGGGACTGGGTCAGTCATCTGCCCCGGTTGCAGCGGAGAAGTGGCGCCAGTTGAAGAAAAGTCAGGCTGGCAGACCTGCCCCTACTGCGCGAGGCCGCTACAAATTCGCGTCTGGGGCTCGGTCCAGCAGAACACCGATGCGTCGGCTGCGCTTTCTGACCAGGCGACATGCTTCTTTCATCCGGACAAAGCGTTTCAGGCGTGCTGCCGGCGGTGCGGCCGCTTCGTGTGCGCATTATGCGATCTGCAGTTGGGGGCTGAGCACGTTTGCCCCGCTTGTTTCGAACGTGGGCGCGGGCAGTCCGGCGCGGCAGCCGCCACCGCGGAGTGGCGGCATCGCGATGTGCTCTACGATTCCATTGCGGTGACGATCGGATGGGGCTGGATTCTTTTCTGGCCCGTGTTTGTCGCCGCACTCCCAGCCACGATTTTCTTGCACGTGAAGTACAGAAAGGCGCCGCGTTCGTATTTGATTCCGCGGCGGGGGTGGCGCTTCTGGATGGCGTACGCGGGACTTCTTTGGCTCCCGCTGCTGTTTGGTGCTTCGTTCTTCGCACGCTGGGCGATGAGGAGGCACTGATTGAAAAGTGCATTCCGCAGGATATCGCGCGTGGGCAGCCTGACGGGCGGAACGAAGTGGTACTTGAGTGAGGACTGCTTGTTGGCCGCGAAGCGCACGATGTACTCGGTCGAGTACCGGCGTTTTTATTTGCGCGACCTGGACTCGATCGTGGTCTGGCCCAACCGTATATGGTTGTGGCGGATGGCGCTTCTGGTTGCGTTGTTCGGATCAATGGGTGTTGTGTTCTGGAAGTGGGTGGATACCACCACTGGCGAGATTATTGGGGGAGCGGGCCTTGCGTGGGTGGCATTGGAACTGATACTGGGGCCGACAGCGGGGGCGCGCATCTGCACAAGAGGAACAATCGCCGACATGCCGTTGGTGGCGCGATCGCGCCGCGCACGCAGGGTGCTGGCCAAGATTGATGGGGCGATTCGCGCCGCGCGCGGAGGCGCCGAGCAAGCGACTGCCTTTCCTGTAACGAGCGCCCAGACGGCGGAGCCAGTCGTGCAAACGAGCTCCGAAGCGCCGCCCGCTCCCGTTTCCATCACGGACGCGACCCGGACAAATGGCTCCTGACACGCCAGCCGCGCGCTTCGACATACCTGCCGCGACGGGCTTGCGCCATGCTCGTTGTCTGTTTCATCCGCTTCGGGAAGCAGCGGCGCGGTGTCCGCATTGCGGAGGAACTTTCTGCCGGGAATGCGTTACGGATGAGGAGGGAAAGCTCGCCTGCCCGCCTTGTCTACGCAGGATGGCGTATCCGCCCGCGCCGAAGGCATCGCTCACGCGTCGTTTCCGGCAGATCCTGGCCGGAGTCACTGCACTTGCCGTGCTGACGGCGCTCTTTTTCGCACTGCTGCGCTGGCGAATGAATACGCCAGAGGATCATTTGAACTTCGGCGCCGCCGCTGCTGACGGGTCGCCCGGGAAAAACGATGAATGAATCCGTGCTGGCACCTGCCGCTTCGCCGCGTGGACGCCAGGCGTCCGCACGAGGGCGCAGGAACCGGCTGAACGCGCTGGAAGCACTTGAACAAAGTTTCGCCCTGTTCCGGTCAACATTCGGTTTGGAGGCGTGGCGGTATTACAGTGGGGCCGCTCCACTGGTCCTTTGTTTCATACCGGTGTGGGTGCTTAACGGGCAGATTCGGTTATCGAATGGTTCGCTGATGGCGGAGGGAGCGCTGCTGACCGGCGCATATCTGCTGCGCGCCTGGAGCGTGGCGAGCTATATGCAGCGGGTTCGGGAACGCGCGTTCGGCGTGCCGAGACCATCGCCCGTGGGCGCACTCGCACAACTGGCAGCGACGGGCCGCTTGATAACGTGGAAAATCGTCTTGAGCTGTGCCGCGTTGGTTGGGCTTACGACGTTTGCTGGCGCGACCTGGTGCTACGGCGCGTGCCAATTCGCGAGTCTTGAGGCCCGGGAAGATGGTTCCCGGAGACACACCCTCGGGGGTTGCATAGCGCTCTCGAGTCAGTGGTTCGGAGGCGGCTTGCTTCTCTTCCTGATGATGCTGCCCCTGTGGAGCGCGGTGTGGCTGAACGGGTTGATCGTGGCGGTGCTTGTTCCGCAGCTTCTGCACTCGATATTGGGTGTGAGCACGCTGCTGTCAACGCCCATGGGAATGTACGCCCTATCGCGGAGTTCTGCGTTCTGGCTTTCGCTGTTTGCAGGCGCCTGGCTGGCGCTGGATCCCATCGTCAAGTGTTCGTTTGTGGTGGTCTATCAGCATTTGCAGTCGAGGCGCGAGGGAGACGATCTGCGCGGATTGCTGGCGAGCCTGCCACGAGAAAACCAGAAAAAAGCGGAGATGCTTGCATCCACCGCAGCGGGCGGCAGGGTGACGGCCAGCGCATTGGTCGTGTTGGCTGCGATGCTGGCAGGCGCTTCTTCCCTGCCGGCCGCGCGGGCGGAGATGACTTCAAGCATCGGGGAGACGGTCGTGCACACCCCGCGCGAGGCGCAGATTCAAAAGTTGCAGCGGGCCCTGGACGAGGAATCGCAGCGGGCAATTTATCGCTGGCATGACGCTGAGCATCCGAGTCCGCCGACATGGTTCGACAAATTACTGAGCAAGATCGGGCAGCGGATTGATCGTATTTGGAGCGCGGTTGAGAAGTTTTTTGGCAAGTTGTGGCCGAAAGGACTGAACCTCACGCCCGGAGACGAAAAAGGGGGCGGATGGAAGCTGAAGGATGTTCGACTATGGCTGGCGGTGATTGCCGTATTGACGATCGGAGCGGGAGCGGTGCTCTTCTGGCTGCGGAGGCGACGCGAGGCAGCAGAGCAACTCTCCATTCCCATGGCAGTCGCGCCGCTTCCCGATCTGAACGATGCGGCAGTAGCGAGCGAACGTTCCGAGGATGAATGGTTCGCCCTGGCGGACCGGCTGGAGCGGGAGGGCGATTTGCGGCTGGCATTGCGGTCGGTGTACCTGGGCCTGCTGGCCGGGCTGGCGCGGCGCCAATGGCTTACGATTCGTCGCGACAACACGAATCGCGATTACCTGAATGAGTTTACACGCCGCTGGCGGAGGCGCCCGCAAGCGGCGGTTGAGCGGCGGCTGGAAATACCTGAAAAATTGCGCGGCAGTCTGAGGCAGTTCGATCGAGTGTGGTATGGGTCCGATGTTCCGACGCGAGAGGC
>Ga0247691_1000337_pt1 | contig 10213 bp, 12 predicted proteins | sample CNK32_metaG_FD_182721 | JGI IMG/M metagenome (GOLD analysis project Ga0247691, IMG submission 182721) | Soil microbial communities from Purdue University Martell Research Forest, Indiana, United States - CNK32 | ecosystem: Environmental > Terrestrial > Soil > Temperate forest > Bulk soil...
AATAACCACGGGGCCACCAGTGCGAAGAATACGAAAGACATCTTTCTCTTTATCTGCAATCTTTTTTCTCCCATTGCTTTCCGCACTGACAGTCAAATCTCGGGATTCCGTGCAACCCATGAGTAACGCATCCCATTTCGCAGCAGTACCCCAAGGCTTTCTGTGTCTCAGAATGATGAGCAAACAGTCCGACGTTCATTCGGTGTTCCATTTCAAAAACCTGCCAATTCACTCTGGTTTCCCATCGCCAGAGAATGGAAACTTGATCCAATGCATGCCTCAAAGGTAGCGGGGACCCGTGCCGCCAAGTACTGTCAGAATTGTCAGGAGTTCGCCGCGGCTGATGTCAGACTTGCTTCAGACTGCGTTCCCCCGGCAGATGGGGGATGGTCTTCATTCAGTTCCAGCGAATGAAGGCAACGTATCGATGCTTTCACTTTTCGACACGAGTCGATTTGCCGGGACACTTTAGGCTGTTACTTTTGACAGGTCCATCGAGCTATGATTGGCCATCTAATAGCTAGGTGACCCGCGCTGTGGGTCCGGCAAGCGCACCTGTGTTGCGCGGCTGCAACGTCGGAAATCGACAGAGTGTAACCAGAGATCCTGAAGTCGCATAATTTACAATTCCCCCAGTCGTTTCGGCACGGGCACGCTGGTTAATGGCAGACCTAGATCGAACAGGGGCAGCCAACGCAATTTCCATTATCTGGAACGCAGGCCGGGACTTGGGAAGTCTCCATTGCCCCATGCCTTCCCAAGTTGTGGCCTTCGATAGGCAGACTTACTTGGGGAACGGAGCGGGCCGCAGCAGAGAAGTCCCTGGGTTTAAGAAAGTTGAAGGAGATCTCTAATGAACATGACGACAAAAATGAGACAAGTCGGTGACGTCACGATAGTGGATATCAGCGGAAGAATCGTACTAGGAGAAGAAAGCGCCGCGCTGCGCAACATAGTCGGTGAACTCTTGAGCAAAGGGCAGAAACAGATTTTGCTTGATCTTGGCGGTGTGGATTACATCGACAGCGCTGGTCTGGGCGCATTGGTCGGTGGGTTCGCGAGCGTACAGAGGCAGGGAGGAGAACTGAAACTCTCCAACCTTCCTAGCAAGGTCGTCGACGTGATGCAGATGACCAAACTGTACACCATCTTCGACATCGTAAGTGACGAAGCGGCGGGCTTGAAGTCTTTTGCTCAATCCGCATCTGCAGCAAAGGTCTAGGCTACCGGGCCACATCACAATTGTCGGCGGCGGGATGGTTCTTCCCCGCCCTATCGATTACAGTGCGTCCGGGACGAACTCCAGACGGCAGCTGCGGAGATCGGCTTCTCACGTTGCCAGTTCTCGATCACATTATTGCGGCGTTGGGTTATTCCGTCAGAATTTGAACTGTCAAAGAGACCAAGTAGCGGGCTCAAACAAAATGCTCCGCCTACTAGTTCACTACTCAATTAGGCGCTCCGTACACCACTCACCGGCAAGATCGGTTCCAATACGAACCGGCCCACCAAGTGGACTGTCCCATTCGTAGCTTTGTCTTCAGACTCACCGGCCAATGGGGTGCCAAATAAAACCGGGCCATCCTTCAAGCCCTGATCGCCTGTTAGTTTTGCCAGTACCGGGACTGCGGGCCCAGCACCATCATTGTGCAATCTGGAATCAGGGGTTCCGGGAACGACACCTCCCCTCACCTCGAACTTTTCCGGGTCCTCTCCGCTTTAGCTCAAAAGCTGTTTGGGAAATTAACAAATAAATTAAATTAGCCAGGAGATGCTATGAAAATCAGAAGTGTGCTGGTTCTGGGATTTGCTTTACTGCTTGGATCAACGGCGTTTGCGCAGGACTCAAAAGTGGAAATTACAGGTTTCTACTCCTATTTTCGCTTCAATCCCGAAAATAGTGGGACTCTTAGCAGCCATTCACTCAATGGGGGCGGAGCAGACATAAGCTATTTCTTTACCCACATGGTAGGAATCAAAGCTGAATTTGGCGGGTATCAGAGCAATAGCGTCAAGTTCTCGGACGGCATCTCCACAGTCACCGCTTCGGCGAACCTATTCACATACAACGTCGGACCAGTGGTCAAGTTCCGCTCAGGACATTTCGAACCATTTGCGGAAGCATTGTTTGGCGGCGCCCACTCAAGCTTCTACGGCAACCTCTGCAGACAGCTTGCGACCTGCGTCGTCAACAACCCGAGCAACAACGCATTTGACTTCGTTCTCGGCGGCGGTATCGATATTCCACTTTCTCATTCCATCGCCTTCCGTCCTGCGCAGGTCGATTACGTGCTTACCCGGTTTGGCAACGGATTCACTAGTGGAAACCAGAACCAAAGCAACTTCCGCTACCAGGCGGGCATTCAGTTCCGGTTCTAACAGACTGGATTACAGCTAAGCGGTTCATCAATTGACTAGGGTGCAGAGCTCGCAACTGCACCCTAGTCCACAACTAGAACGATTCCACTCGTACTCGAAGGAAACAAGCACATGTACGAAGAAATTCTCGCGCGACTCTCAGAAGGCAGCTCCGCGGCCCAGGAAGAAAGAAAGTATGTTTTGGAAGATGTCTTCTGGGTCCCAGAATCTAATTGCCGTGACAGACACCTTGCCCTGCCCCTTCCACCTGAATCGCACGCGGAAGCTCGCGACATCGAAAGCAATTCAAGGCCGTTGAAGCCGGAGTTGGACTGGTAGCTGCTAGTGGACCTCCTCGATAACTGGTGCCCTTCTGTCTACCGCGGAAGGTTCGGATTTGAAGAATGTCAGTTTATTTTCACGAAGCCTTTTTACACTGCCTGTCTGAAGATTGCGTTACCCTGAGTTTTAAAACGAGTCTAGTAGTATTGCCAGTAGATACTCGCCACTCATCGGCCAAACTGACACCTAGAATCGCTTTGCTCTCGTCCCTTCGATGCAATCCGGACGAAGCTACTTCATGCTTGGAGGAACACCCTCATGAGATTCAAGGTGATCGCCTGTATTCTCACCGTGGCTTTGTTTTCTGCAGTCGCGCATGGCGCCGAGGATGACAACGAGAAAAAAAGGGAGAAATCCCGCAAAATGGCAACCCAAACTCTGCAGGATTTGTACAAGCTGCAACCTACAGCTAAGGCAGCAATTCGGAACTCAGCGGGGTATGCCGTTTTCAATAACTTCGGGACGAACCTGCTGCTTTTGAGCACGGCGCGCGGTGCAGGAATCGCCGTAGCCACCAAGAGTAAGCAGGAAACCTTCATGAAGATGCTATCCGCCGGCGCTGGGTTTGGCGTGGGGGTGAAGGATTATCGAGTGATTTTTGTATTCGAGAAGGATAAGGCCTTGACACAATTCCTCGACTCGGGCTGGTCGGGTTCCGCGCAGGCTGACGCTGCTGCGAAGGCAGGAAAGTCGGGCGGAGCTTACTCGGGAGCAGCCGAGGTTGCTCCGGGAGTGTGGGTGAACCAGATCACCAAGAATGGCCTCGCCCTCCAGTTAACCCTGCAGGGTACAAAGTACTACAAGGACGACGATCTTAATAAGAAGTAGCTGCGGATCTCGGATTGGGACCGCGGAAATACAACAAGAGTTTGGAGAAGGCGGGTAAACGCCAATCTGGAGCAATGTAAGAGGTGGCCCCCATGCGGGATCAGGCGGAAGTCGATCAGAAAACTTCAGTTGCAGAGTTGATCGCCTTGTTGCGGAAGATTCAGGAAGAGATAGAAGCACATGGCGAGTTGAATGAATTGAATCTCCTCTTGCGCGACTTCACTTTGGAACTGCTGAAACAGAGGTTACTGCGAAGGGTCGAGTTCGTACAGATGATCGAGTCGAGTCGGCCAAAATCAAGAACATCCGTTGCATCGGGAACCAGCTGCTGACAAACAATCCACGCGCCGGGCGATTGGACGCCTTGCGATCGACTTGACCTGAAGGCAGGACGAGAGCACCCCTGCAGTCCCTGTCAGAAATCTCAGCAGACCGAATTTTTGCATGGCCGGTATGCTGGAGTGATCGTGATTGTTTTGATTAAAAGGTTTATTCATGGATGACATTTTTGTTTTTTTAGCATTCGCAGGGCTGCTCTTCTTAGGAGTCCCGCTTGTTTTGTTTGGAATTTTGCTTACGGAGGTTAGCCGAGGCATTTTTGGGTCTAGCCGAAAAATGGGATCCAGCAGTGCACCACAGGAGGAGGCCGAGCGCCATCCGATGTTACTCATCCGACAGCATGCGAGCACGGGCCAAGGAGAAGGCTGTAGCGCCATCCCCTTTGCGTGCCGTCCGATGAAGAGGGTTACGGATCTGCAACAATAACCGTATGGCAGTTGGCGTTTAACCGAGCGTTAGGAACCCCGCCGGTGAGGGCAACCTTAATCGATACGTTCAGGTTTTTCTTTCGGGTGTTTTCCATGGCTGCTCTGCCTGTCGGTTTTGCCAGTACCGACTTTCCGTACAGATCAACAGAATGGCATGCCGTACGACAAGTCGATCTCAGGGCAAGCGAACCACTACTCCCTCTAGCTAGGTTGGCCTGATGTGAGTAAGGTTTCAACCCACGGAGACTCAGAAGTGTTTTCTGGAAACGGCTCTGTAGTTTCATTCGCACGACTATGGATGACGCTCACCCTACTGCTGTTCACGGCTGGGTGCAGTCGGCCGTCAGCTCCCACTGTGGAAATTCCTTCGTCAAGCGATTGGCGTTCATTTCAAGGCACTTGGTCTGCCTCCGGTACGCGGCAGACACTCAACCTCGAAACAAATCACCGTGCTTCAATCTTCGAATTAACCGGGTCGGTGCTACTCACCGGGGAGCAGGGACTGGGAGTCGGGTTCCAGGCACGAGCCATAGGCCTAACCGACAGTCTTGCCGGCATGCAGGGCCGGTGTGTCTGGACGGACGAGCGGGGCGATAGGGTTTATAGCGAATTGAAGGGCGAATTCGTGGCAACCGGCAAACACATTGAGGGCACGATCCTCGGCGGGACGGGCCGTTACACAGGGGTAACCGGGGAGTACTCCTTTGAGTGGCAATTTATTGTCGAGTCCGAGGATGGCAGCGTGAGCGGGCGGGCCGTCGACCTTAAGGGTCGGGCGCGGCTGAGTTCTGTGGCCGCCACGAAGCGCGGAGAGCACAGTCCATGAGCCAAGCTACGCCTAGTTACCGCGGCCTGCTCAAACAAGTACTGTCGTTTGCCCTTGCATTTGGAATTTGGTTCGCGCCGATTCCAGGCGGGCTGACGAAGGAGGCGTGGCATCTCTTTGCCATATTTGCGGCGGCTATCTTCGCGGTCATTCTGAACTCGTTTCCACTCCTGACGGCCTCACTACTGGCAGTATCGGCTGCGGTGCTTACCCGCACGCTCGATCCTGCTAAGGCTTTCGCTGGCTTCGCCAACTCGAGCGTGCTCCTTGTTGTCGTCGCTTTTCTCGTCGCGAACGCCGTCGTGAAATCGGGACTCGGCCGTCGCATCAGCCTCCTTGTTGTGAGCCTATTCGGACGCTCCACGCTCGGCCTTGGCTACAGCATTTTTCTCACCGACGCCATGATCGCACCTGCATTTCCAAGCAATACAGCGCGCGGTGGCGTGCTCTATCCCATCATTCTTTCCTTGGCTCAGAATTCCGGCTCCAAGCCCGACGACGAGAAAACCCGCCGGATGGGTGGCTACCTCATGTTCTGCGGAATGGCCAGTCTCAGCGTCTCGTCAGCCTTGTGGCTCACCGCCACTTCCGGGAATCCAATCGCGGTTTCGTTAGCGGAACACTATGGTGTGAAGATTAACTTCGGCTCATGGCTAGTAGCTGCATCAATTCCCGTTTTGACGATGATCGCCTTGCTGCCCCTCATCCTTTACAAATTGTTTCCACCGGGGGTGACCGACACTCCCGAGGCCCCGGGCGCCGCACGCGACGCTTTGCGAACGATGGGCCGACTCACGAGAGACGAGTGGATCGTCGCTGTCGCTTTTGCATTCATGGTCACGGGGTGGGTGATGGCGGGGACACTGAACTTGAGCCTCGCGGCGGTGGCCTTCGCCGGCCTAGGTGCTCTCCTTGCAACCAATGTGCTCACGCTCGAAGACATCAACCTCCAGGGAGGTACCCTGGTCACCTTCATTTGGCTGGCAGTGCTGTTTGCATTGAGCGGCCAACTGAACGAGCTAGGCTTCATGGGCTACGTCGGGGGGCGGCTGACTTCCCTGCTCGGTGGTATCACCTGGCCAATCACTTATGTGATTCTCCTTGCGCTCTATGTCCTCATGCACTACATGTTCGTCAGTCAGACGGCGCAGATATTGGCTCTCTTCGACGTTTTCCTGGGAGTGGGCGTGAAGACGGGCGTTCCGGCACCCTTAATGGCTTTCGCCCTGCTCTTTGCCAGCAGTTACTTCTCGACAATTACACCGCAGGGCGGGAGCCAAAACGTCATCTTTGTCGGGAGCGATTATCTCACTCAGGCTGAGCTCTACCGGCTCGGCCTATTGACCACGGTTTTCTGTCTGCTTCTGTTCCTGGTGATTGGAACGCCCTGGTTGCTCTTTGTCGCTCGTTGACCCGGGAATTAAAAAATCTACAGGGAGCTGCTTGGCCGGCCTAGTATCTATTCTTACGCGAGCTCGTTCCGAAAAGCAGATAACCAGGCAAGTAGGCCGGGGTTATCGCCTCGACATTGGGTACTTTTAGGTTAACTGGTAGTTTTCCCAGTCGACGCACTGCAGCAACAAAAGTAGTGTTTCGCCCAACAACATTTGTCGGGATGAATTACATTTTCGAGGCTCTGTTCGGACGTCGAATAAATTGGCCCGCAGAATTGTCCAGCCGGCGTGGATGAGGAAAAAACGATGATACACAGCAATCCTGGCAAATCGAAAATGCGGAAATATAGTTTCGGCGGATTGTTACTCGCTGCACTCCTGCTGACAGCAGTCACTCTCGCTCTTTCCGCGGATAACAAGAAAACAGCGACGATTGACGCAACGGCAATGGGCACCAGCACCCAATTGGGCCAGAACGTCAGCGTGAAGATAACCATCTACGAGTTCTCCACGGAGGAGGACAGACAGATTCTCATTGACGCCTACAAGAATGGCCAGAACCAGGGGCTGGTCAATGCTCTCACCAAGATGAAGGCCGTTGGCCGTATTGCTATCACCGGTACACTCGGTTACGACCTCAGTTTCATCCGTTTGATTCCTACACCAACGGGCCGCAAGATTCGCTTCGTTACCAATCGAGAGCTCAGATACGGTGAAACCTATTACAACACCCAAACCACCGCCTACAACTTGACTGCGGGTGAAATCGACATCGACGACTCCGACAAGAATAAGAGCGCAGGCGTTCTCTTTCCCGCTGCACAGCTGGTGATCAATAAAGAGGGGCAGCTCGAATTCCAGCTCAACAAGAATCCCTGGAAGCTCGTCAACATCATCGATTGGAACAAGGCAGGACAACTGGAGTAACAACGTATGAGTCATTACTGCAGGTGCGGCGCTGCCGCACTCCAAGTTCGCTCTCGGGATGCACTCATCTCTTTGGTCTGAGGTCCCTGATAATGAAGAACTACCGCAATCTTTCTGCGCTTTGCTGTCTGATTGTCCTTCCTCTTCTCCTGACTAGCCTCATCGCGGGCAGGGACAACAAGAAGAAAATTAAGGGGGACGTCTGTTCGGCTTCCAGTCCCGCCAGCATTTGTACCCCGGCCAATACCTGCGGTTCAGCATCTACTCCGTGCACCATAGAGATCAAACGCAGTGGCGGCAGTTACGCGACGGCGACCCCCGACTTTCCTGACGCCAAGTCCAACAAAGCCTTCTGTATAAAAGTTGGGACTACCGTCATTTTTAAAGGTGGCTCAAAGAACACTGGCTTCGTCATCGATTTTGGCACTGAAAACCCCTTCGATCATGATGGTTCCATCATCGGCGGTTCCGATCGCCCCATTACCGTCACTGCCAAGCATCCCGGCTGCTACACTTATTCTGTGGGAGCTTGCACCCCGGGCACTGTTTACGGTATGTGCGGCAATGCAGACACCCAGTTGATCATTTCCCCCAACTGATCCTCGATTCAATGACCGACCTTCGCGACCGCGCAAAGATCACAGGCAGCGGCCTTTTCTAGGAGAACAGTGTCATCAGAATTGAACTGAATCTCATTATGGTGAGGGTCTTTCTCGACTAGGTTGTCGGTGGATGTGCAGTGTTTGAAGTTACCACTAACAAAACTGCTAACCGGGAAGAACCGCATTTAATCCAGGCAGCAATTCACTCTCGGCATCCGACTTATGAACGTAGCCCTCAGCGCAAGTGTTCAGGGCTGCCTGCACAATCTCGGGATCACTGTTCTGACTCAGGAAAACTATTTTGGAGCTGGGAGAGAGTTGTCTGATTCGCCGGGCGGCCTCGATCCCCTTCAGCTTTGGGAGACCGATGTCCAGCAAAATTAAGTCCGGCTTCAGAACTTCGGCTTTTCGAATGGCTTCGAATCCGTCCGACGCCTCGATGATAACTTGTCAATCTGCCGTGCTCGAAGCAGCAAATGGACCTGGCGTCTCCAATCTTTGAAATCATCAGCTGTGAGAATGTGAACCATTAGTGACAATCGCGGCTCCGCCAATTTCTTTCCAATGCGCAAGATAATGCCTCTTCATCGCCCCACTACGCAATAACACACCCTCTGCAAAATAGTTGCGCAGATCTCAAGGTCCGGGCACTCGCCGGGCCACCCGGGATCCGTGGACCAAACAACTGCCTCATTCACACCAAGCTGCAGCTGACCCGAAAGCCTTTCACAAGCTTCATAAACGCCGTCTCTTGATCGGGCAGGATGGGTAACGACCAGTAGCGGGCCAACTGTTATTTCATACGGAGCAATCGTTCCACTATTGTGGTTGAGAGGGCTTCTTTGTGGTGTCTTCTTTGGCCCACTGCAGCTTCTTTTCTTCGATCTCCTTTGGAGACGGCGGAAAACGTTTGAAAGCGTTTTTGATGTTGCTGTCAGCGGTCTTCCAAATTTTGTCGGGGTCGGTATGAATAATCTTCACATTGGCCAACATGCGCCAGGCAAGATCGCGCGAGTGGGGGTCAATGCCGAGCGTGCCCATGTGTGTCGTGGCAGTTTCCATCGAGTAGTAGATGAAACCCCAGTGGTAACCGTAGTATGGGCCGTAGACGCCCCAGTTGGTATTCGTGGCAACATCGAAGCTTTTCTGGCTTTCCACGAAGTAGCGTACCACCAGGTCCGGATCTTGCTCAGGCGTCACCTCGCGCAATCCCTTGGATGTCAATTCACGTGTGACGGCCCGGTGGATCTGGTCGTTGAGTTGGTCGGGGTTCAGTTGCATCCTGACGAGTTGCTCGAAGCCGCCAATAAATGCAAAGGTTTTGAACCTCGAGAAATCAAGATTGGGATCGAAATCGGTAGCCAGTTTGGCTGGCGCCGGAAACGCTATCAGCAGCGACAGCATCCCCGATAATATGAGCAGTGCCTTGCGGCGGTGATGCTCAGTCACAGCAGTGATCCAATTCATCAAAACCCCCTGCAACCGTGGACGTGAAGGCGGCCATTGGCTTCCACCCTAGGAAGTCACTGATGGCCCGATTCTCCGACCATTGAGTTAGATGCGTCGACTCGCGCAATTTATGGGAGGCGTAGAAGCATTCCCACTGTCAGAAATGGCAGTTCTAGAAGGAACGATGCCTCTGGGCGTCTTACTGGCAAAAGTGACAGTGCACCCCACAGAGGCGACTGCGTAGGATGGCATTTTGGAGAAGAGAAGTTCGCGAGAGAGGTTACTACGATCGGAGCGGGTGAACAGGACGCCTTGATGCCACCGCCGTCAGTTCGTTCGATTTCTCCAATCGCTAGGGAAACTAGACTTTCCGATTGTACCCACATCCGAGCGGGAAACTCTTGAGATAAAGAAGGAGACCGGGAAGCTATGCCCCTCAATAGGAGAGTCTGGCCGCTGATCTTAGTTGCATTGTTACCAGCCGCTTCGGGGTTCGCCCCGCAAAGCGCTGAGGCTCAGGTAATCGGGCCTGACTTCAAAGGGGACGCAGGCTTCGATTCGGGTTCACAAGCGCTTCCTGGCTGGCAGTGGGATACTTTTCCTGATCGGCATCAAATCGCGAAGGCCCAGAGACGTCTCGTGGGCCAAGTCAACCCTGAGTTGAGCTTTGATCTCGAATTTCCTCGATTTGACCCGACTCGATGTGACCCGAAACGTAAC
>Ga0247691_1000338_pt1 | contig 10210 bp, 11 predicted proteins | sample CNK32_metaG_FD_182721 | JGI IMG/M metagenome (GOLD analysis project Ga0247691, IMG submission 182721) | Soil microbial communities from Purdue University Martell Research Forest, Indiana, United States - CNK32 | ecosystem: Environmental > Terrestrial > Soil > Temperate forest > Bulk soil...
CTGGGTCACCACGACGAATACCAACCCAACGTTTGGGTGCAGGCTTCGGTTTCGCCCACTCCGCAATCTCCACATCTCCGCTCGCCACCAGCACTTCGGCTACGTACGCAGGAATCTCGAAAGGTTGGCCTATCAACTGACCGGGACGTTTGCGCCATACCCATAGCTTTTCTGGATGAGGGCCGTGTGGTTTGCCTTGGTGCGAACTATATGACGCGAACAAACACGGCAATCCGAACGCTTTTTGGACGAATGTGCCATCGGCGATTCCCTGTTCGAGGGCACGTCCAACCATGAGGTCTTCTTGTTTCAAATCCTTGTGGTCAAAAGCGACAACGACCTCAGCGGCTCGGCGGCTAAGAAAATATGCGGGGCCGTATGGATTGCATCCGTCCCAGAACTTCGACGCTAGATCGGCACCTGTGAGATGGTTGGCTACGAAGGCTCTGAATAGATGCGGGAATATGGTTGTGTCACAGTCCGCTTTGAGGACGTAGTCATAGCCGTTGTCGAGCATGTAACGGCAGATTGCTTTCGTCTTTAGTGGCAACGACCAGTAGTCGTCTGGTACGTCCAACCAAATCTCATCGGCCAACAAGCCTGTCGTCTTTTCGCCGCCGACGAAAAACTTTAGATCACAAATGTCGCTCAGTTCCTTGGCCCAGCCCTGCCGTGCGTGCTCGTGGCAGCCGTTATTTTTGTCCCGCTGGCACGAGCAAATACCGATCAGTATTTTGTTCATTCGCCGCAACCGTTTTGGTTCCGCAGAGCTTCCTCGACCAACGCCTTTGTGACGAGGTCCTGCTTTTCAGCTTCTGTTAGCGGGATGCGCTTGGCTTTTAACTCCTGCAGCCATGTCGGTAGTGCTCCCTTCTTTTCCTCTGGCATGATTCCTCTCCTACGGCACAACATATAGACTTCGTTTTGAAGAGCGACTGGCCACTACCTGTGGGGTCCTCAACTAGGCTTACAAGCCTGCGAATCTCCTGCATGTCTGCCAACTGCTTCATCAAAGCTGGGGTGGCTTTATAAAATTCCCCTCTGACCCTAAGTCGAGAAAATTTTCTGTGATATTTACGCTCCCAGCATTTTCCCTCTAGTGTAAAAATTAATTCGAGACGGTAAACGCTGCCTGTACGTAGTTGGTTGATGCGCCTCTCGATGTTGTCTCGTCCGGCGCTCGCCATCCCGATCTTGATATATGTTGGGCGCTTACTCTTTCGCTTACCACGGTCCTTGAAAACTCCGAGAAAATACGTTACCCGTTTTCGTTCGAGTCTCACACCGCCTCTCTTTAGGAATGGAATTGCCGCCATCCAGTTGGAAGAACTGGCCCGGGCGGCACGGTTCGGGGTTTCGTGGACCCCTCTCAAGAAGCGTGGGAAGAAAGTTAGACCCATCTTCGTCCGTAGACGGAGCCTCTCGATGTCTTGGTTATTCGTTACCGTCAAAAATATTTTCAACTTTTCGGACGATGTCAGAAAGTTCTGCGATGTGGCGGGTCGTACAATTCCGTTGCGCTTGACGCAAAGCGAGCTTCGTGCGAACCATTTTTTCGATCATCGCATCGCCCAGACCAGCTGATTGAAGGGCTTCGACAACCGACGTCTGAATTTCTTCCGGCGTCAAACCCGGCTCGCCTTTTTCACCTCGCGGCCCGACTATTGATTGCCCGTCGATTCCGTCTCTGCCGTTTCGGCCTGCCGCGCCGTCAACTCCGTTACGCCCGGGCAAACCGTCGGCTCCGCGCTCGCCGTCTTTTGCACGCGGTAAAACCAAATCCAAAAAATGAACGTTGTCAACGACCCGCAGAACTGCGGAAGCGTCGTCGCCTGAGACTACTGTGCCGATTCGCAAGTCTATCGGTCGTCCGGCGTCTCCCGTTCGGCCTGCTGCACCTGTGTCGCCTTTGATTCCGGGCGGCAATGTTATGTGCAGAACGTAGCGGTTGTCGGATTGGGGCTCGCATCTAACATTCGGCGTTCCCACACTGACATCGCCAATTTTGACGACAGCTGGTTTGCCGTCGGCACCGCGTTGGCCCGGCTCGCCCGGCTCGCCCTTTAGGCTAGCCATTCTTTCGATCGTCGCGTCTGCGAGTGTTTTTTGGCTGTTGGTATTGATGAAGGCCGTTAGCGCCGCGTTGATATCATTGACATCCGACATAAAATCTCCGTTAAAAAGAAAACGGGGCCGTTTCCGGCCCCGGGTTGGTTGTTAAGGTTGAGGTTAAATTTCCAGCGAATCGACGGGCTGGCCGTGTTCGTCTACTGGAACCGAGAACTTCGTTTCCGGCTGGTTGGTCTGGAGTAACTTGCCGAATGAGTTCGGTGGAATTTCCGACGATGACGCTTTGTTCGTCGATGAGTTCTCCATCGCAATTGCCTCGGCCCATCCGATCTTGGTGTGGTTGGAAATTCTCTTTCCCTTTCTCATCAAGAACTCGGCGGTATCTTCTGGATACCATTTTGCAGAGCAGAGCATGCACTTGATGTAGGTTGTGCCGGAAATAAAGGAATGCCGAAAAACCGCATAGTCCTTCAAACCGACTTTGTTGGGGTTCTTGCCGCCTTTTATGTGCTTACAACGGGCTTGCTTCAAAAGATATTTCGCGTCCAGCTCTTTTGCGTTCTTAGCCCTCTGTATCTGGCGTTGCTTGGCTGCGTTTTCTTCTGCTTGTAATTTCACAGCCTCTCTCGCTTCCTTCTGCAGCAAAATTTGCAGAAGCAATGAGAGTGTGTCTGGGGCCGAAACCACAGACGATACTGCGGGTGCTGCTGGTGTTGCGACTGCTGGCGCTACGGGTGTTTTCCCTTCCGCTAGCAACTCTGCAACTGACTTCTGTTTTTCATTGGACATAGTCCTTCCTAGCCACGGTTGAGTAACTGCTCGTGGTGGTGTGACGCGCTGTTTTTCGTCTGCACGTCCGTCTGACGATTTTTACTGCGTTAATTCAGGCGGATGCCTGAAACTTTTATCGGCTCTCGAAGCCGTTGATTTTGGATACGACCCGATCAAACACCTGTTCGGCAGACAGCTTCTTCCCCTCGAACAGTTTAAGATCGGCGGCGAACGCGGTCTTCAAAGTCTGCTTTCGCTTGAGACACAGAGAGTGAGGATGGATAGAATAGTTCGCAATTTTAGCGAGAGCCTCGGTCAGAACATAATTCTGCTGTTCGGCACGTAGACCTTCGATTGCGACTTCCTCCATGCTCTTTGGCCGCACTTCTGGCTCCGCAGTGTGCGAGCGTCTCTGCGGACCCGACATCGTTTCTCTGGGCTTAGCCGGGGCCTTGCCTTCCTTCCACTGAATCTCACCAGATCGATGCGCCGCAACGATGGCCGCCTTGACGTTCCGCACCGAGGCATCGATCACGCCGTTTGCATCAGCGAATCTTTCAAGCTGCGCTAGCGTTGCGTAACGATTAGACGCCGAGTCGACCATTTCGTACGGTTTAAGCGATTCCATCGCAGCCTTGATGTTGGCCAATACCTGTTCCTGCGACTGAATCATTGTCGTGGCTTGTTCGGACGTGTCTTCCTCGACGGTCTGCTCCGCAGCATGCGAACGACGTTGTGGGCCGGGCATCACATCTGGAAGAGAAGCTGGCGCTTTTCCCTTTTTCCACTGAATCATGCCTGCGCGGTGCGCGGCAACGAGTGCTCTGTGGATGGTGTCTGGCGTGGCGTCAACGACACCGTTGACCGCAGTCTTCTCCAACTGCGCTATCAAGGCGTACAGATTCGCTCGGTTTTTGCTCGGCTCGAAAGGCGTCAGACGCGCAAAAGCTTCGTTGATGTTCTGATCTAGCTCCACTTCATTTTGGATATATCTTGACGGCATGTTCATTCTCCTCGTGGCTCTTGCATGCGAGCCGTAATTTGTTCGTTCCCGTAGACCCTCAGAAACTTTCTGAAATACTCAACGTCGTTGTTGGCAAGGTACGTCAACAACTCTCTGTTCAGCTCCCGTGCCTTAATCTCCCCGGGAAACGTATAAATTTTTGGGAGAATTGGGTACCGACTATCAACACGCTGGGCATCCAGCTTCTGGCGATGCTGCGTTTTGAGGTCCGCACGTAGGTCTTCCACGGAACGGCCCTTCATTTGACGGTTGTAACGAACACGTTCGGCGGTTGATCGTAGTTCGCTGATTGGCATGGCAAACAGTTCTTCTTCCCTGCGGTCGAAGTCATCTTTCTGAATCGTCTTTTTCAGAACCTTGTTGCCGTAGTCGTCTGTTGTGTAGTAGCCGTCCATGACTTCGGCGACCAAGTTGAACTGCTCGTTGACCTCGGACTTCCACTGGCGCTCGTTTTGAACACGCTGAGTCTCGGCGTCTTGGGCGGCCTGATTCTTCTGGAATGCGCCCGAGTTGAGTTGATAGTGCAGGTCTAACCTGCCGAAGGAAATCGGCTTGGCCGATTCGCCCGGCACCTCGAAGTGGCTTTCCAACAGCCTCCGATTTCCATCCATGTCCAGCGACGGATACTTCTCAAAGAACTTTTTGAACGCTTCTGCGTAGTCCGAGTTCGTTGCCAGACGATGTTTGATCGACGGCATGACACGGCGTAACTCTTCCTTGCTCGCGGCGTTCGGCGCTGCTGCTGCCAGCACGTCGATGTTCGCAATAACGAGGCCGTAGCGTACCGATTCGTTCAGTACGTCCTCTGCTGCGTGCCGGATGTTAAATTCTGTTTTGAAACTCATAATTTGCTCCTACTCAAAATGCCACGTTCCCGTCTTGGGGTCTGTGGGTGGTGCTATTTTCTGGTGTATACGTGCGTGCTTGACGATCGGTGCGCCCGTCTTTGTTGACCAAGCCAGCGTGCCGATCAGGATGTCGTTCTCGACAGCATCAATCGGCTCTGACGTGAGTGTGAAGATCGAGCACTTCGCTTTGCAGTCATTGCGCCACGTATGGCCATAGGTACCGCTGTTTGACCAACGCTTGACTACGACCGGAATGTCGGTGCCCTCTTCGAAGTCGCCTTCGATCAAGCACAACGTGGCTCTGTAGCCCCGCATGCCCTCGGGTGCCAACTCCATCTGCACTTGGCATGGTGTACCGAATCTGGTACACATCGAATGCCCCGTGGCCGATTTAACTTTTTTCTCGTTGACCCAGCATCGCTCGCCGTTTGTCAGAGTCACTATCAGAAAGCGACGATCGTAATCGGCGGTCGATATGATTGCGTCATAGAATGCGTTTGGGTCTGGTGCCCACGGCTCTGTTTCAAGCTCGGGTGCTTCGGCAACAGCTTCCGGTTCGGATTCTGGCTCGACCGGAACTGGCTCTTCGATTCGCTGTAGTGTCTCCGGTGCGACGGGCGGTGGCGCTGGCTGCAGGTACTCTGCTACCAAGTCTTTGACGTCTTCCTTCTTGGCCGGATGAACGACCGTTATGATTTCGGCAGGCGTTTGGGCTTTCTTGAGTCGCCGCTCGAAATCACGAGGCCCGACAACCGTATGGGCCAAGCCGTTGGCGACGATGAATGTTTTGTTACGCTGTGATGGTTTGACGATTTTGATGTCGTCGGGTTTCAGATAAAGAAAGCTGTCGCACGTCGTACAGTAGTGCGTTGGTGTGGTCATTAGATTCGCATGCCTCTTGGGAGAATTTTTGCCATCAAAGCTCTGGCGGCCTCGTTCGAGCCGGGCCGTGGTGCTTCTGGTGGTTGTTCCGTTGTTGGATTTTTGAGTTCAGCGAAACGGTTGCTGCCACCGAACATCGCTGCGTGCGCCATGCGGAGACGTTCTCTATCAAGTTCAGCCTCCTCTTCACGACGCCTCGTTTCGACATCCTCCTCGGCTGGCCGCTCTTCCTTGTGGTGCAAACTGCGAGCTTCCTGCCACAAAACGGACACGGCGTCTACGCCGTCGTCCTTGCTGCCAATACTGCTGCCGCTGTTCTTGAACAAGCCTTGGTAACGCTCGAACTGAGCGAGAAGCTGTTCAGTCCACGCTGCGTTAACGAACCACAAACGGCCATCGCTGACAGGCTGTTCGAGAGCCTTGAACTTCTTGAGTTTCGATCGTGCCGTGTTTGCGGCCACGAGCCAGCGGAAGTACGGTGGAACAACTTGACGGCTCAGGCAGCCGTTACGGATTGCGTTGGCCATGTCCTGCGCTGAGGTCATGCCCTTGTCCGCTTCTGAAATGAGCACGGTCGGGGAGTGTTTTTGAATCATCTCGACGCTGGCTTTTACGATGTCTGACTCACGCATTCTTTCCAGCTTTACGTCGATGATCACCATCGCCATCTTGTTCTGGACTATCTGGATTCTGCCGACAACGATGGCCGTTAGATCGGCGAAGCGGCTCGTGCTCCATGCACGGTCGATGGACATCCATGTTGTCGTGCCGATTAGGGGCGTTGTGAAGAACGCAGCAGGCCGGACTCTGGCCCATAGCTCGTCGTGATCGAACTGCAGACGGAGGTCTTCGCCTTCCTGTACCCACTGGCACAAATACTGGGTCTTGAAGAAGTTCAAGCCTTCCGGCGAACGCATTTCGTCACGAACGAAACGCCAGTCGAGCTTCGGAAGGAAATTGAGAGTAACGTCCTGCTCGGTCAATTCCAGTAGTGGCTTGAACCGTGCTTCCTTCTTTATGTCAAAGACCGGGTCTATGCGAACGGCCAGCGGGTGCTCTGGGTCTGCGTCGTTCTGGGTGATCATGACCTCGCCCAAGTCGCCCGGTACCCACGGCGTTTGAACTGAAACTGCACGGCCCTTCGGTTCACGGAGCTTCATGATCGAGCCGTACTTCGAGATGGCCGCCTGCTTCTGCTCGTCGTTGCTGGTGCCGTTGTCTCTGGAAATCGGGTCGTCAAAGATGCAATACCAGAAGCGGCTTCCGGTGTTTGCAGATTCCATCGAGCTTGATTCCACGGAGTTCTGCGGCAGGTTGAGATGGGCCAGTGGGTTGGCGTACAGCAGCTTCTCGCCGTCTTCCGGCTTGATGCAGTACTCGCTGAAATACTGCTGGAAAACTGTCGGGTTGTTCCACGATGCAACTTCGAGGTAACCCTTCAACTCTTTCATGCTCTTGCGCGAAAGCTTGTTCGTTTCTGAAACCAGCAGGACGGAGCTATCCGGGCAGCAGAGCGTCAAACACAGCGCGTGGATGCGAATGAACGTGCTGTTGTGTGTTGGGATGTACGAGTCGGTGATCAGATACATTCCGTCCTCAACTGACAAACACTTGGTCGGTACGGACGGGACCTCCTCGACAGAAACGATGGTGCGAACATTCTGGTGACTGCTTTTCTTGAGTGGTTGTTGGCGATTCTTTTTACGTTCGATTTTGAACACTGGATTATCGTTGTACGCTGTGAACGATACGAACCACACCGGGCTTGTTGGTTGGCCGTTCAAAGACGCTGTCGTTTCACAGACGCAAGCTTTGAAGCCCAACGAACACGACAGTCTCTGGACATCTTTGATGAGACGATGGCTTGTGTTGCAGAATGTGGAGCGACCATCTTTACCGCAGGTGCCGTCTGTATCCATCAAGCCCTGCAACAGTGCGAATCTTTGTTCAACACTGCCGAGAAAATACTCCTCGGGGATGTGCTTGTTGTTCAGCACGCCAATCTGGCGTAGTCGCCCTTTCAGGTTTTGCGGATTCGGACCTCGTTCCCCTCGCCTGCTGGTGCCAAAACGGTGCAGTCCGACGTTGTTATAACAGTGGGGTTCGCCTTCGTGTGCTGCGATCTCGCTGACGATCTCGTTGTCGAATATCGTAAACCGACCATCGGCTGAGGACCCGTCGCCCAACCATGCGCCTAGCACATACGGAGCAACCAGATATGCTCGTTCATCCAGTTGGGCGGGTGCTGCCAGATTGATTTTGTGGTTATAGTCTTGGCGTTTGCCGTAGTAGCAGGTATCTGCGATCTGCTTCGTGGTTACGACGCTCGTTTCTCGCTTACCAGCTTTTGTAAAAGTCTTCTCGCCGTTACAGTATGGGCAATCAGGATTCACGGTGCTGCGTGCCACATGCCAACGTGCGTGTTGGCCTTTTGCCGCAGCGTCTGCTCGGGTATCTCCGTTAGCGTGGTTTGTCTTCCACAAATGGTCGCCGTCTGCGACAACAGTTTCGCCTGTTGAGAAAGTGATTTTGTAGCAAGGGCGGTCTGTGAAAATTTCAGACTCGCCCACAACCAGTTTTGGCAGCCCGTCTTCGCCAAGAACTTGGTCGCCGGGGTGCACGTCCTCGATACGTCTGCGGCCTTGCGGGGTCTGCACAATCGTATCGAGTGCGAGAGCCTTCATGCTGTTACGGCTGGCGATCAGCAGGAAGCGTTTACGGTCGCCCTCGGTATCCGAACCCTGTTGACCCAGCCACTCAAGGGCCTGCCGCTGTGTATAGCCGGGACGCAGGTGTTGGGGGTTCCAGCGAGGTAGGAAGGTGTCCCACTCTTTGTGGGTGTCACCAAAATCTTCCTTGCCCAGCAAAACACTTAGCTCGAAAGCCGAAGACTTCAAACGGCGGCGATCTGCAAGCCATTGTTCGAAGGTCGCATCGGGCTGCCGCCAAAATCCGTAGTCGTACAATGCGTACAGGTCGGCCTTGTGCAGAATTTCGCCCTCGACCTCCTCAACGGCGTTGCTCGGCGGGTCTATCTTGCGTCCGTTCGGAGCGGCCAAGGTCAGTCGCAATCCGTGCGTAAAGAGATGGGTGTTGAATGGAATTTGGTTCTGGCTGGCCGCTACTCTCGCAAGTTCGACGCACACATCGGCAACGTGTTCGTTTCGCAGACCACGTTCGGTTAGCAAAATCTCTTTCGCATTTTTCGCACTGATCTCGAAGATGCTGTTCGAGCGGCGTGCGGTAGCAGAGCGAAGTTCTTTTTCCGCTTTTCTGTTCCTTGCTGTCTTCTCCCGCCTGTAAGCCCTCTGCTGGTCCTCGGGCAAATCTTTGATGGGAACACGCTTCTTCGGTGCAGCCGGGGACACCTCTGCTGTTGCCGCCGTTTCCGGCAGCTTCACTTCTTCTGGCTTGTCCATTGATTTCCTATATTGCTTTGCGGAGATAGCTGAACGAGTAGTTCGGGAAGTCGTGCGGCATCGTCTGATCAAACGCCATGCCACGACCACGTCTTTCCTGTAATAGCCTGTCTGTACAACGGGCTTCATGAACACTGTCCTGCACATCTAACTCGAACTGTGCTCGACTGATGTGGGGTTGACACAGGGCCTTGATCTGCTGCCTGAATAGGCTGCTGGTTTTGAACAGGTGCTTGTATTGCCGCATGCTCAACTTGGCGATGTCTTTCAGTGTGTAGGTTTTCACTGGTTTTAATCCTCTACGTCCGGGTGACATGGACCATTCTTCTGAATCTTCACGCCCTTGAAGATTTCGTCGTAGCATGCTTCACAGATAATGGCCTCGTCGTGGTCTTGGTCCTTGTTTGAGTAAAAACCCCAGTCCTGTTTCAGGTGAAAGTAGTCGTCAAACCACGCCGAGAAGAAAGTGCCGTGGTCGTTAAAACTTTCCCCCATGTGCTTCTCTAGCTCTTTGCCGCAACGATCACAAATGATCTTGTCCGCAACGAGCCTTTCGGACGGAATTGCTTTGTAGATTATGCTCATAAATTCTCCCTATTCGAGACTTGAACCCAACTCGAATAACCGCCACTCCGATTCTTTGATACCTTGTACGATGTCGTGGATTTCAGCGGAGCTTAGATTGCCTTCGTTGATTCGGTCCATGGCGTGTCGCCAGTCCAAAAACAAAGAAGCCCCGCTCTTCACCATCGTCGGGTCGTTCATCAACTCAATCCGTGCGTCCTCGTAGGCGTTGATCACCTGTGTGTTGTGAATCGTCTCGTGAGCGCAGTACGTCAGGCCTTGTTTGTGGTACTCAAAAAATGCGGCGGCAAAGCGTTTCAGTTTGCGCTTCGTCCGTGGTGCCAGACGGATTGCGATGTTGGCTAGCTGGTCTATCGTTGACATGTGTTCTCCTTGAAAAATTAAATGGGCGGCCTTTTGGACCGCCCTTCGTGCCGAGTTGGTTTTAATCCCGTCGTCTACCTAACCCGGATAGTGCAAACCTACCGGAGGAAACGGCGTCTACGATTCTGGCCGTGATCGCGGCGTCAAATCGCTTTCGCTCAACTCTTTTCGGGACAGCTTAGAACACTCAGCGCAGTCTTTCGACATGGGTGTTTGCCGCACCCCGCTTGACGAGATATTGAATCTCG
>Ga0247691_1000339_pt1 | contig 10204 bp, 7 predicted proteins | sample CNK32_metaG_FD_182721 | JGI IMG/M metagenome (GOLD analysis project Ga0247691, IMG submission 182721) | Soil microbial communities from Purdue University Martell Research Forest, Indiana, United States - CNK32 | ecosystem: Environmental > Terrestrial > Soil > Temperate forest > Bulk soil | place...
CGCGCCGCTGCCAGATGCCCGGCCTTGTACTCGGCCTCGCCCGCGGCAAACTTCTCCTTCACGCGTTCAATAAGGTACGGAATCCCGCCCGGGGTCTTCGGCGCCAGCGAAATCAGCGGCTGCGTCTTCAGGTTTCGTACCGGCAGGGTGCCCACCACGCCCGGGCCGGCCTGTCCTGACGTTGCCTGTCCTCTTTGTGCCGTCACCTCTTGCCCCGGGGACGCATTCAGCGCAGGCGCATGCGCCTGCACCGGCCGCTTTGCCGCATCCTCGCAGCCCGCGAAGCTCATTGCCGCCAGCAACCAGGCGCCCGCCTTCCACATGCTTCCACGGCCTCTTCCCAAGCTCATCCCTCCATGGTAAGGACCGCCTCCACCGCGGGTCAACGCCTTCCCTCTTTCCCGCGACTCATCCCGCACCTCCCCGCCCGGGTGAACTTCCTCAACCCCACATCACGTCCACAAAGGGGTAAGATACAGTCCATTCCGGAACTCAAAGAGCTCAGGCCGGGCACGATATCGGGCGCGGGAAAGGCAGGACATGCACGCCTATCTAATAATGGCTTCGTTGCTGTTTTCTTCCGTCATGGTTCCGCCTCCGCAATCTGCGCCGGTCACCGTAAAAATCCGCGTCCTGATCGTCGACAAAGACCTGAATCAGAAGCCTGTCCCCTTTTATATTGTCAGCTTCAAAAACGCAGCGAACGCTCCGGCGGCGCTCAAGACCGATCTCGACGGCAAAGCGGAAAAACAGCTTCCGCCCGGCCGCTATACGGTCTCCACACCCAAGCCGGTCGAACTCGGCGGCAAGCGCTACTCATGGAATCTCGAAATCCAGATCACCGGCGCGGAGCAGCACGTCGACCTTACCAACGACAACGCCAGGACCGAGGACCTGCCTTCAACTTCCGCCGCCAGTGAAAATAGATCTTCGCCCGGCGGCGCCGGTGGCGAACTGACTGCCCTCTTCGACAAACTGAAAAATTCCGTCGTTGCCATCCATTCGGAATCCGGCAAAGGTTCCGGCTTTCTGGTGGATTCCACCGGGCTGGTTGTTACCAACAACCATGTGGTCCACTCCTCCCCCTATCTCGCCGTGCAGTTCGACGACAAGCGGAAAGTTCCTGCGCGCTTGGTCGCAGCCAACGCCGACAAGGACCTCGCTGTCATCCGCTTCGATCCCGCCGCGTTTCCCGAGGGCGTCGTCGCGCCGCTTCTTTCCAACGAAGCCTCTTCGCATCTCGCCGTCGGCCAGCGCGTCTTCACCATCGGCAACCCGCTTGGCCGCGAAAAAGCGCTCACCACCGGCGTTGTCAGCAAAATCGAAAAAGATTCCATCAACAGCGATATCAACATCAATCCCGGTAATTCCGGCGGTCCCCTGTTCACCCTGGACGGCCAGGTTGCCGGCATCACCACCAGCGTTCTCAGGAATCTCGCCTCTATCGTGCCGGTTGAAGTCGTCCGGCCCCTCGTTGAGCAGGCCAGAAAGGACACCGCAAAAGATGTTCCTCCGGCCCCGGTCCTGCTTCCCGTCGAACCCACGGACTATTTCCCCGCCGACGCCCTGCGTGATCTTCTGAAACAGGAGCGGCTCGACACGAAACCGTACTTCTTCGAGGACGGCGAATTCCAGGTTGGATTTTTCACGCCCCCGCTGAACTACTACCTGCGCCACGAACAGGAAATGGCCGCCGCTCGCAAAGCCGCCAAACGCTCCGGGGGCGACGCCTCCACCGCCAAACCACCCTCCAGCGCACTCGAGGACGCGGTGGACTACCGTCCTGTTCTTCTCGTTCGCGTGCGGCCAAAGTTCGGCGCCTTCTTCAAAGTCCGTTTCAAGAATGGATTCGTCCGCATGCGCCTCCTCTGCGGCGGGAAGGAGTTGACTCCTATTCTTCCCGGGCGCTCCGAATTCGACTTGTATGATCAGCGCGAGCGCAAGGTGGACACCACGTTTCAAGGCATGTACGAATACCAGGCCGACGCCGTAACGCCTGCCTGTGGAAACGTGGTTCTCGAAATTTACTCCGAAAAAGATCCCAACACGCCCGAAACAAAGCCGGTGGACGCCGGCACCGTCCAGCGCGTCTGGAATGATTTCGACCCATTCCGACAGACGCACCCGGCCACCACTTCCAAGCCCTAATCCTCACTTCCCAACCTGGGGCGCGAGGAGCGCTTTCTCGTGTGTGCGCACGCGCCGCGACCGGTGTATGATTTGTCCTGTTTTGCCCAAAAAAGATTTGGCAAGATGGCGCTCGGGCGCCGCAATCGACCATCTCAGGGGGAATTCCAGATGAAGAAAATTCTTGTAACACTTTGTTTCGCAGGCGCGTTCGCCGTTTCCGCATCGGCACAGATGGCGACCCCGTCCGCCGCACCAGCAGCCACTCCCCAAGCCGCCGCCCCGGTGAAGAATCCCGTCACCACCGTGCTGCGGACATCGCTCGCTGGCCGCCAGAAGATGATTCTCGCCGCTATCGATGCCATGCCCGCCGATAAGTTCGCCTTTAAGCCCACCCCGGACCAGATGAGCTTCGGACACCTCGTCGTCCACATCATCGAATCGAACAACGGCTTGTGCTCCAAGGTCGCCGATGTTCTCGCGCCCAAAGTCGAGGAGTTCAAGGAAACCGATCCCAAAGACAAGCTCCTCGCCGCCGCCCGCGCCTCTTTCGATTTCTGCTCCACCGCTCTTGCCAACCCCGACGACTCCAAGCTCGGCGACAACGTGGACTTCGGCCGTGTCCAGGGCCCTCGCGCGATGGGAGTATTTTTCCTGGTGGGAGGCTGGGCTGACCACTATGGCGCCGCGGCCATGTATTTGCGCCTGAACGGAATTCTGCCTCCGACCGCGCAGCCAAAAAAGTAGGACCAGACAAATTTTTCCAGGGAAGTACGTTCGCCTTGCCTCGCCGTCACGAGGCTGGATTTGCGCGCCCCACACGCGCCCGTTCAATCAAATGGTTCGACGGCAAACTGGGATCCGCCAGCTTTCGCGCGCTTTCCACCCCCGCAACCGGCAGCTTCGCCACATCCAGCATTCCCAGTTGCACCAGCACCGACGCCTGATCCCAGTAAATATGCTCGTTCGCAAGTTTTCCATCGCGAAAGTGGACGATCACGACCAGCGGGCACTCCACCCGCTTGCCCGTCGGCGCAATGCCCGCCAGCATCCAGTCCATCTCGATGGTGTGCGTAAACCGAAAAATCATTTCATCCACCAGCCGCTCCGCGCCGATGGTTCGCGAGACGGGAACAATTTCTGTATCGGGCGGCATCTTTGGAATGAAGTGTTTCGAATAAAATTCGCGCAACTGTTCGTGGCCAACGCCGCCCGTCAACACCGGTATGTGGTTCACGTAAGCGTCAGGCACCATCGTATCCAGCGTGGCCTGCGTATCCTGCGTCGCAAACTCGTGCCTCAGGTGCTCTTCCCAAAGGTCGTTGAGTGTCTGTTGTTCGTTCATCTGGACTTCCCCTTCGCGGTCCCGATCCGCTTCCAATCTATTTCTGAGGCTTCCCGCCATTGACCAGAACAAATTTCTGGATTCGCTTGCCCGTATCCACTTCTCCGGTGTACAGGCTCCCCTCCGAATCCGATGCAATCTGGTGGATCCAGTGAAACTGTCCCGCGTTGCGCCCGTTGTGCCCGGTCTGCCCCACAACAGCGCCATCCTCCCGCCGCAGCGTCCAGATAACATTGTCTTCGCCGTCGGCTACCAGCAGAAACTTCTGCTGCTCGTCGGTCGAAAACGCGAATTGCCATACCGAACCGATCCCCATCGTTTCGGGATGCACCCGGAACTCCTTCACGAATTTTCCTTGTTTCGTGAACACTTGCAGCCGATCGTTGGCGCGGTCGCAGACGTACACGAACCCGTCCCGCGAAATGTGCACGCAGTGAACCGGATTGCGAAATTGCTGGTTGGGCGGCGCGCTGGGACTATATGCGCCGGGGTCCGCGTCGTCCGGCTTATTTCCATATGCTCCCCAAAGCCGCTTGAACGCTCCCGTCTCCGAGTCAAACACAATCACCCGCTTGTTCATGTATCCGTCGGAGACGTACACCTCATGCGCCTCCGAATCCACCTCAATCCCTGCCGGCCGCCCCAGAATATCCGTGCGCGAACTGTCCGAGGGATCGGCCGAGGGATGCCCGATCTGCATCACAAACTTCCCATCCCTCTTAAATTTCAGGATTTGCCGATCGGTCAGCGAGCTTCCTCCAATCCACACGTACCCTTCCTTATCCACGTAAATTCCATGCTCGCTCTTCGGCCAATCAAATCCCTCGTGCGGTCCGCCCCATGAGTGCAGCAGACGTCCCTGCTTGTCGAACTCCATCACCGGCGGCGCCGCGATGCAGCAGATGGAGCGCGGCGGCGTCAGCGAAGCTCCAATATCATCCACTGTGTTCGAAGCGGGCCGCTGCAAAACCCAGATGTGATCCTCCCGGTCCACAGCCAGCCCGCCGATCTGCCCCATGATCCAGTTGTTTGGCAACTCCTGCGGCCAGAACGGCTCCACCCGAAACTTCGGCACATCCTGCGCGCAGGTAACCAGCGCGAAAGCACCCGCCAACATCGCCGTCACAATGCCGAGGCGGACTAGGATCTGTACCCAACTTTTGTGAAAGGGAAAACTGTGCATGAAACACTCCCCGCGACCACACTGCTTTTTTCCCGAGTCGGCGCGGAGTATAGGGCCGCCCGTGCCACCTGTCAACGCAGCAGAGGGATAGGAGATAGAGGCGCGCGAAACTGCGTTGGGGGCCTGCCAAGCGCTTGAACTGCAGAGCCCCTCCGAGGCTTGGCGCTCATTCCTTGGTAGATCGTTTGCCTAATACGTTCGACGACGTTAGTGGGTGAACGCACTCGATCGTTTCGCGCCACACGAGCGGACCCGATTTCTGTATGCGGGATGCCACTCGAAGATAAGAGCCCCAACTAGTGACCACCGCCGCCTATGATGTGGGGGTCGAATAGTTTACCGTCGACCACGATTCCGTAGTCATAAACGGTGAACGTGTCGGAGGCTATTGGCCCTGCCGTAGGATAAGCGTTGTCAATTTCTTTGCAGCCGTTCGTGGTGAACGGACAGTCGTGTTTGAAAAACACAAAGAAGATGTGATCGTTAGCCTTCCAGGTTACTTTCGTGTTCTTACAGACATAGGCGTCCGGCACATCTACTCCTGTTTGCAAGTTTACGTTCAACGTGGTCATGCAAGTTACTTTGAGCTGAACATAGTCCGGAACTTTCTGTTGTCCGTAACTGGTAGGAAATGCGAGAAGGGACAAGAGGACTAACAGGGCCGCGAGACGAGATATCACTCGAGAAAAAGACATGTTGCCTCCTTTTTACTGCGCTTGACCTGTGTGACTACCGTGGGTAAGAGCGATAAAACGTGGGTTGTTGTTTAGAACGTCAAAATTGGGTGTGTCGCGAAGCATTTCTGGCGAGATTCCTAAGGAGGCAGCCTTTTCAAGGGCATCCAGCGCACGGTTCGTATCGCCGAGCTGCAGATATACAATTCCGGCATTGAACAGAAGGTCCGGGCTCTTGGGCTCGAGGCGCAGAGCGGCCGTAATTTTGTCGAGAGCGGCCTTTCGCTCGCCTCGCATGGCATGGTATTGGCCAAGGTAGGCAAGGACTTGCGCATCATGCGGATTGTGGCGCAGGTTCTCTTCTCCCAGACTAACGGCGGTACTGTAAGCAGCTGCGGCCTCTGCGCGTCGCCCGGACGTCCAGTAATAAGCATCGCCAAGGTTGCCCCAAAGCTCATAGCTGTTGGGATCAAGCTTCACAGCTCGTTCAAAGTCCGCCGCGGATTCAGTATATCGCCGCATTTGAAAGTGAGCTGTGCCCAGATTGGAAAGGGCGTTGGCCGTCGGCCGAATGGTTAGAGACCGCTCGAGAAGCGGGATGGCGTCACTATATTTGCCCTGCAGAACGCGGACACCGCCAAGATTGTAAAAGCCAACGAAGCTGTCCGGCGCCAGCGAAGTCACTTGGCCGAACATCTCGGCGGCGTCTTCGTAACGCGCGTGGGCCATGTAGAACAGCCCGAGCCAATTGTGGGTGGCCCAATAGGCCGGCCGGACGGTGATGGCTTTTTTATAGAGCTTCTCGGCTTCCTCAAGACGGCCTAGCTTTTCGTAAGCCGCAGCGAGTCCGCCATAAGCGTCGTCGTTGCCGGCATCGAGATCGAGAGCGAGATGATACTGCTGGACGGCCTGGTCATAATTGACCTGTGAGCTAAAGGCACGGCCGAGACAAGAATGTGCTGCCGCGAGATTCGGGGCTAATTGAGAGGCCTTCCCGCAGGTGGACACAGCCGCATCCGCCCATTGATGATCATGCGTCAGCTGGAACTTTCGCCAGTATGCCTCACCGAGTCCCGCGGTGGCGGCAGCGTAATTTGGATCTTTTTCTAGTGCTCGCCCGAAAAGGATGATGGCATTTTCCACGTTCTCAGGTATCACATAATCCTGGAGGTAGCCCTTACCCTGAGTATAAAAATCGAAGGCTGCGGGTTCCGCGGTTCCGTGGGAAGCGAGAGATTGCTTTTCTTGCGGTGCGAGTTGCAGCTCGAGAGCCGCAGCAACTTTTTCAAAAACTTGATCCTGCAAAGCGAAGGGATCCGCCACCGATGCTGTAATCGTGCCGGCGCGAGTCTGCTGGTGAGAGTGGGCGTCCACCAAAGCGTAGTTCACCCGCACGTTTCCTGAGGCTCGTTGAATGTTCAAGACGAGGACCAAGTTGACACCAAATTGTTCGCGAGCAGCGTCGATGGTCATCACGCGTTTTTCGACGGTGGCATTCATGGGAATGACGGAAAGTGGGTGGCGGGTACTCAGCTCTCCGAGGCGCGAGTTGAGTGTATCCACAAGCCCGGTATCAAAGGCTGACTGCGAAAGATCGCCACTGCTGGCCGGAGGAAGCACACCCAACAGAACGCGCGATGGCATAGGGTCGGAGACTCTTGGATCGGAAGACTTGTCTCTGCGAATCGCTAATATCGAAACAGCGGCGAGCACGATGAGCAGGAGGACCGTCAATGCTGTCCGTAACTGGAAGGGCTGATTACGGGGTGGCAACAAAATGCTTTGGTCCCTCGAAGAACTCAAGGCTTCCAAGGCGGCGCGTACTTCTCCTGCTCGACGGTACCGGCGTTCCGGCTCTTTTTCCAGGCACCGGGAAACGACCGTTTTCAGCCCGGGAAGGACCGTTGGTCGGAGCGGCCGTGGCGGGTCGCGAAGAATCGAATTGCAGAGCAAGAAAAGATTGGCGCCTTGAAATGGCCGCATCCCGGTAATCATCTCGTAGAGCACTATGCCGAAGGACCAGATGTCCGTCCGCGCCGATGCATCGCTTCCTTCAAATTGCTCCGGAGCCATGTACGGGAATGTGCCGCCCAGGGCCACGTCGCCCTCGGCAGAAGCCGTCTCCAAAGTCTTTCGGTCAAACTCCACGGGATTGATGCGTCGCGCCAAACCGAAATCCAGAATCTTGGCCTCGCCGTCGGGTGTCACAATGATATTGAGGGGTTTTAAATCGCCGTGTATTACACCTCTTTCGTGGGCGTGCGCAAGGGCCGATGTGATTTGGGAACTGTAACGGAGGAGCGTTTCTGTTGGCAGTGGGCCTTGTCTAATCAGCTCAGACAAAGTGCGGCCCTCAACATACTCCATGGCGATGAACATCTCGCCTGCTTCTTCTCCTACCTCGTAGACCGTGCAAATATTGGGATGATTCAGAGCCGAGGCGGTGCGCGCCTCCTGCTTAAGACGTTCATTCACTTTCTCTGTGTGTGCAACCGACTCTGGAAGAAACTTGAGGGCCACTGTGCGATGAAGCGTGGTATCTTCCGCTCTATATACTGCACCCATTCCTCCGCTGCCGAGAGAGCCGAGGATGCGGTAGTGGGAGATTAGCTGGGCTGGCATGGCAAGAACCGCTAAGAGGAAAGAACTTCACGATTCGGTTACGTACACCGTTCAAAAAGCATCTTAAGTTGCACATAAATTCAAGTCAATCCAAGTTTCGTTAGACCACACTCGTTTGTCCCTGGGCGAGTGCCCCGCGATTTAGTTTGCCCTCCTGTGTTACGAGTGCCATCGAACTGAAAATCCCAAATCAAGCCGAGGTTTTTCAGAACGGATACCAGTGTTTCTCGATTCTTGCGGTGCGGTCTGGTGCCTCAGGCCCTAATTTCGATCAAGGCCCGGCGCGACATGCCACTCATCTTCATTTAGGTCTCGAGTTGGACTTGCTTCAGAATGGCCAAGATTTTCACAGTCCTTTCGTCGTGTTGTGGATCGCGATACAGGATATCCCGTCAACACAGCAGATGGCACGTTCCTGGGTATCTGCGAAATTTTCCGACCTTGCAAATTCTTGATTTAAAACTCTTCGTTATGAAAGCGCCGAAGGGTATACTTCCGAAACTACGAGTCCCCAATCCTAAAATCCAGGTGAACCTAGAAATGACGCCACAGCCCCAAATTCCGCCCGCACACGTCGGCATTCTCCAATTTATGAATGGCGCTCACGTCGCAGGCGCTGTCTCCTGCCTCGCTCGACTCGGTATCCCGGATCTGGTCGAGGCCACCCCTCAATCCGCCGACGAACTCGCCAAGCAGATCGACGCGAACCCCCACGCGCTCTACCGCCTCATGCGCGCCACCGCCAGCGTTGGTGTTCTCTCGGAGGGGCCCGACGGCAAGTTTTCGCAAACGCCGTTGTCCGCCGTTCTGCGTACCAACGCTACCCCCAGCCTGCGGGCCTTCGCGATCATGACTGGCAGGGAATGGCACGGTCGCGGCTGGGCTTACCTGGAGGACTGCGTCCGAACCGGCAATCCCGCGATGCAGCAGATTTACGGTGTTCCCATTTTTGAATATTTCAAGCAGAACCCGGAAGAGGCGCGGATTTTCAATGACGCCATGAGCGACCTCTCCATGATCGACGGCCCGGCCGTCGCCGAAGCCTACAATTTTGCTAGCATCCGCTCCCTCATCGACATCGCAGGCGGCCACGGGCTCCTGCTTGCCACCATCCTCGGGAAAAATCCCCATTTGCAAGGCACGCTCTACGAGATGCCTCACGTGCTCGAAGGCGCCAAGGGCGGCCCGCTGAAGCCGGTGATGGATCGCTGCACCCTCGCCTCCGGCGACATGTTCTCTTCCGTCCCTGCGGGCGCGGACGCCTACATCATGAAACACATCATTCACGACTGGCCCGACGATCGCTGTATCCAGATCCTCAAAGCCTGCCGCAGCGGCGTGAATCCCGGCGGCAAACTGCTCGTCGTTGACTGCGTCATTCAGCCGGGCAACGACTTTTCCCCCGGCAAGTTCCTCGACCTGCAAATGTTGATTTTCCCCAGCGGCTGCGAACGCACCGAAAAACAGTTCCACGATTTGTTCGCGGCCGCGGGCTGGCGTCTAACCCGCATCATCCCCACCGCCGCCTCTGACTCCATCGTGGAAGGAGTCCCCGCATAACGTACAGTTGGCATCTCGTTACCGGCCCAGCCCCAGCCAGGGGCCTTCGCATTTTCCACTTAATTTTCTTGTGACAATTCCCCTATACTTTCAATCCAATAACGCCGGAGGTCCCGATCATGTCCAAGTCGCGCTTTCTCCTAATCCTCGGTTCCGCGGTTTTGCTCTCTGCTTCCGCTGCACTGCTCCTCCACTCCACGTCCACTGCAGCCAGTGCCGTGGACGCCTCCGCCCCGCAACGCAGTTTCAGCTTCACTTATCAGGTCCACGTCCCAGCTAACCCGGACGCAAAATCAAACCATCTTTGGATTCCCCTCCCGCAAAACGATGCCTTCCAGTCGATCTCCAACCTTAAGATCGAGAGCAGCGTAGCTCACTCCGAAGGCCGCGATCCCGAATACCACAATTCTTTTGCCGTCTTCAGTCCCACGGCCGCGCAAGCCGCCGCAGGCTTCGACGTTACGCTCCTCTTCGATGCCACTCGCCGCGAGCACGCTGTCGATATGCATTCCCCCGCGTTGCAAAACGCCTCGGCTGCCGCTCCGGCCGGCGATCCGCTGATGAATCGTTATCTGGAGCCCGACAAGCTCGTGCCACTCAACGACACCATTGCTGGCCTCGCCAAAGAGCACACTGCGGGTGACACTACTCCACTCCAGAAGGCTCGCCACATTTACGACTACGTCGTTGCCA
>Ga0247691_1000340_pt1 | contig 10178 bp, 12 predicted proteins | sample CNK32_metaG_FD_182721 | JGI IMG/M metagenome (GOLD analysis project Ga0247691, IMG submission 182721) | Soil microbial communities from Purdue University Martell Research Forest, Indiana, United States - CNK32 | ecosystem: Environmental > Terrestrial > Soil > Temperate forest > Bulk soil...
TAGAACTAAAAAGATCCAGGTCAGAAAGCGCATGTTAGTTTTCCAGGGTTAATTCAGCCAAATAATGGTCATCTTCCTCCATTACGCGAATGGCTTTCAAACCTACATTTTTCGAAGCCTGGAACAAATTGTCAAAATCGACATACAGCCAATCAAACCAAGGGCCTTTCTGTTTTTTGTATTTCATTTGAAAGCGGAAATTCCCATAGTATTCCGTATTCAGATCGATCCAAAGAGCTCCGTCTTCATCTTCGTACAAGGAATGGATATCCGATGAATCGCACAAGATTTTTCCTCCAGGATTCAATAAGGATTTGGCGTGTTCCAGGGTTTTTTCCAGGTTGGATAATTTACCCGCAATCCCGATTCCGTTCATTAACATGAGGATTGTATCGTATTTTCTATCCGTTAACGAGAAGAAGTTGATTTTCTCAGCATTCAGGTCGTTGCTTTTTAAATACTCAACAGCTCCTTCAGAGATATCGATACAATCTACCTTAAATCCTAAATCCTGCAGGTAAGTCGCGTGAATTCCGGCTCCTGCGCCAACATCCAATACATGGCCTCTCGCCAATGTAAGCGCCTTTTGCTCAATCGCAGGCATTTCATCGAACTTTCTAAAAAGTACTTCCAAAGGAATGATATCATCCTCGCAAATGTCGGAGGAAACAATAATATCTTCCGGGCGTCTTTTGTCAGCGTATTCCTTGATGGCAACTCCAATCGGATCGCCGTATGTTTTTTCGTTACTCATTTTCTTATTTTTAGACTGAAAGACTCAAGACTTAAGACACTAGACAGTTAATCTGTCTTTAGTCTTTGGTCTTATGTCTAATAGTCTTCATTTAATATTCATATTCCTCGAAACCAGATAGATCTTCGTCGTCGTATCCATCTCCGAAATCTTCATCAAATTCATTCAGATCTTCGTCATCTTCTTCTCCATAAAATGCATCGTCCTGGATCATTTTTGAATCTTCGGGGGGAGCTGTTCCTACGGCAAGTGCAATTTTGGGTTTGTCTACTGTTTCTTCTGTTCGTTCTTGCAATTCAATCAGGAAAATCCACATTCTAAGAAAATCGTAAACCAAAATGATCTTTTGGTCGGGAGCTTCCATGAAATCTGTCAATTTTGATTCAGACATCACACTTGTTATTTCCGGATCCTCATCCGAATAACTCATATCCATCAAACTGATTTCATGGCCTTTGTCCCACTCATCATTCGACATAAAGAATGAACCGATTTCTTGTCCTTCAAAATTAAAGGAATTCAATATTACCCGATAGAACGATTCAAAGTTCTCGTCTTCATTGATAATAATGTCCCTAAAGGTTTCCTGGTCTTTTTCAGAATCTAATAACACGCGAAATTTAAGCGCTCCCATGCAGTTGTTTTTTTACAAAGATAATGTTAATTGAAAAGGTAAAAGGTATAAGTGAAAAGGTAAAATTGAAAATTGAGAAGTGAAAGGATAGAATTCAATTATACCAAGCTTTCTATCTTTTCAATTTTTGAATTCTCCATTCTCCATTTTTTGAACTTTCAATCCAAGTTCTTGACCGATCTTCAGCATCAATTTCTTTGCCGTTTCAAAGTCATTCGGAATTTCACCTTCCAGAATTGCTTCTTTTATCCGGCTTTTGATGGTCCCGATTTCCCCGCAAGGTTTGAGATTGAAAGTAGACATGATCAAATCTCCCGAAATGGGAGGCTGGAAATTCCGAACATGATCTTTTTCCTCTACAGCTTTCAGTTTTTCAATAACCAATTCAAAGTTCTTCTTGTATTTTTTGACTTTGAATTCATTTTTAGATGTGATGTCGGCATTGCAAAGGGTCATCAGATCGTCAATGTCATCACCGGCTTCGAAAAGCAGACGTCTGATCGCAGAATCAGTCACATTGTTTTTTACCAGGGAAATTGGTCTTAAATGAAGTCGAACCAGTTTTTGCACGTACTTCATTTTTGCATCCAATGGGAGTTTTAACCGGCTGAATATTTTAGGGACCATGCGGGCTCCCAGTTCTTCATGTCCGTGAAATGTCCATCCGACCTGTTGGTCGAATCTTTTCGTCGGGGGTTTTGCAATATCATGTAGGATTGCTCCCCACCTCAGCCACAAATTATCGGAGTTAAGCGCAACATTATCCAGGACTTCCAAAGTGTGATAGAAATTGTCCTTATGACTCCTTCCGTCTCTTGTTTCAACCCCATGAAGTGCAATCATTTCAGGGAAGAATTGATGAAGAAGTTTGGTGGAATTCAATAGTTCAAATCCACGGGAAGGTTTATCAGCCAAAATAATCTTGTTCAGTTCATGGATGATCCGTTCCTGTGAAATGATTTCCAGTCGTTTGGAGTTTTCCAGGATGGATTTCAGACTGCTCATTTCAATCTGAAAATCGAGCTGAGTAGCGAACCGGATGGCACGCATCATACGCAATGGATCGTCCGAATAAGTGGTATCCGGATCCAATGGAGTACGAAGGATTCCTTTTTCCAGATCTGCCAATCCATTGAACGGATCAATCAGATTCCCGAAAGTTTCAGCCCGCAAATCCAGAGCAAGAGCATTAATAGTAAAATCACGTCTTTTTTGATCGTCGCTCAATGTTCCATCTTCCACGACGGGCTTTCTGGAATCTCTTTGGTAAGATTCCTTTCTTGCTCCCACAAATTCCACATCCAGGTCCTTGTAGTTAAATTGGGCCGTACCGAAGTTTTTGAACAGGTTCACCCGTTTTACGCGTAGTTTGTCTCCAGCTGCCTGAGCCAGTTCCATTCCGTTTCCAACAACAACGATATCGATATCCTTGGAAGGCCTCTCTAACAACAGGTCGCGCACAAATCCACCGATGACATAAGCCTCCAAGCCTTTTTCAGAAATGATTTGAGAAACAACCTTAAAAACAGGATGTTTGAGTTTATGAGCGAAATTTTCTGTTTGCATGCGAGGCAAAGTTACTGAATTTAGGGGAATCAGCTTCTGATGACTTGTATTGAACTGTCTAATCCGATTTTTATGATTTGTGAAGGAGTGGCTAATTGCTCATTCGTTCTCACTTCAAGAATGCTATCGACCTGCTCTTTAATAGTGGAATCAATGCTCTCAAAACTAGTTGGAAAAGGTTGTCCGGAGATATTGGCAGATGTTGATACAATAGGTTTCCGGATACTGCGAATCAATGAAAGACAAATCGGGTCTTTTGTCAAACGGATTCCAACCGATCCGTCTGCCGCAAGTACACTCGGTGCCAATCCTTGGGCATTCGGATAAATAATGGTCAAAGGTTTGTCGGATAAATCAACCAGATCATAACAAACTTGTGGAAACTCCGGAATGTATTTTTCAATCATTTGAAAACTGTCGACCAAAAGGATGAAGCTCTTGTTTTCCGGTCGGTTCTTAATTTCCAAGATCCGTTGACAAGCTTCTTCATTAGTGGCATCACACCCAAGCCCCCAAATAGTATCGGAAGGATAAAGGATTGTTTTTCCTGCTTTGAGGGCTTCGATGACTTTTTGATCCGGAACCATTTTATAGATTTTTTTGACAAAGTTACTCCAGATGACTTAAATGATACGTTTTTCTTGTTTCTAAATTGAACAGAGCTTCTAATTTTTTGTAATTGCGGATTTGTTCATTAGTGATTTCGATTCCGAGTGAATGTGGAAAATAACTCACATTAATTAATCCTGCATCCCATAACTTTTTAAGATGGATGTGGACCGTTGATTTGGAGATGTGAAGTATTTCAGTTAATTCCTTGTTTGTGAGATTAGGGTGTTTAATGAGTAATTCAATCATTCTGACTCTGCAAGGGTGTGCAAGGGCTCTTCCAGTAAGTGAAATGGAGATTTGTTTCGGCGAATAATCATGAGGTCTAAATGTTGGCATAATACAATGTAAATCAGATTAATAATAAATATTTCTAAATATAAGTTAAGGAAAAAGATCACTTTATCAAACGATTTTAAAAAAAAGAATTCGAGAATTCGAGAATTCGCTTCTTCGCTAATTTGCGAACAGATTTAAGTTTAGTGTCTTGTTTTTCAGGTGTTTGCTGTTTTAGTTATGTGTGAGTTCCAATCAACTCTTTTTCTTAATTTTATGACTCAATCAAATTTCCGTGAAAAAAATATTGATTATTGAAGACGACCCGCAAATAAGTTCATTGGTTCAAAAAGGATTATCGGAAGAAGGTTTCGAAACCAAAATTGCAAATAACGGACTAAAAGGATTAGATGAATTTCAGTTTTGGAAGCCTGACCTGATCATTTTGGATATCATGCTTCCGGGATTGAATGGGATTCAGGTTTGTTCCAAAATCAGGGAAGCCAGCCAGTTACCTATTTTAATGTTGACAGCTTTGGGAACTCCCGAAAATGTTGCTTTAGGATTAGATTCAGGCGCGGATGACTATCTACCGAAACCTTTCAAATTTATTGAGTTGAATGCCCGGGTCCGGTCTTTGTTGAGAAGAGTTGAGAACCAACAGTTGAATCCAAATACCGTTTTTCATTTTGACGATCTGGTAATTGATGATGATAAGAAAACGGTAACACGAAATGGAAACCCAATCAGCCTTACTTCGACGGAATATCGTTTACTCTTGTTATTTGTAATGAATCCGAGAAAGGTGTTTTCGCGAATAGACATATTGGAAGATGTTTGGGGAGTTGATTTTGAATCCGGAACAAATGTGGTGGATGTTTATGTCAATTATTTACGGAAGAAACTACTGCAATTCGGAGGTGCTAAGCTGATCCATACGGTAATTGGAATGGGTTATGTAATGCGGGAAGAAGAATGAAAATACGTATTCGGATCATCTGGTTGTTAAGCACGACATTTGCTATTTTGGTATTACTGTTCAGTGCTTTTGTTTACGTATTGTCGTCTAATTATGTGTTCAATGATTTTTACGACCGATTGAAAACCCGTACGCATACCACCATTCGAATTGAATTGGATCACCGGGGTGATAAGGAGTTTGTAAAAGAATTCAAGCAGGAATACCTGGAGAAACTCCCAGAAGAGAAGAGTATTATTGTTGGGGTGGATAAGCAGGGAAATCCTGTTCTGAACACAAAACAGGCAAGAGAAGATACCGGATTTATCCAAAAGGTCATTCAGTATAAGAGTGGACAAGAACGAAAAGGAAACTTGCTGAAATATGGAGTGCTGTATGTCTCGAAAGAAGGGAAAAGCTTTGTCGTTTATACTTCTGCACGGAACATGTATTACACGAAGTATAAGAATTACCTGGGAGGTTTATTGATTTCGATGTTTTTCTCCGCTGTTTTCCTGATTATTGTGGTTTCATTGTGGCTTTCAAAAAGATTGATAAAGCCGATTAGTGATTTAAGTTCCAATGTACACAAGATTGGAACAGAGAACCTACATTTTCGGATTGAGAACAGGCAGGAAGGCGATGAATTGGGGGAGTTGATCCGAACGATGAACAATATGCTGGATCGTTTGGAAACTAGTTTTGAAACACAGAACAACTTCATTAGCAACGCTTCACACGAATTGAACACACCTCTCACAAGTATCATTGGTCAGGCAGATCTGATGTTGAATAAAGATCGAAGTACGGAAGAGTATAAAACTGCTTTGAGTCACATTTTGGAACAGGCAGAGAAATTGAACAAGAAAACAAAAGCATTGCTTTTCCTGGCCCAAACCGGATTTGATGGTAAGAAAATGACCATTGAAAACTTGCGAATGGACGAATTGATCTTTGAAACAATGGAAACCGTCAATCGGATTGTCCCGGGAAACAAGATTCAATTCGATTTTGAAAGTCTTCCCGAAAATCTCGATGCATTGGAAATAAAAGGAAACTCCCAGTTACTTCAATTGGCTTTGTCTAATGTGTTGTTGAATGCAAGTAAATATTCAGATAATCAATCGGTTCGAATTTATCTTACCTATACTAAAGAAGCAATTTCCGTGCATGTTCAGGATAATGGAATTGGAATTCCACTTCAGGACCTGAGTCATATTTACGATCCGTTTTTCAGGGCTTCGAATACCACTTCATTTGAAGGTTATGGGATCGGGTTACCTCTTACCCGAAATATCATGCGTCAACATCAGGGGAAGATTATCGTTCACTCCGAAGAAGAAAAAGGGACCTTGGTCAGCCTGGTGATTCCGTATAAATCCTAAATAAAAGTTAAAACTGAAATTCTAATCCCGTTCTAATCCCACTCTTATCTCATCCTTATTCCCGGACTCTAACTTTGTTCAAAACAAATAGAGATGGGAGCAACAATTTTAATACCGACTGACTTTAACGTTTCATCATTGGAACCGCTTAAAGCCTTACTTCAATTTCAGGATGAAGATTCAATTCATGTGCTTTTAGTGCATGGGGTTTATCAGTCCAATTCAATTTCAGACTTATTGTTTTTTGATCAAAGCGATTTGAAAATGGAACTCGCGGGTAAAGAATTCCTAAGTAAACTGAATAAACTGGAAAAGGAATTGAAGTCAAAAGTGGCATCGATACAAATTACATTCTTCAGTGGATTCACCCAAAGTTCGTTTGAACAATTCACGGAAACGAATAAGGTCGACAGGATCATTATCCCTTATGAAATACCATTCGATTGGTCGCATAAAAAAAGCATGGATATCTTGCCTTTCCTGCATAGATCAAAAATAAAGAAACAACTCATTGCCTGGGATAATAACCAGTATTCCAATAAGTCAAATCAATTAATAGTCACAGCAATCACATGAAACGAAAATTGGTCATATCGGCATGCATTGCAGTTCTCACATTAAGTTCTTTCGGATATTATGTGTTCAGTCATGCATCTTATCCTGAAAAAGCCATCATGGGTGAGTGGAAGGAAGTTTCCTGGGTGTATGACAGGAACAATGTAGGAGAAAAAGTGAAGCAGGAAATTGATACGGAAGAGCGAATCGATATTGCCAACCATTTGGTTATTCATGAATTTGAGAACTGGACTTTCAGAAAAGATTACAGCATCAAGCTTCACGAACGAACAGGGAAGGAGCATCAGGCAAAATGGCGATTGAAAGACCGGGGTAGAATCCTGATCTTATTGAATGACAACGGAACTAGCGAGGTATATTCTGTCGAATCCTTAAAGGAAAATGAACTGGTACTTCACTTTGATACCGATGTTCATGCACGCGGAATTGTGAAAATCACACTTAAAAAAATCAATTAGTATGTTACGTAGATTTAGTAATAGCAGAACATTTCAGGATAATTTGAGGTTGGGAATCTTTACTGCCATCATTGCGGGAATGGTCAATGTGGCATCGTTAGTCCTGTTTTATTCCTTTACCTCCAATTTAACAGGGCACTTTGCGATATTGGCCCAGGAAATTGCAGATGGGAAATGGTTCCAGATGTTGGTTGTGCTCTTTTGGATCATCCTGTTTTTTTCCGGGAGTTTCCTGTCGAATAACCTGATTATAAACAGCACGAAGAGAAATGCCTTCGTTTCTCACAGTATTCCAATGATCCTTGAGATTTTGTGTTTTGTTTTTGTGGGAATTTACGGTCAGTTCTTTTATACGGAAACATTGACACAAACGGAAATTTTAGTTTCGGTGCTCCTGTTCTCCATGGGACTTCAGAATGGATTGACAGCAAGTATTTCCAATTTCCAGGTGAAAACAACGCATTTAACAGGATTGACAACCGATTTGGCGATTCATTTGTCGATGATGACAAAGAAGAAATACCGGATGAATGTTGAAATGGTACAGAAAACGAAACTGATGGCTGCAATTATGGGATCATACCTGCTTGGAGGAATTTTCTCCGGGTTGATCATTCATTACGTGCAGTTCCAGGTTTTTTACTTTATCTCCCTGGCCATGTTGGGCGTACTCACGTATGATTTCGCGAAAACATATGTTCCGTTCTTCGTGAACAAAAAAAAGCATGAAACGACATTGAAAGAGAATCTGGAGAGGATCCAGAATACAATCAAGAATAAGACGAAGAAAAGTGGTGTTTTTTCACAAAGCAAACAGTGAATTACTCTTCTCCGCTAAACTTCTTATACAAATCCGGTCGTCGCGTTTTGGTACGATCGATGGCTTGTTGCTCTCTCCATTGCTCAATTTTTCCAAAGTCCCCCGATAATAATACGTCGGGGACTTTCCATCCATTGAATTCCGGTGGGCGCGTATAAACAGGAGGAGAAAGTAAATCGTCCTGGAAACTATCCGTCAATGCAGAAGTTTCATCGTTCATGACACCGGGAATCAGTCTTCCGATGCTATCCACTACAACAGCTGCTGCTAGTTCACCACCAGTCAAAACATAAGACCCAATGGAAATCTCTTTTGTAATGTAATGTTCACGGATGCGTTCATCGACTCCTTTGTAATGTCCGCAAAGGATCATGATATTCTCTTTCAGGCTCCAATTATTGCTATGTCTTTGTTCCAATAATTCGCCATCCGGAGTCATGTAGATAATTTCATCGTATTGGCGCTCCGACTTCAATTTCTCAATCAATGTTACAATTGGTTGGATTGCCATTACCATTCCGGCCCCGCCACCATATTGGTAATCGTCAACATTCTTATGCTTATCGGTCGAATAATCGCGGATATTGTGAATGTGAATCTCTAAAAGGCCGCGATCTTGTGCACGTTTCATCATGGAAACATTGAAAGGCCCTTCTAAAAGTTCCGGAAGAATGGTAAGAATATCGAAACGCATGCAACAAAGTTAGTCAAATTCGGCCGATCACTTCTTTCTACGTGTTCTGAAATAAGTGAAAATGGCAATAATCAGTGTCACTAATGTCACACCAAGCAATAGCGCGGAGTTATCTGATTTCTTTTTAGCAGGAAGCTCTTCTGATTTCTTTGGTTCGGAAATCCCTTTTTTAGGCTCTTCTTTTTTGTCTTCTGGTTTTTCCGGTTCAATCCCTGCATAAGCTAAAAGTGTTACAGGGTCCGTTTCGATTTTTGACCAGTTGATTTTGTAATCACTTCCCCATGGATTGTAAAAATAATTTTGATACGGAACCCCATTTACTTTCTCAGCTGTAGCCATCTCATCCTTGGGCTTTCCTGGGTGAGAACCGGAGTATGTTTCTCTTAATTTCCGTGACCGATCAATCTTTTGATCAATGTCTAAACGTTCTGATTTATAATACAGTTTAGCAATTTGGTAAAATGCTTTTGCGTGTTCGAATGAAATGGTTTCGAAGTAATAATCTCCTAAATCGATAAATAGATCAGCCATGATCGGATTTGTTTCTTTTGGTGAAAAAGGAACGCGTTCCTGCAATTGAATGTATAACTGGTCGAATACTTTCTGAGATTGTTTTTGATTGGAATTCAGGTTTAAGACTGTGTGATTGGAAAGATATCCCGGATCTTTTTCCAGCGCAATTTTTGCCTCTAAAATCTTCACATGGATCCATTCGCTTCCACCATGTGAATTTGGATTGATTTGGATTCCTTTTCGAATATATTCCAGTGCTTTTTCATTTTGACCTGAAAGCTCATAAGTTGTTCCCAGGTTGGCAATAATACTGTATTCATTTGGATGAAGTTCAGCCATTTTTTCAAAAATAACTAATGCCTCTTTGACTTTTCCTGCTTGAACCAAATGCAATCCGTAATCTGAAAGCAGTTTGAAATCAGTGCTCTTTTTTAGTTTTTGTTCCAAAGAAATCAGTTGCTTTTCAATACTTCTTTGATCGAAATACTGTGGGAACTTGATTCGGTCCATCTCTATTTGGTGAAAATGTCCTTTTGCATCCAAAGCATAATATTCATTGTAACAGGAAAAGCCGGTCGAATAAGAAAGAAGAAGAAGAAGAAAAGTAAGGATGTAACGCATACATGTTTTTGTTTGGTCTGCTGAAAATTACGAAAAAAGAACTGGAAATGAGCGAATTGATTATATTCGTCGAACCAACTATTAAACTGTTTAACGAAAACCAAACTGTTCACATGAAATTAATTCTGGCTATTGCTCTTGCGTGTTGTTTCTCCTCCGGAGATGGAGTTGTTTATATCTGCGATTCTCCCAATTCTGTTGCTTTTCATTACAAACGCGATTGCCGCGGATTGAATAATTGCAAACACGAGGTGAAAAAGACTACCGTTCCGGAAGCTGAAAAATTAGGGTTAAAGATTTGCGGTTGGGAAAAT
>Ga0247691_1000341_pt1 | contig 10117 bp, 6 predicted proteins | sample CNK32_metaG_FD_182721 | JGI IMG/M metagenome (GOLD analysis project Ga0247691, IMG submission 182721) | Soil microbial communities from Purdue University Martell Research Forest, Indiana, United States - CNK32 | ecosystem: Environmental > Terrestrial > Soil > Temperate forest > Bulk soil | place...
CGGTCGTTGGCAGGTCTACAGCATGTTGAAGGACCTGCCGCCCGACCAGCGAGCGGCTGCCTACGAGCTAATCGCTACTGGCGACACGTCACTGTTCGTGCAGAAGGACCGCACGACCGAGTTGCTAATTCGCCGCGAGAACGAGGACCTGGTGACGGGTGCTCGACCGGTGATGTGCTCGGCTGGTGAAGATGCCGTACTGCACTACCAACGCCACTACGCGCAGAGGGAGCAGATTCTCGCCTCTGACAAGCAGGACGCCGACGCGCTCAAGCGTATCGACGATCACCTGATCGAAACAACGCAGAACTGGCTGAACTGCTCGGGCCTCGTTGCAGGCTTGCGGCAAATCACGCCTCCTCCAGCGCTTGGGCCGAACCAGGACAACCCGTACGGCAACCCGCAATACCAGCTGCAGATGCAGATGATGATGGCTCAGCAGATGTTTGGTCAGCCTCAGACGCTCGTCCCGCAGCAACAGCAACCAGCGCCGCAAACGCAGCAGCAGGCTCAGGGCGGCGGTCCGGCAAACCAGGCAGGCGGAGAGGCGCCCATGACTCCGCAAGCGCCTATGCCAGGCGTAGCGGCGCAGATGAGCGACCAGGCGGCAGGCGTTCCAACGGCGCCTGTCCCAGGCACGCAAGTTGGCAGTGGCATGCCGAAGCAGAAGCATCCGAGCGGCACGAACTTGCCGCAGCCGAGCACGCCACCGGGGCAGTGACGGCAGTCAGACGACGCAACGATCACACGGGAAGAGAACAGCAGATGACAAGTGTCAGATACGGCAGTCGCGACAGGTAACAATATCCCAGGCGGGTTCCTAGGGAACCTCAACACTCAACCGTCTTCACCGCAGGGCGGACAAGACGGTGGTCGAGCGCGCATCGGCGACTTCAGCAAGTTCTCCGCGAACAGCGGCGAGTTTGCCGGCCAGGCGCAGCAGTCGCTGGACCGCATGCGTCCCGTGCTCGACAACGGCCCGATTGCAGAGCCTGACAGGTTCCGCAATCAGCTTGGCGAGGACGCGCAGGCTCAAGCGCTGGCGATTCCACAAGACCAGGGCGTCGAAGGCGACGTCATCGACTCCGACGAAGCGCGCACGGAGATGGATGCGCGCTTCAAGCAGTGGGACGAGTGGGAGAAGGCGGACGATCTCGCCGAGCCGCTGCAGCAGAAGCTCGTGACTGTGACCGTCGACGGTGAACGCTACCGCATCCCGGTGGCCGAAGCTGTCAACGGCTACATGATGCAGAGCGACTACAGCGAGAAGCTGCGTCAGCTGTACGAGTTCCGCGACCAGCTCGTGTCCCAGAAGCGAGGGTTCGACAACCTGCTGTCGGCGCTCGACAAGGGAGAGTCGTTCCTCGACATGATGGTCTACCTCGGCAAGTTCGAGGGATTCGCGCAGGCGGCGATCATCTACGGGACGCAGATGGATGCTGAACAGCGCATGTCTCCCGAGCAGCGGGAGGTTGTGCAGCGTGAACGTGCGGCTCGAGCTCGGGCGAACAAGCTGGAGATGGAGCTTCGTCGGCTCCAGGCGCAACTGGCCCAGCAACAGCAGCCTCAGCGCACGCGGGGCGAGGAGTACTTATACAACCAGCTGCAAGTGATGATGCCGCAGGCGATCGCGAGGATGGCAAAGCGAGGTTACGAGTGGGTGGACAGCCCGCTTACCCGGAACATCTTCGAGCGGAACTGGGCGACGCTTATCCAGACCCTCGACGGTCGCGACCTGACCACCGAGTTCGTGGAGAACGCGCTGATGAGCGTCATGCAGGACGTGCAGAAGCTCGCAAAGGGCGGCTACATCACACCTCAGCGCCCATCTGCCGCTGCTGCTCAGTTGCCCCCGGTGTCTGGCCTCCAAGGTCCGACGCAGTCCGCTCCGAGGCGCCAGAAGCGCGAGCGGATCGGCAATATGTCGACCATGGTGAATGGTCGATGACCTCTGACGACGTCAGTGAAGAGCGAAAAGCGCTAAAACCGCCAAGACTGCGAAGTCTGTCGAGAAGTGAAGCGAAAAAAATCAGGTCGCTTCACACGGCAGAGATCAACCGTCTGACAGATGGAAAGCAGCGAGCGCTTGAGGATACATCGGCCGATTTGCAGCTGACTCGTCGCAAATTGACCAACGCTTGCGCGGTTTTAGAGGCGATTGTCAGGCGTCACGGTGACCAGGTGTTCGATCGCAAGGTCATCGAGTCGGAGTGCTCGCGTGGTCGAGTTCAGTTCGATGTGACTCCAGATCGCATCAAACTGCGCTTGGCCGACGAACCTCGGCTTGTTGACAGTGAATAGTCAGAACGTCAGAGTTTTTGGCGAGAGACCGGGCCGGTTACGCTTCCCGTGTGACGGCCCAACTCTTGTCCTGTGCGTGATTAGGATCGGACGAAGACGCTCCACCTGACCGACTGCCAGCGCGCGACAAGCGTGAGTATTCCGCATCGAAATGCGGGCAGGCGATAACAGGCACGGCCGTGAGTAGGACGACAACCAGCGACGGGAGGGACCGCAAACCTCTAATCGTTTTTGGAGTCTACCCATGGCATCCCTTGCCAACATTGAAGGCAATTTTAAGCAGCGGTATGGCCGCTGGATTGAGCCACTTCCCGACGAACACACGCTCGCGGATTTCGGCGATTTTATCCCCGCAGAGAACCGTCCTGGTCTCGGCTACAACTTCCCAGTTCTGACTGGCATCGAGCACGGTCAAACTGCTGACGTAACGGGCGGCGCTTTCACGCTGAACGCTGCGATCGACAGTCAGGTGCTCAACGCGAACCTCGATGGCTCGACCATCCTCGTTCAGAGCGTTGTCAGCTACGACGTCATCTACAAGTCGCTGAACGGCACCGGCAACGGTAACACGGGCGGCGCGTTCAAGACGGCCCTCGACCAAGCCGTCCAGGCGATGTTGATGGGCGCTGGCCTCTACCGCGAGCTTGCCCTCGCGTGGGGTCCTGGCCGTTCGACCGCGGTGGCCGCGAACATCGGCGTCGTGACCGCTTCCATCAGCGGCGCGAACCTCGCTGCTCCGCAGGTTGTCGAACTGACGGCTGCGTCGTGGATTCCAGGTCTCTGGATTCTCGCGCAGAACATGAAGGTTGACGTCTACCAGTCTGACGGTTCCACCGCGCGTGAGACCGGCGTGACTGTGCAGGGCCGCCCGAGCACGACGCTCACCCGCTTGCAGCTGTACAAAGCGGCTTCGAGCGCGACCGTCGCCGCGAACGACGTGATCGTCCCCTACGGCTGGAAGTCCAACAGCTGCTACGGGCTCGAGTCGATCTTCAACAACGCAACCACGTTGTTCGGCATCAACGCGGCCCTCGTGGCTCCGTGGCGCTGTCTGACGTTCAACAGCGGTGGCGCTCTCACCCGCGCGAAGATCATGGGCTATGCGGCCCAGATCGCTGTGAACGGCACCAAGCAGGGCGGAAAGCTGTTCGTCAGTTCCCCGACCTTTGCGTTGCTGGCTGAGGAGTTCAATCAGTACCAGCGCTACAACCGCAACAACGACCGCAGCAAGACCATTGGTTCTGCGCAAATCACCTACGACACGGCCGCAGGGCTGATCGAAGTGGTGGTCTACCAGTACCAGAAGCAAGGCGTTGCCTTCTTCATCGCGTCTGACAACTTCCGGCGCGTTGGGTCCACCGACCTGACAATGAAGCCGATTGGCGGAGGCGCTGAGGGTTTCTTCACGCACCTCACCGACCGCTCCGGCGCTCAGATGAAGGTGTTCAGCAACCAAGCCCCGGTCCTGGAGATGCCTTACCGCAACTTCATGATCACGGGCATAACTAATACGTCCTACGACGTTCTGCCGACCTGATGCACTGCCGCAGCCCTGGTCGTCTGGTGAGCGCTCATCGGATGGCCGGGGCTTTTCTCGTTACGACAACTGACAGTTTGGAGAAGAGACATGGCAGCGCAATACGGTCCTGTTGGTGGTGGTCAAATGCAGCCTGGTGCTGACTGGTTGCGTGGACTCGCGCAGCAGGTCGCCGCTCGTCAGGCAGCCGCAAAGGGCGCACCTCCGCAGCAAACGGGAATCACACCGGATGGTCGTCCGATCATCACGTACACGCCACCGCAGGCAACCGGGATGTTCGGGATGCCGATGCCGTTTCAGCGCGCACCGACGCCTGTCACGGCTGAGGTAGGCGCAATGATGACGCCGACTGGTGCGGTTCCGAACGCTCCGGCGATTATGCCTGCAGGCCCGAATGGCGCTCCTGTGCCGGTACCTGCTGGAGGTCCAGCAGTCGTACCCGCGGTCACTCCTCCCGTTGGCGCTCCGGTGGCTCCGGTGACTGGTGCGGCTCCCATAGCTGCTGCTGGCCCGCGTGGTCCGCTTCCGGTTGGGCCTGGAATGCAGGGGCCACAAGGCGGCCCGTGGCAAGGTCGTGGACAGGGCGAAGGGTTTCGTCAGGGTGGTCCACTCGGACAGTTCCTGAGCAACCTGCCGTTTGGTCATCACCGGCACGGCATGCACGGTGGTCAGTGGGGCGGGGAACGCGGTCAGCAAGGTGGGCCGATCGTTCCTCAGACATCGCAGTTCGCTGCACCTGGAATGGGCGGCGGAGAAAGCGGCAAGTCGGCGTTTGCACCCGGCTGGACCGACCGCATGGGTGGAGCGTTCGCGGCTCCTCGGCAGTCTGCAGAGTCGCGCAACGTGGCTCCGACGCCGGACGCGCAGACCAACCCGAAGAACCCCGCGTCTGACGACGACGAGGACGACTTCTGATGAGTTTTGACTCCAGCGTCCTGCGACTCGGAGGCGGTGCGTGAACACGACCGAGCTCATCGCTCAGGTGCGTCTCAACGCGCTGCTCGAGGACGGGATGCTGGACTACACGGACAGCGTCATCATCCGTGAACTCAACCACTCGCTGACGACGAAGTTCGAGCGGATGGTCACGGATGCTCGCGCTGGCTACTGGCTGCAGTCGAAGGTGTTCACGGCGACGGCTGGCAATCCGATCATCCGCATGCCGCCACGGGCTTGTGGACTCTCGAAGGTCGACCTAGGCGATGTGACGACTGACCCCGTGTACGTGCGCCTTCCGCAGATGCGGGAAGGGCACACGAACCTGTACACAGCGCCGGCATCGTCGACCGGGCGCCCGCAGCACTGGGTTGCTCGTGGTGACCGCATCGTGCTGCTGCCTGCTCCAGACGACGCCTACAAGGTTCGCGTCTGGTACTACGTTCGGCCGAGTCGGCTTGTCCAGCCGCAAACAAGCACATTCCTAGGACTCATAACGTTCGTGGATTCCACGACGCGCATTATTTCCTGCGGCAACGGAGTCCCGCTGTCTTACAACGAGACAGGCGTGTCGTCGGCGATTTCTTCGGGAAGCAAGATAGATGTTGTCTCCTCGAGCGGCTGGCACGAACTGCAGTTGGTCAGCGAGCCAGCGACGATCTTTTCCACGTCGTTCACGTGCACCGGTAGCGGTGACATGTCGTCGATCCAAGTCGGCGACTACGTGCGCGCTGAGGAGCAAACCGAGTGGCCTCCGCTTCCTGATGACTTCCACCGCTGCCTCGCTGACATCACCTCGATCAAGATTCTGATTCAGCGTGACTTTCAGTCGAAAGCGATGGGTTACGCGCAGGACGTCAATAGCGACCTGTCGCGCTTCTCAAGCCTCATCAACGACCGCGTGCAGGAGGAGCAACAGGTTCCTCGCGCTGAGCTTCCGAGCCTTCGGAGGCGGTGGTGAGCAGTCAGATCATCCTGCAGCCGATAGGCATCGTCACGCAGCCGAACAAGCTTGGGAGCATCCCGCCTGGGGCGTTTGCGCGGGCTGACTACGCGTATATGCGGAGTCCTGGCGAGGTTGAGGCGTCTGGGCAGTGGTCGATACAGGTGTCCAAGACGAGCGGGATATCGGTTACTCCGACTGCGTACGTAATATCTCCTGGACGGAGCCAGGCTCTGGCCTTGTTCCAAGGCACAAGCACCACGCAGTGGAACCTTGCCTGGTACGACGCGATGGCTGGAACCATCTCAACGTCTCTCCAGCTTGTCACAGCATCATCAATCACACAGCAGATTGACTCTCTCGGCCGTGTTGGATGGGCCACCTCGAACGGCCATACCGTAGTGTCGTGCGCGCTTGGTGTCGTTGCGTTTGACTACGCCACGCCGTCCTCTAACGCAGAGCGCGCGCCGCGGATGGCTGGAATGTACCCGATGACGTACATGACTGGCAGCGCATCCGCTGCTACGTCGGGCTCTGGCGCACTTGCGCAGAACACTCATTGTCATGTCGTGGCCGTCGTAAGACGCAGGTTTGCGGACGGATACGAATTGGTCAGCTCTCCAACCGCTGCCTTACATGCGGAGACGTCCACCACTGGGGCTGCCGATAATTACATCAGCTTGTTCATTGGTTTTGATAATAGGTTCGTCGTGGCTGGTGACGTTATAGAGGTTTACAGGACTAGGGCTCAGCAGTTTACGGGATCGCCCAGCTATACTCGCGTCAACACCGGGTCGGACTATTACCTGTCAAAGTCATACACGCTTACATCGTCTGATGTCTCGTCGACGTTCGTGAGTATTAACGACTACACTCCTGATGCCGCACTAGGTGAAGCGTTGTACACGAACGATGGTGTGCAGGGCGCAGAGGCGTCAGCACTTGTTCCACCGACCTGCTCGGCTGTAGCAGCATTTCGCGGGTACACGTTCTACTTTGGAAACGTCGACCCGCCGCATTTCAGCCTGAGGAACCCAACGTGTTGGGGTCTTATAAGCGGCACAGCCCCTCAAGGGGTGCGTAACAATGCCTACGGTCAACTGCTTGTGACTGGCACGTTTACGTCGGGAAGCCCAACCATCACAGGTCTGCCTGCCGGGGTAACAGACAATATAGTCACTGGCCAAGCATTCACATCGTCAAGCCTTCCAGCTGGATATGCTACGTACGTATCTAAAACGGCGACGACAGTTACGGTAAGTGCCAACGCTACGGCAACCGGCAGCGCAACGCTGTCGGTTTACGACGTCGTCGAGATAGACGGTACAAGGTGCCCGTCCGCCGATGTAACCCTCCTGGCTCTGTATGCCGGTGTCAACTACACGGTTTCATGCCTGTCTAGGATTGTTACGTCTGTTGACACAGGCTTCGGAAATCCGCTGACTGTTCCGGCAGACAAGGTCATCGTAACCAAGAAGTCCGTGTGGGGAGACCCGACATCGTCTCCGACGATGAGCGTGAGGGCGACCCGTGGAAACATACTTGAACCACCTCTGCCAAGAATCGAGAACGCTGAGTCTGCGCGTGTGTATTCATGCACGACTCATTCGAACGGCTTCATGTGGAGCGAAGAGAACCAGCCAGAGAACGTTCCGGCCACCAACGCGGCGTTTTGCGGGAAGGGCACGATTTACGGCGGGTACTCCACGCGAGACGCTCTCTGGATTTTCGCCAGCGACGGCTTGTGGCGCCTCAGCGGCACTGGCGGCCAAGCTGGCCGGGGATACGACTGGCGCCTAGACCCCGTCGATAGCACCTTGATCCTCTCCGGCCCGCAAGCCGCATGCGTACTGCGCGACAAGGTGTACGCGATGACGAGTCGTGGGTTCGTCTCCATCGACAGCGATGGGTCCGTATCTGAACTCAGCCACGGGCTCGTGGACGACCTGCTTCTGGCGACAGGGTGGCCTGCATCCACCGTGACGTACGACACGACAGGAAGCGTGTTCCTGGTGCCTGACGAGACCAACAACGAGGTCTTGATCAAGCAGCGGTCCGAAAGCGACACGCTGAAATTGTGGCGCTACAACGCGTCCACCGGCGCGTTCACCAAGGACACCACGCCAACGTCGCCGATTCATGGCGTGTTCTTCGACTACTCCAGGACGCCGCTGCTCTTGCAGGTGAGTTCAGGCCGTATCGACTTCCTCACGCAGTCGACATCTTCGTTCAACGTCGCCGACCTGACGTACCAGCCGATCTTCGGCTCGGGTCCGTTCGACATGCACCACTGGCAGACGGTGAACGTCGCTGCAGAGAGCAACACGGCCAGTCTTTCGGTGTACGCCGGCACAACGCTCATCGGCACCCGCTCGATGATTGCCGGAGACTCCTCGATCTACTCGCGAAGGTCATTCGGCGTTCCTCGGTCCGCACCGGCCGTGTCGAACAACCTCCAACTGCGAATCGTGGGCGGAAGCTCATCGCAGCAGTTCAAGTTGCTGGGCGTTGAAGTCGTCCACGAGCAACTCACCGGCCAAAGGAAGGACCGCTGATGTCGCTCAATCGAAAAGGCTTGCGCTCTGCAGCTTCCGGCCACGACAGGAAGACCGGCGAGGCCCTGCGCGACCTCGATGATTCACTGCGTGGCATTCCTCAGTTCGAGCGCATCTCACGAAAGAACGTCGTCTATTCGCCTCCGATGCACCTTCAAACGTCGATCGTGCCGGAAGCCATCATGATCGGACGCTGCCGAGTCTCGAAGCAGCCGACCAGCATCAGCGTCTCCGCAGTCCAGTACCGATACGAAGACGGCGTTGCAAAGATCGACGAGTTGACCGGCCTCACGGTCGGCACGGCCTACGACATCACGTTTTTGATCTTTGGGTAGACCATGGCAATCGTATACGACCCAAAGACTGGTTTATGGCGCGACGGTGCCACGGGGCAACCGGCCTTCGGAGGGCCGAACGTACCCGCTAGTGGCACGTACAGTGAAGGCGGCGGGTACGTTCCAAGCTCGGCTCCGGCTCCGCGGCCAGTTCAGCAAGGGTCTTCTGATGGGCTCGGACTGACCGACCAAAGCACCTATGATTTCTTGAGTTACCTCGCCGGTGGTGCAGGTCAGACGCCGGAGCAGTACGGCAACAACATAACCGACTACTACACCGCGCACCCGAACGACTTGCAGGCGCCGACCGCGCAGTTCTACGGGTCGAATCCGCAGCCGACGACTGCTGATGGTTGGTTGATCAAGAACCAGCGCACGCTGGATGACCTGTACAAGCAGAACGGCGACGCGATCGGTGGGCTGCAGACGAGAAGCGATGCAACTGGAGCCGCTAACCAGGCTGCATACGGCGACATCCTCGGTTTGATCGGCAAGCAGCAGGGCTACAACGACACGTACATGGCCAAGGGCCAGCAGTCGGTCGACCAGCTCGGCGGCTACCGCGACACGGCCAACGCGTACGACTGGAACAACCTCGGCACCTACCAAGACGCCCTGGGTCAGTCCACGGCGCAGAACAACGCGCTCATGGGCAACATGGGCAGCGTCTATCAGTCGATGTCAACGCCGCTGCAGAGCACGCTGCAAGCGAACATGCTCACGAGCCAGGCGGCGCAGGCGTACGCTGACCCGGCGGCGATCCAGGCTCAGAACGAGGCGCTTGGCTTCCTGCAAGGCGGCATGAATGGCAGCCTCGACTACGTCAGCCAGGGAGCGAGCACGTACGCCAACGCTGCCGACGTTGCAGCGCAGAACCAGGCCGCTGGAGTGCTCCAGGGCATCTCGCAGGGGTCGATGGATGTCGACTTCAACTCGCTGCCTGGCATCAATGACCTGTACGGCGTTACGCAGGGCTCGAAGGACGTCAACCTCGACCAGCTGAAGGGCGGCAGCGCTCTTTGGGATGCGCAGGCAGGCAGCAAAGACGTCAACCTCGACAACATCCGCGGCCTGGAAGACCTACACAAGGCTTACCTCGGCTCGCAGGATGTTCACGTCGGTCAGGAGGACCCTGGCGCGTACAAGACGATGAACGAGGCGCTGGCTAAGTACACAGCGCTCACCGACCCGCGCGTCACCGATGCCGAGCGGTTCTTGTACGAGAAGGCCCGGCAAGAGCAAGAGCAGGACGAGCGAGCCAACCGCGGCGCTGTGCTCACGAACCTTCGCCAGCGCGGCCTCAGCGGCTCCAGTGCCGAGATTGCTGACGCGGCTATCGGTGGGCAGCGTGCAAGCCAGAATCGCCTCCTGAGCGACCTGGGAGCCAATGCACAGGCCATTCAACGCTCGATGGACGCGCTCGCCGGCATGGGAAACCTGTCTGGCGTCATGAGTGCTCAAGCGAACGACATCGCCAAGAGCAACGCGCAGAACCGCCTGGCAGCGCTCG
>Ga0247691_1000342_pt1 | contig 10109 bp, 11 predicted proteins | sample CNK32_metaG_FD_182721 | JGI IMG/M metagenome (GOLD analysis project Ga0247691, IMG submission 182721) | Soil microbial communities from Purdue University Martell Research Forest, Indiana, United States - CNK32 | ecosystem: Environmental > Terrestrial > Soil > Temperate forest > Bulk soil...
AACAACCATTTATCTGCATTGGTTGGCCTGAAATCCTCCTTGAAGAACATCTTTCCACCATCTGCAAGCGGTTGCAACAAACCGAATGGCCCGGCTCTGTCCGGTCCGATACGATCCTGCATCCAAGCCGCAACTTTTCGCTCCATCAGAGTCAAATAAGCTGCAATCCCTAACGTGATTGCGAATAACGCAACTACTATGATTAATTTTATGACCATCTTATTTTCCGGTTAGTTTTTTGGATTCAAGTCGCTCATCAACTAAGTATTGATTTTGCGCAATCACCGAATGACGATTGATTACCCGCGGTCCTTCGATGTTCCATTTAGTCTTGTCTTTCTTGTCGAAACGGCATTCGTTACAGATCCAGGCAGTTTTTCCGTCGATATCCTCAATCTCACCATACTTGTCTTTACGACCCGTAACACGGTAGATCTCGTCTCCGAACATCCAAACCACTGCTTTTCCGGCACATTTCGTACACTCACAAGACGCTTCCATCGGTTTTAAGAACCAAACGCGGCTTTTGAAACGGAATGTTTTATCTGTTAATGCTCCAACCGGACACACATCGATTACATTTCCTGAGAAATCGTTATCGATCGCTTTCTCAATGTATGTAGAAATCTCCGCGTGATCACCGCGATGCATGATCCCGTGAACGCGTTTATCTGTCAATTGATTTGCCACATAAACACAACGGTAACACAAAATGCAACGGTTCATGTGCAATTTGATCTTGTCACCGATATCGATCGGATCGAATGTTCTGCGTTTTTCTTCGTAGCGTGTTCCCTCTTTTCCATGCTCAAAACCTAAATCTTGCAGGTGGCATTCACCAGCCTGGTCACAGATCGGGCAATCCAATGGGTGATTGATCAATAAGAACTCTGTTACAGCAGCACGGTTATCGTAAACGCGTTCTGAAGTTTTGTTCTTTACAATCATTCCATCCATTACCGGAGTCGAACAAGATGCAACCAATTTGGGCATAGGGCGCGGATCAGCAGTAGAACCAGCGGCTACTTCTACCAAACACGTTCTACATTTACCACCACTTCCTTCCAACTTGCTATAATAGCACATTGCAGGAGGAACTACATCTCCACCGATCTTACGAGCAGCATTCAGGATGGTTGTTCCCGGTTCTACTTCTACTTCGATATCGTCAATGATAACTTTTACCATAATGGATCTTTTATACTAAAGGCATGTGATTAGACGCAATCCCGAAGTTGCGTTTTACTGCTTCATCCGGATGAGTGACATGCCATTCAAATTCTTCTCTAAAATGACGGATTGCCGCTGCTACCGGCCATGCTGCTGCATCACCCAACGGACAAATCGTATTTCCTTCTATTTTCTTGTTGATCTCAGCCAACAAATCGATGTCGTGCATATGGCCCTGTCCGTTTTCCAAACGACGAAGTACTTTCTCCATCCATCCGGTCCCTTCACGGCAAGGTGAACATTGTCCGCAAGATTCGTGCGCGTAGAAACGTGCAAAATTCCACGTATTCCGTACAATACATTGGTCTTCATCAAATACGATGAATCCTCCCGAACCCAACATCGACCCGCTTACAAAACCACCTTCCGCCAAACCTTCGTATGACATCAGACGATCTGTTCCTTCAGCTGTTTTCGTGATCAGGTTTGCAGGTAAGATCGGAACGGAAGACCCTCCAGGCACGCATGCCTTGATCTTTTTCCCGTTAGCGATTCCTCCACACCACTCGTCCGAGTAGATGAATTCTTCTACGGTTATTCCCAATTCAATTTCGTAAACACCCGGTTTTACCAGGTTTCCACAAGCTGAAATGAGTTTCGTTCCTGTACTTTTTCCAATACCGATCTTTGCGTATTCAGCTCCTCCGTCATTTACGATCGGAACAACTGCCGCTATAGATTCCACATTGTTCACTACTGTCGGACATCCCCACAAACCTTTTACAGCCGGGAATGGTGGTTTGATACGCGGATTTCCACGTTTACCTTCCAACGATTCGATCAATGCAGTTTCTTCACCACAAATATAAGCTCCACCTCCAGGTGCAATCGCCAAATCCAGGTCGTAACCTGAACCCAGGATGTTTTTTCCAAGGAATCCGTTTGCATAAGCTTCGGCAATTGCTTTTTCAACAATTTCCAAAACCCACATGTATTCTCCGCGGATATAAATGTAAGCTTGGTTACATCCCAAAGCATAGGAAGAAACAATCATTCCTTCTACTAAAAGATGTGGGATTTTCTCCATCAGGTAACGGTCCTTGAAAGTTCCGGGCTCGGATTCATCCGCATTACATAATAAATAACGTGGAACTCCTTCCGGTTTTGCAAGGAAAGACCATTTCATTCCGGTAGGGAATCCTGCTCCTCCACGACCTCTCAGTCCGGATGCCTGAACTTCCTCCACCACATTTTGCGGGGACATCGTTTTCAAAGCTTTCTCTACAGAACGGTAACCACCTTTTTTGCGGTAGACTTCAAACGATTCGATTCCGGGAACATCAATGTGTTCCAATAATAATTTTCTTCCCATTCCTATTTCTCTGAATGTTCTTTACGCAAGGTGTCCAATAACTCATCCACTTTCGCAGGAGTCAAATGTTCGTGGTAATGTTTTCCGCATTGTAACATCGGCCCATAACCACAAGCTCCCAAACATTCTGCAGTTTTCAATGTAAACATTCCGTCTGCTGAAGTCTGACCAACTTTGATATCTAATCTATTTTCAATGTGCTCGATGATCTGGTCCGAACCAACCAACATACATGGTCCTGTTCTACAAACTTCCAAAACAACTTTCCCAGGTTTCTCAATATTGAACATGGTATAGAAAGTTGCGACCTCGTACACTTCGATCGGTTGGATATTCAACAAGCCAGCAACGTAATTCATTGTCGGCACACTTAACCAACCTCCGAATTCCTCTTCTGCCAAATGAAGAATACGCATCAATGCACTTTTCTGTTTTCCTTCCGGATAATGGTTGATGAAGCGTTGTACTTCAACCAATTTCTCAGCACTGAATTGCGGTTCAGCCTGATCTGTAATGTTATGTGTAACTGATATACTCATCTTATGCGTCCAATTCTCCTGCAATCACGTTCAAACTACTTAATGTCAATACGGCATCTGAGATGGTTTGACCGATAATCATTTCCGGATATGCTTGATAATAAATAAAACAAGGTCTTCTAAACTGAAGTCTGTATGGTGTTCTTCCGCCATCTGAAATCAAATGGAATCCTAATTCTCCGTTTCCTCCTTCTACTGCGTGATACACTTCCCCAACCGGAACCGGTGTTTCACCCATGACGATTTTGAAATGGTAGATCAACGCTTCCATTTTTGTGTAGACATCGGCCTTTGTAGGTAAATAGAATTCAGGAACATCCGGAGAGAAGTAGCTTCCTTCCGGCATATTGTTGTATGCCTGCTCGATGATCTTCATACTCTGACGGATCTCTTCCTGGCGCACACAAAAACGATCATACGTATCACCTTGTGTTCCAACCGGGATAATGAAATCGAAATCTTCGTAGGAAGAATACGGAGTCATTACACGAACATCGTAATCCACACCTGCAGCGCGCAAGTTCGGACCTGTGAAACCATAATCCAATGCTCTTTCGCCGGAAATAGGACCAGCACCGATCGTACGGTCCATGAAAATGCGGTTACGCAATAATAGATCGTCGAACTCCTGGAAATGTTTATTGAATTCTTTGAGGAATTTTTTCAGTTTTACGTGGAAAGTCGGAGAGAAATCGCGTTCGAAACCTCCGATGCGACCAATGTTTGTAGTCAAACGTGCACCACACACTTCTTCGTACAATTCATAGATCAACTCACGCTGCTGGAACATGTAGGTGAACCCTGTCAATGCCCCGGTATCCACCCCGATTACGGAATTACAAACCAAGTGGTCTGCCATTCTTGCTAATTCCATGATGATCACACGCATGTAATCCACTTTCTTCGGAACTTTCACCCCGATCAGTTTCTCCATGGTCATTTCCCACCCAATGTTATTGATTGGAGAAGAACAATAGTTCAATCGGTCAGTAATCGGAGTAATCTGGTTGTACGGTCTTCTTTCAGCCAACTTTTCAAAAGCGCGGTGAATATAGCCAACCGTTTGAACCGACCCAAGGATCTTCTCTCCATCCACTGTTAACACGTTCTGGAAAATTCCATGTGTTGCAGGGTGAGTTGGCCCGAGGTTTAATGTTGCAATTTGCCCGTCGATGGTTTCATCGGCAAACAAACTTTTATTTTTATTGGAAGTATCGCTCATATCTTTCGCTTTTTCACCTACCGAAGTAGCGATCATCTTTATCTTCTCTTGTTGCGTCTTCCAAATGATACTCTTTTCTCATCGGGAAATAATCCATATCGTCTTCATTTAGAATGCGAACCAGATTCGGGTGTCCTTCGAAGATCACTCCGAAGAAATCGTATGTTTCACGCTCTTGCCAATCTGCACCAACATAGATATCCGTTATGGACTGAATGTTCGGTGTTTCGATCGGAAGAAATGCACGAACGCGCATACGCACATTATTCACCAGGGAATGAAGGTGATAGTTCACACAGATCTCGCGACCTTTCTCATTTGGAAAATGTGCTGCTCCGATCAAAGTCAGGAAAGAAACTTTCAGTACCTCATCTGTTTTCAACCAGGAAATCAAATCGTGTATTTTATCTGCCTGAATTTCGATTGTCAATAATCCGTAAGGTTCTTCGTGATTACGGACAGCTTCGCCAAACTTTTCCTGGATACGGGCCAGTACGGCTTCGTTTGTCAAATTACTCATCGTTCAAATCGTATTTTTTCAACAAGTGTTTGTATTCGTCCGAATAACGACGGCGCAGTGATTCGCTTTTCACCAGGCGGTGAATATTCATACAACCTTCAATGATTTGCTCGGGTCGTGGCGGACATCCCGGAACGTAAACATCCACAGGGATCACACGGTCAATTCCTTGCAATACCGAATAAGTATCAAAAATCCCACCTGAGCATGCACATGCACCAACGGACAAAACCCATTTCGGTTCAGCCATTTGTTCATACACTTGTTTCAAGATAGGAGCTAATTTTTTCGAGATGGTCCCGGCAACGATCAATAGATCTGCCTGGCGCGGAGAAAAAGACATGCGTTCCATTCCGAAACGCGCAACGTCGTAGTTACTTCCCATTGTTCCCATGTATTCGATACCACAACAAGAGGTAGCGAATGGCAAAGGCCAAACGGAATTAGCACGAGCAGCTCCAATCACCTTGTCAAGCAATGTCAATTGGAATCCTTCTCCATTAATGGTTTCTACACCATTGATAATTTCTACTTTTCCCATTCTAAAGCACCTTTTTTAAGTACGTAGAAAAATCCTGTAAGGAAGAATGCCACGAAAATAATTACCGCTATCAATCCGTCAGACTTCAAGTAATTGAAGTTCACAGCGTACGGGTAGAAGAAAATGACTTCCACATCGAACAACACGAATAAAATTGCAGTTAATAAATAACGAATGGAAATCGGGAAACGAGCGTTTCCGACTTCTTCAATACCACATTCCCAGTTGGCATCTTTCTTTTTACCCTTCAGTCTTGGACCCAACATGGGAGCCACTACTAAAACAAGTATAACAAAACCCAGGGCAACACCTGCCTGGAGTAATATCGGTAAGTAATCTTCAGCAGAAGACATAATCTCTAGTTTTTAAGACAGGCGAATTTAATACTTTTTAACAAGAACAAATGGCGTAAAAATCTATTTAGATTCAATCTAAATTACGCTTAAATACTTTAGAAAGCTAGGGAAAATATTGGTCGACGAAATGCATTTGTAGGACGATGATAAAGGCTTGTTTATAATGAAAGTCTATGCGGATCCCCTTTCAAAATGATTTTGTTAAAAGATTTGTTCCTCTCAAAAATCGGATGGTTGTTGCGTTTTCCCAGACTTGAAATCAGTTGGTCTTTCAGTTTATAAATTCAGTGGAATAGTAGCCGTAATATTCAGGTAATCATTTCCCAAATTAAACGGATTTCTAGTGGAGCCAAAAGAGTGTAGGTAAGTGATATCGACAAAACTTAGCAAAGAAATGCCAATCTCCGCAGATATCCGATGATCGGCTTCCGATTTGAAATCGGAATAATACGAATAACCAACCCGGGCAATTCCAATCAAATAGCGGTATTCAAAGGTGAATTTGGGAGCGTACACCATAGATTTTGTCAAGCGAAAGTCCATTCCTGCGGAAAATCCAAGGTGTGATTCCAATACATATCCTACTTCATGCCACATGAATGTCCCGGAACAACCCAGGAATCCGTATTTTCCTTGCATGTAATTGACGCGAGCGCCCACTAGAAAAGTGTCGAATGTACCAGACAGTTTCAAATCCTTTGGTGAAACGGAAGCTGTGCTGTCATCAGGTAATGCCTGAATTTTTCCGTGAAAAGAATCAATCGGTTCGGTAGCACGACATGGAGTAGCAAATACTACTAATAAGAAGGATAAGGCGGTAAATGATGATCTCATTTGAACTTGTTTTTACAAAGTTCCGGAAACAGATTTGAAATTCAGTTGCGATTTTCCGTACTTAACTAAAATTCCGTAGTTAATATTCATATCACCATATTCACCCGGAGCTAACTCAATATTATCAATAATTGAATTCGTAATATTTATATTCTCCAGCCGCTAAAAAAATAGTATCAGAATATGAAGTTGTTATTCCATTTTTGGTTACATTCCATGTAAAATACCAATTACCCATTGGAACCTGTACGAAATCTGGCATAGTGAAATCAGTGCAACCATCATATGTAGCAGGATTATAAAATCCTGTATAACCTTGTAAATTTGTTATTCTAGTCACTTCAATATGATCATTAGAGTTTACACAAGAGGCATTATGATATCTGAACTTTAAATAAGCACACTCAGCAAACTCAAAGTTAAAATGCCCATCTTCATCATTGGGGCTTCCAAAGTACATCGTTATAACCTTATTGTAGCAAGAATTTTCCGGTTCTACCACTCTAACAGCGTATGTTCGGTATTGTTTTTCCCGAATGATCTCTGAAGCTTCTCCGTTTTCGTTTAAAAATCCCGATTTCTCGGTTTTGTACTTTTCTCCATCTCCACTGGTAGTAGAAGAAACAATAAAGTACTGCAATCCTGCATAGCTTTCACCGGTAGCAGCATTGGTTGCAGTAATATGAATAGAGCGTTTCTTTCCACAGGAAGAAAAAAGCAATGCTCCTAATAATACAAGTAGTAGTATTCTCACAACAATTATTTTTTTACAAATGTGGATACATAATTTTGAATTCCAGTTGCGATTTTCCGTACTTGATTCCTTTAGTAGTTTATATCATAGGTTTTATATTCTCCGGGGCTAAGATAAATAGTATCGTAATAGATATTTGTAATACTATTTCTTGTTACATGCCATTCAAAATAATATTTACCCATTGGCACATTTGAAAAATGATCTCCAATATATCCGTTACATCCAAAAAACTCCCAACCAGTTAACCCCAAACTATTAGCCTGATTTTTAGTATATAATATCATGTAATCTCCGCTTCCTTGGCAATTCACATTAGTAATGTTTTGCTTTAAATAAGCACACTCGGCAAACTCAAAGTTAAAATGTCCGTCTTCATCATTGGGGCTTCCAAAATACATCGTTATAACCTTATTGTAGCAAGAGCTTTCCGGTTCTACCACTCTAACAGCGTATGTTCGGTATTGTTTTTCCCGAATGATCTCTGAAGCTTCTCCATTTTCGTTTAAAAATCCTGATTTCTCGGTTTTGTATTTTTCCCCATCTCCACTGGTTGTAGACGAAACAATAAAGTATTGCAATCCAGCATAGCGTTCACCAGTAGCAGCATTTTTAGCTGTGATATGGATGGACCGTTTTTTACCACAAGAAGAAAAAATCAATGCTCCTAGTAAAACAAATAGTAGTATTCTCACAATAATTATTTTTCCGTACTTGATTCCTTTAGTAGTTTATATCATAGGTTTTATATTCTCCGGGGCTCAAATAAATAGTATCATAGTAAATATTTGTAATACTGTTTTTTGTTACTTCCCATTTATAAAATCTTCTTCCCATTGGAACATCTGAGAAATTTGTCCCTAAATAGTTGTAGCATCCCGACCCTGTTTTTATGGGATTTCCTGATATCGAATTATCAAATCCAACATCACTTCCCGTATGAAATAATTTTATTAAGTCGTTAGAATCCTGACAATTGGTGTTGTTTATATTAAGTTTTAAATAAGCACATTCAGCAAATTCAAAAGTAAAGGTTCCGTTTACATCATAAGGACTATCAAAGTACTGCGTGATTTCCTTGTTATAACACGTGTTTTCGGGCTCAACAACCCGGATACTATAAGTTCTACCTTTCTTCTGTTTGATATTTACAAGTGCTTCTCCATTGGAATCCAATACCCCACTGGCTTCTGTCCGGTACTTTTCTCCATCAGCTGCTGTTCTGGATGATGCAACCCGGTATTCCAATCCCGCATAAGGCTGACCGGTCGCCGCATTGATCGCTTTGATCTTAATGCTGCGTTCTTTTCCACAAGAAGTCAGTATGAAAAGGAAAATGCTGATTGTGAATAGGATTCTCATAATACAATGATTTGTTTTGTAATGGTATTACCTTCCGCCGTTTTTATATGCAATAAATAATGTCCTTTCGGAAGATTCAGTTTTACGTTTCTTTCTGCGGGAATGTTTTGCTGCAGAATTCGTTCACCAAGATAGGAAAACACAGTGAAATCGCCAAGCAGCTGATCGGAAAACACGATATTGATCTCTCCTAATGAAGGATTCGGATAAATACGGATTTCTTCCGGATCTGAAATTCCAACTTCCTGCTCATTAATAAACGTTCTCTCATTTTGAGAACTTTCCATTTGTGGTTTTGATGAGATCGCTCTTTTTCCTTGGTCCGTAACACAATCCTCCATGTCAATATATGCATGAAAGTCAGATCCCTGTTGGGCGTGAAAACCCGGTTTGATATTGACCTCCCTACCCGCATAGGTGGTAATATCTCCTGTGGCTTCGATTATATAAGCACCGGGATCTGTTTTTGGTGTTACATTTTTACCGATTGTCAATTTGTTCTTTGCTTTGTACCAGGCAGTATAGGTGTAATTCGGGTCCCACTGTACGTGGTTTTTCCCGATTATTTTATTCTGCAGGTACACGTCATCGGCCTCTACTTCATCCAACATAAATTGCGTCGTGTATGCCAAGTAAGCCGGATCGTTGTTGTTTGCATCACCGGAATTTTCATCAATTGATTCCTGCAATTTGATATGCTCATACGTCTGCGGATCACAATAAACGGCTTCAAAAGGGGTGATTTGAAAGTGATCGGTTGGATGTCCAAGATTAGGATAACCATAAGTGTCAGACTCATCTTGATTTGGAATGAAATCAAATTGATTAAACATCAATCCTTCTGATTTTATGTTATAGTGTAGATTCCCCAACTGCCAGATGTCTTTGTTAATGGCCAATGCAGAAACCATGGGCAGAAAACACATGTGGTTATCGTAGTGTTTTTGACCAAGCCCAAAGGCTCCCAATCTTAATACTCTTACTGCGCCTGTCATTTTATCGTAGAACTCATCTTTGTACCCGCCCTGTGCCATATCCCATTCATCGCCATAAGAAACACGGTAATCCCGGTCTCGGTAGGTAATGGGGATCAGAAAGGTTAACATTTGTTCTTTGTTACGGAAAACAGAGTGGTCGTATTCCCGCTTTGCAGCATAAATTCTACGCAACTTATATGCTAAACCTCCATAATAATAACCTATGGCACTTTGATCAAACAATAGTTTACCCGGATCAAGAGAGAATAATTCCGTGTAATCTTTGGTATTGCTTCCCGTTGCAACGGAAATGTTCCTAGTAAAAGACGGAAATGTTTTTCTCAAATCAGACGTAATGGTCAACGAATGATTAAATGACAAATGCAATTCAGCCATAAAGTTATCGTGTTCGCTGGCAGCACTTGGTATAATGTGATATATATCCGGATTTCCAATACCTCC
>Ga0247691_1000343_pt1 | contig 10082 bp, 13 predicted proteins | sample CNK32_metaG_FD_182721 | JGI IMG/M metagenome (GOLD analysis project Ga0247691, IMG submission 182721) | Soil microbial communities from Purdue University Martell Research Forest, Indiana, United States - CNK32 | ecosystem: Environmental > Terrestrial > Soil > Temperate forest > Bulk soil...
TCTAGCCCTTCCTTTGCGAATGTAATTTTCAAAATCACGCGCAGAAGTTTCGGGAAAAACACGACTTAAACCTGAAGATAAATCACTGATCTCCGCATTAAAAATTTCATCATCCACTACCGTGGGATCCATGTGTATGTCAAAGAACGACACCGATGTAATCAGCGGTATATAATTTCTATCCAATACTTCCCCTCGTCTTGGGTAACGTTTTACCGTCCGTGTGGGAATTTTTTCTTTCGTACTGTCAAATAAGGAAGCACTTCCTTCAGACTGTATCATGATCGTTTTCACAACCACCACAATCAAGGCAATGAAAAAACCTATGTAAACCAGGTAAGCCCGCCACATTAAGTCTTTTTTATCACTCATTCTCCGCTCGTTTTAATCGTATTACTTTCGCCGGATTGACCGTTTCCTTCAATCCTCTTTTCTCCAATGCCTGAACCAGGCGATAACGCGAGGTCGATTCCTCCAATCGCGCTTTGTTCTCAATATATTCAGCAGTTTTCGCATCCACATCTGCTTGCAGGTCCGTAATATCCTTTTGCAGTTGTTTTCCGTAGTATCCTTTGGCAACCATCAACATCAAGAGTAACAGGATGAAGAAAATGAAAGTCAGGTTGTTCAATACGAAATCCCGTGTCAGAATTTCCCCATTCAATACCTGGATCAAAATATTTTGCCGACGCGGCTTATTAGCTGCAGCCGGCTTAGCTTTCGGATTCGAACTGTTTTCCACTTTTGGTTTTTCAGCCGTTTTCTTCACCGATTCTTTCTTCGCCTTCTCTTTCGGCATTTCCGTGGAATACTTTTCGCGAGCCCCTCTACCTCGTACAGCATCCATCGGATTCACATCCTCCCGTTCCCTGTACTCATTTTCCATCCTCAACTCTTTTAGCAATTCTCAACTTTGCACTTCGTGCCCGCGTATTTCGTTGAATCTCTTCTTCACTCGGAAGAATCGGCTTTCTATTCACTTCCTCGAAAGGCTTCAACACTTTCCCGAAGAAATCTTTCTCGATCGAACCATCCAGACTCCCGCGTTTCATCAGGTTTTTCACCAAGCGATCTTCCAGGGAATGGTAAGACATTACTACCAAACGCGCATCCGGCTTCAAGACATCCGCAGTCTGCAAAAGGAATTTCTCCAACACATCCATTTCCTGGTTCACTTCAATACGAAGCGCCTGGAATACCTGTGCAAAGAATTTATGGTCTTTAAACTTCGGAGCAACCGGCATCAAAGCCTCCATCAACTCACCCGTTGTTTTGATTTTCGATCTATTACGTGCTTTCACCAATTCGACAGCCGTTTTGAACGGATGGTCCAATTCGCCATATTTTCTGAAAATTGCAGCCAACTGCTCTTCGTCGTATGTCTGAACAATTTTCGCCGCCGTAAAATCACCCGCCTGGTTCATACGCATATCCAGCACCTCATTGGAACGAATAGAAAAACCGCGCTTCGCATCATCAAACTGATGGGACGAAACACCCAAATCAGCAAGAATCCCATCAACCGCAGGAATTCCCATGACACGTAAATGATTTTTCAGGAAAGCAAAATTGGCCGCTACGAAATGGAAATTGGGAGCCTCCCAAGCATTCGCTTTAGCGTCCGGATCCTGATCAAAAACGATCAGTTGTCCTTTTGAAGAAAGTTTTTCGAAAATAGCGCGTGAATGACCTCCACCACCAAAAGTGACATCTACGTAAATTCCATCCGGATTAATCGCTAATCCATCCAGACACTCCTGCAACATGACAGGCACGTGGTATGCAGCATCGTTATTCGTCATCATTCCCCAAATCACCCATTACTTCATCTGCCAAATCAGCAAAATCAGCCATGTTTCCATCAATCAGTTGGAAGTACTTAGACTTGTCCCAGATCTCAATTCGGTCGTTGTATGCGATAAGCATCACATCCTTATCCAAACCCACACGCTCCATCAGCATTACCGGAATCAAAACGCGACCGGCATTGTCCAGTGCGATTTGCTTTGCCCCCTGATGGAACAAGCGGTAAAACATTCGGTTCTGTGGTTTGAACAGGTTCAGCTTTGACAATTTCACTGACAACTTTTCCCATTCGTTCATGGGATACAGTGTCAAACATTCCTCAAAGCCTTTATTCAACATGAATTGTTCCTGAGCTTCCGGAGAAAGTTGCTTGCGTAAACCAGCAGGAAAAAGGAATCTTCCTTTTCCGTCCAGCTTCACCTCAAATTCTCCTACAAGTCCAGCCATAGCTATTAATAATGGGTAAAATTAGGGGAAATAACCCACTTTTTACCACTCAATTACACTTTGTTGATAACTTCTAACGTTAACAACACTCACAAGGTTACAACAATTTATTCAAAAGGTTTGATTTTACTCATTTTTAATGAATTTAAGACTTGGTGGTAAAAAGTGGTAAGTAATGAGAAATTGTGGAAAAATAGTGGTTTACTAATAATTTTAGGAATTATGAAACTCCTGTAGTTTTAGAAGAAAGAAATGTGGAAAATACTGAAGTGATTAATAGTGATTTATCTTAGTTTTACTTTGAGAAACTTGTTTCAAACCCGTAATATCAATGAGAAAAATTATCCTCCTATTATTTATCTTGAGCCAACACCAAGCCTACAGTCAAACCACACTTGAATGGATAAAAAAAAGTGAATTTGACTATATAAACCTACCAGGACAAAAACTAATCTTCAAACAATTATGCACAACAGAAACCGACAGTATTTTAGCAAACGGTGAGGCTACGTTTATGCATGCTAAAATTAAAGACTTGGGAGAATGCTCTTACACTCGTGTTTTCAAAGACACCATCATAAGTAAAGTCGAGCTGTATACCGCCAATAAAAAGAACCGAGATCCTTTTATAGCCTATTTTAAATAGGCTGGTAAATGACGATTACAAAGTAGTTGAAAGCAAAAAGGATATTCATTATTCTGGATTCTTTACTAGAGATAATTTGCCCGTCAAAGCAGAGTTTTATGGGCCAACCAATGGCAAAAAGTCAACAATTACCCTGATTACTCCAGAAAAATAAAAAATTCAGTGTTTTTTTAGGACTAAGGAATAAAATTACATTGCTTTAATTTTCAGCAACTTGCCTGAATATTCAACAGAATCAAGCTTTACAAAATCGATTTACTTGCGGAAAACCACATTTTCACTTTCAGTATTTATACGGTTGCACAGACCTTATGAAGTGCTTACCTTTGTTGCAACACTATTCGCAAGGAGTCAGAAACACATGAGCAGGCAAACCGTTTGTCAAGGAAACAGGTAAACTGTCTGACAGGTATCAGATGACTAACGAAACTGAATACGACTGGGGAATCATTTAATTTCTCAGTCGATTCACCAAAATGATTGAATTGAAGAAAGATATAGAGCAAGTTGTTAGTGATAACATTTCTCGAAGAAACTCTTACGCAAGAGTTAGTTAGGTTAAGTTGTAGTAGAAAAGCCCTTTGAATGTGTGTTCAAAGGGCTTTTTCCTTTTTATCTTCCTGATACTTCCGTCTCGGCGGACTACTTGATCAAAATGACCAAACAATTTTCAACCCAAGAACCGGGTCCAAAAATCCGGTAAGGGCTCCTGAAGCTCCACCAACTCGCTTGTAAATGGCTGTTTGAAGACCAGGCTGTACGCATGTAAAAACAATTCTTCTATTCCCAATTGACTCTGGAAATAATGGTTGTGGTGTCGATTCCCGTATTTCGGATCATTGATGATCGGATGAGCAATCTTGTTCGCATGGATCCGCAGCTGATGCATCCGACCAGTGATCGGGGTCATTTCAACCAAACTGTACCGCTGTTTTTCATAAGGAGGAATGGAATAATCCCGTTCAAATTGCTCCACACATCTAAAGAGCGTTTTTGCTTCCTTGTAATTTCCACGGTCATTCTTCACCGGCGAATCAATAATACCTTCTTCTTCCAGATGACCCCGCAAGAGTGCCAAATACTTCTTTTCAATAGTCCCGCTTTCAAATAACTGCTGAAAATCGGCCACCCAATCGGATTTCTTGGCAAACAGGATCAGACCCGATGTTTTCCGGTCCAAGCGATGAACGGGGCAGGCTTCTTCCCAACCTTGTTCCCGGATCAGATCGGTCAGAGAAGTCTCTTCAATGTTGCGGGCGTAGTACGAATGATGCACAATGAGGTTGTTCGGTTTGGAAACCACCAAACAGTATTCGTCTTCAAAAACCACTTTCACCTGCATCCGACAAAAGTATTGGAAAATATTCTCTTAACTTTGCACTTAAATAAAGAAGTCATGATTATCAAGGAAGCCAAGTTCATCATCAGTAACACGGATATCAATCTTTGTCCCACAGACGGAAAGCCGGAATACGCTTTTATCGGTCGGTCGAATGTTGGTAAATCTTCCCTGATCAACATGTTGGTGGATAAAAAGGACATGGCAAAAACTTCCGGAAGACCCGGAAAAACCCAATTAATCAATCACTTTTTGATCAATAACGAGTGGTACCTGGTCGATTTACCCGGATACGGATATGCCAAAGCTTCGAAAACAAGCAGACATCAGTGGGAAAAATTCATTTCCCAGTTCCTAACCCGAAGAGAAACATTGATCAATACATTCGTTCTGATTGATTCCCGCCTGGAGCCACAAAAAATTGATATTGAGTTTATGTCCTGGTGCGCAGAAGAACAGCTTCCATTCTCCATCGTATTCACCAAGATCGACAAACTTTCCAGTTCTGCATTACAGAAAAATCTGGCAGCTTACAAAAAGGAAATGTTGAAATATTGGGAAGCACTTCCACCGGTTTTCACTACTTCCAGTGAATCGCATTTCGGTCGTGAAAAAATCCTGAACTACATTGATCAGATCAACTTTGATTGGCACGAGAGCAAGAAAGGGTAGTTCATCCCGATAGCTATCGGGATATGAATGCAAAATTCAAAAGGTTTCTGAATTTTTAATTTTGCATTTTGAATTCAATCCATTCTTCCTTTGATCGTCGTTTCGATGGTATCTTCCAATTTAGTGAATTCAAAATCCGGAAAGTCCCGGAGCAGCTTCTCATTGGAGAACCCGGAATCACTTTGTGAACTGCGTGCACTTTCTTTGGTGATGGTTGGTCTTTTATTTTGAAGCCGGCCTAAAATGCCCGACAAACGCCACGCAAAATTGGTCAAGAATGGTCCTGCCAATTTCGTTGGGGCTTTCACGTTCATTTGTTTACAGATCTGATCGAATAATTCCTTGAAGCTGAGATTTGAACCGGTAACCAGGTAGCGTTCTCCTGTCTTTTCCTTTTCGATCAGTTTCAGGATCAGTTTGGTTACATCCCTGACGTCTACAAATGCATTCGAACCTTTCGTATAGAATTTCAATCCTTTGTGAAGTGTCCTGAAAATCTTCAATGAGCTTTCATTCCAGGAACCCGGGCCAAACATCACACTTGGGTTTATAACCGAGACATTCAATCCTTCTTCTTTCGCTCTCCAAACCTCTTTCTCCGCACTGAATTTGGAAAGCGAGTAACCGCTCACCTCTTCATTCGGGTTCCACAAATTGGATTCGCGCTTCAATCCATCCGTAAACTGGGAATCACTCCCGATCGCTGCAGTGGAGGAAACATGAATAAATTGATTGACTTCCGAATCCAAAGCAAAATTGACCAGGTTGGCAGTTCCTCTTCTATTGACCTTGAAAAGCAGGTTGAAATCCCTTCTGTGAAATGAAACCAATGCTGCACAATGAACCACTTTTGAAATCCCTTGCAATGAATCTTCCACGTCCGCCAAATCCAAAACATCTCCCCTGAACCATGTCAATTTTTGGAGTAAAGCCTCCTTTTCTTGAGGATAGTAGAAATCCAACAAGCGGTAAACAACTTCCTTCCTTCCCTCTTCCCGAAACAGGGCTCTTACCTCATAACCTTTATGAAGTAATTCAACCACCACATGTGATCCGAGAAGTCCAGTCGAGCCCGTTACCAAAATCATAGACACAAATGTAATCAGTAATCTTAAGCTGTAAATAGAATGCTCGGATTATTAATTTGAATATTCTAACCCAGAAAATGAATATTTAACGATTATGGAGAAACAACCGTTTTTTTAATACATCTTTTTGTATGTACCTTTGATTCATGAAATGGAAAAATCTACTACAAGTCCTTTCAATTCTTGCGTTAATGAGTTCATGTCAGTCTGAATATGAGCGGCAGGTTGATTATGCGAAAAATTTAGTTGAGAAGGAACGGGTTTTGTTGAACCAAATGGGAGAAATGGAAACAGTTTCATCTAGCTATACCACTTTGGAGGCAATTCAAAAGGAACTTCTTTTTCGCTCACATCTTTCCGGTAATGAAGAACTGTTCAATGCACAGATTGCGAATTATAGAACTGATTGCGAGATTCAGTCAACTAAAGACCAACAATTGATCTCAAAATTCCCTTAATCGATTTGTAATTCGACCATCGGGTCCCAAAAAACTTCTTTCCAGTTTACAATTTTGTCATCCTTCACCTCAATTCCATCCAATCGGAGTAATTCCTCCATTTTGGTGGGCGTTTCAAAATGCATTTTCCCAGTCAACATCCCATTTCGATTGACTACCCGTTGAGCCGGGATATCTCGTGAATTATGCACGGCATTCATAGCCCATCCAACCATCCTGCTTCCACTTTTTGCGCCCAGGTAGTTTGCAATCGATCCATAAGAAGTCGCTCTTCCCTTCGGAATCAGCCGAACAACCTGGTACACCCGATCGAAAAAATCAACATTCGCTTCGGAAAGTTTAATTGGTTTTACCATGACATAAATTTAATTGAAAATGGAGAATGGTAAAATTGAAAAGATGAAAAAACACAGTTTTTTAACTTCTAATAGTTGGTTTTCAAAGATGTTTTTCTTTAACTTAAATAAGAAAGATCAAATAAATGAATTCAAAACCACTAGACATTCGAGAAAGAACATTTCAATTTGCATTGCAGACCTTCAGAATTTGTGAGCAAATTAATGAAACGGAAAAACAGTTTATCATCACAAAACAACTTGCAAGGTCTGCATCTTCAGTCGGAGCCAATGTTCGGGAAGCAAGGAATGCAGAAAGTAAAAACGATTTCATTCATAAATTGTCAATTGCCTTAAAAGAATGTGACGAATCCATCTATTGGATAGAGCTTCTAAAGGGATTAAGCAAATCAAAAGAACAAGAACTAATGACGCTAGAAGACGAGTCTAATCAAATTATGAAAATATTGAGCACCATCATTTTAAAAACGAAGAATAATTCAAATTGGATTAAGAGATAACCCTCTTTTCAATTCTCCATTTTAAATTTTCAATTCTAGTTGTAACGTTTACAAAATAGGAATGTTATAGAAGCAAATCCAAAAAGCCATGAAAACCGCAGTTTTATTAGGTGGGCTACTCCTTATTTCCAGCTCATTATTTGCACAAAGTGCCGACCCTCCCGAAGAAACCAATTTACCCAATTGGGAACTGAAAGTTTATCCGAATCCAACGAGTGATCTCTTGATGATCTCTTCTTCTCTTGAGATCAAAGATGTTACATTGATCGACCTGAACGGCCAGGTATTGAAAAGTCACGCCATGCCAAATTGGTGTTATTCACTCCATGATTTACCACAAGGATGGGTTTTCGTTTACATAGAAAGCGTAGATGGTCGAATCGAAAAGAAAAACGTTTATAAGAATTAAATATATCAGCAGGTGCGTGATTAATCGTTAATAATGTAGAAGGCTCACCAAGCTGCGTAATCTAAAAAACTATGTGAACTACTGTGTGCTATGTGGTAAAATAAACCACATAGATACATAGAACACATAGTGAATATTCAGTTTGAAACTTAGATTGTTTTCTAAATCAGAATCATCATTTTGGTGAGTATAAATCAAGTCCGATTAATCGCGTAGCTTCTTTTTTTAACAGGAATTCAGATGCATGTTTTACATTTGCAAAAACACATTCATGAGAATTCTTGTCACTATTGCGTTATTGATCGTTTCCAATTCATTTATGACTTATGCCTGGTATGGACATTTGAAGGATCATACGGAAGACCGAAAAACGGGAGTCTGGGTTTTTGCAGGCACGATCCTGATCAGTTGGGGAATTGCCTTTTTTGAGTATATTTTCATGGTTCCGGCAAATAAGATCGGTTACCAGGGAAATGGAGGCCCCTTCTCATTGATTCAGTTGAAGATCATCCAGGAAGTCATCTCGATTGTTGTTTTCATGATATTCTCATTGATCTTCTTCAAAGGAGAAGTCTTCAAATGGAATCACGCCGTAGCATTCTTATTGATCCTGATTGCTGTTTATTTGGTGTTTAAGAAATGATCAAATGCAAAATGCAAAATGCAAAATGCAAAATGCAAAATGCAAAATGCAAAATGCAAAATGCAAAATGCAAAACCTAAAAAATTAATTGATCTTCAAACTTTTTGAATTCTGAATTTTGAATTTTGAATTTTGAATTATTTAACCATTTTCAAAAAAGTCAGCCACATGATTTTGAGATCCTGCCCCAAAGTGGGATTGGCGATATACTTCTTATTCAATTCGATCTTTGCAGGCATGATTTCATGAATATAGGTTTCCCGGGGATTTTCTGATTGGCCCAAGAGTTCATTTTCCTTGAAATACTCCAGTGAAGCATAATCGGTAATTCCGGGTTTTACAGAAAGGACCACCCGCTGCTCAGGTGTATACAGATCAACGTACTCCTGCACTTCCGGTCGCGGACCTACGACGCTCATTTCACCGATAAACACATTGATAAACTGCGGAAATTCGTCCAGTTTCGATTTTCGGATAAAGTACCCAACACGTGTAATCCGCGGATCTCTCATTCCAACGGTCAACTTTCCCAATTTATCTGCATTGACACGCATGGTACGAAATTTCCATAAACGAAAGGGAATTCCATTTTTCCCAACCCGCACCTGCCGGTAGAAAACACCTCCTCTGCTTTCACAAAGAATGGCAATGGAAATGAGTATCCCGAATGGTAGAAAGAAAACTAAAACAAGGAACGAAACGAGTATGTCAAAAAGACGTTTCATTATCCCAGGATTTGTTTTACTGCATTTTTAACAGCTTGAATGACTATTTGGACCTGCCCATCCGTCAAATCAAAATAAACAGGCAGTGTGATCTCATTGGAATATTTATCCCAGGCTTCCGGATAATCTTCCATCTTATAACCTCTCTTTTTATAGGCTGTCAGAATAGGAAGCGGTTGAAAATGCACATTCACGGAAACATCCTGGTCAAAAATCGCCTGCATGATCGCATCACGCTGAACTTCCGAGGCACCACCGATCCTCAATTGATATAAATGATAACACGTTTCGCGTTTTTCATCCTTCATTTTAGGAAGAAGCGCCCACGATTCATTTTTAAATCCTTCATTATATGCCAGGCAGATCGCTTTTCTCCGGTCCAGGTTTTCCTGGAAACGATCCAACTCCACCAATCCGATTGCCGCCTGGATATCCGTCATATTGCATTTGAATCCCGGCTCCTCAACATCGTATCTCCAATTTCCTTTTTGTGCTTTCGCCAATGCATCTTTGCTTTGTCCGTGAAGAATTTTCACACACAATTCCTTGTAGATCGCATCATGATCAAACGAATCGGGTAAATTGATCGACATCGTCCCGCCTTCCGCTGTTGTCAGGTTCTTTACAGCATGGAATGAGAAAGCACTTACATCGGCAATTGCTCCCGAACGTTTCCCACCATAAGTTGCACCGAATGAATGCGCTGCATCTGCCGCAACCAGGATCCGTCCCAATTTCTTCTGATAATCTGAATTTGCCTGGAAGAGGCTTTTTATCTCCGGATCATTTACCAGTTCAAAAATCCCTTCATAATCACAAGGAAAACCTGCAATATCCACAGGCATGATCACTTTTGTATTCGGGGTAATCGCTTTCCGGATTGCTTCGACGGAAATATTAAAATCATCCGGATTGATATCAACCATGACCGGTTTTGCCCCTGTATGAATGACCACGTTTGCCGAAGCACAATAGGTTATAGCCGGAATAATG
>Ga0247691_1000345_pt1 | contig 10059 bp, 8 predicted proteins | sample CNK32_metaG_FD_182721 | JGI IMG/M metagenome (GOLD analysis project Ga0247691, IMG submission 182721) | Soil microbial communities from Purdue University Martell Research Forest, Indiana, United States - CNK32 | ecosystem: Environmental > Terrestrial > Soil > Temperate forest > Bulk soil | place...
GCAGTTTCATAAATACTATCCGAATAAATGAGATGGATGCTTTTCATGCAATCGCGATACAACATTTTTGGATGAGGCCGGATAGGAACTTCAACCATTTTTTCACCCTGCGGATTCAGACCGCGCAAATAATAATTGTCTTCATCGCTGCAACACAAAACAATTCCATCATCCGGTTGTAAAATGAAATCCAACACATTGGCTTGTTTCCTCGGATAGACCCAAAAGATCTGTTCGGCAGAAACAGTGACTTCCTCTATTTGCGTTTCTTTTCCCAATAGAATAACTGTGATCCGAATGGTATCTTTCCATTTATCAGGAAGTACGATCATCTCAAGGTATTCTGAATACAATGGATGATTGACTGTTAATTGAACTGGGAATTCAGTGTTTTTGACAAAGAAGAAACCATTGGAGTTTGTTCGTGCATCATTGCTTCCGACCTTCACAGAGGCATTTTTTACAGGAGTTCCCTTTTCATTGATTACTTTTCCTTTGATGATCGCTTCGACCTGGGACCAGGAGTTCGTAGGGATGATCAGACCGCTCAGAAAAAGCAAGATGAGACTGATTTTGGAATGATTTATTGGATATGTGGTAGATTTCAGGTGCATGGTGATTATTCCTTTAAGGGTTGCTTGTAAAGGTAATGGATGCTGTTGTCCAGGTAATGCTTATAGAGGTAATACGCATAGTTGTTGCGAATTTGAATCCGCATGGGATGAATGTGTTTTTCCAAAATATTCAGGTTGATTACTTTTCCGGTTGATGGATTGATTTGACGCAGTGTTACCAGGCCTTCATTTTCATATTTGGCATATAATTTTGTTTTCTCTTCGTTGAGAAACAGTTCGCTTTTCCAATTTTCAAAATAATGATAGCTGATCTGGTACGACCGAACATGTTTCCCCGAGATAGTGTAAACCAAAGCGCTGTCCTTGAAATGATCAAAAATGTAAAGGGAATCATTGATCTCAAAAATAGGGGCGTACAAAGGTTTGGAAAGGATCTGATTGTAGAATTGCTCATTATCCCATCGTTGTCTGTCTGTTAAAGTACTGACCCGTTTTCCATAGATAAAATTCGGATTGGAGAGAGGGACCGGAATCTGGTTTTCTGCTGCGAAGTCGTCCAGTTCACGCATTTTTTTCTGATCTTTTGTGGTGTAAAGCAAAGTAGGTTTTTTGGTGTTGCGATCTACTTTGGTGTATTCAACCAATTTGTTGTGTGGTCCCAATCGCTTTACGATGAAATTATCCTCGCTGGAAATGACGCAGGGACTTAGAATGTGCATGGTTTCCAGGTAGGTATGTCCCGCAAGCATCCCAATCGATTTCCCAAGTAGTTTCACCTCGAAAATACTGTCCGAATAAACCAGGTGTATTCCTCCGGTACAGTCTTCATAGAAGTTTAGCGGATTTTTTTTGACTTGAAAGTCTATTATCTTCTCCCCAATGGAATCCAATCTTCTTAAAAAGTATTTGTGATCTTCCCGGCAAACCATCAGGATTTCCTTTTCAATAAGCACAAAATCCAGAATGTGTGTGTTGGGTTTTTGATAAACCCAGATTACCCGTGAAGAGTTGATAGTTACTTCTTCCAGTTCGGTTTCCTTGTTTTCCAGGATGAGGTCCAGGAAAAGTGTGTCCCGTCTGTACTCCGGTGTGCGAATCACTTCGAGGTAATCTTTATAAAGCGAATGTCTGATAGTTAGTTGAGCGGGAAACTGGTTGATTTTAAAAAGGAATGTTCCTTTGGAATTTGTTTTGGTGTTCTGCTGTCCGAGTCTCACTTCTGCCCCGGCCACACGCTGATTCTGTTCGTTGATAACAGTTCCTTTAACAACAACATCCTGTGAATAAGCCGTTTGACAAACTGAAAATCCGAAAGCCACCATTACGATGGATTTCAAAAATCGATTTGATTTACATAAGTAGCTCATAGGAATGAAGATAATTAAAAAAACAAAAGAGTTGAAATCAATTGATTAAAGTGATAAGTTGATTGATTTTGATTAGAAAGTTCAAAAGTTCAAAAGTTCAAAACTCGATAGTTACCGGGATCAAAAGTTCGAAAGATTGATTAAATACCTTAAACTTTTTGAACCCTTTCAACCTTTGAACTTCTAAAATGAAATTTTAGAAATAAGCTACATATCCAAAATGCACTTTCGAATCCCGGAAGAGGATCGGGTTGGAGAACTGCTGTCCCAAAGCATAAGTCAGGGAGAAAATCCCGATATTGGTCCCAAAGCACAAGCCTGCACCGAATCCTTTAGGTGAATCGTGAACGTAGGCCTGTACATTCCGTTCGTACCAGCTTTGGTCATAAAAGACAAAGAGATAGGAATTTTGGTCGAGAATGAATCTGGGTTCGATAGTCAGTGTTGCGCGAAAGGTGCCCAGTAATTCATCTTCCATGAAACCGCGTTGAGTGAGATTTCCGCCAAAACGGATCAATTCATTTTGTTGGATGTTATTGGTGTAGAATGATTCGCTCAAAAGTCCTCCTTTAATTACAAAGCGTTTCCCGAGGGATTGATAATATTCAAGTTGTAATTTCCCCCCGTAAATCAGGTAATGATTGGTGATGGAATCCTTTTTGAGTGTTCTTTTCCCAATGTTCCCTTCCAGGTACCAGATAAATCCTTTTCGCGGATTAGGCAAGTAATCCACTGTTTGATTGCGGAATGAGAGGCCGTAAAGGTTGCTTTTGGAACTTCCGTAAGCCAAACCGGTATTTGCAGCGCCCAATAAATTTGATTGCTGATTCTTGTAAAAACCGGTCAGTGTTTTTCCGCCGGAAACGAAATACGTTACACCGATACTTGTTTTTAACTCCAGGAAAGTGGAATCCCTTTTGAAAAGTGAGAATTGACCGTCCAGCCCGAAAGGAGTGTTGAATAGGAACGGATATGCTGCCTGAATTTTCAATTGGGGACTTCCGGGTTGAATGGAACGCCAGTTCAAATCGAACAATTCTCCATGTTTGAATGCATTTTGAAGTTTCAGGCGCAGATCTCCCGTCAACTGGTATTTTAATTTGATTGGGTCCTGCTGAAGACCAATGGTTCCGTTGAATAGGGAAACCGGTTTTGTCTCAATGTAAAGATAGAGATTGGCTCCTTCAGGTGTGAACAGGATTTCGGCCGGTTTGATCTGTTTCACAAAGATCAATTGCGTGAGCCGGGTGTTGATGAGGTCTACCTGTTCCTGGTTATACCACGCTCCGTTTTCAATGTGCAGGAAATTTTCCAGGTATCTTTTGGAGAGTTTGACCTTGTTCCCCGAAACAATCAGCTCGTTCCATTTCACGCGTGAGTTGGGAGTCACGATCAATTCCGCAAAAAGTGCTTCGTTCTCCATGCGCAGATCTTCGAATGCAATCTGTGCAAATGGATATCCGGCTATCTCAAAATCATGAAGGACGCGTTGAAGGTTTTTGGAAATTTCCAGCGGATTGGGAGGAAGTGTTTCTATGGTGCGTGGGCTGATCCCGATTTCGCGAAGTGCACGTTTACTGTTATCGGAAATAGACAGGTTCAGTTCTTTGTACCGTAAGCCAAGTGTAAAGTAAGCTTCACTGTTCAAACTGTCGGTAGGAATGATCGAATCAATACCAAAGGTCAGGTACCCTTTTTTATATGCAAGGAATTGAATATCCCGGAGTTGATTGCTTAGCGAAAAAGTATCCGAATAGTTGAAGCTGTTTTTTTTGCTGATCTTTTTGAAGGTGACTTCGGAAAAATGAATTGTTTTCTGCGAATAAAGGATTGGGGCCATAAAAAGGAATAAGTTAATCAAAAGACCAACCATCCATTTTTCCTGAATAAATTTACCGAAATGCTTCAATTTCAATTATTTCCTTTCACAAATGTCAAGAATATTCTATAATATAACGCTGAAAGTAGTAAGTTTGTATAGAAGAACCAATTAGTATGAACCATTAAACTGAGAATCATGAAGAAAATCCTTGGAATTTTTGCAGTAGTCCTGTTTGTAGTCCTGGTAAGCGCATCTTGTAAAACAAAAGCAAATTGTGACGCTTACAATGGAATGACAGATCAGTCTCAGCAATCGGAAAAAACAGATCGCTAATTGTTTGAAATAGTATTCTACCTGAAAGATAGATGAATGCTGGGTTTCGAAGAATTTCGTTGTTCGTGAAGTTAAAAAAAAGCGGCAATTTTTGATTAAATCACAAACAATGAACAGCGTAAAAAATAGAATGTGGATAATATTTTTTGCTAACTAACATTAAAAAATGATAGCTTTGTATCCGAACAACAACTAGTAAACTATAAAAACAATCAATAACTATGAAGAAATTTTTTGCCTACGCAGCAATGGCTGCTTTCTTAGCAGTAGTTTTAGCAGCTTGCGGATCATCTAGAGGACATTGTGATGCTTACGGAAGCGTTGACAATACAGAAAACACTGATTTAGCATCTAAATAAACGAAACAAACCAAAAGTCTCTTCCCACGGAGGCTTTTTTTGTGACTAGCTGTTCTTGGAACGTAGAACAAAATTTTGACCTAGATACACCTTGCGCACCTGTTCATCAGAAGCCAGTTCTTCAGCCGTACCGGATTTCAAAATACTCCCTTCAAACAACAAATAAGCTCGATCTGTAATAGATAAGGTTTCCTGTACATTGTGATCTGTTATTAGGATCCCGATATTCCGTTTGCGCAAATCGGAAACAATACTTTGGATATCTTCTACGGCAATCGGGTCGACCCCTGCAAAAGGCTCATCCAATAAAACGAATTTGGGATTGGTCGCTAATGCACGCGCAATTTCCGTTCGTCTCTTTTCTCCACCGGAAAGCCTGTTTCCCAAATTCTTCCGAACTTTCGTCAGGCTGAATTCTTCCAACAGCTGTTCCATTTTTTCCTTGCGTTCCGCTTTATTCAAATCGGAAAGTTCCAATATGGACAGGATATTGTCTTCCACGCTCAATTTGCGGAATACGGAAACTTCCTGTGGGAGATAACCGATCCCCAATTGGGAGCGCTTGTACATAGGATAATGCGTGATTTCCAGATCATCTAGAAATACATGGCCTTCATCGGGTTTGACCAAACCAACCATCATATAGAAGGACGTTGTTTTCCCCGCACCGTTCGGACCTAATAAACCAACAATTTCTCCCTGGTTCACCTCGATAGAGACTCCTTTGACTACGCTCCGACCTTTATAGGTCTTTTTGATATCGTGTGTATGTAATTTCACCTTAGCAAAAGTAAGATATTTTTTCTAGCATGAATTATTTTGTGCTGTTGCCCTTTTCCAGTTCTTTTCTTTTCGCAACGGATTGGCGAATCCAGAAAATGTGATTCCTTTTTTCTTTGTGGGACATGTGTCTTGATTCATCGATAGCCGTGTCTAAAAGCTGACATGCTTCCGTAAGCCTTTTGTGATTTTCCAGAAAATTGGCGTAAGTATACTTCCCTTCAAAATCCGAATAACGTGTATTAAACTGTTCATATTCTTTTTCGGCTTCTTCATTTTCCCCTAATTGTTCCAGGGATTTGGCATAGACTAAATGAGCCTGTGAGCGAATGAAATCCGGATGCCTATTTACCACATTGGCTAATTCAGATACTTTTTCATATTGGCTGATTGCATAATTGGAGCGCATCATGGCAGTAATTAATTCCGGTTCATTGGCAAAAAGCCCCTGGCGGTTTTGTTCATACAATGCGAGTGCTTCTTCATCCCTTCCCAAAGCTTGGTAATAATTTGCCAATAGCATTCTGTTTTGAAAGGTGTCAGAGAATTTTAGGTTGCGTTCAAGTTGTTTTAAATTTCCATGCGGATGCACCATGGTATTTACATTGTTAGTTACCGAATTCAATTTGTCCCGGGTTAGAACAATGGTGAAAATATAAATCAGGCTACCAATGAATGGAAGGAAAATGATGAGCCACAACCACTGGTTTGAATGGCCTTTACGCATACAGTGAAATACGCAAAACCCTTGAAGTATCAGAGAGATATAGTAATTGGAATAAAGGAGGTTTATTAAATTCATAGCTAAAAATTAGAAAGCAAATGACCAGCGTGCCCGAATTCCCAAAGGAGGAATGCCCGGAGCCAGATGGGTGATTCTCCATACAAGGTCGATTCGGCCCAATTTGAAAATATTCTCTATTCCCACTGAAGCTTCAGCATAGGGAATATTCCCGAATTGTTTGGTAAAGGATGGAATGATCATTACTTCATTGTGTCTCTGACTGATTGCACCATAAGTTATTCGGCCTGTTGTTACCAGGCGCCATTTCAATTTCTTGATTAAAGGGATTCGGTCAAATAAAAGGCCTTGCCAATGTTGTTCGAAGAATCCACCGACGTATCTGTCGGAAATGAACTCAAAATAAGACATCCGGTTGAAGGAATTCGTATACAGCCAATAAGATTGACTTCCCTCATGTACCTTCAGGAAAGGGTAGGCAACAGTTCCTAAAACAACACCGGCATTCACTCCATAGCGAAGCCTGCCTAAAACACCGATGGTTCGGCTGTGTTCCATGGCGAATTCCAGTTTCTGATAATTGTAATCACTTCCGAGAACATCTTTTATCCCAAAAATCCCCTGGATGGATAAGATGGGGAATTTGGATGGTAAGGTCGTACGATCAAAGTTCCCCGAAATGAACTCTTCGTCCTTACACCATCTGAAACGCAGGGTGACTTCTGATGTTTGAACATGTTTGATGGTATCTAAACCTCCAAATTCATTTCTTTTTTCGTAAGTGGCTAAGCCCAATGGTGTGTATTCTTTCCATTCAAATCCGCCAAAAATCACAAAGTCCTTCCCGAGATCCTTTTCCAGGTTGATCCCTGCTTTGTCCACAAAGGTCAATTTGTCCAATGGCCCTGTCCGCAAAAGTGAACTGAATGTTGATCCTACGGCTGCTGCAGTTGGTGAAATACCGATTTGTTCAATATCCCGGTTTCCATAAATGATAAGAAGTCCCCGTTTTTTTGGTGTAATATTGATTCGTGTAGTCAATCCGTATTTGAAACGCTCGTCTCCAAAACCGTAATACAACCGTCCGCCAAATTCAATTCGTTTGGAAAATGCATTGGAAGTCCGGATTGCCAAACCTGTACGGAATTTCTCCACCGGATTAACTGAAAAAAGAGAATAGATAGAACCAATCTCGATCTTGCCAATCGGATAATAACCTGAAGCAAGCATGTAAGTGGAATTCTTCAGGAATTTAAAGAAACGGTCGTGGTTCAATGAGTCAACCATCTCGTCGATTCCGTTCTCCTGTTCACTCAGCGGAACGTGCCGGTGTGCAATCCAGTATTCTTTGTCCCGGATCTTGGCACTGTCTTCGAGCTCTACCGTGAAGTCACTTTTGTAAAAGTCATCAGGGCGGTCCTTGTTGATCACAAAATTCTTTCGGGATGAATATTTGCGGCCATAGAAACCGTATAATTGAGTTCCTTTAGTGACTTTCAGGTCCAGGATCATTTTTTCTTCCGTAAGCATCCAGACTTCCGGTTTCACCTGGTCAAAATGATGTTCCATGTACATATCCTGCACATAATTGATATTCGCTCCGGGAGATAGTTTTGCTTTGAAGGTTTTTACGGCGTAGGTGGTGTCATTGATCCACATTTCTCCTTCGAAAGTCATGTCACCGGTCCTTTTCGGAGTAAAACGCAATTTGTAACACCAGTTGTTATCGATGAACATACTGTCTTCCAGGTAAAACTTATAGTAGTTTCGGGCAAAATTGGCCACCGGACTGATAAATGCCTTTTGAAAGATATTTAAATAGTTATCGTAGATATTGAAATCCAGATACATTTCGCCTAAAAACTGGTTCAATTGCAGGTTTTCAATTCCTGAGATGCGGGTTGCAGAAACCAATTCCCGTTTCTTCTTGGGGTTGTTCTTGTAGCTGAATTGAGAAATATTCTCCGAAAGGATAACGGGTAAATAGGTTTTTCCGCCATCGACCGAATCGAGGTAATCCATTACCACATCCAAACGCTTGACAATATCACGGTCCTTGAATTTGTCGCCAATATTGTTGAGGTCAAGTTGGATCTTGGTATATAACTCGTATTCGTAAGAACTTAGTTTTTCCTTGTTGTTCGCATCCTTGTGGGCAATCACTTTCTTGTGAAGCGTGGTGGATGGAAACTCATCGGGTGGTTTGATGGTGACTTCCGTAATATCCATTACAGCCTCAGTCAGTTTCACATCAATTACTTGTTCCTGGTCTTTCTTAACTGCTTTTCTGACCATCGTAAATTCCGGCATGTAATAAGTTACACTATCCGTTGCGTAGTAAGTTTGCAGGACATAGAAGCCCAAACTGTCCGTGAGCGTCCCGATTTTGGAATACTGGAACTGGACCCGTGCATCAGGAATCCCTTCTCCTGTAGCTGCATCAATGACACGACCGGAAACTTTGGTCTGTTGCGAATAGACGAAGCTGTGAGTCAGGCAGAGTAGAAATAGAATCCTTAGTTTGAACATAGACGGCATAAAACTAAGAAAAACTCAGAGTAAAAACAAGATTAGGATTGCCCGTTTGCTTCTTCTTTTAAGCGTGTTTTTTCAACACGTTTCACTACGAAAATTCCAATTTCGTAAAGAAGTAAGATTGGAATACTTACGATTACCTGGGAAATCATGTCCGGGGGAGTGATGATAGCTGCCAGGATCAAAACCACAACGATCGAATGTTTGCGGTATTTTATAAGGAAACCGGAAGAGACAATCCCTAATTTTCCAAGTAAGTAAGCCAGGATTGGAAGTAAAAAGAATAATCCGGAATAGAATACAGTGGAAAGGATCGTACTCATATATGAGTTGATCGTGAAATCATTCTTGATCTCCTTGGTGATCTGGTAAGTCCCGAAGAACTGAACACTCATGGGTGCAACAATGAAATAGCCGAATAAAATTCCCAAAAAGAAAAGAAGGCTCACATAAAAGACAATTCCTTTCACCATCTGCTTTTCGTTCTGCTTCAATCCCGGTTTTACGAATGACCAGAGTTGGTGGAAAATAAAAGGAAAACCGATAACAACACCACCTAAGAAGCTCATCCATAAGGCGTAAGAGAATTGACCTCCCATGGTAGTGGATTGAAAATTAATCGGAATTTCGTCGACACACATAAAATGCATGTATTTACAGAATACGTGGAAAGTGAAGAAGTCAGGTTTACTCATTGAAAGGAAAACATGGGTCATGATCCAGTCCTGAAACCACCAGATAACAATAGCTAAAACAATGATTACAGCTGCGCATCTAACGAGTCTCCATCTCAATTCCTCGAGATGTTGTAAGAATGACATATTTTTTTCCTCTTCCATACTTTGGCGCAAAGTTAATAATTCATCAAAATTTTAAGTGATTCATAATGTTAATAGTTGTTTTTTATTGATTTATCTTGTATTTTAGTGTAGTTGCCGATTTTATAGAGCCTTTGCGTTTTATTATCTGTAATTTCGGTAATGTTAATTTAGGTAATCCTCTAATATTCAAACTTTATGGATCAGCATGATCTAAAGGAAGCTCTAAGGAAATTTTTTGGTTTCGATCAATTCAAGGGACAACAGGAAAATATAATTACCAATGTGCTACAAAAGAAGAACACATTTGTAATTATGCCCACCGGTGGTGGAAAATCTCTTTGTTACCAACTTCCTGCATTATTATCAGAAGGTACAGCGATTGTAGTTTCTCCATTGATTGCATTGATGAAAAATCAAGTGGATGCGATCCGAAATGTGAGTGACCACAACTCGATTGCGCATTTTTTGAATTCATCTCTCAGCAAAACCGAAATCAACCGGGTGAAAGATGATATCCTTGCTGGTAAGACAAAATTACTCTACGTAGCTCCCGAATCACTTACCAAGCAAGAGAACATTGATTTTTTAACTTCTGTGCCGATTTCTTTTTTTGCAATTGATGAAGCGCATTGTATTTCTGAGTGGGGGCATGATTTCCGCCCGGAATACAGAAGGTTGAGAGAGATTTTTGAGAAGATTTCAGATGTTGCCATCATTGCTTTGAC
>Ga0247691_1000346_pt1 | contig 10053 bp, 7 predicted proteins | sample CNK32_metaG_FD_182721 | JGI IMG/M metagenome (GOLD analysis project Ga0247691, IMG submission 182721) | Soil microbial communities from Purdue University Martell Research Forest, Indiana, United States - CNK32 | ecosystem: Environmental > Terrestrial > Soil > Temperate forest > Bulk soil | place...
CCATCAATCAGACTCAAGCCGTGCAAGCGCTGGTGACAAGCGCTCGAAGGTATGCAAGAGGTCCCCGCGTCCTCGGACTTTGACACGACATAGAGCGTCTTGCTGGTCAAATCGATGACTGGGGTGCCGATGATGCCGATATCGGGCTGGATGTCGGTGGTGTGCACATCATTGAAGTTCACGAATGTCTCGCCAGCGCTCAGCAGAGTTTTTTTCCAATAAAGTAGGCAGGGGCTTGTATCCGCGTCGAAGGCGTAGACGGAATCGTGGGTTGTGGCGACAAAAACGACGTTATGCGTTCCCCCGCCGATTGCCAGGCTTGGCACCCAAAGCGGTTGCGCGTAGATTGCCCCATCGACTGTGCAAGAAAAAAGTTTCCCGAAGGAACTCGCGGTGACATTCGCGGTCGTGAGAGCGTATTCCTGGGTGTTCGATCCGTTTCTGGAAAGATTGTTATGGTAAGTGGTCACTCCGGCCAGATCCGTTACCCCGACGGTGATGCTGGCAGCTGTGGTGCCGTCCGCCTTGCTTGTAGCCGCGATTGTATAAACGCCAGCCACCGCCGAGCTGAACGAGGCTTTTGTGGTCGATTGGCCTGTCAGCTGCCCACCGGTTGAAACGCTCCAGGTGACTCCGGCGGCGCCAACGTCGTTCGTCACGGTTGCGGTCAGCGGGAGCGTTTGATTCAAAACGAGGCCGCCTCCCTTGGGCGAGATGCTGACACCGACGCCCAGGGCTGGGTTGATCGTCAGAACCAGATTCGCCATTTTGGTTTGCACCGGGTTGCCCGAATCCTGCACTTGAACCGTAAGAGTTAAATTTGTGACGGGGCCTGCCGGCGTACCGGTGATTGCCCCGGTTGCCGCGTTCAACTGTAAGTTTGCCGGCAATGTGCCGCCGATGAGAGTCCAGTTGTAAGGCGTGGTGCCTCCCGTTGCAACCAGGCTCGCAATGTAAGCCACCCCCACTTGGCCGCCGGGCAAAGAGGTGGTAGTGATGGCCAGGGGGTCGGGATTCGGGTTGCCAGAGGAAGAAGAACCGCATCCCTGCAGGTAAAAAAGATTGCTGAGCAGTAGCAAGAAAAAGGCGAAGGATTGTCGGATCAGGGGCTGCTTCAAGTTTTTCATTTCGTTCGCGTTCACTCCGGAACTTAGGCTCAGGAAATTATCCGTGAATCTCGGGAGAAATTCACGATCGCAAGTGTTACAAGCGACCGAATCAGGTCGAAGGCGACCATAGCTTGCGGAAATAGGTTTTCACCCGGCTCCAGGTTGAGACTTCGGGAGGTTTTTGCGGTTTCGCGAGCGTACTGGCCGGCGGCGCGGGGCTCGCAGCCCGGGCCACAATCGGATCGCCCTCCACCCGTCCTTGAAAGATCAAGGTGGGACGCACGCGGACGCGCCGCACAAGAATGATCAGGTTCGGATCAAATTCGGCTTGCACCTTTGTTTTGGCATCGTAGCGCAGCGGAGGCATGAAGACCTGGTACACGGGCTCGTCGGATTGAGCTTCCTGATCCTTGTTCTCCGCTTGCACGGGCGCTTTGAGTTCCGCAACTTTCTTCTTCACTTCTTCGGTGGTGGCCAGTTGGCTGATTTCCACCGCCGGCGTCATCGGTTTGATGACCGACTGCATGGCGCAGACACAGTGGCCCGTGGACGCGCGCAGACTCTCGATCTGGCCGTTGGTCAGGGAGACATCGCCGCTCTGCGGCACAATCACGCTTTGCCCGGTCAACTGGTGCTCTACACGCACCGCGCCTTTATTGGCGCGAATGCACATGGCTCCCGCGCTATCCAAGCCAACCAGAAGGTCCTCGGCCCCATTGCCGATGGAAATCGGATGCGCCTGAATTTGCGGGGTGTAAATATTCAGAGAGACTTCGCTGCCGACAACCGCGTGAATCGTTCCAGTATCGAGCGCCACGGTGATGGCGCCTCCCGCCTTCAGCATCGAAAAATGGGCCGGGCCGCAAATCATGACCTGCCCGCCGTCCACAAGGTCAATGCGCGCCTGGCCGGATTTCACGTGGACATCGCTGCCGCTGCGCAAGACCGTTTTCACCTGGCCGCGGACCACTTCCACGGTCATCGGGCCGTCCACAGAAATGGCTTCGCCTTCGATGACGCCGATCGCATCGCCCGGAGGATTATCGGTGCTTATCGCCGGCGTTGCGAAAGGTGCGGCAAACAGTACGGCGCCGAGCAGAAAGCTGGCTATGCCGCGCGAGGTTCGCTTATTGGCCCTGCTGGTCAATTGCTTCGCTCTCCATCTAGGCGGGGGAACGCGGGACACTCTATATACTATAGGAAGATGGAAAACCGCGACACACAGGGGCAGGAGCCCGAAGCGGCGGTCAGCGCTCACTATGATACGCGGCTGCCGGATCTGCCGTGGACCCGCCGGATTCAGATTCCCCTCATCGCCGCGGTGGTGTACAGCGTGATCCGCGTGCTCGGGCCCACATTGCGCTTTGAAAAAGATGGACGCGGCATCGTGGATGAGTATCTGGCGAAGCAAGAGCCCTGCATCTGGGCCTTCTGGCACCGGGTGATCGTGCCGATCGTGTGGTACGCGCGCAACCGTGAAATTGTGGTGATGAACACCACCGCGTTCGACGGGCAGTGGACGCGGAAAGTGATCGAGTGGCTGGGTTTCGGCACCGCGCAGGGGAGTTCTTCGCGCGGCGGGTTGCGCGGCTTGCAGGTGATGGCGCAACGCATCGCCGAGGGCTACGACTGCGCGTTTACGATTGATGGCCCGCGGGGGCCGCGCTATGTCGCAAAAGTTGGCCCTGTGCTGCTGGCCCGGATGACCGGCGCGCCGATCATGGTCTTCCATATCGGGGTGGATCGCGGAAAGACGATTAAAAAAACCTGGGACCATTTCCTGTTGCCGGGGTTGTTTGCGCGCGCAATCCTGATTGGCGGCAGGCCGATTCATGTGCCGAAGGATGCCGATGCGGCGATGGTCGAAACGAAACACCAGGAGATGCAGAAAGAGCTGGAGCGCGTGCGCGATCTCGCGGAGGGATGGTTCTCCCTCACGGAGGCGGAGCGGGAGAAGTATCGCGAAAATTTCAGCTAATTGCCGTCTCGTTCGCCGAGTTTCACCGAGACGTCCACTTTTTTCGCACCGCGGTAGACGGTGACGTTCACCGTATCCCCGGGCCGCTTGCGGTTCAGCAGAACATTCATGTCGAACTGATTGGCCACTTTCTGGCCGTCGATGCCGACAATTACGTCCCCGCCAATCGTCAGGCGGCGCATTCCAGATTGCACCGTGCGGTCTCCTCCGTGAATTCCCGCCGCAGCCGCGGGGCCGCCCTTGGTGGCTTGCTCCACCAGCAAACCTTCCTGCACGGGCAAATCAAGTGCTTCCGCGAGCCATGCGGACAGCTCCAAAGTGCTGACGCCGAGGTACGCGCGGCGGACGCGGCCTTCCGTGATCAGGTCGTTGGCGATGAGCTTCGCGGTGTTGATCGGAATGGCAAAACCGATGCCGGCCGCGGTGCCCGAGGGCGTATAAATTGCCGAGTTGATCCCGATGACATCACCGTGGGTATTGATCAGCGGGCCGCCTGAATTGCCCCGGTTGATGGACGCGTCGGTCTGAATCGCGTCGTCAATAAATGTGCTTTGGCTGGTCTGCACGGTGCGCCCCAAGGCGCTGACGACGCCGGTGGTAAGCGTGGATTGAAAACCGAAGGGATTGCCGATGGCGAGAACCTTCTGGCCGACCTGCAACGCGGCGGAATCGCCCAGCGCCAACGAGGTGAGGTGCTTCCCTTTCGGGTCGATTTTAATCAATGCAACGTCGTTGCGCTGGTCGGCGCCCACAAATTTTGCTGGGTAGCGGCTCTTGTCGCCAAGTATGACTTCGATGCTCTGTGCGCCGGCAACCACGTGGAAATTCGTCAGGATGTAGCCGCGGGGATCGATCAGAAACCCGGAGCCCGCGCCTTCGACCGGAACGGGATCCATGAAAAAATCGTACTCGGTCGCCTTCGTCAGGACATTGGCGACGGCCGGCGACGCCTGGCGATAGATCCGGACGTTGATCGATTCCTCTTCGGTCAGGGATTCCGGGTGCCCAGCGGCGCTTTTCAACTCAAGCCCCGCCTGCCCTGCGCCAGTTCCGGCGTGGCGAGCTTCGACTTCCCTGGCCTGGCGAGGACCATAGCGGGCCCCGACCCAATACGCGCCCAGAATAAGAATCAGGGCAATTAGAATCAGCCGGACCCGAGTCGTGCCAGCTTCGGAATTACGCTTTGTCATGGGTCGCTCCACAGAATGTCTCTGCCAGTATAAATCATCCGCAGGCACAGGAGTGTGAGCAGTGAACGTCGCAAAGTGGATTCTGGATTCTGGCGAAGGCTAGTAGCGCAAAGGGCAAGTGGGAGAGCAATTGGCCGCAAAGCACGAGAAGATAGAGAGACCAAAGCGCGATTGACCGGGACTCACCGAGATCGGGAGCTTGGGAGGAATGATGGATCAGGAACGCCGCCGCACGCCACGCTACATGTTTTTTGCCAGCGCGGAATTGCTGGAAGAGAAATCCGAAGTGCGGATCGCCACGCACGTCAGTGAACTGAGCCGCAACGGGTGTTACCTGGATATGATGAACCCGTTTCCCACCCACACGGTGGTCCGCGTAAAGATCTGGACGGAAGAAAATGTCCTGATTGAGACCAAAGCCCTCGTTGTCTATTCACAGCCTAACCGGGGAGCGGGCTTGGCATTTGTGGATTTTGAGCAGAAGTACATGCCGCAACTGGAAAAGTGGCTGGAGAAGGCTAAGCAAGAGTCGTAGTTTACGAAAGGCGCAAGTCGAAGAACACCCGTCCGGAAGGTGGCCGCGGCAAAACATTCAAGCACACTTCTACTTCAATTCAATTTCAACAATTTGCCCTTCACCGGCTCCCGCGTTTGCCAGGGTGTGCGTAACCTTGGCCGTCACCCAATGAAAATCCCCGGCCTTGATTTCGTGCGTGGACGACTGCCCATCCGGCGCGGTCATTTTCAGGTTGAATCCCGTCGCCGCGACGATCAGGTAAGGGCGCTCGTGCGTGTGCATCGGAGTTACGGCGTCGGGCGCGAGCGACCATTTATAGACGCGCGCGCTGGGATTTTCGCCTGCCACCGGTCCAGCCGCTCCCAGAGAGGGATGTTCGGGGCGGTGAAGAAGTTCAACGTCCAGCACGTCAAACAGCCCGGGGCCCAAATTGTGAACCCGATGCGTGAATGGAGTTTCACGCAGGGTCCGCAGTGAGATGTTACCCGGCTTCTGCTCGACCGGAGCGCTTTCCTTCTCGTTCGGGAGTTGCTGCGCGGCGTTGGAGCGGCCGAGCCACACGGCGACATCATCGACCGAATGGGTGTGGTACGAACTCCATTCGCCGGGCTGGAGGTTGACTCGCATCACCATCAAGTTGTCATTTTTCAGGAGCAGATGGTGGTGGGGCTCTTGCTCAACGGGAACGGGAGCAGGCGCGGAGGTTTCCTGCGCGGCAAAGAGCGTGAGAAGCGCGAACGCTGGTGTGACGGTGAACCAGGGTTTCATTGGCTGACCTTTCCCGAGTCTGGCTGCGGGTTGATTCTACTGGCGGCTAAAGCCAGCGACAAAGACTTTTTGCAAAACGCAAGATTGTCGGGTCAAAACTTGCATTCAAGATTTAGCTGAAATCGCCGGCCGGGATTCGCGGCGGCAGGTTGGCCAAAATTGGGATTGACCGGGCCGCCGTCGGGACCGATCACGCCAATGAAGGTAACGTAGTTCGGGTGGTTGAGGACGTTAAAAATGTTCAGCGCGGCAGTGAGCACCGGGCCACCTTTTTTCTCCTTTTTAAAGTGGAAGTCGTGGGCCACGTTGACGTCCAGATTCAACAGGCCGGGGCCATGCAGCGAGTTGCGAGGCGCAAGGCCGCCGAACTGCCGGTCATTGAAAACGCTATCTCCATTCAAGTCTTGTCCCGTTGTTACGTTCACGGGCTTGCCGGAGTATGCCTGCAACGCAATGCCCAGGCTGAACAGACTTGAAGGTTCGAAAGTGCCAAGCAAATCGAATTTGTGGCGGCGATCGTTGTCGGAACGCGCCCAATCCAGATTCGGGAAATTACTGTTCCCGGGAAAATAAGTGATGCCGCCCGTGTTGTTATAGGACTTTCCCAGGATGTACTGTGCCTGGCCAGCAAAGTATTTCGAGGGCTTGCCGCGAAAAGTGACTTCAAGCGAATTGCCTTTCTGATAGCCCTCCGATTCCATCTGGCGAATCTGGCCGAAGGCCGTGTTCGGGCGCGCGAGGTAATCGGGTGCAAGCGGCGCATTGATATCACGCGACATGAACAAGTCAATTCCGCGCGTTCCGACGTAGGTAGCGCTCAGCGTGCTTTTCGCGGTGATCTGCCGTTCGATCCCGAAACTGTATTGGACGATATAGGGAATTCGCAGCCGCGGATCGAGCACCACCAGGCTGGTTGGAACTCCGGCGAGGTCCGTCGAAGTGACCGGGAAAGGAACCGGTCCGTTGGTTTGCAGCGGAAGAAACTGGCGCAGGAGAGTTGTCCCGTCATAATGCAGCAGATCGGCGATGTTGCGGTTGCCGGGGCGGTCATAGAAGACACCGGCGCCGCCGCGAAGAATGATCTTACCCTGGGGCCGGGGCGCCCAGGCAAAGGCAAACCGGGGCGCAAAGTTATTCACGTCATCGTTGAAATAGTTCGCGAAGTAGTAGCGCACGCCGAGGGTGACGGAAAAACTCGGTTTGAGACGCACGCTGTCCTCGATAAACCCGGAAACGATGCGTTCCCAGAACACCAGATGCCCGTTGCCCGTCTGGATGCGGAATCCAGCCGGTTGTTTTGCATCGAACGCATCGAGAGTGGCGAAGGTGTAAGCGCCTTGCTGGTAGGTGAAGTCGTCGTTGCCGCGGCGACTTAGGTCTGGAACATCCACGCCAAAAACCAACATGTGCCGCCCGTTGGTGTAGCTGACAAAGTCGGTGCCATCGAAGTGGGCTTCCGTGCGGTGGAGGTCGGCCTGCGCGCCGCCCCCTGTGAAGAAACCCTGAACCGCCAGCTGTGGTGCTGCGACATTGCTGGTGGTGGGATTATCGTTGTGGCCGAAAAGAAAACGGAGCTGGTTCACCCACTTCGGTGAAAAAATGTGGCGGTAGCTGACATTAATTTCGTGCTCGGTGAACCCGGTGGTGTAGCCGGCCTCTGGCAGGACAATGCCCCCAACGCCTTGATTCCTGTTTTTCTGATCTTCATACGAATACCCGACCCAGACCTGATCGCCATTGTCGAAATCGTGGAACGCCCGGAAAGAACCAAAGAAATGGCGCTGCGGCGCGGCCACATTTTCGTCCACTCCGTTCCCGGTTGGGGGGATGGGCGACCCGAAGGTGTGAACAACGGCCTGAAGATTGTCGTTGTCCTGCTCGAGCGAAAGCAGGAATGTGTTTCGTTTGTCGTGGCCCAGCGGCCCGGTAAATGAGCCCTCTTCCATATAGCGGCTTTCGGCCGGCTTGGTGGTGGCAAAAAAATTGCTCGCGTCGAAAATCGAATTGCGGGTGAGAAAATTCACCGTGCCGTGGTAAACAGGCGTCCCTGCCTTGGTGGTGATTTCCACACGCGCGCGACCGGGACGGGCAAACCGCGCGGAATACGGATTCTGATTGATCTTCACTTCCTGCACCGCGGAACTGGAGACACCGGGACCGTTAGCTTCCACGCCGTTCACAACGAGAGAGACCCCGCTGGTGGCAATGGCATCGTCGCTCAGAAAGCGAGAGAGCATCGTGATGTAGTCAAGATCGAAGACCGGGACGCGGTCCAGCGCGTCGCGAGAGATGCTATTGGCGTTGAGATTTTCCGACGGGTCCGAAGAAGTCTGCGGAACGCTTTCATCGGCGGTGACGCTGACGACTTCGCTGACCGCGGAAATGCCGAGGGTGATGTGCAGGGGGGAGAGAGGCTTCGTGCCGATGCTGAGATCAATGAGCCCTTCCTTGAAACCGGTTGCATGGATGCGCAGTCGATATTTTCCGTGGGGCACATCATCGAAGAAAAAGTAGCCGGAGCGGTCCGTGACCGCGGAGGTATAAACGCCGCCGGTGGAGGTCACGAGCGTGATCTGGGCGTCCGCCAAGGCAGCCGAAGAAGGATCCAGCACCGTACCGGAGATGGTGTGGGCAGGCGGAGCAGGCTGCGGAGTCTGCGAGAGAATTGCAGCGGGAAGAGCAAGCAGAAACAGGAGGAGAAGCGCGTGACCGGCGCGATGCGGATGTACTTCCGATTTGGATGACACAGGGTTCATTTGGCCCGTGGGTTTCGAACAGCCCGGAGTAACAAGAAAACGCAACTGATACGGACGGAGCGACACGCCCGCTACTACGTTAGCAAGATAGGTAAGCCAACCTAAATGGAAGATTAAAGCCCGGGCGGTCGATTAGACGCGAGGGAAAACGGAATAGAGAATCGCGATGTAGTGGCAGGTGCTGCCGGTCATCACCAGGAGATGCCAGATTACGTGGTGATGAGGGATTTTCTTGCAGGCATAAAAAATCACGCCGATGGAGTAGGCGAGGCCGCCCAGAACGATCCAGACGACGCCTGTCAGCGGCACATGAGTGTAGACCTGGCGCGCGGCGATGATCCCAAGCCAGCCCATGGCGACGTATGCAGAGACGGAAATGACCGGGAACCGGTCAGCGAACCACAACTTGAAGAGAATGCCAACGACGGCCATGCTCCACACGACAGCGAGAAGCGACCAGCCCCAACTCCCACGCAAATTCACAAGGAGAAATGGCGTGTACGTGCCGGCGATGAGCAGGTAGATGGCGGAGTGGTCGAAGATCATCAGAGCTTGCTTGGCACGCGGCGAAGAGGTGCCGTGATAAAAGGTGGACGCCGCGTAGAGGCACACCAGGGTCGCTCCGAAAATGGCACAGCCCAAGATTTGCCAGATTCCGCCGCGCACGATCGCGACAGTCAGCAGGATCACGAAGCCGATGATGCTGCTGACGAGGCCGAAGCCGTGAGTAAGCGTGTTGGCGAGTTCGTCGGCGGTGATGTGGCGAGTGAGTCCGCGGGTCCAGGAGAGCATGGATTCAGCTTGCGCTGAAGTGGAGATGCTGGCAAGAAGAATCGCCCAAAGCGCGTGTGTGACGGATGACCCTCACGCGCTGTCACGGGTCCGCGGCAGGCGCTAGCCCTTGGCTTTTTGCAGCTCTTCGGTAAGCGCGGGCATCACTTCGAAAATGTCGGCGACGATGCCGTAGTCGGCGATTTCAAAGATGGGCGCGTTCTGGTCTTTGTTGACGGCAACGATGGTCCGCGCGCCTTTCATCCCGACGACGTGCTGGATCGCGCCGCTGATACCGAGCGCAAGATAAAGCTTCGGCGCCACGGTCTGCCCGGAGCTGCCGATCTGCCGCTCCATCGGGAGCCAGCCTTCGTCGCAGATGGGGCGTGAGGCGGCAAGTTCCGCCCCCATTGCTTTCGCGACGGCTTCCGCTTGCGCGATGTTTTCGGGTGCCTTGATGCCGCGGCCAATCGCGACGATAAGCGGCGCCTGGGTCAGATCAACCGCAGATTTTGCTTCCTTGAAAAGTTCCAGCGGCTTGGTGCGGATGTCGGAGGCATTCACGTTGACGGTTGCCGCGTTGATCGGAGCCTTACCGCTTGGATAGGCGGCGAGCTGATCGGCGCGGAAGGCGCCCGATTGAAACGAAACGAACCAGGGAGCGGCGCCGGTGAAAGTGACATCCGCAGCGGTCTTGCCCTGGAACATCTGGCGCACGAAAACCAGTTTGCCGCCTTCGCTGCGGAAGCCGACGCAATCGCCGACCATTCCCTTGCCCAACATCGCTGCGAGTTTCGGCGCAAAGTCGCGGACCTGATAGGTGTGCGGGAAAAGGACGAGATCGGACTTGGCCGATTCGATGACTTGCCGGAGCGCGATGCAATAGCCGTCTGGAGTATAGGTGTCGATGAGGTCGTGCTCGACGAGCAAGACTTCCGTGACGTTTTTTGCGGCGAGTTCACCG
>Ga0247691_1000348_pt1 | contig 10034 bp, 11 predicted proteins | sample CNK32_metaG_FD_182721 | JGI IMG/M metagenome (GOLD analysis project Ga0247691, IMG submission 182721) | Soil microbial communities from Purdue University Martell Research Forest, Indiana, United States - CNK32 | ecosystem: Environmental > Terrestrial > Soil > Temperate forest > Bulk soil...
TAAGCCCGTTAGCGCTGATGGTACTGCCCTTTTGAGGGTGGGAGAGTAAGTCGATGCCACTTTTATAAAGCCGTTCCCCATAAAGGAACGGCTTTTTTTGTGTTTATACTTTTGTGAAACAAGAGAATGAAGATGGGATGACCTCACTAGGTGAAGCAAAATTGACTATAAATCCAATGTGCCCTCTCTTCCTATGTCCATTTTAGCACTCGTAATGGCACTTGTGGCTACTTTGAAAAAGGTAACAAGCTTATTGGATTTATTGTCCCAATAATGAGCATCGGAAGTTTCAATCTTTAATATACAAATATGGGGATCGTCTTTACCTTTTTCAAACCAAGCATCCATCATCCTATTCCAGTATTTATCCATTCTTCGATGATCTCTGGAAACAATTCCTTTTCCGCTAATGGATACGAAATAGCTAGATTAAGATCTTGCAGTTTTCTTCAGATAGATCGTATCAAGAATCTGATACGGCTTATTTCCTTTTTTCTTTAGGATATGAATTGATTCGCATTTGAACTCGTTTTTGTACTGAAAACTTTCTATTGGAAGCTGATCAGAGAATTTAGCCGCTATGTGCCGGGCGATTGTCAAATGAAATGTCTTAATTACTCCTTTAAAAACACCTGCTAATTGTTTCTGCAAGTCCAGGATGCTTTCATCCGGATTGATATTCAAGACCAATGTTCCATTCTTCCATTGCTCAGAACCTTCTACGCGAATATCAAATGAATGAATGGAAGAAAGAACCTGATTTACTTTCGTAAGAATCAGGTCGTCTGAATAATCACTTGCCTCAAAATAACAAATGCTAATATGTGGTTTTGAATGAAGTGTTTCTTCCGATAGAGGAATGATACTATTCACAAACATTCTTAGCTCAATGACTCTTTCTGTTGTTTTTTGATCGGGTTCGATGACAAATAAATACTCGTAAGTCTCACTGCCAAAAATGTCTAATTGTTCCATTCGCTTCATACCATAAAAAAAGCCTCACTAAAAGTAAGGCTTTAATTATTTTGAGAGAGATTTAATTAGAAAACCTCCGAATCAGCAAAATGGAATTTACCTTCAATTGCAGCGTTCTCATCAGAATCAGATCCATGAACTGCATTTCTTCCTTTCGATTCTGCGTAATATTTACGGATAGTACCTTCAGCAGCTTCAGCTGGATCAGTAGCACCAATTAATGCACGGAAATCAGCAACGGCATTGTCTTTCTCTAAGATTGCAGCAACGATAGGTCCGGATGTCATGTATTCAACTAATTCACCATAAAAAGGACGTTCAGCGTGAACTTCGTAGAATTCCTTTGCTTGCGCCTCAGTTAAACGAGTGAATTTCATTGCTTTGATTGAAAATCCAGCCTGGATAATCATATCAATAATTTTTCCCATGTGACCGTTTTCGATCGCATCCGGTTTTAACATTGTGAATGTTCTGTTGCCTGACATCTTAATTGATTTGAATAATTTGGTGCAAAAATACAACTATTTTCTCAACCTGAATAGCTTTGAAAGCACTTAATTAATTGTATTTTTAGACAAGTCTAAAAAAAGTTTTATATTTGTAAAAAAAAGAAGCGTGTTGAGATTAACCCAAAGCGAAGAAAATTATTTAAAGGCTATTTTTACACTCAGCCAGGATATTGAAGGAGCAATCTCTACGAATGATCTGGCTGATAAGATGACTACCAAAGCTTCTTCTGTAACTGATATGCTTAAGAAATTATGCGAGAAGGATTTGTTAGAATATCAAAAATACCAAGGTTGTGCTTTAACTAATTTAGGGAGTTCTCATGCATTGGCAATTATTCGTAAACATAGGCTTTGGGAAACATTTTTGGTTGATAAGCTCAATTTCGGTTGGGATGAAGTTCATGAGATTGCAGAACAATTGGAACATATCCAATCGACTGAACTTACAGATAGGCTTGATGAGTTTTTAGGCTTCCCTAAAGTTGATCCCCATGGTGAACCAATCCCAAACAAAGAAGGTAAAATAGAATTCGTTTCGAATCGGATCCTTTTATCTGAAGCTACAGTTGGAATGAAAGCCATCATTATGGGGGTGGAGGATGACCAAACAGAATTTTTGCAATACCTGAATAAGATAGGATTGCACCTGGGAACTCAAATAGATGTGCTGGATAAGCTAAGTTTTGATGGATCTATTATGATTCAGATGGATGGTAAACAAGTACAATTTTCAATCACAATTGCCAAACAAATAGCGATAAAGCCACTATGAAGAATTTAGCTTACATCGTGATTTGTATGTGCCTGGTAATGGGCTGTAAGGTTAAACAAACGAAAGAAAACGAAAAACTGATTGTTTGCTCCACTTCGATAACAGCAGACTGTGTTCGACAGGTTGTGGGAAATAGATTAACGGTCAAATCCCTTATGGGACCGGGTGTTGATCCACACACATACAATCCGAGACCCAGTGATGTGGTTTTGTTGAATAATGCGAAATTGGTTGTTTATACCGGATTTCACCTGGAAGGAAAAATGGCTGAATTATTTAGTCGTCTGTCTGAAAGAAAAGCAGTGGTCTCCTTTCAATCGGATTTTCCAAAAGATAAAGTTTTATATACGGATGGAACCACACCCGACCCGCATGTCTGGTTTGATACGGATTCCTGGGTCCATAGTATGAATGGAGTGGTAGACAAATTGGTCGAATTGTATCCTGATTATGAATTGGAATTCAGGGAAAACTTCTATCGATTTTTGGTGAAAGTTCAAAAAAAGACCAAAGAATTAAAGTTAAAACTGAGTGAAGTTCCCAAAGAAAGAAGAGTTCTGATCACTTCGCATGATGCATTTCATTATTTCGGGAGAACTTTTGATATCCAGGTGAAAGCATTACAGGGAGTATCGACTTCACAGGAACCGGGAATGCGGGATGTTGTTGATTTGGTTGATTTCATCGTTGAAAATGATGTGAAAGCCATTTTTGTAGAAAATTCAGTGAGTCCGAAAGCATTGACGAGTGTGTTGAGTTCTGTGGAACGCAGAGGACATCATGTGCGGATCGGAGGGACCCTTTTTTCAGATGCATTGGGTTCTAAAGGAAGCGGTGCAGATTCCTATATCGGGATGTTGAGTCATAATGTGAATTCCATTAAAGAAGGATTGAAATGAAAAAAGCAATTGAAATAAGCGATTTAACAGTTTTCTATCGGGATACACTCGCTTTGGATGATATTTCATTATTCATTGATGCTGGAAAAATTACCGGTATCATCGGTCCGAACGGTTCTGGAAAATCAACCTTGTTAAAAGGGATTTTAGGAATCATTCCAATCAAGAAAGGAGAAGTGACTTTTTTTGGAGACTCATTGGAAAAATACCGTTCGAAAATTGCTTATGTTCCGCAGCGGGAATCCATAGACTGGGATTTTCCAATTACAGTGGAAGAAGTGGTTGCAATGGGAAGGATCATCCCTAAAAAATGGTGGGCACGCACTACTTTGGCGGATAAGGAAATTGTGAAAGAAACATTGAAGAAAGTTCAATTGTCCGAATTTTCTGATCGGCAGATCGGGCAGCTTTCGGGTGGACAGCAACAACGTGTTTTTTTAGCCCGGGCACTTGCGCAAGAAGCGGAATTGATTGTAATGGATGAACCTTTCGTTGGAATTGACATGGCATCACAAAATTCGATCTTATCCATCGTTCAAAAATTAAGGGATTCCGGAAAAACGGTAGTAATTGTCCATCATGATCTATCGGTGGTGGCTCAATACTTTGATGATGTCATTCTTTTGAATAAAAAACTGATTGCAAATGGACCGATAGATGAAATCCTGAAATCTGAGAACATTGAAAAGGCTTATGGAATGACTCTTTTATTGAATAGGAAATAAGATGGACTTAAGTATTTGGATCGTATTTATTGGAACAGCTCTCATTGGCATTTCAGCAGCTTTGGTTGGAACATTTACATTCCTTCAGAAGAAGTCGTTGATCGGTGATGCGATTTCTCACTCCATTTTACCCGGAATTGTTTTAGCATACATTGTTTCCGGACAAAGAAATACCATTATCCTGATGCTGGGAGCTTTTATTGCAGGTTGGCTTGCAACACAACAGATTTCGTGGCTTCAGCGAAAAACAAAACTGAAGTCGGATACCATTGTTGCAGCTACTTTGAGCATTTTTTTCGCTTTGGGATTAGCGATGCTTTCCTATATTCAGGGAAGACCGGATGATGGACAAGCAGGGCTAAGTGATTTTCTCTTTGGTAAAATAGCCGCTTTGAATATCGAAGATCTGTACCTGTTTTCGGTAGTCTCATTCTTAATTGCCGCCACGACTTTTTTCAGGTACCGTGTCATGTTCAGTTTTGCCTTTAATAAAGAATTCATGATCAGCAAGGGCTTTTCATTGCGTTGGAATGATTTTATCCTGAACTCAATGACCATATTGGTAGTAGCAATGGGAGTTCAGGCTGTGGGAGTTGTCTTGATGTCGGCCCTTTTGATTATTCCTGTTCTGACAGCCAGAATGCTCACATATAAACTAAGGTCTTTGATTAGTTGGTCCCTTATCTTTGGAACTTCTTCTTCATTGCTCGGTTCTTATATTTCAATTTTGGGGAAAAACATTCCCACAGGGCCTTGTATCATTATGGTTTTGAGTATTTGCGCAATTTCGGTAGCGCTGTTGGTGCGAGTTCCATTTAAACGTAAAAGAATCCAATGAACGATGTGTTAATGATATTGACTGCTTGCTCTGTGGCTATACCGGCATCTTTGTTGGGAGTTTTGCTTGTTTCCAAAAGTTTGGTCATGGTCGGCGATGCTATTTCACACGCTGTTTTACCGGGAATAGTCGTTGCATATTTGCTGAGTGGCACAAAAGACTCTATACCGATGCTTTTCGGAGCTGCTGTAACTGGTTTCCTGACTACCTTTTTGATAGATTTTCTTCGAAAGAAATGGCGTATCCAGGAGGATGCGGCTATTGGGTTTACCTTTACATTTTTGTTTGCAATCGGAGTATTGATGATTGCGCTTTTTGCAGGAAAAAACAGTGATCTGGATCAGGAATGTGTTTTATACGGAGATTTGGAAACGTCGATCCTTGATCAGGTAATTGTGGGGGAATACCTGTATGGAACGCGCGCAATCCTGCAATTGTTGCCTTTGACGGTGATCTTACTTCTGGTCATTACGATTGGATTCAAAGGATGGAAGGTCTGGGCTTTCAATCCGCAATTTGGGTCCTTTGTAGGAATACCCATTCAAGCATTCCAATTGGTCCTGATGTTATTGTTAAGCATTCATGCAGTTTTGAGCTTTGAAAGTGTCGGTGTGATCCTCGTGGTGGGATTATTGGTATTACCGGCAGCGACAGCTTTGCAATTTTCGAAAACCCTGGCAAAAACATTTTGGTATTCTGCATGCATAGGAATAGTATCTTGTGTGATTGGAGTGTTCCTTGGAAAGTGGATCAATATTTCCATATCTCCATTGATCGTATGCGTTAATGGCTTGATTTTTTTGATTTCTGTCTTGATTTCTCCTCATAAGAAAAGTGCTGTTCCAAACCGAATCTGAGTCAAATCTCTTTTTCAAGAATTCAAGAATAGAGACTTTATTTGAATAAAATAAATGCAGATATAGTTGTTATATCATTAATCTGGCTTACCTTTGTTTCAAGAACGACAATTTTCATAGTTGTTAGTTTTGGGTTTTATAGTTTTAGCATGGTTTAGCAAAAAGAGGAGTAAGTTCTAATGAATTTACTCCTCTTTTTGTTTTTGTATCGGAAATTCTTTGTTTCTTTAGACCACAAACTACAATTATGAAGCTAAAATTATTTCTGGTATTCCTGCTTATTTATTCATTTTCGTTTTCTCAAACACAGGGAGTTGCCTTTCCTACAGTTGGAAAAGGAGTTGCAACGCCTTTCGTAACAGATTATCATGCACTGGGGATTAATGTTTCGGCACTTGGCTGGAGACCACGCTATGCTGGCAAAAAATTCACAACAGGAACTTCTGAGTTTGCTTTTGGGGTTTCATCTCCGTCGTTAAATTCCAAAAAACTTCAGAACCTGACCAGCACCTTGTACAATGCTGCTCAACATAAAAACTCGAACGAAGTGGACTACAAAAGACAATTGCAGTCTGCCGGTGACTATGCGGAGTCGGGAGTTGCAATCAATTTTGATTACAACTGGCTTGGATTTGCTTATTATGGAGAAAAATTCGGTGGAATAGCTTTCAATATCCGGGAAAATTACAGCTGGTATTCCAAAATGAATTCCCAAACGACTGATTTGTTATTCAGAGGTAAATTATCTTCCGTTTTTGACTCCTTAACAGTTGTTTATGGATCTGATACTTCCCGAATTGCCAATAATGCCAGTATCTCTGAAGATTCGTTGGGTCATGTTGTCAGTGGCTCCCTGAATGTTCCGATCCGTATCAGTGAATTGACAAAAGGAACCCAGATCCAAATGGTTTGGAATAGAAGTTATAACGTTGGCTACGGAAGAAAACTGTTTGGTAAAGATTCCGTGTGTGAAGTATATGCAGGTGTTGGCGCACGATTGATTACTTCCATGGCTATGTTCAATATGACTTCGGATGACGACGGTTTAAGAATGTATTCTGCTATTACGCCAACATTCGATATTGATTATGGAAATGTCAGTGGTTCCAATTCGGTACCAAAGAAAAGTAAGGGAAATGCGCCTGTAATGGGATATGGATACGGAGTAGACCTTTCTGCAAGTATTATCCTTTTTAATAAATTGCGAATAGCTGCAGCAGTGAATAATATCGGTTCGGTAACTTACAAGCGAAATGTTTACAAGGTGAAAGATACTTTGTTTGCAAGCTTTAATGTTGGCGGTGTAAACAGCGATAATATCACCCAAACAGTTAATCAGTTGGTACGTGATAATGGATTGCTGACACTGGAAGGAGAACAGAAGTATACGGTGATCAATGCGTCCGATTTCAGATTTGGAGTAAGCTATGAACCGATCAAATACATTCGCCTGGGATTTGATGTGGTAGCTCCGTTTAATAAAGATAATCCAGGGTCCATTCAAAATCCGGTGTATGCATTCGGTGGAGATATCATTCCTGTGAAATGGCTTCAATTGAGTATCGGATATTACGGTGGAGGAGTTTATAAGAACAATATGCCGCTTGGATTGACCTTCATTATCAAGGATGGAGCCTATGAATTCGGTGTAGCTTCCAGGGATGCATTAAGTTTCTTTTTAAAAGATGGAACAAGCGTTTCGGCTGCTTTAGGTTTTGCCCGGGTAAGATTCTAGGACAAAATATCCTTTAGCTCATTCAGAATTAGAGCCGTCGCTCCCCAGATAAGAATGTCTCCTTGTTTGAAATGAGGAACATTCTTTAAAGTGAATTCCGGGTTGATCTGAAGATCGATGTTGACAACCGAATCTGACTTGTAAAGATCGAGTAGGTCCAATTCGTGGATTGCCGCTACCTCACGTTCAGAACGCATGTAATTGAATGATTGGTTGGAGGAGTAGAAAACGTATGGGGTGATCAGAAACTGGCTTACCGGAACAAAAAGAGGAGTCAATTCCTTTAACAGTTCAAAGTTGCTTGCATGAATTCCGATTTCCTCATAGCATTCCCTGATTGCGGTTGCCAATAGGTTTTCATCGTCCAATTCTTTTTTTCCTCCCGGAAAGCTTATCTGTCCACTGTGAGAGCCATCGTATTCCTGCCTTCTGGTGACAATCGTACAAAGTTTGTTTTCGGTATTGTGGAATAGGATAATGGCAACAGCAGCATCCCGAAAAGCAATCCCTTTTTTGATTTCCTCCATCGAACTTCCCCTGAAAGGCATGAATGATAAATGCGATTTCTCACCGGGTAATTCTCTTTCGAACCGCTTAATTAAATCCGCGTGTGTCATTTTGATTTACGTACACTTTTCAAGATCTGTTCGAAGTCGTCGTAAGTATAATTCATGACCGGTTTGCTTGTAATCCATTGAAAAACATAATAGTCTTTCCCGACTTTCATCGTAGATGTGACATAATATGCCTGTCCTGAATAAGTTCCATCACCGGAAATGGTTTGGATGACCCCTTTGTGTTTAACGGTTTTCGGAAGTTCTTTTTTAATTGAGACGCCTGAGTTGTCCAAAGATTCATACCTGCGCCAGACATATGCATCCTGAAAGGTATTCAACAGGTCATCTTCAACCACAAAGTCGGATACAAAATCTCTGTTTAAGTCAGAATTAGTGAATCGTTCCACCGAAAAATAGATATTCAATGCGTTGCATGTTCGTGTTAAGGAGGAATTCTTGATGGTATAATTGTGAGAATAGTTTTTCTTGAAGTGTTCAGGGAGTTTAAATGAAATCCCCTCGTACTTGAACGTCTTATCCAGTTTGAAATTATAGTGATTGGTTTTGAAAGCCTCCCTTATCTCCTTATTTTCTTTGTCGTAATCAAAACATCCTGCTACCAGGAAGGTTGGAATTAACAAGAGCAATAATCGAAGAATCATAAGACGGGTTTCGTTTGACTAAAATTGATTTGGATATAAATATAAAAAAAAGCCCTGATCCCGTACATACGGGATCAGGGCTTTTTAGATTAGATATCAATTTTTGCGTACTTCGCGTTCTTTTCAATGAATTCACGTCTTGGTGGAACTTCGTCTCCCATTAGCATGGAGAAGATCTGGTCACACTCAGCTGCATTTTCAATAGTAACCTGGCGCAATGTGCGGTGTTCCGGATTCATGGTAGTATCCCATAATTGCTCGGCGTTCATCTCACCCAAACCTTTGTATCGTTGAACATTTACCGAAGAATCCGCACCGTTCCCTTTTAACTGTGTAATTAAAACGTCACGTTGGTCTTCATTCCAGGCATATTCAGCTTTCGTTCCTTTCTTCACCTGGTATAACGGTGGAGTTGCGATATAGATGTATCCATTCTCGATCAACTCTTTCATGTATCGGAAGAAGAACGTTAAGATCAGTGTCTCAATATGCGAACCATCGACATCGGCATCACACATGATGATGATCTTGTGGTAGCGCAATTTATCAAGGTTCAGTGCTTTCGAGTCTTCCTCTGTTCCGATTCGGACACCTAAAGCAGTGTACATGTTTTTGATCTCTTCGTTTTCAAAGATCTTATGCTGCATGGCTTTCTCCACGTTCAGGATCTTACCACGAAGTGGCATAATCGCCTGGAAATGTCTGTCGCGACCTTGTTTTGCAGTTCCACCCGCCGAATCTCCCTCGACAAAGTAGATCTCGCACAAGGAAGGATCTTTTTCAGAACAATCCGCCAGTTTTCCAGGTAAACCTGAACCGGTCATCACATTCTTACGTTGGACCATTTCACGTGCCTTACGTGCAGCGTGACGTGCTCTTGCAGCAAGGATAACCTTGTCAACAATGATCTTTGCTTCAGCAGGGTGTTCTTCCAAATAAATAGATAACATTTCTGAAACTGCCTGAGAAACCGGAGCCGTAACTTCACGGTTACCCAATTTCGTTTTTGTTTGCCCTTCGAATTGAGGCTCCTGAACTTTTACCGAAACAACAGCCGTCAATCCCTCACGGAAATCATCCCCGTCAATTTCAATTTTCTCTCTTGCCAACATACCACTATCCGTAGCATATTTCTTCAAGGTATTTGTCAAACCACGTCTAAAACCTGAAAGGTGAGTTCCACCTTCATGCGTATTGATATTGTTGACATAAGCCTGGATATTCTCTGTGTAAGAAGTGTTGTAAGTCAAAGCAACTTCAACCGGAATTCCTTCGCGCTCTCCTTCGAAATAGATCACATCGCTAATCAACGGTTCGCGATTGCGATCCAGGTACTGAGCGAACTCACGAAGACCTCCTTCGGAATGGAATACATTCGAAACCGGTTTCCCATTGTCATCAACGTCTCTTAAATCCGTGATGGTGATGGTAATTCCTTTGTTCAGGAAAGCCAATTCACGCATACGTGCGCAAAGTGTGTCGTAGTTATATTCCGTATAATCAAA
>Ga0247691_1000351_pt1 | contig 10004 bp, 8 predicted proteins | sample CNK32_metaG_FD_182721 | JGI IMG/M metagenome (GOLD analysis project Ga0247691, IMG submission 182721) | Soil microbial communities from Purdue University Martell Research Forest, Indiana, United States - CNK32 | ecosystem: Environmental > Terrestrial > Soil > Temperate forest > Bulk soil | place...
GTTCCCGATGAAGTCATCTACGCCCTCGTCCCATTCACCGAGACGCATTCATCGGGAACGAGGCAGTACGCGCCTGGACTGGATTCCGGCGGTCCCGCCGTCGTAGGGCCCCCCTGGCCCGTTAGACCGGTGACTTTGCGTCGCCACCTTTCAGTGGCTTTGCCTTTGTCAAAATCGCGTCGAACTTAACTGATCAGATTCGCAGCTTCTCCAAACCTCCTGGTGTCCGTGCCATTCCGCTTCGTCCAACGGCTTCACGCCGCCGGCAAGAAGTCGATCGGGTATACGATGGTCACGGCCGGCACATCCTTCGCGCCGAAATTGATCGTCCGGACCCGGCCAACGACCTGCGTAGCGAGATCCGGCGCATCCATGTCAGTCGACTGCAGCGCGCACATCGACACGCTGCCGTCCGGCTCGATCGTCAGGCGCAGAACCATCTGGCCTTTCAGGGCTGGGTTATTGCGCAGCTCCCGGTTGTAGAGCCGGTAGAATGACGCCTTGTAGCGGTCGAATACGATCTGTATTTCCTCGTCGGTGCGGGCAGCACCTGGCCCGCCGCGTGCTTTTGGTCGGTCGGTGCCAGTGATCGGGGCGATCGTGCTGACTACGCGGCCTGTCCCCATACCACCAATCCCGCCTCCTCCGCTACCGTTAGCGCCAGTGCCGCGGCCACCCACCCCGCCACCGCCGTTACCCCCGCCTCCACCTCCACCACCACCGCCTCCTACACTGCGACTCAGGGAAGCGAGGTTGATGCCGCCGCTCGATCCCGGCGTATTGCCCGTCAACAGAGATCGTGCCGAGGGTCGGCCTACGTCATCGGCGGCAACGTGATGCGCATCGGCTCCGAGAGGCACCACGACGGTGTCCTGTGCAAGGCTCGCGAACTTGTCCTTGAATGCCAGGATGCCGGCATTTGCCACCTTCTGCTTTGGCTCCACTGGAAAGCCTACTTCTGGACCTGGTGGGAGTTCCGCTTTGCCAGGCATATCTGGCCCTGCCGGGGCGTTTGGTTTCGGTTTCAGCGCGGGTGCAGGGGCCCCTGGTGGGGACCCGGCCACGCCTCGCGGCATCGGTCGCGAAACGGTTCGCGTGTTGAGTGCGATCTCCGGCGGACGATAGAAGACGATGTCGAGTTCTTTGTTGGGGGACTCGCTGCGAAACAGCGCTTGCGCCGGTATGACCATCAGCACAGCCAGCACGAAGAGATGGATCACCACACTCTTCGCCATACTGCGGGCCGTCGGAGCCCCAGATGTCTTGAAAATGCTCTTTGCTTCCATGGTTTTCACCAATCGACCACCTCAATTGGCCGCTACAAATTCGATCTTCAAATCCTCAACGCCCGACTTTGCGAGATCAATAATGCGTAGAACCGCCTCATAGTTCAGGTGATCGTCGACGGCCAGGAACAGCGCCCGCTGTTCCGGCGGCCGGCCGCCCAGAATCGTCGCCACGCGCGCGGGCAATTCGGCCACAGGGATCTTTTGATCCGCCAGGGTCACCTGACAATTCTTCGGAATCCCTTCCCCTGCCGGCGGCGTGAGGATGGGGCACGTCGCGGAGCCGATACTTAGGATCAATTGGGACTCGGCAACCGGAGCCGACGTATCGGCGGAGGCTCGAGGGATATCGACGTCGTAGCCTTCCATCAGGAGCGGTACGACAACCATAAATATGATCAGCAGCACCAGCACCACGTCGACGAGCGGCGTGATGTTGATTTCAGACTGCAGACTGGAGCCAAAATCGTTGCTGTTGAACTGCATGATGTCACTTTCCTTCTGCGCCGATGCGCTTGGCGATAAGCCCAACCCCGCGGAAGCCGGCCTGCTCGATCGCGACCATGACCTCGCGGACCTCGCGGAAATTGAGCTTGGAATCGCCCCGGATCACGATCTTGGGGTTCGGTTCAGCGCCCACCGCAGCGCGGAGAGCTTCGTCGAAATGCTCGGCGGCAACGGCCTGGTCGTTGATCCACAGCCCTCCCGAATCGTCGATGGAGACCAGGACTCGGCCTCTCTCATCGCCCTGCGAGTTTGGTTTCGTCGTGTTCGGTAAGTTGACGTCGGGTCCCTTCCGCATCTGCGGGGCCATCACCATGAAAATGATCAGCAGCACCAGCACCACGTCGACGAGCGGCGTGATGTTGATGGTCGCCTGAATCTTGCCGGGCTCACCGAGCCGCATGGACCGGCCCTTCCTTTTTGATCATCGGTGCCTCGACTTCATCCACTTCAACGTCAAGCCCCTTAAGCTCCGGCACTCTGAACAAGCAGTTCAGCAGCTGGGACGAAGCCCGATTCATCTCGACATGGAAAGCCTCAAGCTTCCCCGTAAAGTGGTTGAAGGCAACGACGGCCGGAATTGCGACGAAGATACCCAGGGCCGTCGAGACCAGGGCCTCAGCGATGCCGCCCGAAACCACCGACATTCCACCGGACCCCGTGGCCGCGATGCTTCGGAAGGCGTTAATAATTCCGACCACGGTGCCGAAAAGACCAATGAACGGGGCAGTGGAACCGATCGTGGCAAGCAACCCGAGACCCCGCTTCAACTCGATCAGCGTTTCGGATATGGAATCCCTGAGTGCGCTCGTGACGAGCTCGAGCGAAGCGACCGGATCACCTCCACTCTGGCGCACGCCGTCGTACTCGATGATGCCCGCCGAGACCACTTGCGCCACGTGGGAATTCTCGTGCAGCCGCCCGGCTTCGATCAGATCCTGGACATCTCCCCCGTGAAGGAACTTCTTGAACTCGGGCTTGAACTTTTGCGACTGGCCCGAGGCCAAACCAAAGCGGCGGTGCTTGTCTAGGATCAACCCCACCGAAAAAACGGAAAGCAGGGCGAGGCAAACCATCACCGCGCCTCCGAATATACCGACGTGCCTTAACAGTTCAGTCAAACTCATTGCTTCCTCCTTTGCGCCTCAATGGCGGGCGCTGCCGCATTCCCATCTGTCGTCCCACCGCTGGGGCGTGCTGTTTCCGACCGAATTTCGTAGTAACTAAGCATTCGCATGAATACCTCCTTGTCTACGGGCCGCCTCGAGTCATCGAGCAACGTCGAAACGCCGGGGCCATTGGCGAGTTCCGAGCTTTTCCAGGGAACGATAACCAGTGCTTTTGGCGCTTCCTGATTGCCTAAAATGGACATGCCGAGCGCCTTTCCTCCGGGGACGGAAGTCAACTTCCCCTCTTCTCCCGTCTTTGGCTGCGGCTCTTCCGTCTGCTTCTTTTCCTCCTCGTTCTTTGCCTCTTGTGTCTTTGCGTGCGACTTTTCGGTCTGTCCCCGCGCAGCTTCCTTTTTTGGCTGCGCTGCTTGCTGCGCAAGTGCAGCCGTGGGCACCAAGGCAAGGAACCCAAGTAAAATCCAGTGAACGCTAGTCTTGCTCATCGCTCCTCCCGTTTCTTTGCGCGGTTACGAAGATCGGCAATCCACTTGGCGACCTCGGCGTCACCCGCAACGATCCGGCTGTACGCCTCGTAATGCTCCATCGCGCAGGCGTAATCCCCGAGATACAGGTCGCACAAAATCGCAAGATTCTTGTGCGCATATTGGAAGTCAGCAGACTGTGCCAGGGCCGCCTCATAACTCGCGCGCGCCTTCGCAAACTGCCTCTTGCGCCGCTGCACCATACCGAGTTCGTTGTAGGCGACAGGCTGTTTTGGATCCGATTGCAGCGCCTTGTTCAGGCTGGCCTCGGCGCGGTCCAGGTCGCCGGTGCGCGCGTAAGCGATGCCGAGATCGATATGCGCTGCCGTCAAACCAGGCATCTTCTCGGTCATTTTGAGCAGCAGGGCAATTCCCGGCTCGTAGCGCTCCTCCTTCAGCATGCCCACTGCAGACTCGTAGTTGGCGCGCATTTCATCGGTGACGCCAGCGCCCTGAGTGATCGCGTTGGCTGATTTCGAGGGGTTGGAGACCTGCAACGCCGGCGAGCCCTCCACATGACTGTCGATGGCGGCGAGGAAGCCGCTGCTCGTTTCGGGTTTCGCGTAGCGGCCGGGCATCAGCTCGGTGAGCCTGCTGAGACTCTTCTCGGTCCACGAGTTGAAAGTGCCGGCGCGCAACAATTCCATGTTCTTCTCGTGCACGCTAATGGCTTTTTCCTCGAACGGGAACGCCGCCTCATCGAGCTTGTTCTTGAACTCCTCCAGATCCTCGGGTTTCAAGTCGTCCGGCCGCTCCGACTCGAGCAACGAGCGACTCAAATTGGAGTAGGTCTCGGCCATGTAATACGTTGCTGCCGCCGTCACCTCGTCAATTCCGTAATTCGCCAGCTGGCCCATGGCGGCAATCGTGGCATCCATGCGCTGCTTTTTGTCCTGCAGGCTGGTTTCGAAGGGTTGCCGCAGTTTCACGACCACAAAACTTTCATAGAGCTGCTCTGCGAGGACTAGTGCCGAACGCGCCGCAAGCGTCCGCGTCCGGCCGCTCCTTTCCGATCCGGCGGCCGCATCGGCACTTACGATTTCTTCCAATTGCTGGTGATAGAGCGTCTCGTCGTGCGCGGCCTTGTACATCTCGGCGATCTTGAGCCGCGTCTCGATGGCCGTCTCTACCGGTTTGGGAAACTCTTTAACGTACCGGTTGTATGCTTCCAAGGCGCGCTCTCGGGAATTGGATTGCGTGTAGAGGTCTCCGGCATCGAGTAGCGCCTCGCTGCGTAACGCCGGATCGTCGGACTGAGATGCAATGCGCTCGTATTCGCCGGCAGCGTGCGACAACTCGCCGCTCTGCCGGTAGGCGTAAGCGATCTGCTTGGTGGCCTCGAGCTGCAGTTTGTTCTTCGGGAAGGTAGTGCGAAACGCTTCAAGCACATCCACCGCGGCCTTCCAGTCCTGCATCAGGATGAGCGCGGCTCCCGCGTCGTACTCAGCCGTCTCGCGGATAGATGACGTAGGCGCCGCCGTGCGAATCCTGAGGAAGTTGTCGGCGGCGGCACGATAATCCTTCGCCTCGTTGGCGAGCTCACCCTGTTTGTAAATCGAGGCGGCTAGGTTGTCGACGAAAGCCGCGCGCGACTTGTCGCTCGCAGCCGTGGCTGCCAGCACCTGAGTGTAGGCGAGCTCGGCCCTCGGGTACTCGGCGACCTCGAACGAGCCATGCGCAACCACAATCCACGCGGAACGCCGGATCGATGCGGCTGCGCCCGGGTATTTATCAATGACGCGCTGGTCGGCCTCGATGGCAGCCTTATAGTCCTTCATCTCGTACATGTCATCAGCGGCCGCTCCGAGGATCGCCGCCGCGTGTTCATCCTGCGGGAACGTGTCAGCAAATTTGAGCGAGCTTGCGACCGTATCGCGCTTGACGGCGTCCTGCTGCTTTTTGTCGGCAACCTTCAGCTGCTCGCGGTATGCATAGATCGCGGCGTACCCTGCAGCCGCCGACTGCGGATGCGGCGCATATCCGTACGCCGTGCGCTCATACTGTTTGGCCGCCTCGCCGAAATCCATGTTCTCCAAAAGCAGGTCCGCAAGCTGATAGTTGACGGATGCTGAATCAGCTTCCTTCGGGAAGGACTCGAGGTAGGCGCCGTACCATTGGCTTGCCTCGCGATAATTCGCGAGCTTCTCGTCCGTTTCGTTTGCGTTCTGATACTGCGCGTGATAATGCGTCGCGAGGTCTCGCAAGTTCGTCTTCAGGTAGGCCAGTACTTCCGGCGACTCTTCCGGTTTGAAATGTCGCCAGTATTCGGCCTTCAGGCCGTACTTGGAAGCGAACTCCCGCTTCGACTCCAGTACCAGCTTGGGGAACCCGCCTTGGGTGAAAGTATCCACGATGCGCATGCTGAATCGCGGCGCGGCGCGGTGGAGCGGATAAAGCGTTACGAAGGCTTTATACGTCTTCGCCGCGTCGTCATAGCGCAGCTTGCCGAGATAGTGCTCGCCAAGACTGGAGTAAATGCGGTCCTCATAGGAGCGATTCCCGAACTTGGAGAAGTACTCCGGCGCGGTCTCCGGGCCGCCGAGGTTGCTGAAGCTCAGGCTGATCACCCGGAACGTATCCGCAACGCGGCGATCGTCGTCCTCATCATGTTTCTGATCGAAGTCGTAACCGATCGATACTTTGTAGTCGAGCAGGGCAATATACTTTTGCAAAGCCTCCTCGTAGAATTCCTGCTTGTAAAACGTCCATCCGAGCTTGTAGAGACCGAGTTCGTAGAACTCGGAGGCATGGCGCAGTTTGACGATGCCCGAATAGGCGCTCTCTGCGTCGCGGTAGCGTCTTCGCGTGAAGAAATACTCCCCGCGCCTGAACTGCACTTCGTCGAGGTGCGAGGAATGAGGATTCGTGCGGATCAGGCGCTCCATTGTATCGATGGCCTCGTCGGTGCGGCCGAGCTCGTCGTACGCCCGCGCCATCTGATAGAGAACCTGATCGCTGTTCTTGTAACTGGGGTACTCGGTGAGCAGCCGATTGTAGAGAGCGATCGCCTCGAGGGGACCTTCGGCATCTGCGCCCGCGCGTACCGCATCCGTCGGCGAGGCGCTGGCGTTACTGCCAGCCAAGATTCCGGCCTCTGCCGTCGTGCGCCGCTCGAAATCCTGATCGGATTCGTGCAATGGCGCGCCGGCAGCGCCCGGATTGGGCGTGCCTACCCGCAAGCCCGCGAGTACTTGGGCGGGCTTCGGGGCGGCCATCTCGAGCGGCTTGGTGTTGCCGGGACGTATCCCGAACTGCTTCTCGAGTTGCAGGTCCGCGAGGCGCCGCATGGCTTCCGGAGTCATTGCAGTCTCCGGTGCCTCCTCGAGGAAGCGGCGGTATTGCTGCATGGCCTGATCAAGGCCTCGCTCAACTTTCACCTCTTGCACGTCCGGACGCACGTTCCGCAGTTCCGCCAGCGTTCCCGCCGTCCCCACCGGCTTGATGGGACGAGCGGCGCAACCGACCATGAAAACCGGCGCGATCACTATCGGAATGGCGAAGCGAGGCATCAGTGTCCCCCCGCGTCGGACTGGGCGCGCGCGGCTCGATCGTAGCTATCGGCAACGCCGAAGCGCGCCTCGGTTTGCTGGGCGGCCAGGCGTTCCCGGCGAGCCTCGAGTTGGTCGATGGCGACGGTCTCGATCATGTGTCCCTGCCGGGCGATCAATACGTCGACACGTTGCAAGGCTTCCTCGACGCGCTCGCGGAGCCGTGCAATCTGAACGTCGTAACCGACGTAACTGTGCGTCGCCGCCTGCCTCGTTCTAACGAAGGCGTCATACTGCCGTGTCAGAGTGTCAACAGGTGCGTTCAGTTCGCTTAGGTGTACGTATGCCGCGGTCAGCCGCTCGTTGTACTCAGTTTCCTGCCGCCACGTGAGCGCGCCGGCCAGGCGGTCCGCGCGCTGACGAAGCGCAAGAGATTCAGGGTCGTTAGAGTTGCCGAGCTGCTTATCGATGCCTGCGATGCGCTCGCTGGCGATCTGCTCCTCCGCCGTCGCTAGATAATCCGGCCGCGGTGCGGTCAGGATGGCCTGCAGGCGTTCAGCGAGGTGCTTGCGCTGCTCAACGCGCAGACGCATCCGCGAATCCAGCTCTCGGAACTGCGCGTCTACCTCCGGCAGCAGCGGCTCATAGTTTTCGCCGCGCAGTCGGATGATATCGTTGAAAGCATCGAGGCTGGTCTTCCAGCCAAAGAACCTCGACCGCAGGTCCTCGAGGTCGAGGTAGTTGTGCAATGCGGTTTGGAAGTCGTGAGATGCCATCAACTCCATCAGGTAGTAAGTTTCCGGAGCATCGGGCAGGTTGCGCAGGCGAATGACCCAGGTTTCGTCCTCCCGGCTTTCCTCGCGGATCAGCGCATTAAGAAACTGCCCCTCCCTAATGCTGCGGATCGATGCGTCGACTCTCTCGATCTGGTTGCTGAAAAGCTCAAGCGCGTGCCCGTAGCCAATCGCGGCGCGACCGTGCAAGTTCAAGCTGGCGTACGCATGCGGTACGGCAAGACTAACTTCCTGAACCGCGGCGTCCGTCGGTTCGCGATCCACCAAGATGTTCCACGGCACAAGCGCGCGGTCGTACAGCTGGGCCGAGGCGCCGGTCCAGCCCGCCCGCAGCAGAGCTTGGTTCGAGAACGGTCCCTCGAGATGGACGCGGTCCAGTGACTGTCTGGCCCGTTCAAAATTGCCAGATTCGAACAAAATGGTGCCCAGCACCAGGTTCGCCTTGTCGCGGATCGCCAAACCGGCGGGATCACCGGCCGGCAGCTGCCCGGCCTTGTCCAGTTGCTCGATCGCTGCCTGCGGTCGACCGTCCTGCAACAGCGCGATGCCGAGGTTGTAGGCAACAAACCCCGCCAGGCGCTCATTGCTCTTTAGCTGCGTGAGCACCTTAACAGCCTGGCCCGGTTGGCCTGTAGCCATATAGACGTTCGCCCGCAGGAACTCGAGGTCACTCTTGACCTCCTCAGGCACCGTACCTTTGATCCGGGCTAAGGCTTCCAGCGCATCATCGAGCTGACCTTTCTGGAAGTGGATGCGGGCGAGCCTGAACGCAGCTTCGTTTCGTACCGCTTCATCCACCGCGCCTTCGAGCACCGCCTTGATGGCGCGGCCTGCGCGCTGGTGCATGCGATAGTCGAGCTCGAAGTCGCCGACCGAGAATTCGGCGTTGTTTATGTGAAAGTGAAGCGTATCGAGTTCGGGTTCGTCCAGAACGTGATACTGGGCAAGCTCGGTGTCGAGCCGCTGGAGTGCATCGAAATACTGACCCTGGTAGGCGTGATAGAGCGCCTCGCCGAAATAGAGGTCCCTCATGTCCCCGCCTGTGACCGGACGGGCGGCAAGTCCCAAGGCTAGGACGAGTCCGACGAGTTGGCGAGCCGCTCGCATCGATTACCAATCCCCAAGCGTGATCGGAGTGTTGCCTGAACGCGATCCGGCAAGAGTCAGCCCGACCAGCTTTGGCTTCACTTCCTTGCGGAATGTAAACTGTCCCGTGCGGCTGAAGTCCGCGCCGCCCTCAAGCTTGCCGCTGACAAGCACATCCAGCTTGTGATCCCCGGTCGCCACGTTGCCAACGTAGATCCGTTGCACGCCGCCCTTGCGCAAGGCCTGGAGCTCTTTGGCGCTGTAGATGTAGTGCGCAACGAGTTGGCCGTCGATCTGGAGCCGCACGGCGTCGAGGCGCATCGTGTCGCCCTTGACCAGTTCGACGAAGATCGCGACCTGTGTCCCTGACGGGTACAGGAGTTTCTCTTCCAGTTGGCTCAGCTCTGCGGCCATGCGGAGAGAGTCTGATTTGATCTCCTGGATCTGTTCGTCGAGGCCCCTCATCTCCCGCTGGTCCGACGAGATCTGTTCCTGTGAAGGCTCCCGGACCGCAGCTGGAGAAGGCACGACTGTGATAGTGACTTGGGCGCTGGCACGGGCCGAACCGCCCGGACCGGTGGCGGTGACGGTATACGTGGTCGATTGAGAAGGCCTCACTGTTACAGAACCCTGCGTGGCGACGGGGCCCACCAAGGGCTCCAATGTGATGGATGTGGCGTTCGTCGACGACCACGTGAGCGTTACCTGTTGACCCGCTTGGGCGGAAGCCGGCGAGGCGCTCAGTGCGACGCTCGGGGACACTGGCGGCGCCATTTGCGCTGCGGCAATAGGCTTTTTCCCGTTGGCCATCAGCGCAAGCGCGATCAAACCGAACAAGACCGCGGTGCGAAGTGAATGGAAACGCATCGTATTCACTCCTTGTGTCAATGGACCATTACATGGAGCTGGAAGCCAGCAATGTCCCTCGGATTAGTCCAAAGGATTGCGGAATTACATGACGCCGTAAACTGTTCGAAGGAACGGAATTCGAACGGGGCACGATAGTACTGGAGTACCCGTTCGTTTGGCCGCCCATCGAACGCCCCAGAGAGTTCGCAGGGGCAAACCTGTACGCTGAGTCTTACCTTGAGCGAGAGCGCAACGCGCGATGGACTGCACTTGGCGTCGCCCACGCCACAAGCTGCACTTCAGACCAATCTATGGACACTACTTTTGCCACGCGGCATTCTCGCGC
>Ga0247691_1000352_pt1 | contig 9998 bp, 11 predicted proteins | sample CNK32_metaG_FD_182721 | JGI IMG/M metagenome (GOLD analysis project Ga0247691, IMG submission 182721) | Soil microbial communities from Purdue University Martell Research Forest, Indiana, United States - CNK32 | ecosystem: Environmental > Terrestrial > Soil > Temperate forest > Bulk soil | place...
CTCGGCACTCGGCTACAGGCCGCCTGCCCCCGCGGCCTGTAGCCCCTGGGGAGTAAATCCATCTTCACAGCCCATGGTTGTGATATAAAAAATCTCTCACTTCTTTTGGACTAACAAATCAGGCCGGTCAAAGTTCCCTGAAGATCAAAAAGGATTTCCCGGCCTAGCCACCGGCCAAATTCTGTTATCATCCAACCAATTTCCCGACGGAGATCGTGAGACCGCCCTCAAGCCCGCCGGGTTCCTCAGCTTGCAAACCAACGGAGGCCTACCATGTCATGGGTGCCGCTTGTCACAGAAGATCGTGCAAGTCCGGATGTAAAGCGTGTGTATCAATTTCTCAACGAGAACTGGGGCTTCGTCCCCAATTATTATCAGGCGCTCGGTTGCGACCTCGCGTTGTTGCAGGACCAGGTGAACCTATTTACACACGCGATGTTTGAAGAGCGGGTGCTGCCGAGAGTCGTGAAGGAACAAATTGCGCTTGTCGTGAGCGGCATCAAGCTATCCAACTATTGCCTCGCGGCGCATCTGGAGATTCTCGGGAGAATGGGCATCGATAAATCGATGTCGCGCAAGTTGGCACTCGATTACACGAAAGCGCCGGTCGAGCCGAAAGTCATGGCGTTATTTCAATTTGCCGACAAACTCAGCCGCAAGCCGGCCGACATGGAAAAGTCCGACGTGGATCGTCTGCGCGAACATGGCTGGAGCGACGCGGCAATCCTCGAAACCTCTCTAGTCGTCTCCCTTTATGCTTGTGCGAATCGTTTTTCTGCAGGAATCGGCCTGGTTGCAGATTTTTAGCAGCGGACAAATGATCCCGATGGCAGCGAATAACGAGAGTGCTCAGCCTCGACACAGATAAGGAGAAGATCGGCCAAATCAATATTGGAGAGCGATTGTCAGTAGGTCCGCGGAAAATGGACGGCCGAACTTCCGAGTAGCAGCAAAATGCGCGGCAGGCACCGGGCGCCCTTCTCAGCGAGTCCGTTAGTCAGATTCTTTCCTGCCGACACCATATGAATCCAGGACGTCCTGCAAAGTAATGATGCCTTCCAGTTTGTAACCGTCGGCACGGCTAACGACTGGCAGGATGTCCAACTCGGCCTCCCCCATGCGTTCCAGTGCAAAATGAAGCGACTGGTCCATGTGGACGTGAGGGAAATCAGATGAGTCAAGAAGCTCACTCAGCCGTCTAGTGACGGCTCCCTCTGCAAGTTCGTGCTGGAGACTCATCCGGCTCACAAGACCGACTAACCCTCGCTCGTCGACGACTGGCCAACTGCGGAATTGACTGGATTGGGTTTTCTCGAGAGCCTCTCGGACGGTCATCTGAGCAGCGAGAATCTCTGTGGCAGTGCGCATCGCCTGGCTCACTCGGTGCTGCCCTTGCTGCTGACGTGTCCCGGCGCTTGGTAAATGAATGCCATCCTGATGCGCCAGCACTTCGTAGATGGGCTGCCGTTGCAGCCTTGAGGAGATGAAGTAGCTCACCAGATTCGAAATCATGAGCGGAACAATAATCGCGTAATCGCGGGTGATCTCAAAAATCATAACGACGGAAGTCATTGGGGCCCGCACAATTCCGGCGAACGCGGTTCCCATTCCCACGAGCGCATACACCCCTGGCGTCGCGACATAGGTCGGCAATAAGCCGTGCGCCACGTTGCCGACGATTCCACCCAGCATCGCCCCGATAAACAAACTGGGCCCGAAAATGCCGCCGGCATTGCCCGAGGCATAGCTGGTGGTCACGGCCAGAAGCTTGAGAATTAGAAGCAGAACCATCAGTCTAACCGCCATCCCACCGTTCAACGCGTCACCAACATGCTTGTAGCCCACTCCTAGCACTTGAGGCACGAACCAGCCCATCAATCCAACTACCAAGCCGCCTGCCAGAGGCTGGAACCATACGGTTTTTCGAGGGAATCGCAGAAAGCGCTCGCGCATACCTAGAAGCAGCTTCGTGAAAACGACAGACACCAGTCCCCCGGCAACTCCCAGAACGGCGTACACCACGAATTCCAGCGGACTCACTAGTTGGTATTGCGGCACCTGAAAAAGTGGGTCGTTCCCAAGCAAAAGCCGCAGCATCGCCCAGGAAGTGGCTGAGGCGAGAACCACCGACCCCAGCACCGGCGCATGAAGATCCCCTACGACTTCCTCAAGGGCGAAAAGGACCGCCGCTAGGGGCGTATTGAACGCGGCAGCAACTGCTGCAGCTGCCCCCACTGGCAGCAGCGCCTTCACGTTCTCGGGACGCAGCCCCAACTTACGACCCAGCACGGATGCTAACCCCGCGCCCACTTGAACCGCGGGACCTTCACGTCCCAGCGGGATTCCGCTTGCCAATGTAGCCGAGGTGCAGAAGAATTTCCCAAAAACCGTACCCAAGGAAATGCGACCTTCTCGGGCAAACAAGGCAGCTTTTGTTTGTGGAACACCACTGCCTCGAGCTTCCGGGAAGTAACGGAACAGCAGATAGCCCATCCCCAGAGAGCCCATCACTGGAACCAAGAGCCGTCGCCAGGCGGCACCACCCGCGGGGTAAAGTCTCGCGCCAAATCGCTCGGTGAGCAAAATAAAAGCAACAACGACTGCGCCCACCAGTGCCCCGATCAGCAGCGTCAGGACTAGGAAGACCTGTTCCTCACGATCTTGCAGAACTAGATTCCATTGACGCACCGGCGCTTTCCACCAGATCGCATTGGGCCGGTCTTCGTTCACCTTCATTGCTCGCTATTCTCCACGCACTAGCATATCTCACTGATGACGCAACTATCAGGCAGTGAGTCGACCCAGGATGTGACTTTCACATTTATGCCGAGGTTGTGTTATCACCGTTCGCAAGTTTGAGGAGTTTTAGAAGGGGCTTGATCGTTAGACCCTGGACCAGGATTGAGAAGATGACAACGCCGAACGTCAAGTTCAAGATCTGCTCGCGGTAGAGAGACGTGCTAGGCAGGCTCAGAGCGAGAGCAAGTGCCAAAGCTCCGCGAAGTCCGCCCCAGACAGCTACATGCTGCCAACGAATCGGAATCTTATCCGAGAAGCGGTTGCTCAGAGGGACGAGCAGATAGACGGAGAGCACGCGCCCCAGAAGTACGGCGGCGATGGCCAAGACGACAGAGGTCCAATTCTGCAGGAGTTCACGAACATGGATCTCCAAGCCGATCAAAAGAAACACGAGAGAATTCATCACGAACGAAATGTACTCCCAGAACGACTGCATTGCGGTCCGCGTGCGAGCACTCATTCCTCCTTTCGCGCCAAAATTGCCGAGCATCAGCCCGGCGGACGCGGTCGCGATCACGCCTGACAAGTGCAGATGAAACGCGAGGAGATAGCTGCCGTAAGCAAGAATGGTTGTCAGAGTAATTTCAATCTGGGGATCGTCCACCGCTCCCGTAATGTGGCTCGCCAAGAAACCCAAGGCGGCCCCCAGAAGCGCTCCGCCGGCAACGGCTAGAAAATACTGTACGACACCAGTCGGCACGCTCAACTTTCCGGCAACAACAGCACCGAACAAGATTCCAAACAGAACGACCGCCGTTCCATCATTTAGAAGGCTTTCTCCCTGCATGATGAGGGACAGTCGCTTGTCTACTTTAAGATCCTTGAAAATGGCCAGTACGGAAATAGGATCGGTGGCGGAGATGATGGACCCGAACAGAAGCGCAACAAGAATAGGAAGGCCGATCAACCAATGCACGACGTATCCTGTCACAAGGGCGGCGAGTAGCACACCTGGGTTGGCGAGAAGCAACAAAGGTACGGAATTCCGAAGCAGTTCCCGCAAGTCGAGTTTCACACTACCTTCAAAGACCAGCGCAGGAAGGAACAATATTAAGATGACGTCAGGCGTCAGCCAATCGGGACGGTTACCGGGCTGGAGTGGGGACAAGATTGGAATGTGAATGAGCCCGAGGAACAACCCGCCCAGTACAAGGGAGACCGTGTAGGGAATGCGCAGGCGCTTCGCTAGTATCGCGATCATCGCCGCGGCGATGAGCAGCCAAACCAAGAATTCTATGCCGGAGCTTGGCGTCATTTCAGAAACACATCATTTTCTTATTGCTCGATTCCTTAACGAATTCTTCGCGCATTCCCGCTGCCAAAAGTAATTCTGATCTCTAGACGCAATAGGTAGACGAGCAGAGTGCTGGCAACTACGAAGCCGACGGCGCCTCTCACAACATCGCCCATGAAGACACTCACTAGGTCTCCCAAGACCTGGGTTGCGATGATGGTCACTGCTAGTCGCCACCCCAAAGACGGCGTTGGAACCAGCCCGTTCCTGCCACGAATAGAACGCTGCCTAGCACGAGGAAAGGGATCCCAATGATTCTCCCTCGAGGCGCGAGCTCATTGTAGGCGCGCGGGTTGAGCGCCCATATGCGGTCTAACGATGTGCCCCGCCAAAGCAAGGTAATCCCTGCGAGCGAGGCCATGACGAATCCGAAGAACAGGAAGACGCCAACGGCCCGGAACCCGCGTGGCAACTGGGTTCCTCGTGTTATTTCCTGCAGGTATTTACGGTCTGTATCGCCCACTATAAATCCGCTTTCCTGCGAGACGTTGCCGTTTTACCACTCTTTCCGTTGGCGAGCCGCGTACGCTGCGACCTTAAACCGATTTCCGCATAGTTGCATGCTGCACCAACGCCGGGTACCCTTTTTGCTGGTGTCGTGGAAGTGGAGCACGCAGTTGGCGCATTTGCGCACGCGTTTGCGATCCCCGGTTGCAAGAAGTGTCGCCACACTGTGTGCCAAGGGTGCAAGCAAATCTGCAGGCTCGCGAGCTTCAAACCATTGTTTGGTCGAATACGTAGTTCGATTCTTGGTGTGTCTCGTAAGCATCGGGTGCATCCCCATTAACCGGTTTAGTTCGTCGAGGGTCTGGCTGCGAATCGCGCGACCTCCTTCCCACGCAAGGATCTCCTCTCGCCATCTTTCGCGAAGATCCTGCATGAGCCCCGTCGTTTTCTGAGCCTCGGTCGTTCCTTGCCATTGACGCTCAAGACGAGCGACCTGCTCCGAATTCAGAAAGTCGGCCGCCTGGAACCACAGTAAAACCTTGCCAAAGTCTGGGAGCAGTTCCGTGGGCTTGACCGGCCTGATTTGTTAGCCCAAAAGAAGTGAGAGGGTTTTTATACCACAGCCATGGGCTGTGAAGTCGGATTTACCCCCCAGGGGCTACAGGCCGCGGGGGCAGGCGGCCTGTAGCCGAGTGCCGAGTGCGGCCGCTTCGTGTTGTATTCCACGCGCCACTTTTCGATCACGATCTGTGCCTCGTTCAGTGAGTAAAAAATCTCTCCGTTCAAGCATTCATCCCTCAGCTTCCCGTTGAAGCTTTCGCAGTAGCCGTTCTCCCAAGGACTTCCTGGCTCGATGTACAGCGTTCCCGTACCAACCTTCGCCAGCCACTGCCTCAGCTCCTTCGCTACGAACTCAGGGCCATTATCCGAGCGAATGTTTTCCGGGATTCCCCGGAACAGCATCACGTCTGCAAGTGCTTCGATCACTTCATACCTCCCCAGCCTTCTTGCTACGCGGATCGCAAGACACTCCCGCGTGTATTCGTCGATCATCGTCAGCATACGGATCGTCCTTCCATCGTGCGTCATGCCGCTCACGAAGTCGTAGCTCCAAATATGATTCGCACGCTCCGGCCGCAGCCGAATGCACGACCCGTCGTTCAGCCACAACCTCCGGCGGGACCGCTGTTTCTGTGGCACCTTCAGCCCTTCGCGACGCCAGATGCGCTGTACCCGATCTTTGCCCACCTGCCAGCCATCACGTTGCAACAGCGCCGTAATTCGCCGGTATCCGTAGCGACCGTATTCACTGGCAAGAGCAATGATCGCCTCGGTCAGCGCATCTTCGTCGATCCTCGGGATCGCGGCATAGCGTTGTGTCCTTCGCCACTGCCCCAGCAGCCGGCAGGCATGTCGCTCGCTCACTTCATACTTTTCGCAGGCATGCTCCACCGCACAACGCCGCCGCTCAGGGCTCAGAAGTTTCCCGAGGCCACGTCCTTCAGGATCTGCTTCTCCAGAGACAACTCCGCGACTAAACGCTTCAGCTTTGCGTTCTCGCGCTCCAGCTCCTTCAACCGTTTTGCTTGATCCAGCTTCAGGCCGCCGTACTCTTTCCTCCAGCGGTAGTACGTCTGAACGGTGATCTCTGCTTCCTTACAGGCTTGTGGTGTGTTCTTCCCGTTCGCTATTTCTACTTCAATCTGCCGCAGCAGCGCTACGATTTGCTCCGGCTTGTGTTTCTTCATCGGCATGTCCAGCTCTCCTTTAGAGTGATTTTCTCTCACTCCTGCTGGACTAATTCAAGCCAGGCACGTCAGGGCGATCCCTTCGCTTTGTCGTGCAACGCCGTCTGCAACTTCTGAACACTTGGTGGAGTTGTTAGGCTCATCGCCAATCCCTCGGTCCTTTGTTGCTTCTTGCGTTTCCTTTCAACTGAGGCTCCTTCCCTCCGCCGGAATTACCCGGCTTCGTCGGTACTGCGAGCCTCTCCGCCATCCCACACGGCCCGGCCTTTCTCTCACGAGCTGCCAGTTGATCCACACTGCGATCACCGCTGGGACTTCCCGTGTTGCGCATGGTCCACTATGCCTACATGCCGTCGCCAATACCCCGGCAGGTCTGATGGAATTTGTTCGCTCGTACGATTCCACCAACTTCGGCCTTCCCTCGAACCGGGACGGGTCGGCTCCTGCATTACGCTTTTCGAGGCCTGCTCAGCGTTCACTCACGTTACGGCCTGCATGCTCGCCAGGTCGCCTTCGCGACCCTCTGCACCAGAGGCTTCAGCAGTATCGTTGCCTCCCCTGCTGCTCTGATTGCTACCGGGTGGAGCGAACCAGTTCCCGGGCGGGTATACCCCCGCTGTGGACCACCGCCTTTTCACGGCGCACCCGGTAAGGGCGTTAATCAGGACCTACACATTCTTCTCACCAGTTTCACAGGTACAGAGCACAGGTTGGAATCGCAAGTAGCTTGACCTGTGCTTCTCGTCCCGCCATTGTCCCGGTTCAGTAGACTTCCAGATCGTGCCCCGCGACGACTTTTCCTTTGTAGGCTTGATGAATTTCCTTCAGGAGTTGCTCCTCACTTCCTGCTTCACGGCATTCTTCGGTGCGTGCTTGGTCGCAGCCCGCGTTGCCACGGTGATACAGGATCAGCAATCCCGGCTTTGTTTTGGCCGCGATTGCCCCGAGTTCTTGTGTGGACGTGTGGAAAGCCAAACGATATTTCTGCCATTCCGAGGGAACCAAATCGAACGAAGCCTTGGTGTAAGCTTCGGAAATCAGGATGTCGCAGCCATGGCAGTTCTCCGCGATAGCATCCGTAGGCGATGTGTCGCCAGAAAGCACGATGGTTCGGTCGGGCGTTGCAAAGCGGTAGCCGTAAGCGTTCACGTTCCCGTGCCGAACAGCAAATGCTGTGACGGAGACATTTGCATCCTTAAAGACCACTCCGGGTTTGACCTCGTGTACGTTTACTTTCCATCCGGTATTGTTCGAGCGCTCCAAGCCCTCAATTCGGATCTGACGGTCCACCGCGTACGCCGCGAGAATATGATTCACGATCTGCTGGGTTCCCTCAGGGCCATAGAGTTCGAGGGGCTCTTTTCTTCCCATAATCCACGGCGTAATCATCAAATCGGGGAGCCCGAGTGTGTGGTCTGCATGCAGGTGAGTGAGAAATGCGATTCTGAGGTTTGTCGGTTCTAAAGCTTTCACGCCTTTGTCGCGGGCCGCTGCTGCACGCCGGACGACGCCGGTCCCCGCATCCACGATGTACGGCATGCCATTTACAACAATCGCGGTTGAAGGTCCCGAACGCTGGGGATCGGGCAAAGGAGTCCCGGTCCCGAGCATGACGATTTGCGTTTCAATTATCGGCGAAGATTGGGCTAACGATGCAGAATGCCACGCGAAAGCAAAGAGCAGAATGACTGTGAGCACTTGACGTTTGCAAACGTTACTCATGCGGAGAGGCTCTCCTTCCCCGAGAAACCTCAGGAATTGTACTTTGTTTCTCCTCAACTGCTGCCCCGGAAATTATGCAACTTGGATGGGTCTTTGCAGAGAGTGATCCTTTCGGTCGGATCACAGGCAAACTGGAAGTAGTTCGTTCTTGGTAGGTCCTGGTAAGTTTGAATGTATAGGTCAAGGAGGAGCGCTTGGTGTAAAAAAGCTGAACTCAGCGCCACGCTGATTCAGAAACACCAAGGAGGCTCCTCATGCAACCTATGTATTACATCGGCCTAGATGTTCACAAGCAGAAGATCAGCTACTGCGTGAATGACAGCAGTGGGAGGATCTATGCCGAAGGATGGATTCCCGCCACACGTTTTGATTTAGATCGCTGGATGAAGACGCTGCCGCAGCCATGGAGCGCAGCGTTGGAAGCCACGATGTTCTCCGGCTGGATCTACGATCACCTGAAGCCGCACGCAGCTGCGTTGAAAGTAGCACATCCCTTGATGCTGCGGGCCATCGCCGCCGCGAAGAAGAAAAACGATCGTATCGACGCCAACAAGATTTGCGACTGTTTGCGCTGTGATTTTCTGCCGGAATGCTACATGGCTCCGACGGCGATTCGCGAACGGCGACGCACACTGCGCTATCGCAACTTGCTGGTTCGCCAGATGGTACAGATGAAGATCAAAATCAGCACACTGCTGATGGAAGCGGGAGTGAGCTACAACAAGCAGAAGCTCCACAAAGCCGGCTATTTCCGCGAACTATTGGCCAGCAACCCGGACATCAACGAAAGTTTGCGTTCTCTGCTGCGGCAGTGCCGGGAGATGGTGGTGCGGCTGGGCAAAATGGAAAGTGCTCTGATCCACTCCCTGCAGCAAGACCGCCTGTTAGTGGAACGTGTCGAGCGCCTGATGAGTATTCCGGGAATTGGACCGATCACTGCGCTCACCTGGGCATTGGAAATTGGTGAGGTGCAGCGGATTTCGTCGATTAAGAAAGCCATCAGCTACTGCGGGCTGTGTGGCGATGAGCAACGTTCGGCGAACACCGCTCAACGTACGCCGCTGTCGAAGCAACGCAACAAACATCTGCAGACTATGCTGATCGAAGCGGCCAAGATGGCCCCACGCTACAGCCCAACGCTGGCACTGCTCTATGACCGGGAAAAGCAAAAAGGCAATGCCAATCGTGCCACGCTGGCGGTGGCCAGAAAACTGGTGGCCTACTTGATGGCCGTGGATCGTGGGCAATGTCATTTCTTGGTGATCGACCAGGATACCTGTACGGCTGCCTGAGACCGCACGGCGAAAATAAAGTTTTTTCAGCGCGAGGCCTGCCAGGTCTTGCCGTTAAACCGACTGGGCGCAGGGGCGTGAGCACCTGCTGCTCCCGTTGATAAGTTTCGAGACTGGCAGGAAAACACAAACTCAATCTTCTGGGCAGCCAGACGAGCTGCGCCAGCAAATGGAAGTCTGGTTCTATTCTCGAATAGAAACCGCGGCCGAGAGGCCAACACGACGCGCTGACGAAACCCAAGATTTTACACCCGCGCTCCTCCTGAGCGCGTCAGGAGGACTTTTTGCCTCTTGACAAGGACCTATCATAGAAGTCGGGTAACCGGACAAGTCCCGTACCATTACTTGACTTGTCCAGTTAGAACGTCAATCAGCAGTTGGCGTTGGGACTCTCCCTGACTGTCCGTTGGAGGGGAGCGGAATCACTCGAAGGACGATACCCAGCCGACAGGCAGAGCGGTCAATTCTGCGTTGCTCACTTCTGCACCTCAGCGCGCACCATGCCGATATGCAACCTCAGATCGTAAAGTTGCGGTCTGAGCGAAGCCGTCACCCACAGACGACTCACTCGATCTTCCAGTTGGTCCAACCGCGTGAGGAAATCCATGTCCGCACTTCGGGATCGGTCAGAGGCCAACTCAGCTTCAAGGAGTCTCAGCTCAGAGTAAAGACTGTACACGCGGCGGCTCTCAATCC
>Ga0247691_1000354_pt1 | contig 9966 bp, 10 predicted proteins | sample CNK32_metaG_FD_182721 | JGI IMG/M metagenome (GOLD analysis project Ga0247691, IMG submission 182721) | Soil microbial communities from Purdue University Martell Research Forest, Indiana, United States - CNK32 | ecosystem: Environmental > Terrestrial > Soil > Temperate forest > Bulk soil | place...
CGAGGCGGCTGCCGACGGCGGAGCGGCGCTGGCCGCGATCGAGCGCGCCGTGCCCAACCTGGTCGTGCTCGACGTGGCGATGCCGGGGCTGGACGGCCTGGCGGTCTCGCAGCTGCTGCGCAGGCGCGGGCTCGCGCTGCCGGTGCTGATGCTGACGGCTCGGGACGCGGTGGACGACCGGATCGCAGGCCTCGACGCCGGCGCCGACGACTACCTCGTCAAGCCGTTCGCGACCGGCGAGCTGCTGGCGCGCATTCGCGCGCTGCTCCGGCGGGGCCGCGAGCCGGACGAGCTGCTCGCGCACGGCGGCGTCGTGCTCGACCTCCGGACGCGGGCCGCCAGGCGGGGCGACCGCGACCTCGTGCTCAGCCCGCGCGAGGCCGACCTGCTGGAGCTGCTGCTGCGCAACCGCGGGCAGGTGGTGACGCGCGAGCTGGCCGTCGAGCGCGTCTGGGGCGGGCCGGGGGCCGTCGGCTGGAACTCGGTCGACCGCTACGTCTCGTACCTGCGCACGAAGCTCGGCGAGCCCGGGCTGATCGACACCGTGCGCGGGGTCGGCTTCGTGCTCCGATGAGCCGCCTCTCGCTGAGGATGCGGTCCGTCGCGGCGGCGGCGGCGGCGATTCTGCTCGCCGTCGCGCTCGCGGGCGTCGGCATCGACTTGCTGCTCTCGCGGCACCTGCACCACTCGCTCGACAACGTCCTGCGGCGGCGCGCGGTCGAGGTCTCTCAGCTCGCGGCCTCGGCACCGGCGGTGCTGACGACACCCGGCTCGCTCGACTCGCCCGTTGGAGGGACCGACCTCTCCGTCGAGGTGCTCGACCGCCACGGCCGGCTGGTCGCGCGGTCCCTTTCCCTCGGCGGGCGCGTGCTCCCGGCCGACCCGCTCGTCGACCGGGCGATCGCCGCGAACCGCTCGGGGTTCGCGAGCGTCGAGAGCGGTGGGCAGCGGCTTCGCGTCTATTCGGCCCCGCTCGCGGACGTCGGCGGCCCGGCAGGCGGCGGCGCGGTCGTGGTCGCGGCCTCGACGCACGACCTCGAGGAGACGCTCGCGAGCCTGCACCTCTTCGTCGTGGGCGCGGGGCTCGCGGCCGCGGCGCTGGGCGCGCTGGCGGTGGCCCTGCTGATGGGCCACGCGCTCCGCCCGCTGCGCCGGCTCGCGGGCGCGGCCGCCGAAATCGAGCGCACCGGTGACGCGAGTCGCCGGCTGCCCGAGCCGGCCGCACGGGACGAAGTGGGGGAGCTCGCTACGACCCTGAACGAGATGCTCGCGAGCCTCGAGCGCGCCCGCGACGTGGAGCGGCGCTTCCTGGCCGACGCCTCCCACGAGCTGCGCACGCCGCTGACCGCGCTCCTCGGCAACGTCGACTATCTCGAACGGCACGGCCCCGACCAAGAAGTCCTCGACGAGGTCGTGGCCGACGCCGGCCGCCTTGCGCGCCTCGCGGACGACCTGCTCGCCCTCTCGCGCGAGGAAGCCGGCGAGCGCCCGACCGAGATCGTGCGGCTCGACGAGCTGGCGCGGGAGGCATCCAGCGGCCGCGTCCGGGCGACCGCCGAGGGGCCGGTGCTCGTCCAGGGCGACCGTGCCGCGCTCGAGCGCGCGCTTGCCAACCTGATCCGCAACGCCGAGCTCTACGGGCCAGCCGGCGGCGCGATCGAGGTCGCGGCGGCACAAGAGAACGGCTGGGCGAGGCTGACCGTCGCCGACGAGGGCGCGGGCCTTCCGCGCGGTGATGCAGAACGCGCCTTCGGCCGCTTCTGGCGCGGCGACCGCCAGGAGCCCGGCTCGGGCCTCGGGCTCGCGATCGTGCAGGCGACGGCCGAGCGCCACGGCGGCCGCGCCTACGCCGAGGGCGCGCGCTTCACGATCGAGCTGCCGGCTCTCAGAGATGTCTCAAAGACCGGCGCTACAACGGAGGCATGAAACGCCTCCGCACACTCTCGACGACGCGCCTCATCGCGCTCGCGCTCCTCGTCGCAGTGGTGGCGGCGGTCCTCGCGGCGGTCGCGATCGCGGCCGGCCGGAGCAACGGGCCCGTCCCCGCGCAGAAGCCGCTCGCCCAGGCGTTGCACGACTCGATCACAGCTCCCGCGCCTGCCGGCGTGACCGCCCGCATCAAGTTCACGAACAACCTCTTCCCCTCCGGCGCGCTCGGCCCGGTCGGCTCGGCGCTGATGTCCGGCGCCTCGGGCCGGCTCTGGGCGACCGCGGACGGTCGCGGCCGGCTCGAGCTCCAGTCGGATGCCGGCGACGTCCAGATCGTCTGGAATCAGCAGACGGTCACGATCTTCGATGCCTCCTCGAACACGGTCTACAAGGCGACCCTGCCGCAGCATTCGGGCAGCACGGACACGGGCGGCGCGCTGCCGTCCATCAGCGAGATCGGGACCTTCCTCTCCCAGGCGCGTGAGCACGCGGACGTGAGCGCCGCGCGCCCGACCGACGTCGCCGGCCAGCCCGCCTACAGCGTGCGCGTGTCCCCGAAGCACGACGGCGGCCTCCTCGGCGCCGCGGAGCTGGCCTGGGCGGCGACCCGGCCGGTTCCGCTGCGCGTCGGCATCTACGCGCAGGGTGCGTCGAAGCCCGTACTAGAGCTCGCAGCGACGAACGTCGCGTTCGGTGCGGTGCCCCAGAGCGACGTCAACGTCTCGCCGCCCGCTGGCGCGAGGGTGACCGACCTCGGCAACCTCGCGCAGCGCAGCGGCGGCAAGGAGCAGCATCCTAAGACGGCCGCCACCGGCTCGGCCGCGCTCGCCGCGGCACCGTTCAGCGCGGTCGCGCCGGCGACTCTCGTCGGCCTTCCGCGCCAGGACGTGCGCCTGGTCGGCCACGGCGACTCCCGCGCGCTGCTCGCCGTCTACGGCCACGGGCTCGGGGCGATCGTCGTGCTCGAGCATGCGGCCAGCGGCGGCAGCTCGTCCGGGATGCTCGGCGCCCTGCCGACGGTCTCGCTCGACGGCGTGACGGCGCACGAGCTCGCCACGCAGCTCGGCACGGCGCTGACGTGGCGAAAGGGCGGTGTCTCGTTCGTCCTCGCCGGGTCGGTGCCGCCGGCCGCGGCCGAGGCGGCCGCCCGCGCGCTCGGATGACCGACTCGCGGCCCGTCGCCGCGCGCGGGCTCGTCAAGCGGTACGGAGCCCTCGTCGCGGTCGACCACGTCGACCTGACGGTCGAAAAAGGGGATGTCTTCGGCTATCTCGGGCCGAACGGCGCGGGCAAGACGACCTCGCTGCGGATGCTGCTGGGCCTGATCCGCCCGACGGAAGGCTCCGCCCAGCTGTTCGGGCGCGACCCGCTCGAGGACGGCGCCAAGGCGCTGGACGGCGTCGCCGGCTTCGTCGAGGGCCCGCGCTTCTATCCGTACCTGTCCGGCATGCGCAACCTGAAGCTGCTTTCCGACTACGACGAGCCGGTCTCGCGCTCGCGGATCGAGGAGGTGCTCGAGCTCGTCGAGCTTCGCGACCGCGCGAAGGACAAGGTCGGCGGCTACTCGCACGGCATGCGCCAGCGGCTCGGCATCGCCGCGGCGCTGCTCCGGCAGCCCCGGCTTCTGCTGCTCGACGAGCCGACGACCGGCCTCGACCCTGCCGGCATGCGCGACATGCGCGACCTCGTCCGGCGGCTAGCCGCCGAGGGCATCACGATCATGCTCTCGAGCCACCTGCTCTACGAGGTCGAAGAGCTGTGCAACCGCGTCGCGATCGTCCGCAAGGGCCGCGTCATCTACGAGGGGCAGCTGCGTGACCTGCTCGACACCGCCGCGTCCGGCTACCGGCTGCGCGTGCTCGAGCCCGAGCGCGCGCGCGTCGTCTTGCTCGCGCAGAACGGCATCGACGACGTGCGACTCGACGATCAGGAGCTGCGATTCACCGGAGAAGAGCAGGCGGTCGCAGCACTCAGCGTCGCGCTCGGCAAGGCCGGCATCGGCGTGACCGCGCTCGTGCCCGAGACGCAGAGCCTCGAGGAGCTCTTCCTGGGCATGACGGGCGGCGAGTCGTCCGACCACGACCGCGCCGCCGAGTCGTCGGAGGTGGCGGTGTGACCGGGACGTTGCGCGTCTACCGCTGGGAGGTGGCGAAGCTGCTCGCCCAGAAGCGGACCTACCTCGGCCTCCTCACTGCGGTCATCGTCCCGATCGTCTTCGTCGTCGTGCTCGAGCTGCAGACGGGCGGCCCGAACGACGTGCCGCTCGGGCGCTACATCCGCCAGACCGGCCTGGCGGTGCCGTTCGTGGTGCTCTTCTTCATGTCGATCTGGGGCCTGCCGCTGATCACGTCGCTCGTGGCCGGCGACATCGTGGCCGCCGAGTCGCACAATGGCACGCTGAAGACGATCTTGACGCGCTCCCGCGAGCGTGGCCAGGTCTTCGCGGGCAAGGCGCTCGCGACCGCGACCTACACGATGGCGGCGGTCTTCGCGATGGGGATCACCGGCCTCGTCGCCGGCAGCATCGCCTGGGGTTTCCACCCGCTCACCTCGCTCTCGGGGACGAAGGTCTCCGCGGGCCACGGCTTCGGCCTGCTGCTGCTGAGCCTGCTGGTCTACACGCTGCCGCTGGCGGGCATCGCGGCGTTCGCTCTGCTGCTCTCGACGATCACGCGCAACAGCGCCGCCTCGGTGGTCGGCGCGCTGATGTGGGCCCTCCTGATGCAGCTGCTCGGCGTCCTGCCGGGCACGGAAGCGATCCGGCCCTATTTGCTCGGGACGCAGTTCGAGGCGTGGCACGGGTTCCTGCGCGTACCGGCCGACTGGGTGCCGGTCGTCCGCGCGCTCTGGGTATGCACGCTGTACATCGCGATCCCGGTGATCGCCGCGTACCTGGTCTTTCTGCGCCGCGACGTCGCGGGGGACTAGCCCTGAGGCGCGCCCGCGAGGCGCGCTTGCATCGCCTCGGTGAGGCGCGAGGCGATCTCCGGGTAGCCGGCTTCGAGCTGCCGGAACTCGGTGCCGAACATGACGAGCAGCCGCACCGACGACGTGCTCGTGACCGTGGCAGTGCGGCGTCCCGCGCCGAGGATCGCTACCTCGCCGAAGTAGTCGCCGGGCCCGAGCGACGAGAGCGACTCGCCGTCGGACGAGACGCCGGCGGTCCCTTCTGTCAGAACGAAAAACGTGTAACCGTGGCAGCCCTCGCCGACGAGGCGCACGCCTTCGCCGGCGGTCTCGACGTGGAACCAGCCGGCGATCTGTCGCTGCTGGTCGTCGTCGAGCGACTCGAAGAGCGGAACGGCTGCGACGTCGTCGATCGAGGCCACGGCCGCTGACGCTAGCGCGATCAACCAGGCGTGAACACACCTGTCACCAGATCGTCACCTCTGCGGCGTTGTTGACGGCCGCACCGGCGCCGATTAGACAACGGCGGGGGCGCAAAGAGCAAGTCCGCAGGCGAGGATTCGTTCACGTTAGGGGACGCGGCCATCCTCGGGCCCGTGCACGTGCACGGGAATGTGGCCGACGTCCATGTCCGCTACTCGTGCGACGTCGGCACCCACCTCTGGGTCTCGGCGAAGGAGAGCGCCGGCGGGGCAATCGATCCCGACATCTCCGCGAAGGGCTCGGGCCAGCTGCAGAAGGGTTGGGCGTGGGTGCAGTTCTGCGTGACGACCGACGAGGACCTTGGACCCCGTCCAGATGGCCTGGGCGCCCGTCGTCTCAACTCGTAGCGACCGGCGTAGGAGCGGCCTCGTCGCTGTGACGAGGCCGCTCTCTCGCGGAAACGTCAGAGGCGTCTGCGGCGAGCAAGAGTGTTCCCGGCTGCCTGCGTAGACACAGGTTCCGGTCTGTCCCCTGACGAGCAGATTCATCGGCAGGCGATCGGCCGCTGTTGTCCCCTTTCCGAGCGATTCGCGTTGCCAAAGGTCTCCGAGGGGTTCGGACACGCGGCTGAGCCAGAACCGGCATGCTGGGTCTCCGATGACGTACGTCCCGTCCCCGGATCGCTACCAGCAGATGCAGTACCGCAGGTCCGGCCGCAGCGGCCTGCAGCTGCCACTCCTCTCGCTCGGCCTCTGGAACAACTTCGGCGGCGACTTCCCGTTCGAGACGGGCCGGGCGATCGTCAGGCGCGCGTTCGACCTCGGGGTCACCCACTTCGACCTGGCGAACAACTACGGCCCGCCGTACGGGTCGGCGGAGGAGAACTTCGGGCGCATGCTCGACCTCGACCTTCGCCCGTACCGCGACGAGCTGGTGATCTCGACGAAGGCCGGCTACGACATGTGGCCCGGGCCCTACGGCGAATGGGGCTCGCGGAAGTACCTCCTGTCGAGCCTCGACCAGAGCCTGCGCCGGATGGGGCTCGACTACGTCGACATCTTCTACTCCCACCGGTTCGATCCCGAGACGCCGCTCGAGGAGACGATGGGCGCGCTCGACACCGCGGTGCGGCAGGGCAAGGCGCTCTACGCCGGGATCTCGTCGTACTCAGCCGAGAACACCCGCGAGGCGGCCGCGATCCTCCGAGAGCTCGGCACGCCGCTGCTGATCCACCAGCCCTCGTACTCGCTGCTCAACCGCTGGATCGAGCCGGAGCTGCTCGACGTCCTGGGCGATGAGGGGATCGGGTGCATCGTCTTCTCGCCGCTCGCGCAGGGGATGCTGAGCGACAAGTACCTGGACGGAATCCCCGAGGGGAGCCGTGCCGCCCGCGAAGCGTCCCTCTCTCCGTCGCTGATCACAGACGAGGCGCTCGAGAAGATCCGGGCGCTGAACGAGATCGCGCAGGAGCGCGGCCAGAGCCTCGCGCAGATGGCGCTCGCCTGGGTGCTGCGCGACGCACGAGTGACCTCGGCGCTGGCCGGGGCGAGCCGGGTCGAGCAGCTCGAGGCCAACGTGGCCGCCCTCGACCGGTTGGACTTCACGGACGCAGAGCTCGCCGAGATCGAACGCCACGCGACCGACAGCGGCCTCAACCTCTGGGCCGCATCGAGCAGCGCTTAGGCCCGCTCGACTAGGCAGTCGTATCCTCCGCTGATCGAAGGCGGCCACGACGATCAGCTGATTGATTCCGGCAGAGCGCGTCCGCCGAGGTCGAGGAAGCGCCGGCTGATCGCGATCGGGCTCGGGCTCGCCGTAATCGCGGCGACGTTCGTCTTCATCCTGCCGCGGATCGCCGACTACGGCGCTGTCTGGGGCGTGGTCAAGGGGCTCTCGTGGCAGCAGGTCGCGGCTCTGCTCCTGGCAACCGTGCTCAACCTCGTCACCTTCGCTCCGCCGTGGATGGCGGCATTGCCGGGCCTTGGCTTCCTGAGAGCCTTCGCGCTCACGCAGGCTTCGACTGCGTCGACGTACATCGCGCCGGGCGGGGCCGCGGTCGGGGTCGGTCTCTCCTACGCGATCCTGCGAGCCTGGGGCTTCGGCACCAGCGCGGTCGCGCTCGCGGTGGCCGTGACCGGAATCGCGAACCAGCTCGCCCTGCTCGGCTTCCCGGTCGTCGCGCTGGCGCTCCTGACGCTCGAGCAGGAGAGCAATCCTCTCCTCCAGACCGTCGCAGCGATCGGTCTCGCGATCTTCCTCGTCGCGGTCGCTGCCATCGCAGCGGCCTTGTCGACCCGGACGCTGGCGCGGTCCGTCGGCGCAACGACCATCCGGCTCGTCAACTCGGGCCTGGCGCTGGTCAAGCGACGGCCGGTCGGCTGGACGGTCGACTCGTTCGTTCGCTTCCGCGACCAGGGACTCGGCCTGCTCCGCCATCGCTGGGTGTTCCTGGTTCTCGGCACGCTCGCCGGCCAGCTCTCTGTCTTCGTGCTCTTCCTCGTCTCCCTGCGGGTCCTCGGCGTCTCGCCGGGCGAGGTGAGCGCGGTGGAGGCCTTCGCGGCCTGGTCGCTCGTCCGGCTGCTCGGCTCTCTGCCGATCACGCCGGGCGGCCTTGGTGTCGTCGAGGTGGGGCTCACGACGGCGCTGGTCGGTTTCGGCGGGAAGAACGCCGAGGTCGTGGCCGCGGTGCTCGTCTACCGGTTCCTGACCATCGTCCCGACCCTCATCCTCGGGCTGATCGCCGGCGCGACCTGGCACCGTCTCGCGCCTGCGCCGGCGCAACCCACCTAGGCCGCCGGAGCACCTCAGCCCGCATGAGCGCCAGCACCGCCGTCGCGATCGTTCTCGCGGGGCTGTCGACAACGCTGACGAACGTCGCCTATCTCCGCGAGCACGACGCCGCGGCTGCGCTGCCGGTCCTCTCGATGCGCCGACCGCTGCACTCGGCCCGGCTCCTGCTTGCCGACCGAAGCTGGCTGCTCGGCTTCGGGATGGAGACCGCGGGGTTCCTTCTCTACGCCGCGGCGCTCGCGCTCGCGTCTCTGTCGCTCGTCCAGAGCATCAACGCCGGCGGCATCGGCGTGCTGGCATATGTCTCGGCACGGGTGAGCGGCCGACAGCTCGGCAGGCGCGCCCTGACCGGCGTGATCGTCTCGGTCGTCGGGTTGCTCGCCCTCGCCGTGTCGCTCGTCGGCGGCAGCGGCGCAGGCGGCCACGGGTCGACCACCGCGATTCTTCTCTGGCTCGGCGTGAGCGCCGGGGTCGCCGTGATCGTCGTTCTACTGGGACGACCCCTTCTTGGGACCGCGGTGGCGGCCGGCGCCGCCGGCGGGATCTTCTTCTCCATCGGGGACATCTCGACGAAGCTCGCCACGCAGGGCGGTGTCCGGACCGCCTTCATCGTCACCCTGATACTCGGCTATGCACTCGGGACCGCCCTGCTCCAGCTCGGCTACCAGGCCGGCGGCGCCCTCACCGTCGCGGGCCTGGCGACCCTGTTGACGAACGCCCTGCCGATCGCGGCGGGAACGATCGTGCTCGAGGAGCGGGTGCCCTCGGGCGCCTTCGGAGTCCTACGCGTCCTCGCCTTCGGCGCCGTGACGGCCGGTGCGTTCCTCCTCGCGAGCCCGAAGGATCAACCGACGAGTGGGAACACGGGGGAAACCGGGTTTCCCCCGTGAGCGCAACAGGGGCGGCAGGACTCGAACCTGCAACCCCCGGTTTGGAAGGCTTGCTCTGAACGAGCACGGAAAGCCGGCCTCAGCGCGGAAGATGTTCGCGCAGCTTCTCGAGATCGAGCAGGCGGACGCGGCGGCGTTCCGGCTTGATCGCGCCCTCGCTCGCCAGGTCGCGAAAGGCGCGCGAGACCGTCTGTCGGCTCAGCGCCAGTGTGGCCGCGAGCTCTTCCTGTGTTATCTCAAGCGTCGGCTGGTCGCGCTCCGCCGACTCATGCAAGAGGAGATGACTGACTTGCTCAACGGCTGACCTGCCGGCCAGTTCCAGAAGCCGCTCGTGGGCACGGTCGAGCGCGTGGGCCAGGAGGCCGAGCCAGCGGAAAGCGATTTCAGGATAGAGCTCCTCAAGCGCGCGGATCGTGTCGAGGCGGAGGCGGAGGAGCGTAGCCCCGCTCAACGTGACGGCAGAGTAGGGATAGGGGATGCCGAGAAGGATCGCGAGGTGATCGACGCTCGAGCCGGCGTACAGGATCTGCATGACGAGCCGCTCGGAGCGCGTCTGGTAGATGAGCTCGAGCTCCCCCTGTTCGATGATCAAGAGCTCCTGCGGACGCTCGCCCTGGCGGAAGATCGTCGTTCCCCGTGGATAGTTGCTACGGGTGGCGAAGCGACGAAGCGCCTCGACGTCGTCGTCGGGCAACCCTTGGAAGTCCCCCTGTGTCATCGTCGCGCGCAGCCAGGGAGCGAAACGCGGGCTGTCGGCCCGCGGTTTCCGTTGGGCGAGGGAAACCGAGCGCGCGATCCCGGCACTGTCGCAGATCCGACAGTTTGTCGGCACAGGTTCCGGCTAGACATCGGCTAGCGGATCCGTGCCGCCGGCTGTGGCACGGACCGGAACCAGCAAGTCCAGCAACGCCAGAAGATCGAGATCAAGTCGAAGTGAGGCGAGGGCGCTGACAGTGCCGGTCGCCCTCGTGCCACCCAGATCACCGACCTAGCGACAGGAGGCTCAGATGGCCGTCGAGCACCTTTG
>Ga0247691_1000356_pt1 | contig 9920 bp, 6 predicted proteins | sample CNK32_metaG_FD_182721 | JGI IMG/M metagenome (GOLD analysis project Ga0247691, IMG submission 182721) | Soil microbial communities from Purdue University Martell Research Forest, Indiana, United States - CNK32 | ecosystem: Environmental > Terrestrial > Soil > Temperate forest > Bulk soil | place...
AGCGTGCCCTCATCAAACGGCACGCGCGCGATCACCGCGGCCTCTTTCATCCGGCAGATCGGAAACAGCGCATCCTCTGGATTCTGGTCAAAAATGTTGTAAATCACCTGCACCGCCTCGGCATGCCCCTCCAGAACGGCGCGTATCCCGTTTGAAGGTTCCCAGCGATTCATGCTCGGCCCGAACGCCCGCACCTTGCCGCTTTTTTTCATTTTTTCAATCGCCCTCGGCAGTCGCTCGTCGGTCAGCCAGCGGTCCTCCCACGTATGCAGTTGCATCAGGTCAATCGTCTCAAGCCCCAGGTTCTTCAAACTCTTTTCGATGTACTCCTCGATGTACTCCGGTGGGTAACAGTCATCGAGTGTAAAATCGCGGCGGCTAGGCCAGCGGCGATTCTTCGGCGGAATTTTCGTGGCCACATACAAGTGTTTATCCGGCCCGCCGACCGAAGCGTTGCCCTTGAACTCGCGAACAATCTTTCCGAGGATCTCCTCGCTCTTGCCGTCTCCATACGCCCACGCAGTATCAAAAAAATTGCAGCCCAACTCGATCGACCGGCGCAGCGACGCCAACGACTCCGTGTCATCGGAACCCGTCCACCCCGCCAGGCCCCACATCCCGTATCCAATCTCGCTGACTTTCCACCCTGTCCGCCCAAACCGCCGGTAATTCATCGCATTCGTCTCCTCGCACGCGCAGCCATTGTAGCGAAGGCTCCGCTTACGCGCGAGCCACCCTTCGATTTGTCGTCCGACGCAGGGGATGCCACAATACTTACCTATGTCTAAAACAACATTTATCGCTACTTCTCTCGCCGCCACGGGACTTTTCTTGGCCGCCTTCACACCGGCACAGCAAACTCCGGCCGCAAGTTCACCCACAACCCCTCCTAGAGCGGCAAAGCCCGCCACTGCGGCCAAACCGGCTCAGACGCCCGCAGCAAAGCCCGGCGCTGCAGCCGCTGCGAAAACTCAGGCTCCTCTCACTCTGAAGACGCAGAAAGAAAAGGCCAGTTACGCCATCGGTATGAACATCGGCAAAAACCTGAAGCGCGATTCCGTGGAGATCGACACAGCCGTGTTTTACCGCGCTCTGAAGGACGCCCTCGCCGGCAACAAACTTCTGCTCACCGATGAAGAAGCCAAGACGGCCCTCATGACATTGCAAACGGAAGTTCGCGCCAAGGAAGAAGCAAAAACCAAGGCCGCGGCGGTCGAAAACAAGAAAACCGGAGATGCTTTTCTCGCCGCCAACAAATCCAAAGAAGGCGTCGTCACTCTTCCCAGCGGCTTGCAGTACAAAATTCTTAAAGCCGGCACCGGCCCCAAGCCGGCGGCGGAAGACACCGTGCTCTGCCATTATCGCGGCACCCTGATCGACAGCACCGAGTTCGACAGCTCCTACAAACGCGGCGAACCTCTGAAGATTCCCGTCGGCGGCGTTATCAAGGGCTGGACCGAAGCGATTCAGCTCATGCCTGTCGGCTCCAAATGGCAACTCTTCATTCCTTCTGATCTCGCTTACGGCGAGCGCGGCGCTCCCGGCTCTCCTATCGGCCCGAATTCCACTCTCGTCTTCGAAGTAGAGCTCATCTCCATCGAACCAAAGGCCGCCCCCAAGGAACAACCGAAGGAAGCTCCTAAAGATGCGCCCAAGGAGCAGCCAAAAGAAGAGCCCAAGGCGCCTCCGAAGGAGCAAGCTCCGCCTGCGCCTCCTTCCAAGCCCTGATCCGCAAACTGATCCAATCTGCAAAAGCCGCATCTGAAGGCCGGGATGCGGCTTTTGCTTTTGCATCCCTCTCGCTCCCCCAGCTTTTCTGCTGCTATGATTTGTGCGCTCCGATTGACCCGGGCAACCTTTCTGGGAGACTTTCATCGTGTCCTCCAACATCACTCCTGCTAGCCAAGCCCGCGATTCCAGAATCACCTTGGGCAATTCAATCTGGTTTGGCGACACCGCGCTCCTGATCTACCTGGCTCTCGTCACCGTTATCGTTCACATGCTGGTGGGCCAACGCTATGGCTTCCACCGCGACGAACTCGCTACGCTCGACGACGCGCGCCACCTAGCCTGGGGCTACGTCGCCTATCCCCCTGTCACTCCGTTCTTCGGTCGTTTGTCGCTGATTCTGTTCGGCCCCACGTTGCCTGGATTTCGTCTGTTCGCGGCGCTCGCAGAAGCCGTCGCTCTAGTTCTCACGGGGCTCATGGCCCGGGAAATGGGCGGTGGCCGCGGCGCCCAACTCGTAGCCGCTTTTGCCGGCGTGCCGTTCTGCCTCGTCGGTGGCTCGCTCATGCAGTACGTTTCGTTCGACTATCTCTGCTTGGTGCTCGCCGCTTACTTCATGGTGCGCCTGCTTATTTCGGACGACCCTCGCTGGTGGTTAGCCATTGGCGCCTCCATCGGGTTCGGCATGCTTTCGAAATACACCATGGGCGTCTTCGTGGTCGGCATTGTTGCGGGAGTTCTGTTCACCGATGCTAGGCGCTCTCTGCGCAGCAAATGGCTCTGGTACGGCGGCGCTGTTTCCCTCCTGATCTTTCTTCCCAATCTTCTGTGGCAAGCCCACAACGATTTCATCTCGGTGGATTTCCTCAAGCACATCCACGAGCGTGACGTCCACCAGGGTCGCACCAAGGATTTCCTGCCCGGCCAGTTGATGCTGACCTTGCTCGCCTTCCCGCTTTGCCTCACTGGCCTTTACTACTCATTCCTTGCGCCGGAAGGAAAGCGCCTTCGCGTCATCGGATGGATGTTCATTGTTCCGTTGATCCTCTTCGTTATCCTCAAAGGACGCTTCTACTATTTTGCCGCCGCCTATCCCATGACCTACGCCGCCGGAAGCGTTTGGGGAGAGCGCTGGCTGGCTTCGCTGCATCGCGGTTGGCCCGCCTTGCTCCGCGCCATTGCGTTGCTCGTGCTTATCGCGGACATCGCCGTCTCCACGGCTCTAACTCTCCCCCTCGCTCCTGTCCGTTCGAAATGGTGGGAAGTCAGTAGCAAAGTTCAGGGCGATTTCGTCGAAGAGATGGGTTGGCCGGAACTGGTTGAAACCGTCGCTCACATCCGCGATTCGCTTCCTCCCAGTCAACGCCCACATCTCGGAGTTCTGGCCGGCAATTATGGTGAAGCCGGCGCCATCAACTTGTTCGGCCCCAACTACGGCCTCCCGCCCGCCATCAGCGGCGTCAACTCGTTTTGGGCCCGTGGATACGGCGATCCTCCGCCGGATACCCTCATCGTTTTGGGGCACTCGGCCGGCTATCTGGTCAGAAATTTCGATTCCTGCCGGCTTGCGGCCCGTGCCTGGAACCGTTTTGGCGTGGAAAACGAAGAGACACGTGACTATACGGGTATTTACGTCTGCAGTGGCCTGAAAAAGCCATGGCCCGAATTCTGGGCCGACTATCGCCACTTCGGCTGACTCGTCTGACCTCGTGCATCGCAAGGGTTTCACCCGTCCCGATTGGACGGAACTTCCCTGGGAGAGGATAATAGTTCCCGGAGCGGTACTTCGAAGCAGGTGTGGTCGCGAAAGCCGTTTGAACCGTAACGAATCTCTGGGGTGCTGCGGATAGTCGGCTTGTGTGCACGGCCTGTCCCGCCTGCGAGTTTCCAACAGAATGAAACCCGCGGCCGGGGCAGGAAAGCCTAATGGCCGGCTCGTGGTACCCACCTATTTCAGAGGTTCACGGCCTAGTAACCCACGGCCAAGCAGTCCGCTCCATTTTGCTGTCTTCAGAGATCCGTAGCCGGCTGATTTTGGCACCAAGCGTCGCGCTGAGTCTTTCCGATTACTGATAGCTGATTACATTCTTCTGCTATGCGCACCCTCTTCATCGGCGACATCGTCGGCTCTCCCGGGCGCCTCATCGTTCAGGAGCGTCTTGCCGACCTCGTCGAACATCGCAAGATTGACCTGGTGATCGCCAACGGGGAAAATTCCGCCTCCGGCTTCGGCATCACCCCGAAAATCGCTGAAGAACTGCTCGGCCTTGGTATCGAAGTGTTGACCGGCGGCAATCACAGTTGGGACCGCAAGGAAATTCTCGACTACATCCCCCACCAGCCACGCCTTCTCCGCCCGGCAAATTTCGCCGCAGTCAATCCCGGCGGTGGTCTGTTTGTCGGTGAGTCGAAGACCGGCGTGAAATTTGCCGTACTCAACCTGCAGGGTCGCGTCTTTCTTGCAGCGAATGATGACCCCTTCAAGAAAGCCGACGAAGAACTCGCCAAGCTTCCCGCCGATGTTGCGTTTATCCTGGTGGACATGCACGCGGAGACCACCAGTGAAAAAATTGCCCTCGGCTGGTACCTCGACGGCCGCGTCACCGCCGTCGTCGGCACGCACACTCACGTGGCCACCGCCGACGAGCGTGTGCTGCCCAAAGGCACCGCTTACATCACAGACGTCGGCATGACCGGCCCGCACGACGGCGTGATCGGCATGGACCGCGGTGGCATCATCAAGAAATTTCTGGACGGCCTGCCCGCGCGCTTCGAAGTGGCCTCCGGTGATGTCCAGATGAACGCCGTCTTGATCGAAGCCGACGAAGCCGCGCCTGGCAACGAAGCCGGCCGCCTCGCCGCCAAATCGATCGAGCGGCTCCGCTTGCGCATCGATTGACCGTTTCACTTTTCGGCAACTTCACGGCATCTTCTCAACCAGAGAGGCAACCACAGAGCATTCGCGGTAATCTGAGAAATCATGCATCCGAAATCTGGAAAATTCCTCGCCGCCGCGGCGGCTACTTGTGTCCTCGCTCTCGCGCTGGCCTCTTTCGCCTCCGAAGTGGACGACCAGCTTATGGCCACCCGCCGGGTCTTTCCGTCCATCGGGCCGGGACTTCGCGCCCTCCGTCATGGATCGGACGGCAAATACTATCTTCTTGCTTCCCCAAACGTGGGAATCGCGGTGTTCGACTCCAAAGAAAAGCAATTGACCGTCATCGGCGCGCCTCCAGCCTCCCCCACCGCCGACAAAGCCGCGCGCCCGCCGATTGCCTTTGGCGATGACTGCGACGTCGATGCCCAGAGCAACATCTACGTCGCCGACCGCGGCTACAATCTTGTGAACGTTTTTTCTCCCACCGGCACCCTTGTTCGCTCCATACAATTCAACTCCCCGACTTCTCTTGCGGCACTCCCCGAGGGAGAAGTTGCGGTCACCGCGCCGCGGGGCCTCCATCTAGTGACCGTCTTCGGCCCAACCGGCCGTGTCGTCCGTGAATTTGGCGATGCCGAGCAACTCTCCGATCGCAACGACCTCAACCGTTACCTCAGCATTGGCCGTCTCACCTCCGATCCCGAAGGTCATATCTATTATGGATACACCTACATGCCCGAGCCGCTGGTCCGCCAGTACGACCGCTTCGGTTTCGCCAAGCAGGATTTTCAATTTACGAACATCGATGCGTTTTCCGAAGCTCGCGCCGCTCGCCGCGAAATTGAACGCCAGGAAAAGCGCACGGAGCCTCCTTCACTGCAACGCATCCTGACTGCCTTCGGCGTGGATCCCGTCAGCGGCGACGTCTGGCTCGCCCTGCACAACACGCTGTTGCACTTTGACAAGGACGGAAACCGGCGTTCCGAGTACCAGATTTACACCAAGGACGGCGCGCGCATCGAAGCCAGCGTGCTGCTCGTCGAGCAAGACCGCCTGCTCATCGGCGCAGATCCCATCGGCGTCTACGAATTTCCCCGGCCGGACCGGAAACGTTGACCAAAATTCACCGCGTTTTCCTCAGGTTGCTTTGCACTGAAAAAGTGCAATCACATTTTTCGTCGGGCGTAAACCGCGATTTTCCCGGGCAAAATTTGCGATTTTCTTTCGACTTGCACAATTCCCGTGCTTGTGGAAAAGTTGTGCATGGTATGTGAACTTCGTTGAACCCCTTCGCACACTTTTCCCTTGCTCCCATCGGAACAGTGCGCGAGAATCCAACGCAGTTTGAAAGCAAGGTGCTTGGTTCAGCAGGTCTGAAAGGTCCGCGCAGGTCCACAGGGGCAACGACCAATCGTTCCGGCGCGGGTAAGAACTCCAAGGCTTGAAGAATTAGGAAGAAATTGGCTTTCCACAGTTTTTACACACCTGTGGAAATGGTATAGGCTTGGCTTTTTCTGATGACGACAGCTACCCAAATTGGACGCGAAAAAGAAGTGCATAATCTCTGGGATAAGTTTCTCGATCTGATTAAATCCAGGGTCAGCATCAACACTTACTCCACATGGTTTCAGCCCACCCGGCTCAACCGCGCGGAGGGCGACACCCTATACGTCCAGATTCCCAGCACCGTTTTCCGCCAGGTCCTCACCCGCACCTACGGCGAAATCGTAAAAGCCGTGTTTCACCAGATGGGCACCCCTCAAATGAAAGTGCAGTATGTCTGCACCGAGGAAGAACCCGTGCAAGCCGCTCCCCCGGTGAATGGAACCAAACAAGCCAAGCTCGATTTTGAAAGCAGCGATCATCAACTGAACACCCGCTACACCTTCGACTCCTTCGTGGTCGGCAAGTCCAATGAGTTTGCACACGCGGCCTCCCGCGCGGTCGCTGAGCAGCCATCGAAAGCGTACAACCCACTTTTCCTCTACGGCGGAGTGGGCATGGGCAAGACCCACTTGATGCATGCCATCGGGCACACCATCAAGAAGCGCAATCCGGCCATGCGCCTGAGCTATGTGAGCGCCGAGAAATTCACCATCGAAGTCATCAACTCCCTGCGCTTCGATCGCATGATCAGTTTCCGCGATCGCTTCCACACCGTGGACGTTCTTCTCGTGGACGATATCCAGTTCATCGCCGGAAAAGAGCGTACCCAGGAAGAGTTTTTCCATACCTTCAACGCGCTCTACGAACAGCAGAAGCAGATTGTGATTTCCTCTGACTGCCTGCCCAAAGACATCAACTCGATTGAAGAGCGCCTTCGCTCGCGTTTTGAATGGGGCTTGATAGCGGATATTCAGCCGCCCGACCTGGAGACGAAAATCGCCATCCTCCAGAAGAAAGCGGAAAACGATCGCTTCCATCTGCCCGACGACGTTGCCGAATACATCGCGCGCGCAATCAAGTCCAACGTTCGAGAGCTGGAAGGCGCCTTGACGCGCCTGATGGCCTACGCCTCGCTCACCGGCACCATCGTCTCGCTAACCACGGCTCAGCAGGTTCTCCGCAACATTATTGCGTCGCAGGAAAAGCGCGTCACCATCGACCTGATTCAGAAGCGCGTCAGTGAGCATTTCAATCTCCGCGAGCAGGACCTCAAGGTCCGCAGCAACACCCGCGCCATCGCTTTCCCGCGCCAGGTGGCCATGTACATCGTCAAGCAGCTCACCACCGCGTCGCTTCCCGAGATCGGCCGGCAGTTCGGCGGCAAGCATCACACCACCGTCCTGCACTCGATCAACAAGATCGAAGAACTCCGCCGCTCCGACAAAGAGCTCAATCGCACCATCACTCGCCTGATGGACGCCCTGCAGTAACTCTGTTTCCCAGCTTTTTGTTCTCAGTCACCTCTGCGTTCTTCCTCTGTGGTCTCTCGTGTTAAGCCTTTTCCTTTTTCTGGCTGGATACCTACCAGGGCCGTACTACGCCATCGTAACCAACGAACCTTCCGGAAAGATCCATCGGCTTCCCTGCCAGAACTTTCCTGATACCGGAAATACTCTGCTCGGGCGTTAATTCCGCATTCGGCCCGCCCATATCCGTCTTCACCCAGCCCGGATCGATCATCACGACACTGATACCGCGCGGCCCCAGTTCCGTCGCCAGCACCGCCATCGCCATGTTTAGAGCTGTTTTGCTGGTACGGTATTGATACGCAACCCCGGCGTTCGCAACCGAACCGTCCTGAATCGTTCCCAACGAGGCCATACTCGAGCTGATCGCCGCAATCTGTTTTCTCTCGCTGGCGGCCACGTTTTCTACCAGTGCCTCCGTCAGCCGCATCGGTCCAAATAGATTAGTCACCAGCGCCTCACTCCATCCGTCGTAGTCAATCTCCCCGAACTTTTGCCCTTTGTGCGGATAAATCCCCGAATTGTGAATCACTACATCGATTGCTTTTCCATCCAACTCATCCACCAGTTCTTCGATGGATTCGTCATTGCTAATGTCCAAGGCGTGCGTTGATACATCACGATGCCGTGCTTCGATTTGTTTCAGCTCCATTGCCTTTTGGGGATCACGCGCCGTAGCTAAAACGTTCCAACCATCGGCTGCATACTGTCTCACGAACTCCAATCCCAATCCCCGATTCGCACCCGAAACGAGCACAGTTGACATGGCGTCTCCTTGATTTTTCGCTCTCGAACTACTGAAAATCTTGCGGAAATACTTGCGCGGCGTACTTTCTTAGATGCCTATTGCTGAAAGGCGTCATATCGATTCTGTGTGGGTATCTTGTGAACTTCGCGTGGGAAACACGCGGATCAAATGTGCAAGCATGTGGAGCAACTCGTTCGACGCCCGGTTGCGGCTTTGCTTTTCCGCAGCTCCGCAGGGAAATCCACGCGACACAAATCATAAAACAGCAGCCCAGACCGCGCGAGAAAGAACTTTTCCACCAATCCACAGCGCTCATCACAACAACAAGCTTTATGAATTCAATTTTCTTTGACTGCTCTTGTGAAAGTCTTTGTGTCTGTGAAAATCCTTATTTCTCCAGCACCTCTAAACATTGCGGGAAATCCTCAGACTGCCGCATTTCCACAGCATTCCCTTCGCCTGCGCACTTTATACTTGGCGGAAAAGCGAGTACAGTACGTCAGCGGGTTAATTCAGCGGGGGAAAGCCACATGACGGCAACCGGTACCGCACGTGAGGAAAGCCAATCCATGGAATTCAGCGTAACCAAGTCCGCGCTGCTCAATGAACTTACCACCACTCAGGGCGTCGTCGAGCGCAAGACCACCATCCCCATTCTTTCGAATTTGCTCGTCGAGGCCAAAGGCACCCGCGTCACCATAACCGCCACCGACCTCGAGCTCAGTGTTCGCACTTCTTGCGAAGCCAAGGTCAAAAAAGAAGGCGCCGGTACCATCCCTGCTAAGAAACTTCTTGAACTTGTCCGCCTCCTCCCAGAGGGCGAAATCAAGTTCAAGCTGCTTGACAATCACTGGGTCGAAATCGTCAGCGATAAAAAGAAATACAAGCTCGTCGGCATGGCCAAAGAAAATTTTCCCGCTCTGCCCGCAATGCCCCATACACTCGTCAAGCTCCCGGCCGCGGTCCTCGAAAGCCTGATAGCCAAAACCAAATTCGCCATTTCCATGGAAGAGTCCCGCTATACCCTCAACGGCGGCTTGCTCATCCTGAAGCCCGACACGCTTGCCATGGTCGCCACCGACGGCCACCGACTGGCGCTCGCCGAAACCGATCAAAAGCTCGCTGGCCTCAACGGCGAAGTTCGCGTTCTGATCCCCAAGAAAGCCATGGACGAAGTCGAAAAACTTTCCTCCGCCGCCGGCTCCGACGCCCACATGGAATTTGCGAAGGACGAAAGCCACCTCTTCTTCCAGGTTGGTCATCGCCTTCTGATCTCGCGCATCCTCACTGGGCAGTTCCCGAACTACGAAGCCGTCCTTCCACGCGAGAACAACAAGACCGTGGTCCTCGAGCGCGCCGAACTGAGCGACGCCGTTCGCCGCGTCTCGCAACTCGCCGATCAACGCTCGCATGCTGTAAAGCTCGCCGTCTCAAGCGAAGGCGTGGAAATCTCCGCCTCCAGCCCCGAATACGGCGAAGCCAAAGAAACCATCGACAAGGATTACAAGGGCGACAACATCGCCATTGGCTTCAACTCCAGCTACATGCTCGATTTTCTCGCCGCCGCTGCCGACGGTCCCATCAGCATCGAACTCAAGGACGAACAATCCGCCGGCCAGATGCGCCCCCTCGCCGACGAAAGCTATCGCTACCG
>Ga0247691_1000357_pt1 | contig 9891 bp, 7 predicted proteins | sample CNK32_metaG_FD_182721 | JGI IMG/M metagenome (GOLD analysis project Ga0247691, IMG submission 182721) | Soil microbial communities from Purdue University Martell Research Forest, Indiana, United States - CNK32 | ecosystem: Environmental > Terrestrial > Soil > Temperate forest > Bulk soil | place...
CGTTGCCACCCTTCGGCACCTTAATCGCCACTGTTAAGTGAGGGCTTCGACGATGATGGCGATGCCCTGCCCGCCACCGATGCAAGCTGTTGCCAATCCGTAGCGAAGTCCTTTGCGGTGCAGTTCATTCAGCACTGTGATCACGAGCCGCGTGCCCGATGCGCCGAGCGGATGCCCAAGCGCGATCGCGCCGCCATTCACGTTGGTCTTATCGCGGTTCAAGCCAAGTTCCTTTTCGACGGCAAGATATTGCACGGCAAACGCTTCATTCACTTCCACGCGATCGATCTGCTCCAGCTTCATCCCCGCAAGCTGCAGTGCCTTGCGCGTTGAGGGTACCGGCCCGATCCCCATGATGCTTGGATCCACGCCTGCCACCGCCCACGAAACGATTCGCCCCAGCGGCTTCAGCCCGCGTTCCTTCGCGATTTTCTCCCGTGTCAACACCACCGCCGCCGCCCCATCAACTATCCCGCTGGCGTTTCCCGCCGTCACCATGCCGTCTTTCTTAAACGAAGGCGGCAGCTTCTCCAAAATCTCCATCGTCGTTTCCGGACGCCGGTGATCGTCTTCCTTCACCACGATGGTTTTCTTGCCCTGCTTCACTTCTACCGGAACAATCTCCTCCGTCAGGTAGCAGGATTTGAACGCCGCTTCCGCCAGCTGCTGGCTGCGCAATGCGTAAAGGTCCGCATCCTTGCGCGTGATTCCCGCCTGCTCCGCCAGTTTTTCCGCGGTCAGCGCCATCGGCAATCCGCAATAAGTGTCCGTCAGCCCGACGAACAGAGAATCCTCCAGCGCTCCCCCGCCAAGCTTCAATCCTGTCCGCGCGCCGCGAATCACAAACGGCGCTTGCGTCATATTCTCCATCCCGCCCGCAAGCACCAGGTTCGCCTCGCCCAGCAGCAGGCGCTGTGCCCCCTGAACAATCGCCTCAATTCCGGAGCCGCACAACCGATTCACTGTCACCGCCGGCGTCTCGATCTTCAGGCCAGCCTTCAACCCGACGTGTCGCGCACCATAGATGGCGTCGGCGCTCGTTTGCATTACGTTGCCGAAAATCGCGTGATCGAATTCCGCCGGATCCGCCCCCGATTTCTGAATCGCCGCTCTGCTCGCGTGTGCGCCCAGTTCAATCGCGGACACCTCCGAAAACGCCCCCGTATACCGCGCCATGGGCGTGCGCGCACCCGCAACAATCACTACATCCGTTGGAAACATGATTTTCCTTTCGTTTTAAAGCTTGGGAATTTCGGAGAGCACGATCACGTCTCCCCCGCGCTTGCGCGCTTCCTCCACGCTGAACTCCGCGCGGTTGATCAGGTCGGTCACGATGTCCTCGCTGTCGTATTCCTGGCGCGCCGCCGCTTCCACAATCCCAGCGCTCAGCGTGATCTGCGTCGAATCCCACGGCGGCCTCACGCCCGCCGCGGCCCGCTTCAATTTATCCACCAGGTTCTGCGCCCCGGAAAGATTCGTGTCCGGTAAAATAAATGCTAGCGCCCACGAAGTATATTTTACCGCCATATCGTTCTGCCGCACGATGGGCTGCAGAGAGCGCGAAAGCTGCTCCAGAAATTTTTCCAGCGGCGCTTCTCCCTGTTGCCGCAGCATGTCCGCCCCGCGGTCGATTTGCAGCACGGCCAGTGACAGTGGCGTACCCTGCGTCCGCGCGCGGTCCGCTTCGTTCAACAGGCAGCCCACATAAGAGCTTCTGCTGAGCAATCCGGTCTTCTCGTCCGAAACGCCCATGCGCCGCACTAGACTGCGCAGCCGCGTGTGGCTGACGCTCATCATCATCTGGTCGCCAATCGCCTGCAGAAAATAAGTTTCGTTCGGCTTCCAGTGGTGCTGCTTGTCATGCGCCACAATCAGCATTCCCGCCGGCGCCTGCGTTTCCTTGTCGGTAATCGTCACGCCCAGCGCCGTCGCCAATCCCAATTCCTTCAAAATGGACTCGTCGGACACATCCACGATCAGCCCGCCCAATTCGTCCGGCACCGCCTTTTCGATCTGCGCGAGCAAGAACACCACCTGCGCCGCCGGGGCCGGCCGCAATCCCGAGGTGCAATGCTCCGCCGACATCTCCGGCGGCCTTCCCGGTGCGCCGATCACCGAAAACGTGCGCGCCGCCTTCATGTAAGCGCCCACTTCGTTCACCGTCGTATTCAGCATGGCGCGCGGCGTCTGTTGACGGAAAATTTTCTGGTTAATCTCCGAGATCTTCGTAAGGTCCCGCAGCGTCTCCACCGTGTAGCTGCCGGTGCGTCCCGTCGGAGTCGTGGGCTTCTCCTCAATCACCGGGGCTCCGCCCGCTGGTTTTGGCGCCGGCGCAGGCTTTACTGCCGACTTCGGCCACCAGTTCGCCGTTTGATAGAGGTTCTGCAGCCGCGGGTTGCGCCCTTCCTCCCCCGGAAACATCGCGGCAATCTTCTGCAACCGTTCCACTGCCTTTGCCTGCAGCGAGTACTGCAGGAAAATCTCCGTCTGCACGATCAGGTCATCCAGGGCCTGCATCTTCCGCCCTTCATCGGTAGCCGGCGGAGGTCCTTCCAGCTCCTGGCTGGCCTGTGCCTTTGGCGGGGGCGTACTCCTCGTCTGCACATTGGCCGTCCGCGCCATTCGTCCCGCCACTCGACGCAGAAAAGCTTCGTCCGCGTGGCCCCGCAGCCGCTCCAGGCGTTCCTGGCAACGGTAGTCGTAAGAATCGATGTCCACCAGCCGATCCAGCGCCTCGCAAGCCTTCGGGAAAAATCCGGAATTAAAGTTCGCGTCAAACAAGCGGATCAGCACCTCAAAATATTGCGATTCGCGGTTCAGTTCGTTGTAAAGCGCCGCCCAGTATTCCAGGATCGGGATGGATTCCGGATGCTTCGCGCCCAGCGATTCCAACTGGGTAGTAAACTCCGCCGTTTTTCTATCAGCGAACAGCCGCCGCTTCAGTATCTGCAGAACCTCCACCGATTTCGCGTCCTGATCCGCATTGGCATAAGCGTCGGTCAGATCAAATAGCCGCACGATGCCCTCGTTTTTCTCCTTGAGTAGCTTCTCGAGAATCACTCGAGAACGATCCAGCTGGCCGGATTGCAGCAGCGCGTCCGCGAATGTATCCAGAAACGGCGCGTCGTTTTCCGTCGCTGCAAATGGTTCCAGCAGCTTCGCGGCCTCCCCAGCTTCTCCGTTCTGCAGTTTGGCTTCCGCATAAAGCAGCGCCACGCTGCGTTCGTTCGGCGCCAGTGCGTACGCCCGTGCCAGCAGCTTCAGAGCCTCTGCCGGCGCCCCTGACGCGGTCGAAAGCTGCGCTGACCGCAGAAACGCCCGTGCCGCCAGCGCATTTTTTCCCAGCTGCGCGGCGATCTCCGCCACTTTTAATTGTCGCGCCAGTTTTTCCGGATCCAGTTGCGCGGCCCGCTCCCAGCAGAACAGCGCGTCCTCGCTCCGGCCGGCTTCGGAAAACATTTCCGCCGCTTTGGTGTACTGCTCGATCGCCTCTTCGCCGCGATTCTGTTTCTGCAAAAGGAAGGCATAGCGCGCAATGCGCTCGGGTGATTGAATGGCCAGCGTATTCCGCAGGAAGCGGTTGTAAATCGCCAGCGCTTTCGTTTCGTCCTTGGGATCGGTCAGCAGGTCAAACAGGTGGCCGTAATAAACAGCGGCGCGGTCTGGCTGCTCCAGCCGCGTATAAAGATCTCCCAGCGCCTGCGAAGCCTCCAGATGCTGCGGGGCGCCATCGAGCACGGCAAGGTACGCCTCGATCGCATCCTGGACGCGGTTCTTCTCCAGAAATTTCTTCGCCCGCTCCAGCTGTTTGCTGACGTCTGCGGCCATCAGGGATTTGCCTTAGGATTCTTGCCGGGTTCCGTACAAGGTAGCGTTCACCGCCACAATGGGCGCTCTGAACGCCAATTCCACTATATACCCGCGCCGAGATGCCGCCAAAAGCAGAGTGCCCCTGGGTTGGGGAATCCGGCAAGAGGCCGGTCCGGGCAAACAACGGAACGGCTTGATCCGTTTGACTCGCATACGACTGGCGTTTGCTCAGTGCCTATAATTGTCCCGCAAAAAAAATCATGGCCGGAGCTTCACGCTCCGGCCACGATAAGTCCACTAAAGTTTTCCCGTCTTACTGCGGGGTGTTGCCCGCGGTGGTCTGCGCCTCAGCCTTCGGCTGCGCCGGCGTTTTGCCGTTCTGATAGTCGGCCAGAGCTTTCTCCAACGTCTTGATCTCAGAGTTCGTGGTGTTGATGTCCAGGAGCAGCAGGTTGGCCTTCTCTGCCATCGTAGCGCGAACCCGCGGATCGGTTTCCGTTTGCAGTCTTTCCTGCGCATTGGAAAGCAGATTGTGGAAATTGTCGGCCATGCCCTTGCGCTGGTCAATGGCCTGCTGCGTTTCAGCAGCCGTCTTCGGAATCTTCAGAACGAGCGGAGGCGCGCCCGGTCCTTTGTTGCCTTTGGTCTGTCCCGAAGCTGCGTCGTTGCTGGATGCCGCTTGCGCACTTTGCTGGGCGGCCACCTTGCTGTCCTGATAATTGTCGGCCGCAGTCCGGACTTCCCCTATCGAGTCTTCGGTCCAGACCTTTTTCGGTTTCGGCTTTGGTGCAGGCGCGGCCTCTTCCTTGGTGCGGATCGAGGCCGTCTGCAAACTCGCCTGCTCCTGCGCGATCGCTGGACCCGCCAGCGATGCGCAGAAGAACAGGCACGAGGCGAAGCAAACTCTATGCTGCCAATTCCTCACAAATCCTCCTCAGCCTATTGCGAGATTTCCCGGAACGCCAGCACCTTGTAGGTCAATCCGGAAGTGGCGTTGTTGATCCAGCAGCTATCGTAATAAACGCCGTTGCCGCCGCCGCCGTTCCAGTTGAGAATCGGTTGGCCCAGCGTGGCCAGCGGCTTGCCCGAAGCATCCAACGTCTTGGCGACAAGCACCGCGCCGTCAAACTCGTTGTTGCCGCCGCCGTTCTCGATCATGTTCCCTTGCCCAACCACGAGCACAATGCCACGCCATCCTGAGTTGCCGGAGAACGTAAAGTTGCCGGTCACCACCAGGATGCCGTAGCCCGTGTTATTGCCGTTAAGGGTCAGGTCGCCGTTTACAACGGTGATCTGGGGAGTGGATGCGGTGCCAAGTTGGGCTGCCGTCAGGTTGTTTGCCGGGCCTTGGATCACGTTATTCGCAACGTCGGTAATTTTCTGCACCACGTCTTGTAGATTGGAGACAGTCTGCTCGCCCGGCGGCAAAAGAGAGGAAATGTCACCGACGCTTGGCGTCCCTCCGCTTCCCAGGTAGTGGTTCAACCGGTTAGCTGGAATCGTGGATTCAGTAACCGTGATATCCGCTGGGTTCAGCACACCAACCGCGGGTTTTGCCGGTTGCGAGGGTATGGTGCATCCGGCCATTTGGTTCGCACCCGACCGGTCGTTCCCGTTCATGTCGAACGGATTCGAACTCGGCGCATTGTAGTTCGGCGTCAACCCGTCGAATGTCAAAGCCGACGGAAACTTGAGGTTCAGGTTAGTAGCCGCGACGTTGTACTGCACCATCCTGCGGCTCCCCGACGGCGTTACAGAAAGCGCGGTGATTTCGAACACTTGAAACGCCGTGCTGGTCGCAGGAACCTGATTTGCCAGCATCTGCTGCGTTCCGTCGTAGAACAACGGCTGGGTGTTGTCGAGATTGCCGTCGCCGTTCACGTCCATGTTTGCTGCTCTTTCCGTCTTTGGGGTAATGCGCACCCACTTATAAAGGGGGCCAGCAACGCCCGCTTGCGGCGAAATGGATGCGATCATTGTCGACGTCGCCGGTGGAGCTGAGGCCCATTCGTTGGTGTATTGCCGGTCCGCGTACGCATTGCCGATGGACATGTCCAGCGGATTTACAACTTCGGCGCCCGCGGGATTCCGAATGTAAGCCACCTGGCCAACGGCCATCACGCCTGTGACGGGCGAGATCAGAAGATTCATGATCGAATTGGGACTTCCCAGCCACAACCGGCCGCGCGCCTCTTCCACGCCTGCCCGTGCGTCATAGAAAGCCTGCACCGAAGACTTGTAGTTCGAGTTGAGAGAAGTTTCCGTGCCCGCCATTACCATGAGCGCCAGCGCAACCACACTGATCAGAAGCAGCGCAAAAATGGCGATGAAGAGCGCCACGCCGCGTTGCGACTTTTTGCTGGTTTTTGGTGAACGGTTCTGCATTTTCATTTTCTCCCCATTTCTGGAACCTTTGGTTACTGATTTACTCCTACTGATTCGGATTAATGCGGACTGCCTGACCTGTCAGCACCACCACGCGAAATCGGTTCGTGTTCGGATCGGGCCTCGCCGACTGGACAATGAGAGTGACATTCACTTCCCTGATGTTGGGCGGCTGGAAGGCCGTACCTGCATCAGGCGTATACGTGAAAATCGGCACCGCCGCGTTTCCCGGAAACAGCTGGGGGTTGGACTGCTTTAGCGTCGCCATCTGCGCCGCCGTCGCGTTGTTCATCACGTTTTCCAGGTATGGCACCAGGTTCGCTCCTGTTGCCGTAACCGGGTCAACGCCGTTCTTAATCGCCGTGCCTCGCATCAGCGTCGTTCCCTGTAGCGTATAGCGAACCCACTGCACGCCGAGCCCGTCACCCAGGTCCGCTTCAGTTATCAAGTCAAATTGGGAAGGAGACACGCACGTCGCCCCCACCGTGCACGGGGCCGCGGGATAAGCTGGCATCCAGGCAAACGGCGTCGCCACTCGCGTCGGATTCAACGCCACGGTCGCCGCCGTGAAGGAATTCGCCGGCGGATACCCGGCCGTATGAACGTCGCGCGCGATCTGGTCCATCGCCACGTTGGCCTGTTGGAAGGAATTCAGGTAATCTTTTTCGCCTTTGTAGCGCTGCAGCGATACGCCCAGCAGCGCGAACGTGATACCAGCAATGGTGGTAAACAGAAGCGTGGCAATCATCAGTTCGACGAGTGAAAACCCACCCTCCGAGCGAGCGTTTTGCTTGTGTGCGTTTTTCATTTTTGCACCAACGTATCCACAACCGCCGGATTCAGAAACTGACCCGCGGCGCCTCCGCTTGACCGCCGGCACGCCACGATGAACCGCTTGCTCACCACCTGGCCGGCACTCACGGTGCTGATGACGGCCCAGCGCATCTGGTAGCTTGCCTCTGCCGAATCGTTCAGGTCATTCGGATCCGTAAACGTGTAGTTGTAACCGGCCACGGCTGCCGCGGTGAAATCGATCGTCGGAGGATTTGCGGCGGCATTCACCGGTCCGCCAAACACAGTGTTGTTCACGGTCGTGCTGCCCAGGTTGATCACTCGGCCATCCGCATCCGTGAAGTTGGCCAGGGCCACAGGCTGGTTGATCATCTGGTCCATCTCGCGTTGGGCGAAGACCATCGCCGTCGTGTCCACTCGATTGTTGAGGTTGGAACTCTGGCTGGCGGGCACCAACTGAACAACGCCAGCAATCCCGACCATCAGAATCAGTGTGGCCACTGCAAGTTCCAGCAGCGTGAACCCGCCTTGCTTCCTTTTATTGCCAGTTTTCCGTGACATGGAGTTTTCTCGTTTCACAGTGCTCCCCTCATTCACTACATCGTTCCCCAGGTGCCGCCCGCCGGCGCCGTCCAGGATTTTGCCTGCCCCATCGGCGTCAACGTGATAGCGCGATATCCGCCGATGTTATTGGTCAAGCCGAGCGAAATAAACCAGACTGACTGAACACCGCCACCGCAGGTCGTGTAATCCACAACCCCCCGGGAGTTGAAACTGATACAACCTCCGCCCAGCGCGGCCGTATTGGGCAAGCCGGTTGTCGACGCTGCCGGCGCCACCGAAGGTGCAATTTGTACGGTCGTCGGCACCACATAAGTGGGGTCGGTGTTCACGTAGACCGAATTGTCCAGAATATCCACGTAAAAAGCCGCCTGGCCGTTGATCAGCGTCTGCCGGAGGCTGACCCTCGCATTCCGTCGAACGGCGTTAAATCGGGCTTGCTCGATTAGGTTCTGCAGGGATGTGGAAGCCGCATTCAGCTTGTACACGGCGAGCGAGTTGTTGATACTTGGCAGACCAATCGCCGAAAGCACCATAATCATGGCAACGACCACCACGAGCTCAATCATCGAAAACCCGCGTTCGGTTGAATGTCGATTAGTTGATATTTTTTTCATATTCATCAATGACCTGTCGTTTCTGCGGATGGACGCTCGCAATTGCCCACAAATCCTGCAGACGGACACGGCCTGCGCGTCTCCGTAGCTCGATGACTATTTCACAGGTTTGCCGTGTTCCTTCCTATAGGACGAAAGTCCTGTTTTGCCTGAACCGCTAAGACCTGTACCTGCTTCCAGCTTGAGCGTCGAACGCTGTCCCTTCGTCCAGTGCCCCGGAATGAAACGCGCGCCAATCGCCTGCATTGTGGCCCTCAATGGCTGCGCGCCGCCCAACCCACCGTCCGGGCTGACGCTTACCGGTGTTTGTGGCAAACTAGATGTTTACGCGGCATGGTTTCGAGCAGGGTGAGCAGCCCTCATCTGGCAGCAAGGCCCGCCGTCGAGCACTCAGGAACACCCTCAGGGAAAATCCTGGCGGTAACGGACACGAATGGACCCAAAGTTCATACGCAATTTCTGTATCATCGCGCACATTGACCACGGCAAGTCCACGCTCGCCGACCGGCTGCTGGAAATGACCGGGGCGCTCTCGCAGCGGGAGATGCACGAGCAGGTTCTGGACTCGATGGACCTGGAGCGCGAACGCGGCATCACCATCAAGGCCAAGAGTATCCGCCTGCACTACACCGCGAAGGACGGAAACACCTATCGCCTGAACCTAATCGATACCCCGGGCCACGTCGATTTTTCCTACGAAGTTTCCCGCGCCCTCTCTGCCTGCGAAGGCGCATTGCTGGTGGTGGACGCCAGCCAGGGCGTCGAAGCCCAGACTGTCGCCAACACCTTTCTCGCCGCTTCTCACAACCTCACCATTCTGCCGGTCATTAATAAGATCGATCTGCCCGCCGCCCAACCCGATTTTGTGAAAGAACAGATTGAAAATGTGCTGGCTATTCCCGCCGCCGACGCCCTGATGATCAGCGCGAAAAGCGGCATCGGCGTGGAAGATGTGCTCGAAGCCATCGTCCACCGCATTCCCCCGCCCAAGGGCAGCGCCGAGAATCCGTTTCAAGCTCTAGTCTTTGATTCGTGGTTTGACATCTATCGCGGCGCGGTCGTGCTCGTGCGCGTGATGGAAGGCCGCATCACCAGGCACATGAAGATTCGCCTGGTGGCCACCAACGAAGTTTATGAAGTGGAACAGTTAGGAACACTAACGCCGAAGCCAGTGGCCTTGGATGAGCTGGAAGCGGGCGACGTCGGCTTCATCGTTGCCAACATTAAGCGCGTTGCCGACGCGCGCATGGGCGACACCGTCACCGAAGCCTCGCGCCCCGCCCCCGCGCTCCCCGGCTTCGAAGCCATCAAGCCCATGGTCTTCGCCGGAATTTTCCCCGTACTGGCAGACGAGTACGAACCCCTGCGCGATGCGCTCGGCAAACTGCAATTAAACGACGCTGCCTTTTTCTACGAGCCGGAAAATTCCGTCGCCCTGGGCTTCGGCTTCCGCTGCGGCTTCCTGGGCCTGCTACACCTCGAAATCGTCCAGGAACGCCTCGAACGCGAGTTTGGCCTGAACCTCATCACCACCGCGCCCAGCGTGCGTTACCGTATCACCCGCGTCACCGGCGAAGTGATCGAAGTGGACAGCCCGGCGAAATTTCCCAATCCCAGCGACATCGAAAAAATCGAAGAGCCGATCATCAAGGCGATGATCATCACCAACGACGACTCCGTCGGCGGCATTCTGCAGCTCTGCCAGGACAAGCGCGGCACCCAGAAA
>Ga0247691_1000358_pt1 | contig 9887 bp, 9 predicted proteins | sample CNK32_metaG_FD_182721 | JGI IMG/M metagenome (GOLD analysis project Ga0247691, IMG submission 182721) | Soil microbial communities from Purdue University Martell Research Forest, Indiana, United States - CNK32 | ecosystem: Environmental > Terrestrial > Soil > Temperate forest > Bulk soil | place...
CATGTTGAAATGCTTAAACCCGGAAATAATGGTTAATAAAATATTACCACTGGCAGTGGTTGCAACCTCATTGATTGCATGCCAGCCAAAATCAGTTGTCGAAGCTCCTGAAAAAGTGGTTTCTTCCACTTCTGACCTTGCTTCAAAACCAACTACGATCGATGTGTCTTACATGGATCTGTCCGTAAAACCTCAGGATGATTTTTTCCAGTTTGCAAACGGGACCTGGTGTAAGAACAATCCTGTTCCAAACACAGAATCACGCTGGGGAAGTTTCAACGAGCTGGACAAAAGAAATAAGGCTACATTAAAGGAAATTCTTCAAACTGCAGCCGGGTCGAAAACAAAATCGTCCGGAAGCCAGGACCAGTTGCTGGGAGATTATTTTATGTCTTACACAGACATGTCGGTTCGAAATGCTACCGGTGTAAAACCATTGAAGGACCGTTTGGCGAAAATTGCAGAGATCAAATCGAAAGATGAATTTGTAAACGTGATTGCTCAGCAACACCAGTTAGGTATCGAATCTGTTTTCGGGTTTGGTGTCGGACAGGATCTGAAAGATGTAGATAAGAATGTGATCTATTTGGGTCAGGCTGGAATTGGCTTACCAAACCGCGATTACTATTTCCAGGAGAATAAACAAACAATTCGCGACGCATATATCCTGCATATCCAGAAGTCATTCCAATTATTGGGTGATCCGGAAGATGCAGCTAAAAAGAAAGCAAGCGATATTTTCAACTTCGAGAAAGAATTGGCCGGTGCCATGATGACTCCGGCTGAATCGCGCTTGCCGGAAAAAACGTACAACAAGATGTCATTCGACCAGGTGGTGAAAGCAATGCCGAAGTTTGACTTCGAGGGGTATGTCGCTAAAATTGGATGCGAACACTTTGATTCACTGATCGTTGGGCAACCTGACTTCTTGAAACAAGTTAACACGATGATGGACAAAGTTTCTTTCCAATCGTGGAATAACTACTTGTCCTGGTGCACGATCAATGCTTACGCAGGAAAGCTGGATGAAACGTGGGTAAAACACAATTTCGACTTCTACAGCGGTGTACTAAGCGGTACAAGTAACATGAAACCGATCGACGAACGTTGCATCGAAGAAATCACGGGTTCCACTTTGGCTGAATTACTTGGAAAAGCATTTGTTGAGAAGAATTTCTCTGTAAATGCTAAAAACCGCGTGAATACAATGGTCGACAATCTATTGGCAAGCTTCAGACTGCGAATCCAGGGATTAGACTGGATGTCTGACAATACAAAAAAAGAAGCCTTGGCAAAATTGAATGCGATCGGAAGAAAATTAGGTTTCCCGGATGAGTGGAAAAGCTATAAAGGATTGATGATCAGTCCGGTTGATTATGTTTCAAACATTGATAACTGCCGTAGTTTTTCTTTCAAAGAGAACCTGGAGAAACTGAATAAACCGGTAAACCGCAAGGAATGGGAAATGCCTGCACACTTAGTGAATGCTTATTACCACCCGCTTTTGAACGAAATTGCTTTCCCTGCAGGAATCATGCAACCTCCTTTCTTTGACGAGAAAGCTGAAGATGCTGTGAACTACGGAAGAATCGGAATGGTGATCGGACATGAGTTTACGCATGGTTTTGATGATAACGGTTCTAAATTCGCCGCTGACGGAAGCTACAACGACTGGTGGCAAGATACGGACAAACAGAAATTCGTTACCAAAACAGAAATCTTAGGAAAAACATTCAGCTCGTTCTGCCCTATTTCAGACAACTGTGTGAATCCGGAATTGACCATGGGAGAAAATATCGCAGACTTAGGTGGATTGACCATGGCATACTACGCATACACGATGACAGATGATTTCAAGAAAAACCTCGTGATCGACGGATACACTCCGGCTCAGCGTTTCTTTATTTCCTATGCACAATTGTGGAAGATCAACTACACGGAAGCGGAATTGAAAAAGAGAATCGCTACAGACCCACATTCACCGGGAATGTACCGTGTGAACGGACCTTTGATGAATTGCCCTGAATTCTTCGCTGCTTTCAATGTGAAACCGGGAGATAAAATGAGAAACTCGGACGAAAAGGTCGCTAAGATCTGGTAATCTTCTAAAGAAATTAATTGAAGCATCATTCAGAAATGGGTGGTGCTTTTCTTTTTACCGCAAAGGTGCAGAGAACGTTAAGTTTCTAAAATTCTCTTTGCGCTCTTTCATTCTTTGCGGTTAAATTCCAAAAGTTCAGGACAAAAAAAGGCCCACTTAAGGGCCTCTCTTTATTAGTTTAGATTCAAAAGCACTTTTTTGCGCTTCAATTTCTTTACTTCCAATGACTTGCTGTAGTTCAGTATCTGACTGATAACAGCTGCGGATGGATTCGCAATCTCAGTAACTTCCTGTGTTTGCATGTTTGTCAAGTATTTGTTTACCATAGGCTTATTAAAGGGCGTTTTTTCTTCTAACGCATTTAATTCCAGTTTATTTTATAACAATGGAAAACTTTTTCTGAAAAATCCTAAACAAGTTCAAATGTTGAAAAGTTCAAGTGTTCAAATCTTTAAACTCTCTGAAATCTTTTCTCACTTTTACCTTTTCACTTTTCAATTATGACTATGTTTGTTCAAATCACTTTTTATGGTAGAAATTAAATACATTTTAATCGGAGTAGCTTTAATACTTCTCATTTTCAGTTTTGTAACTGTTCAACAAGGAACGATCGCCGTTGTGACGATGTTCGGTAAGTACCGCAGAATCATGAAACCGGGGTTAAACCTTCGAATTCCATTTTTCGAACGTTTAAATACACGTGTATCGATTCAGAACCGAGCTATTGAAATGGAGTTTCAGGCAATTACGCAAGATCAAGCAAATGTGTATTTCAAAGCCATGCTGGTTTATTCTGTTTTAGATGCAAATGAAGAAACCATTAAAAACGTGGCCTTCAAATTCGTGAATCAGCAAAACTTTATTCAAGCTTTGATCCGTACGATTGAAGGTTCTGTTCGTGGATTCGTTGCAACGAAAAAACAAGCGGAAATCTTATTGTTACGCGGAGAAATCGTTGCTGATGTAAAAGAAAGTTTGGACCACACTTTGGAAACCTGGGGATTCCACCTGATCGATTTGCAATTGAACGACATTACCTTTGATGCTGAGATCACGACTTCCATGGCGAAAGTGGTTGCTTCAAACAACTTGAAAGCTGCTGCAGAAAATGAAGGTCAGGCATTATTGATCACAAAAACGAAAGCTGCTGAAGCGGATGGAAATGCAATCAAAATTGCCGCACAAGCTGAAAAAGAAGCTGCTCAATTGAAAGGACAAGGTATTGCTTTGTTCCGTGAAGAAGTTGCACAAGGTATGTCGGAAGCTGCTGAAAAAATGAAGGCTGCAAACTTGGACACCTCTTTGATACTGTTCTCTATGTGGACAGAAGCTGTAAAAGAATTCGCCGAAAAAGGAAAAGGAAATGTCATCTTCCTGGATGGTTCTGTTGATGGAATGGAAAAAACCATGAAACAGATGTTGGCAAATGATATGATGAAGAAATAATAAAAAAACGTAGGGGCGAAAAATTTTTCGCCCCTACGTTTTTTTATGTATTAATAACTCCCCCACCAACGTCTCAGGAACCACTCTGCTGAAAGCAATGTGATAATCAACACAAAGATCCACTTCCAATCAATCAACTCTTGATATCCTGTGTCTTCGTATTGGATTGTCGTAATGTCTCCCCTGGTTTTAATTTCCTGGATCAACGATTTGTACTGCTCCAACGTCTTGTAAGATCCGTTCGATTGAACAGCCAATTGGTTCAATGTCGAGAAATTGGCGCGCGTGTCCTGATCTTCCAATGAAATTTCATCTACAGCAAATGATCCGGCTTTCGTGTATTTCTTCCCGTTGTTATCTGCAACTACTTTCCAGTCATAAGTTCCGGATTTCAACTGACCAACATTCAATTGATAGAAATTTGCCGTTGGAGAGAACAATTGCTTGAAACCTTTTGAACCGCGTTTGGTAATGGTCATTTCAACTGCCGGAGTCGTGATCAGCTCCATTGCTTCATTGTAGAACTCTGCTTTGAAAATAATGTCCTCAATCGTGTTGAACCGTTTGGGCAATGTTACCCGCAAAGGTTCGCGATTTTGTTTCACCGAAATATATTGTGTCAATTTTTGAACGAATTCCTCAAACCCGACGGTTGTTTTCTTTTGCATGAATTCCTTCATTTTCCAGCGCCACAAGCCTTCACCCAAAATGAAACCGATCTTTGATTTTTGGGTTTGTGAAACCGCAATTAACGGATCTTCCTTTGCGATATTCCCGATACGCTGATTCAAAACAACTACGCTGTTTGATGGAAGCCTATAAGTCCCAAACTTAGTTCTCAAAGGCGTCAGAACAGGAACAATCGAAGTAAAATCTGCCGATAACCCAAATGAATTAAATCCTTTCGCCACAGAAGGATATACATCCTCGTACTGATTTCCATTCGGAGCTTTCATTGCCAGTCCGTAAGTTTGAAGTAAGCTCGTTGTGACATTCGGGCCTAAAATCATCAGTATCGGAATTCCCTTCTCCTGCAATTGTTTGAATAATGCAGCATTCGGACGTAAACCATTCTCATACCAAACCACAAAATCGGGAGTTTTCGCTCCTAATGAATAGTTTGTAATCAATTCAGAAGATATTACGGCTTCCTGGTCCAACTCAAATACCGAACGCAACGCTGCGATATCCGGATGCGGTGCACTTGCCAATAGGAGAATGTTACTTTTCGAATCAATCACCTCTACAAAACAAGTCTGCTGGTTATTGTCTTTCGTGAACTCACCTCCTATTCGCTGCACGGAAACAGTGAAACGCTGATAGCCTTTGTTTTTCGCCAAAATCGTAAACAGGAATTCTTTCTGGTCCAGATTTGAATTACTTACAACCGCTTTCTGCGATTGGATGACCTTTCCGTTCTGAAGCAGGTTGACCTGGTAAGAACCCAAAGGAACTCGTTGAAAATCAACCAATGCCTGGATTGGGAATTCATTATTCAAAAATGCTACTTCATTGGAGTTGATCGATCGGACAACGATATCCCGTTTTAAAGTGGTATCACCAACTGCCAGCGAAAAAACCGGAGTCAATTCAATACGTTCCGCTTCATACATCGGATGCACACCCTGGTTGTAATTTCCATCTGAAATCAGGACTACAGCACCAATGTTGCGATTAAAGAACCGGTCCTTGATTTGCCTGAAACCGGCTGCCAGGTCACTTGATTTGTCAGTCAATGAAAGTTTATCCAGATCCCGGACATTTGTTCCAACTGCCAATTCCAGGTATTCATATCCGTCGCCCAAGGCTTTAGGCAATTCCTGTCGGAAGTTTCCGATCTGCTTCTTTACCTGGTTACTGTCCTTGTAATTCAACATGGAAGAAGAGGAATCCACCAGGGTTATGATCAATGGTTTCTCAGGTCTATAGGTAACGGTTTCCCAAACTAATCCCAGCAACAATAAACCGATGAGAAAAAGGCTCAGCGTTCTCAGTGAGAATAGAACACGTAACTGGTTCCTTCCCCAGATCGTTTTTTGATCAGTTCTGAAATAATAATAAAACGAGAAGCCTACAGCAAGTATTGATATAGGAAGCAACCACCAGATAGAATGATCGGAAAAATAATTCATGCAACGAAAATACGCTTTTTACTTTTTCGTATTCGTTAAAGTGTACGAAATTCCGATGCCTAATACCGATTTAAATTGTGTTCTCGGTCCGGTCTTCCCTTTTGAGTCGCGAATATCAATGTCATCATCATAGATCAGGTTCCATTGAAGCGATGCCTGGAACCATTTATTCACCTTAAAAGTGAAGATGTTTTCAAAGTTCACGTCAATGTTTTGCGGATTATGTGCGTAATTACTGAATAATTCCAAACGCGTTTTCATTTCGATATTCTTGAACAGTTCTTTTTGGAAGCGCACTCTCAGATAAGCTCCGATCTCATTTCTGAAACGCAAACCTCTTTTCAAGACATTCCCACTGGTATCCAATTCCGCAGCCTGCACACCAAATGCTCCTGCATCAGCGAGTCGTTGGTCATTCACAAAAGTCATTTTGGAAGCAAGCGGAGACAGGTATATATTGAAATAATCCACCGGAGCATATTCAATTCCTAAGGAGAAAGTGGCATATCCGGGCGCCATGAACCGCGAAATCGGCATGGAATCGTTCGGGAAACTGAAACCATCCAAAAATTGGGTCCTAAATCCGGCAATCGTTGTCAAAAACCAATGCTTTTTAAACTCATATCCCACAGATGTTGCCAAATCGATCCGGTCATCTGTTTTTTGAAGCCCTTGCTTTTTACCGGTAGAATCCGTGTAATACATTCCGCCAAGCGCCAATTTCACATCGTTTGTCCATTTGATGTGGCGCTTCTGGTAAACGGCAGAAAAATCCACAAATCCCAAAACGGCCACATTATTCCGACCACCGGCTGCCCAATTCACAAAAGCAGTTTGCGAACCCGACAATCCGAACAAACTGGTAACCGTCCAATATTTTGGCATCAATGAATCGTGCGTTGCATCCAACTTCTTTAAATCTTCCCGGATTTTTTCAGGATCTGCTTGAGAAAAAGCAAGCGAACTTGTCAGGATTGTCAAGAGGAGAATAATGATCTTCATAAGCAATTTGGTTTTTTAATTCTACAAACTTAGTTAAATCATAAATTAAATTAACAAAACCTTTTATAGAAAGCGCTTAACAAATGAAATTAACGAAGAAAAAATGAGTAAATTCGTCATCGAAATTTAAAATTGCTATGTCGAAAGAAGTATACATTATTGCTGCGGTCCGCACTCCAATGGGAGCGTTTATGGGAGGTTTATCAACTATTCCTGCTACCCAGTTAGGATCAACTGCTATTAAAGGAGCATTGGACAGATCAGGATTAAAGCCTGAATTGATTGATGAAGTTTTCATGGGAAATGTACTCCAGGCTGGTGTCGGACAAGCTCCAGCTCGTCAGGCAGCTCTTGGTGCAGGTTTGCCAAATACCGTTCCTTGTACAACTGTCAACAAGGTTTGTGCTTCAGGAATGAAAGCGATCATGCTGGGTGCTCAGACAATTTTGGCCGGTGATAACGAGATCGTTGTTGCAGGTGGAATGGAAAACATGAGCCAGGCCCCTCATTACCTGGACGGAAGAAATGGGATGAAGTTCGGAAACATTCAAATGTTGGACGGAATCACAAAAGATGGTTTATTGGATGTTTACAGCAAAGTTCCAATGGGAACATGTGCTGAATTGACAGCTAAGAAATATGGATTCACTCGTGAGGACCAGGATAATTTTGCAATCACTTCTTACAAGCGTGCTGCTGCTGCCTGGGAAGCTGGAAAATTCAATGACGAGATCGTTGGAGTTTCTGTTCCTCAACGCAAAGGTGACCCGATTATGGTAACTGAAGACGAAGAATATAAAAACGTATTTTTAGATAAGATCCCGGCGTTGAAACCTGCTTTTGATAAAGAAGGTACCATTACCGCTGCAAATGCTTCCACATTGAATGACGGAGCTTCTGCATTGATCCTGGCTTCCAAGGAAGCTGTCGAAAAATACGGATTGAAAGCAATCGCTAAAATCGTAGGTTATGGTGATGCTGCTCACGAACCGGAATTTTTCACTACTGCACCTTCTAAAGCAGTTCCAAAAGCATTGGCAAAAGCTGGTTTGACTACAGATCAGGTTGATTTCTGGGAATTGAACCAGGCATTTTCTGTTGTAGGTTTAGCAAATACAAAAATCTTAGGATTGGATCCTGCGAAAGTGGATGTGAACGGTGGAGCAGTTGCTTTGGGTCACCCACTGGGAAGTTCAGGATCTCGTATCATTGTAACATTGATCCACGTGTTGAAACAAAACGGAGGAAAAATCGGTGGTGCCGGAATCTGTAACGGTGGCGGTGGAGCTTCTGCTATGATTATTGAGAATATCTAAATAAAAGATAAACACTTATTGGAATGCCATTCGTTTTTGCGGGTGGCATTTTTTTTGCCCGGAACTTTGATGAGTCGTAAAATTTAAACCACGAGGGACACGAAGGTTTTGTCCATACATTTCTCTCGCTTATCCTCCCACGGACGAGCACGGACGAGCACAGAAGCTTATCCCGTTAATATAATGGTGAATATTTGTGAGTACTAATTTTAAAAATATTTTTTACATCCGTGTTCCTCCGTGCACGTCTGTGGGGAAAATCATTGGTCCTCGTTTTCTTTATGCTCTACTTCCAATCAAATGGCATCGTTTTTGGATTAAACTTTTCCGCAATTTGATAATCTTATACAAAGCACATACATACTAATTCAAAATTATGAAAGCAAAACACATCATTTTAAGCACATTCCTATACGGAGCCTTATCAATCAGTATGCTAACTATTGAAACTCCGGAAGACATTATTACAAATCAAGAAATCAGCTCAGTTCTGTCCAATGGAACAAGCGAACAATTATATGCGCAAGCTGTTCCCGGAGAACGCAGACGCGTTAGAAGACGCACGCGAAGAAGAGTGAACAGACGTCGTGACAGAAGAGATAATGCAACTAATTTCTCGGTAAATTTCACGAAGACATACATTGCTTAAAGATATTCTCATATTATTTCCCACGGAAGTTCACAAATGAACACAGAAGTTTATCCTGTAACACGATGGCGAATATTTGCTATTTTTTTAAAATATTTTACATCAGTGTTCCTCCGTGCTCGTCCGTGGGAAACAAAAAAAAGGGACGTCCGCCATGGCGAATGTCCCTTACATTTTTTTATCCGTTCGGATTAAACCTGTCCTAAGTTTTCAGCAACTGCTGTAGAAATAGCAGATTTTTCAAAACGCAATTTGGTACCTTCACAACTAATCAAAATTGTTGTATCTGTGATCTCAAGGATCTTACCGTGAATTCCACCGATAGTAACCACTTTGTCTCCTTGTTTCAAATTCTCACGAAACGATTTAAGCTCTTTTTGTTTTTTCTGTTGCGGACGAATTAAAAAGAAGTAAAACACCACTAACATCAACACGAGCATTATAATTTGCATAACTCTATTTTTTATTTAACTATTACTAACTAATTGTTCAATGAGTTCAAAGGTTAAAAAGTTCAATAAATTTGATACTGAAAAAATTTTGAACGTTTTGAACGTTTTTCTACTTGATAATATTTGCTTCCACTACCACTTTGGTATTTGGAGGCGTTGTGTTTGACAAAATCGTCACACTTCTTGTAACCGGTCCTTCAGAAAAGGATTCTGTCTTTACATTTGCTTTCACAAATCCTTTTTCTCCCGGAGGGATCGGATCTTTACTCCAATCTGCAACCGTACAAGAACATGATCCGGAAACATCAGATAATACCAAAGGGTAATCACCTGTGTTTTCTACCACAAAATTAGCGTGAATGATTTCACCTCTTGCAATTTTTCCTGCGTTAAAAACGCTTGCAATCTTCATTGTGGTCTTATACCCAACAACCTCTGAAGGTGAATCAGATCCACAAGCTGATAATAGGGCCATTCCGATCGCTATCGGAACTAAAAAAAATAGTTTTCTCATAACATTAATCCATTAAACCTCTTCCGAGTTTAGCAATTTTTCCATCTTTTACTAATCTATCAACGGCCTTATCCAGAATTCCGTTGATAAATCCATGACTTTTAGGAGTGGAATAGAATTTCGAGATCTCAATGTATTCGTTCAAAGTTACCTTTTTAGGAATGTTATTGAATACCTGAAGCTCTGTAATTGCCATTTTTAAAAGGAGAATATCCATTTTGGCAATTCGCTCCAATTCCCAGTTATCAGTCAGTTCATCAATCAACTTTAAATTT
>Ga0247691_1000359_pt1 | contig 9858 bp, 13 predicted proteins | sample CNK32_metaG_FD_182721 | JGI IMG/M metagenome (GOLD analysis project Ga0247691, IMG submission 182721) | Soil microbial communities from Purdue University Martell Research Forest, Indiana, United States - CNK32 | ecosystem: Environmental > Terrestrial > Soil > Temperate forest > Bulk soil | place...
TGCGTACCTGTCGCTCTGGCAGACGCTCGGCCGTGGTCGGATGATCTCCGCGATGCAGGACATCCAGAGCACCTACGGCGGCAACAACATCACCGAGCAGCAGCTCGAGGGCAAGTTCCGCAGCTGGCTGCCCGTGCCGTCGGCGTCCTGCAACGCCCGTCTCGACCAGTTCTTCCCGGAGTGGTTCGACACCGCGTTCCCGACGGGCGGCGCGAACACGACCAACAAGCCGAAGATCACCGGCCCGGGCCTGAACGGGACCGGCTTCGTCTGCGGGACGGTCGACCCGGCCACGCCGAACGGGCGCGACGGGTGGTACACGGGCGACGTGTCGGTGATCTGGCAGGGCTTCGGAGCGCAGCCGTTCGCGAAGACCGGCTGTGACGACGGCTCCGTGGCCGAGGGCGTCGTCACCCGTTCGTGCTCGGTGACGACGACGGCCGCGCCGATCCTCTCCTCGGGGGCGGTCTCGGAGACGGTCAAGCACGACTCACGGCCGCCGGTGATCACGTACACCGGGAACGCCGGGAGCTACACCGTCGACCAGTCCGTCTCGATCCAGTGCTCGGCGAGCGACCCGACCCCCGGCTCGGGCCTCGACTCCGACACGTGCTCTGACGTGGACGCACCGGCGTACACGTTCACGCTCGGGAGCCACACGTTGAGCGCGACCGCCGAGGACGTGGCCGGCAACGTCGGCAGCGGCTCGACGACGTTCACGGTGTCGGTGACGTTCCCGTCGCTCGCGAATCTCGTGACCCGGTTCAGCACGAACCCGGACGTCACGGCCGGCCTCAACGACAAGCTCGCCGCGGCGGCCGCTGCGAAGTCCGCGAAGACGCGCGGGAACCTGCTCGACGCGTTTGCCAGTCAGGTGCGCGCGCAGACCGGCAAGGCTCTGACGGCGGAGCAGGCCGCCATTCTGCTGCGGCTCTCCGACGCGCTCCGCTGAAACGACGTCCCGGGAGCGGCCGCACTGTCGGCCGCTCCCGGGATCGGCTCCTGTCCGAACCGAGCCAGGCGCGCGTGCGAATTACGCGGGAAGCCCTTCCGAAAGGAGCCGCAATGCGTTTCATCCCGACGAAGTTCCACGCCCCGCTCGACTACATCGTGGGCGTCGCGCTGATCGCCTCACCCTGGATCTTCCAGTTCTCGGAGCACACCGCGGCGACGGTCGTGCCGATCGTGCTCGGCATCGGGCTGATCGCCTACAGCCTGATCACCGACTACGAGCTCGGCGTCTGGAAGGTCGCGCCGATGGCCGTGCACAACCTGATCGACATCGTCGCCGGCTCGTTCCTCGCGCTGTCTCCGTGGCTGTTCGGCTTCGCCGATGAGTCCGCGAACGTCTGGCTACCGCACGTCGTCGTCGGCCTGGCTGCGGTCTTCCTCGGCCTCACGACCGTGCAGCGCGGCTACAGCTACCACCGCGCCGAGCACCCGGCGGCCGGGTAGCTCCCCCGGGCCCCGGCGTGAGAGGGTGGGCGCATGTCCGCACGCTTCGCCGGGGCCTGCGGCCTCCTCGCGTTCGTGACGGCCACCGTCGGCTGGGTGGCCGGGGGCTTCGCACAGCCGGCCGCGTACAGCGTTGCTCGGGACGACATCTCCGACCTCGGCGCGATCACCGCGGCCAGCCCGTGGCTCTACAACCAGCTCGGCGCGAACCTGACCGGTTTGCTCGTCGTCCTGTGCGCCCTGGGGCTCTGGAGGGCGTTGAGCCCGAGCGTGCTCGGGAGGCTCGGCGCCGCCGCGCTCCTGCTGGCCGGCGTGGGCAGCTTTCTCGACGGGTTCCTCCGGCTCGACTGCCGGGGGATCGACTCTGCCTGCACGAACCACACCTGGCACTCGCACGCGCACAAGATCGAGTCCGGGTTCACCGCGGCGTTCACGCTCGTCGCTCCGGTGCTGCTCGCGCTCGCCTTCCGCCGGATCCCCTCGTGGCGCGGCGCCTGGGTGCCGAGCCTGCTCGCCCTGCCGGCGATCATCGTCGCGAACGTGATCTTCTCGGCCGTCGGCGACGGCGCCGCAACCCGCGCCGGCACGGTCGTCTTCTTCCTCTGGGTCGCGTTCGTCGGGTGGTGGCTGCTTCGCGAGCCGGCGCGGGCGGCCGAGCCGGCTACTCCGCCTCCTGCGCAGCCAGCCACGCTTTAGCGACGCGCTTCTGCGCCCGCGTCAGCCAGGCCTCGGCGACGAGGTCGCGCAGCTCGTCCCGGTCGAGCCGCGCCAGGTCGGGGATCCGGACGAGCACGGCCGGATAGCCCTTGAAGTGCGGCGTCGTGAAGTAGATCGCGCGCGCGTCGGAGAGGAGCAGCTCCTTTGCGTCGAGGTCGGCGACGCGGAACATGAGCACGTCGTCGAGCCGCTCGCCGTCCTCGTCGACGGCGTCGGGCCGGCGCCCACGATGGAAGCAGAAGAGCTTGCCGTGAACCTCGTAGATCGGGCGGCCGTCCTCGGACAGCTCCTTCGTCGCCTGCGGCAGCGCGAGCGCTAGCTCGTGGAGGTCGTCCATCGTCGCCACCCGCCGAGCCTAGCGCGGAGGCGGAACCGGTCGAGCGCGCCGGTGGCCGCGAGCGCGAAGACGAAGCCGCCGGCCGCGATCAGCACGTCGCCGGCGGAGAAGACGTTCCCGTAGGGCACCCACGCCGGCACCGCCCAGCGGTCGACGAGCCAGCTCAGGTTCGGGTGGCTGAGCATCGCGCTGTTGCGGTTCTGGACGAAGTGGTGCCCGGCGGCGTGCAGCGCGCTCGGCAGCGCCGGCATGTGGCCGCCGTTGGTGAGGATCGCGGCCAGGTTCGAGACCATCCCAACGGCTACGAGCGGGATTCCCGGGAGCCGCGCGTTGACGGCGACCGCGACGATGAAGAGGCCGTACGAGAGGAGCCAGAGCACGACGGCCGCGCGGTCGGGTGTGCTCCACGGGAGCACCGAGACCGGGAACGCGATCAGCTGGAGCGCGATCGCCGCGTAGAAGAGGCCGGGCCAGCGCAGGTTCAGCTCGCCGAGGCGGCTCCAGCGCCCGCCGAGGAGCGGCGCGACGGCGAGCCCGATCACGAGTGGCCACGCGAGTGCCATTACGCGAGCGCCTCGAGGTGCCGGGGCTCCTGGCCGAGGTAGAGCTCGAGCCCGTCGACCACCGCCGGGTCGAACTGCGAGCCCGCATGGGCGCGCAGCTCCCGCAGGGCCGTCGCCTCGGACTGGGCCGACCGGTAGGGCCGGTCGGTCGTGATTGCGACGTATGTGTCGGCGACGAGGATGATCCGCGCGCCGAGCGGGATCTCCTCGCCGGCGAGGCCGCCCGGGTAGCCCGAGCCGTCCCAGTGCTCGTGGTGGTGCAGCACCCAGTCCTGCACCTGGTCGAGCCCGAGGCCCTCCAGCAGCGAATGGCCGAACTCCGGGTGGCGCCGGACGATCGCCTGCTCCTCCTCCGTGAGCATTCGCGCCTCCTTCAGCACCGCGTCCGGGAGCCCGATCTTGCCGAGGTCGTGGAGCAGCCCGGCCAGCTTCAGCTGGTCGGCCGTCTCGGAGTCGAGCCCGAGCTGCAGGCCGATTCCCTCCGCGAGGGTGGACACGAGCTCCGAGTGGTTCGCCGTTTGCGCGTCGCGGGCGTCGACGAAGCGGACGAGGTTCTTTGCCGCGCGCAGCCGCGCGTTCCGCTCGGTCTCGCGTTCGAGCGCGTCGCGGGAGTAGATCCGCACGACCGACGGGCTGTACAGGCACGAGCGGTTCTTGCCGTGCTCCTTCGACCAGTAGAGCGCTCCGTCGGCGCGGCGCTGCAGCTCGTCGGCGTCCTGGGCGTGCGAGGGGAACGTGGCGATGCCGGCGCTGATGGTGACCGGGCCGCCGGGGGAAGCGTCGACCTGCACGAGCTGCCGCTGGATCTCCTCGAGCTGACGGTAGGCGCTGATCTCGTCGCGCGAGAAGATGACTGCGAACTCGTCGCCGCCGAAGCGGAACGACTCCGCCCCGTCCGCCGAGCCGAGCAGCTCGCCGAGCCGGATGAGCACCGCGTCGCCGGCAGCGTGGCCGTAGCCGTCGTTGACGACCTTGAAGTCGTCGACGTCGAGCAGGCAGAGCGAGAAGGGCTCGCCGGTGCGCTCGGCCTCGCCGATCCGGTCGTGCAGGGCGGCCTGGTACGCGCGGTGGTTGCCGAGGCCGGTGAGGTTGTCGGTCATCGCGGCCTCCGTAGCCAGCCTCGAGTTGAGCGCGCTGCGCTGGTAGAGGGTGAGCGTGAAGGCCGGGCCAGCAAGCAGCACGAGCAGCCAGGGCTCGGTCACCCAGAGGTTCGCGGCCAGCGCCGTCAGCACGACCGTGATCACGAACGCGGCGCCGCCCTGCCGCAGCCCCGGCAGGACGACCTCGCGGTAGGGCACCTGCTGCGAGATCGAGATCGCGCCGGCGACGAGGACGACGTTGACGGCGAGATGGAGGGCGCCCCCGACCAGGACGTAGGCCGTCAGCCTGCCGGCCGACGCGGCGTGGATCGGGCCGAACAGGAACACGGGCACTGCGGCGGCAAAGGCCGAGAGGGCGTACATCGAGATGTTGAAGAGCGTGTGGGGGAGCGGCCGCCGGATGACGGCGAACGTGATCCCGATGCTCAGCGCCGCGGCCGGCACCGCGAAGCGCCACCCGAGCAGGATCGCGGCGGAGACGATGAAGACCGACGCGATGGAGACCTCCGACTTGTTGCTGTCGTCCATCGGCACCGGGCGCAGGTCGGCGACGAGCGCCAGCACGAAGAAGACGAGCGCTGCGAGCCCGGTCGTCGCCTTCGGCGGGTCGACGGCGATCGACGCGAGCGAGAGCCCGACGATCGGCAGCGCGACGACGAGGGTGGCCGCGATGAAGAGGGCGAGGCGAACTGGGAGGCCGAGGATGGGCTTGGACATGGGGAGCTCAGGCAGAGTCAGAGAGGGCCGCTGCGTGGCGGCAGCACAACAGCCCTGTCTGGTGGAAGTGACCTAGGAGCACCAGCGCCAATCGGCGCCGGAGCCGATCACGAGCGTCGCGAACGCGGCCAGAGCAACAGCCGCCTTCATGACGCGATGGTTCCAGCGAAACACGGTTCACCTCCTAGTAGGGGAGTAGGCCGCAGGACGTGCTTCGCTGCGCTTATCGGTGCATTCCGGCTCGCCGAGTCACCCCCGTTCGGGGGTTAACACCTGGCCGTGCCTATGATCGCGGCGAGATGGCGTACGACGAGGAGCTCGCGGACCGGATTCGCTCGCTCGTCGCCGGCGAGGACGGCGTGACGGAGCGGAAGATGTTCGGCGGCCTGGCCTTCCTCCTGAACGGCAACATGGCCGTCGCCGCCAGCGGCCAGGGCGGGATCCTGGTGCGCGTCGATCCCGAGGAGTCGGCGCGGCTCGTCGAGACGACGCCGGCGGAGGAGATGGTCATGCGCGGCCGCTCGATGGCCGGCTGGCTGCGCGTCGAGCCGGCGGAGAGCGAGCTGCCGGAGTGGGTCGAGCGCGGCCTGTCGTACGCGCGCTCGCTGCCGCCGAAGCGGTAGCGTCCGCGGCATGACGGTCGTAGTCGTCCTGCTGGTGGTCATCCTGCTGCTGCTCGTCGGCGGCGCACTGCTCGGCCTGGCGGTCGAGCTCGTCTGGCTCGTGCTGACCGGACTGATCATCGGCGCCCTAGGTCGGCTCATCCTCCCGGGCCGCCAGGAGATCGGCGTCTTGACCACCGCCCTGATCGGCATCGCCGCGAGCCTCCTCGGCGGGGTGCTCGGGGACGTCTTCGACGCCGGGTGGATCGTGCGGTTCCTCGTCGCGGTCGCGCTGGCCGCGATCGGCGTCACGCTCGTCGGGTCGCGCGAGCGTGGCCGCGCCACGCTCTAGACCCGCGCGCGGACCGCTTCGAACAGCGTCGCCACCAGGAAGAAGCCGGTCGCCGTCAGGACGATCGTCCCGCCCGGCGGCAGGTTCCCGTAGTACGAGATCGTCAGGCCGGCTAGGACGGAACTGAGGCCGACCAGAATCGAGAGGGCCATCGTCGAGCGGAGGCTCCAGGCGACGCGCTGCGCTGCGATCACGGGCAGCACCATCAGCGCCGCGATCAACAGGATCCCGACGATCCGCATCGAGATGCCGATCGTCAGCGCGGCGAGCATGGAGACCGCGCCGTTCAGGACCGGCACCGGCAGGCCGCTCACGCGCGCGCCCTCCTCGTCGATCGCGACCGCGAGCAGCGAGCGGAGCAGCACCGCGATGAGCAGCAGCGAGCCCAGGCCGAGCAGCGCGATTCGGGTGAGATCGGTTCGCGTGACGGTGAGGATCGAGCCGAACAGGTACGAGAACAGGTTCGCGTTCAGGGCGCCCGCGGCCGAGATGAGCACGACGCCCCCGGCGATCCCCGTGTAGAAGACGATCGCGAGCGCCTGGTCGCCGGCCGCCTTGCGCCGGGAGCGCAGCCACTCGATCGCGACGGGCCGACGACCGCGGCGAGGAGGGCGGTCCAGACCGGTGAGACGCCGATCAGGTACCCGAGCGCGACGCCCGCGAAGGCGACGTGGCCGATTCCGTCGCCGATCAGGCTCATCTGCCGCTGGACGAGGAAGAAGCCGACCACCGGCGCGAGCACTCCGACCACCGCGCCCGCCATGAAGGCGAGCCGCATGAACTCGAACTCAAACATGGACGTGGGACGGGTCGTGCCAGACGCCCGGCAAGGTGGAGGGCGAGCCGTCGAAGACGATCCGCTCGCGCACGAGCACGAGCCGCTCGACGACGTGCTCGATCGCGCCGAACTCGTGCGAGACGTAGAGGATCGTGACGCCGAGCTGGCCGTGCAGCCGCCCGAGCAGCTCCGCCAGCGCCTCCTGGGCCGCGACGTCGACGCCCGCGGTCGGCTCGTCGAGCGCGAGCAGCTTCGGGCCGGCGACGAGTGCCTTCGCGATGAAGGCCCGCTGCTGCTGGCCGCCCGAGAGTCTCGTCAACGGACGCTTCGCCAGTCCGGCGAGGCCGACGCGCTCGATTGCCTCGTCGATCGCCTCCCGGTCGTCGGCGCCGAGGCGCCCGAACGGGCGCAGCGGCGACCTGCCGGCCGCGACGACCTCGCGCAAGGTCGCCGGCGCCTGGACGCCGAGCTGCGAGCGCTGGGCGAGGTAGCCGAGCCGCGCGCGCTCCCCGAAGCGATCGGCCTCCTCGCCGAACAACCGCACAGCGCCGCGCGTCGGCTGCTCGAGCCCGAGGACGAGCCGCAGCAGCGTCGTCTTGCCGCCGCCGTTGGGCCCAGCGATCGCCAGGAACTCACCCGCTTCGACCCGGAGGTCGACCCGCTGCAGGACCGGAGGCCCGTGCGGGTAGGCGAAGTCGACGCCTGCCAGCTCGACTGCTAGCGGCATCCGAGCGTGGTCCGAAGTTCCCGCAGGTTCTGTCGCATGAGCGTGAAGTAGGTGAAGCCCTTGGACTGCTCGGACGGGGTGAGGCCCTCGATCGGGTCGAGCACCGCCGTCTTGGCGCCGGCGTCGCGCGCCACGGTCTCGGCCAAGCGCGGTGAGACGAGACGCTCGAAGAAGACGGTCTTGACGTGCTCGCGCCGCACGAGCGCGATCAGCGACTGCAGATGCTGCGGGCTGGGCTCGGACTCCGGGTCGATCCCGGTGATGGGGACCTGGTGCAGGCGGTAGCGGGCCGCGAGGTAGCCGAACGCGGCGTGGCTCGTGACGAAGTCCTTCCGCTTGCAGTCGGCGAGGCCGGTTCGGTACAGGCGGTCGATGGCGAGAACACGTTTCGCCAGCGCGGCGGCGCGCTGTGGACGCCCGAGAGCGGCGCCGATCTTCTTCGCCACGCGCGCGTAGAGCACCGGGTCGAGCCAGACGTGCGGGTCGGTCTTGCCGGCCTCGTCGCCCACGCCGCGCCGCAGGCCGATGCCTTCGAGCGCGTCCACGCGGGTGCCCTTCGCCCCGTCGACCGCCTGCTCGACCGCGGGCTGGAAGTCGTGCGAGAGGTAGAGGACGACGTTGGCCGTCTGGATGCGCCCGACCTCCTGCGGGGTCAGCTCGACGTCGTGAGGCTCGGCGCCGGGCGGGGTGAGGTTCGTCACGTCGACCCGCGAGCTGCCGATCTGCTCGGCCGCGTAGGCGAGCGGGTAGAAGGCCGCGACCACGGAGGTCTTGCCGTTCGAGCTCGCCGCCGAGCCGCACCCAGCGACTAGCAGCGCGACGGCGGCCGCCCAGATGGGAACGGTTCTCATCGCTGAGAAACGATAACGATTCTCATTCTTCCTGTCGAACGGCTACGATGAACGCGTGAGCACGACGTGGTCGGAGCGCGCGCTGGAGCAGCTGCGGACGGCGGGCTACCGCCGCGGCGGCGCCCGCATGCGTGTGATCGGCTACCTCGACGCGCAGGACTGCTGCGTCGCGGCGCAGGACATCCACCAGGCCCTCCACGCGAGCGGCGAACGCGTCGGGCTGGCGACCGTCTACCGCGTGCTCGACGCGCTCGTCGGCACGCGGCTCGTCCAGCGGGTCGACCTCGGCGACGGCGTGGCGCGGTTCGAGCCGGTGCGCGACTCGGTCGAGCACCACCACCACATCGTCTGCGACGATTGCGGCCGCGTCGAGCCGTTCGCCGACCAGCGCCTCGAGCGCGTCCTGCGCGACGTGGAGAAGAGCAGCGGCTACGAGGTCGCCGGCCACGACATCGTCCTGCGCGGCGCCTGCAGCGCCTGCCGCTGAGCTAGCCCAGACAATCCTCCGGCAAGCGGGGGACGCCCCAAGCCGGATCGGGCCGGAAGTCCTCCCAGCCGGTCGGGAACGGCCAGGCAGCCACGACACGGTCGGCCTCGGCGCGCACCTCGGCAGGGTCGAGCAGCCCGAGCTCGGCGGCGTGCTCGAGCTCGTCCTCGTCCTTCCAGCGCAGGGCGCCGTCGGGCGTGACGATCAGGTCGAGCTTCTCGTCGACCGTGTCGAAGCACGCGCCGTTCCAGCCGATCGTGCGCTCGAAGTTCACGTACCAGTGCTTGAAGCTTCCATCCGGGTTCCAGAAGACCCAGATCGAATGCCGTGCGCCGGGCCGTTGCAGCGCGATCGAGTCGCGAGGCGTCGAGCGCCGGGCCAGCACGGGCTGCTCGTTCGGGAGGCGCACTTCGCGGCCGTCGGCGTCCACCGGGTAGAGGGACTCCGAGCCCTTCGGGCTCCAGAGGACGACGAGCTCGGGCGTGCTCGAGACGACGCGCGCGGCGAACGCCCGCCACGTGCGTCCGAACCAGACGTCGCGGACGGCGATCTCGGCGCCGACGGTGCTCACGGCGCCGACGGTAGCCGACGAAGCTGCCGTAGCCTGACGCCGTGCACGAGCTGACGAGGGAGCAGGCCCGGCAGGTCGCCGTGCGCGCGCAGCTGCTCGACGCGCAGCGGCCGACCGACCTCGTCGAGCTCGTCCGCCACCTGACGCTGCTGCAGATCGACCCGACGGCTGCGATCGCACCGAGCGCCGACCTCGTCGCGTGGAGCCGGCTCGGCTCGACCTACCGGCCCGAGGATTTGAAGCAGGCGCTGGAGGAGGACAGGACGCTGTTCGAGCTCGACGCGCTGGTTCGACCGATGGACGACGTCGGCCTCCACCTGGCCGGCGCCGGCGAATTCCCCACGTACGAGCAGTCCCGTGCCTGGTTCCGCGCCAACGATCGATTCCGGCGCGACATCCTCGAGCTGCTCGAGCAGTCCGGGCCGGTCAGCTCGCGCGAGATCCCAGACACCTGCGCCGTCCCGTGGGCGTCGACCGGGTGGACGAACAACCGGAACGTCACGCAGATGCTCGAGTTCCTGATGATGCGCGGCGAGGCCGCGATCGCCGGCCGCGTGGGACGCGCGCGCCTGTGGGACCTTGCGGACCGCGTATACGTGAA